>Ga0307478_10000197_pt1 | contig 69657 bp, 56 predicted proteins | sample atmos_gasesECM4C_2_FD_203713 | JGI IMG/M metagenome (GOLD analysis project Ga0307478, IMG submission 203713) | Hardwood forest soil microbial communities from Morgan-Monroe State Forest, Indiana, United States - atmos_gasesECM4C_05 | ecosystem: Environmental > Terrestrial > Soil > Temperate...
CCGTTTTCATTGGCGTACCGGCGATTCTGTTGGGAGTCGCGGCGCTAGCCTGCTGGATTCCCGCCCGCAGAGCCAGCCGGATTGATCCGCTGGCCGCCCTCCGTCACGAGTAAGAACGGGGGACTTAAAAGGGCACTAGTACTTCAGATGTCCCCTCTTTTCTTGCCCCATCGCAGCAATGGATACCATTAGGATGATCACGATCGAATAGAAGAGTGTTACGGAAATCCGCTTCACAAATTCCTCCTCCCCGGCATAAATATTGGCGGCCTTAAAGGGCCGGCTTTGCTGGCCAGGTGATCTGACCCCCGCGGCGGAAGGCTAGATTCGCGATGTGGCCGGCGCGCGCCGCGGCAACTCCGGTCTCGACTGGCGCGTTTGGTTCTTTGCGGCTCCTGACGCAGTCAAAAAAGTTTTCCACGTGGTCGATCGTGCCGTCCCGAAAACTGTCGGCCTTCACGACCGGATTCTCCCGGCCCGACACGCCTTCGTGATAAACGCCGAAGCCGCTCCGGTTGAGCTTCAAGGTTGCCTCGGTGCCGCGGAAATCAAGGCCTCCGTCATCGATGGAGGAAGCCATCATCCCCTCATACACCACATCGAATCCCGGATAGCGGAAGGCCGCCTGAACGGTGTCGGGGCAATCCCATTGCTCGAAGATCGACTTATCGGCAAGGATTTGCGCATCCTTGGGCTGATCGGATTTCATGGCCCAGTGGACGACGTCGATCCAATGCGTGAAGAGATCCGTCATCGCGCCCCCGCCAAAGTTCCAAAACCAGCGCCAGCGGTAGAACTTTTCTTCACTGAAAGCCTGCTCGGGAGCTCCGCCGAGCCATTGCTTCCAATCCAATGCTTGGACGTCGACGGCTTTGCGCTCCCGCCATGCTAGGTAGTTCTGCCACCAATAGGTCCTGACCTGCGGGACCCGGCCGAGGCTGCCACCCTGAATGAGGTCCACGGCGTCGCGGAAGTGGCTCCAGCTCCGCTGCTGCATGCCGCATTGCAGTATTTGTTTGCTGGCGCGCACCGCATGCGTTAGCGTGGCGCCCTCTTCGATGGTGTGGGTGACTGGCTTTTCCAGGTAGACGTCTTTGCCACTCGCTATGGCGTCGACCGCCATGCGCACATGCCAATGGTCAGGGGAGGCGATAATGACGGCGTCCAGCCTCTGCTCGAGAAGTTCGCGATAATCCGCGTGAATGGTCGCGGTCCCCTTGGATCGTTCTTTTGTCGCGTCGCGTCGCGGCCCGTAGACGTCGCTCACTGCCGCGATCTGATAGTTGCCGGCCTTGTCGGCGGCATTGAGCAAGTCGCCCATGCGTCCGCCAGAGCCGATCACTCCCACGCGCAGCATGTCGTTGGCGCCTAAAACGCGGGTTGACGCAAGAGCGGTCAGCCCACCGGCAATAAGAAAAGTGCGGCGATCGAGTTGGTATTTCATAGGGAGCATTCTAGCGGGTCAAGCCAGTCGAGGAAAGTGGCGGCGGGGGATTCGGAGTGCTCCCTTCTACGGCAAGCGGACATTTGCATTACAATACGATTGCGGTCTTGCCCGCCGGCCAACGTCTCAATGCCATGAAACGTCCTTTTCAAGTCACGTTCCTGGGTTGGCTGTTCATAGCCGTGGGGATCGTAAGTACTGTCTATCACCTTTTAAAAGGTTCAATCGATCGCTGGATCGTCCCTATCTTGCTCGTCGGAACGATCGCTGTCGTCGCCGGCGTCTTCTTGCTCCGGGGGGCCAGATGGGCTCGCTGGCTGGTTCTAGCCTGGCTGGCCTTTCATGTTGTCGTGAGCGCATTTAACTCACTGTCGGATGCCGTGCCCCACGTCGCGCTTCTTTTGGTCGTCGGCTATTTCCTGCTAGGGCCGCCGACTTCCAAGTATTTTCAGGGCGCAGGACCGGAATGACGCGATTCCGTGAGATCGCCTGCTAACAATGTTAAGCTCCGCGCTGCCATTCCCGCGTCAGCCGCACTGTCGCTCTGGGCTTCGAATAGTCGTCCGCTCTTGGGTATCGCGCTTTTGTTTCCGGGAACGTCAGCCTAACTTTGTGCTTCCCCCGCGGGTCCAGGTTAGTTCCCTTCTTGCTGTTGGGGGCTTGACGGCGGAATCGTAAGCCCTCTTACCGGTAACTCATAAAACCGTCGACATTTTCGGGCACCCAAAATCACCTTAGAACGCATCATACTTATACTGTGAGAACTTTGAGCGGACCGGCACCCCGGATAGCCTTGCTAAGCCTATGCTTTCTCGCTTGCGGCTTTCCCGTTGCGGCGCAATCTCAGCCGCCTCCTGTCGCGCCAGGAACCGATAACAGCCGGCCTGACGAATACGGTGCCGGGGCCTTGGCTGGCCAGCAGTTGCGCGAACCCGGAACGCCGGGAAGCATCAGCGGAAGAGTGGTTGATCAGACCGGAACCGTCATCGCCGGCGCCCACGTAAAACTGTCACAGGAAAATCCCTCCATAACCCAAGAGGTGCAATCCGACGACGACGGACGATTCTCGTTTGCCAGCGTCGCGCCCGGGGTTTTCCAAATCACCGTCGCCTCGGAAGGCTTCGCACCCCAAAGCTCCTCTGCCACCCTGCATTCGGGAGAAAACTACATCGTGCCCCAGATCGCCTTGGCGTTGGCCACGGCGGTCACTGAGGTCCGGGTGGTGGCCCCACGGAAGGACGTGGCGGAAGACCAGATCAAGGTTCAAGAGAAGCAGCGCGTGCTCGGCGTGGTGCCCAATTTTTATGTCAGCTACGAGCAACACGCCGTTCCTCTCGCGCCGAAGCAGAAATTCGAGCTGGCTTGGAAGACCACACTCGATCCTGTCAGCTTCGCCGTCACCGGAGCTATTGCTGGAGTGCAACAAGCGCAAAACGATTTCAGCGGATATGGACAAGGCGCCCAAGGCTACGCTAAGCGCTATGCCGCCTCCTACGCCGACTTTGTCAGCGGCACGTTCATCGGAGGCGCCGTGCTGCCTTCGCTGCTAAAGCAAGATCCGCGCTATTTCTACAAGGGCAGCGGCAGCAAGCGGTCGCGCATCCTGTACGCCATCGCCAATTCGGTGATTTGCAAGGGCGACAATGGACACTGGGAGGCGAATTACTCGAGCATCCTCGGAAGCCTCGCCGCAGGCGGCATTTCCAACCTCTACTATCCAGCGCAGAATCGCGATGGATTGGAATTAACGTTTGAAAACGCCCTCATCGGGATTGGCGAATCTGCTGGCGTGAATCTCCTTCAAGAGTTTGTGGTCCGCAGGTTCACGCGCAATGTTCCGAACCGCAACGCGGGCAGCCCCTAGAGCGCCTAACCAAGCGTAAGTAGCGGGCGACTCACACACCCGGAGCGTGCTCTCGCTTGGCCCGAAAAATAAGTCGAGACTTCTTTAATATTACTTGCCGTCCCTTCTCTAATCACGCGGACCGGAGAAGCTCTGCGCAGCCGGAAGCCAAGTTAGTTCAGTTTTTCTTGCGCGTGAAGTGGAAGAGCATGGGAATTTCTTTGTTGTCCTGCCGCCACGTCCAAGTTTCCGCGAAGTGATCGGCGTCGTCGAAGCGCAGAACGAGGTGATGCTGGTGGCCGGTGGTGGGAGATTTGAGGTTGCCTGCGCTTTCGAAGTCAAAGCTCAGTTCCTTAATGTCATCCGTGGCCGGGACGACGCGCATTCGCGGCTGGTTGTTCGTGGGGCAGTAATGGACGAGCGCGATGGCGTCGCCATCCATGCTGTAGAGAGTGACCATTTCTTCCATCCCAGAGGGAGAAAGGGTTTCCATGACGGCCGTGCCGGAGGCAAGAACCTTGAAATTGGTTTTGACGGGCATGCCATGTTCGTCCTTCCCTTCCCAGTCGCCAGAGAGGGATTGCAGCTTCTTAAAGGCGGCTGTGGAATGGGTGCCGGCCCAAAGGGGCGTAGCGATGATTGTCAGAAGCAAAAGGAGCCGAGAGAGTTTCGGTCGTGTCACCATGCCTCCTGGAAGGAAGCGGCGCGGAAAATGGACTTCTGGGAACCTGGAACGCCGCGAAATAACTGGTTTGACGGCGGGAATGCGGGAACGGAAGCAGGGTCAGTCGAAAGGCTCTCTCCGGCGCGCTGGACGCAAAGCGCTACGGCGGCTACACTGTTTCTATTCCACTTGTTTTGAATCGCATACGCGCAAGTTCGTGCTAGGAATGGACGGGGATGCTACGGTTTTACACTGCTGGTGAATCGCATGGACAAGCGCTATTGGCGTTCATCTCCGGGTTGCCGGCGCAAATGCCGGTGGACTTGAAGTTTATCAACCACGAATTGCACCGGCGGCAGCTTGGTTACGGACGAGGCGGTCGGCAGAAGATTGAAAAGGATACGGCGGACATTTTTGCCGGAGTGCGCCACGGCAAGACCATCGGGGCGCCCATTGCGATGCGCATCGAGAATCGCGATTGGGCGAATTGGGAAAAAATTCTGCCGGTGGAAGCCGCGAAAGAGCACCCTGACACGCGGAAGTTAGTGGCGCCGCGGCCCGGGCATGCCGACCTTGCGGGTTCGCAGAAATTTGATTATCACGACGCGCGCTACATTCTCGAGCGGGCTTCGGCACGGGAAACCGCGGCCCGCGTGGCGGCAGGGGCGTTTGCCAAGCTGCTCCTACGGGAGTTTGGCACGGAGATTGCCAGCCACACGATTCAGGTAGGTCATGTGCGGTTGGAAAAACCAGCAACGTGGAAAAAAATCCTCGCCGTAAGCAAGGACTTGGATTCGCCTTTGCGCTGCATTGACGCGGCAGTCCAGGAGAAAATGAAAGCGGAAGTGGATGCGGTGCTGAAAGGGGGAGACACCGTGGGCGGGGTTTTTGAAATTGTCGCGCACAACGTTCCCGTGGGGCTGGGCAGCCATGCGCAGTGGGACGAAAAACTGGACGGGCGGTTGGCGCAAGCGTTGATGAGCGTGCAAGCTGTTAAAGCAGTGGAAATCGGCAAAGGAGTGGCGGGAGCGGGTTCGTTCGGGAGCGAAGTGCAGGATGAGATTTTTTATGAGAAGGCGGCGCGGCGGTTCCGGCGCCACACCAACCGCGCGGGAGGGCTGGAAGGCGGCATCACCAACGGCGAAGACGTGGTCGTGCGCGGGTACTTGAAACCGATATCGACTTTGCGCCAGCCCCTGCACACCACCGACATGGTTACCAAAGAGCCGGTGAAGGCCGCGTACGAGCGGTCCGACTGGTGCGTAGTGCCGGCGGGCGCCGTGGCGGGCGAAGCCATGGTGGCCCTTGTGCTGGCGGATGCTTTTCTGCAAAAATTTGGGGGAGACTCGCTCGCAGAGATGCGGCGTAATTTCGACAACTATGGCCGACAAATCGAAGATTTCTGAAGCGTCCGCGCCGGCCGCGACCGAGACGGTGCAAGCGCCTTCTGCCGCGCGCAAAATCTATCCAATTGTAAAGTATGGCGACCCCCTCCTGGAGAAGCCCACGGCGCCGGTAAAGAAATTCGACGCGGAATTGGAAGAGCTCGCGGAAGATATGTTTGCGTCGATGTACGCGGCGCAGGGAGTGGGATTGGCGGCACCGCAAATCGGCAAGAGCTTGCGCGTGGCGGTGGTCGATGTGACCGGCGGGAAAAATCCCGAAGCCAAGATCGTGCTGGCGAATCCGGAAATTGTTCACGCCGAAGGAGAAGTCCGGGAAGAAGAAGGATGTCTCTCGATTCCGGGATTTCGAGGATACGTGCTGCGGCCGCAATTCGTAACCATCAAAGCGCAAAATGCCAAGGGCGAGGACTTTGAAATTCGCGGAGAAAATTTATTGGCGCGGGCGTTTTGCCATGAGATCGATCACTTGAACGGAATCCTATTCTTGCAGCACCTCAGCATGTTGAAACGCGATTTGATCAAACGCAAAATCAAGAAGCTCAGGAAACAAGGCGAGTGGTAAGTGCCGCAGCGGATGCGAATCGTTTTTTGCGGTACACCTCAGTTTGCGGTTCCCTCGCTTAAGTATCTTCTCGAACAAAGTGCGCTTGAAATCGTTGCGGTGATTACCCAGCCGGACCGCCCACGTGGGCGCGGGCAGGAAATTTCCTTTTCTGCGGTAAAGGAAGCCGCGCTGGCGGCGAAGGTTGCCGTGCATCAGCCGGAAAAAATCCGGGCGGCAGAGAGCGAAGACCTGCTGCGACAACTGGCTCCCGATTGCGTGGTGATCATCGCTTACGGGCAAATTATTCCGGCGCGATTGCTCCCGATTCCAAAGCTCGGATGGATTAATTTGCACGCTTCCCTCCTGCCAAAATACCGGGGCGCGGCCCCGATCAACTGGGTCATCGCCAATGGCGAGATTCGAACGGGTGTGACGACCATGCGCATCGATGCGGGAATGGATACCGGCGAAATGCTGCTGCAGCGCGAAATCGCGATTGGCGCGCAAGAGACGGCGCCCGAACTTGCCGCGCGATTGTCTCAAGCCGGTGCGCCATTGATGGCCGAAACTTTGCGCGGACTGGCTGGAGGAACGATTACGCCGAAAACGCAGAACCACGCGGAAGCCAGCTACGCCCCGATGCTGAAGAAAGAAGACGGGGGCATCGATTGGAAGCGCCCGGCAGTGGAGATTTATAACCGCATGCGCGGTTTTGCGCCGTGGCCAGGGGCTTACACGACATTTCGCGGGCAGAACTGTCAAGTGTGGGGCGAGCCAGTGTCTAAAGAAAGAGGCTTGCTGAGCGGAGCGAGCGAGGCAGCACCGGGAACTTTGACCCTTGAGAAAAACGAATTGCTGGTGGGCTGCGGGGACGCAACCGTTTTGAGTGTTCGCCTCGTCCAAATGGAGGGACGCAAAGCTGTTAAGGCGGCGGATTTCGCGAATGGCGCAAGACTGAAGAGCCGTGAACGCTTTGGCAACACCTGATTTGCGCGACACGGAGCAGTAGGACATACTTGAAATTTGCCGCTTGCGACTGAAAATAAACTGTCATGGACTGGCCGCGGTAACGGGAGCTCACCTTACATGAATAACCTTGCATCGACTGCTAAACGCGGAAATTTGCGTTTCCGCGCGATGGACCCGCTGCGGGCGGCGGCGTGCTGGATGCTCGTGGCCCAGCTTGCGGTGTTGCCGCTGGCGAGAGCAGCTAGCGACAAACCGGCCGCCACGCCCGCACCGACAAACTCCGCGAACGATCCGGTGTTGAAAGCGATGCAGCACGAGATGGCGCGAGCAAACGCGGAACTTGGCAAAGCGGAACAGCCTCCCTACTACCTCAGTTATACGGTGTACGACATGGACTTCGTGGTGCTGGTGGGGGCTTACGGAAGCTTGCTAACCGACAGTGCGGCACAGCGGCGGTACGCGGATGTGAACATGCGCGTGGGCACGCCGGAATTGGATAACACGCACGGGCAAAGCCGTCCGAGCGGAGTAAGTTCGGGGACCCTGCCGCTGGGAAACGATACCGATGCGATCGCGCGGGTTTTGTGGGAATTGACCGATCGCGAGTACAAGAGGGCCGTGCCCTCGCTACTGAACGTTCGAACGAATACGGCGGTGCGCGCCGAAGAAGAAGACAAGTCGCCGGACTTCTCGAATGAAAAACCGCAAACGCGCATCGAGGAACCGCCAGCGGTCGCGGCTTTCGATCGCGCCGCCTGGGAAGGCGAGATCAAGAGGCTTTCCGGAGCGTTCCGGAAATATCCCGAAGTGTACAACGCGACCGTCATGGTGCAAATGCAGCGCACCAACTCGCGAATGGTATCGAGCGAAGGAAGCGCGATCGTTTCGCCGAGCGCCTCGGTACGGCTGATTATGGAAGCACAGACGCGCGCCGATGACGGTATGGATTTGCTGCGCGTGGAAACGTTTCAAGCGCCGGAAGCCAGCGCCTTGCCGAGCGAAGCGGAGCTGGCCGGCAAGATCGAGAAGATGGCGGCGGACTTGAGGGCGTTGCGCAAAGCTCCGGTGGCCGAGCCGTACGATGGACCGGCAGTGTTGAGCGGGCGGGCCGCGGCGGTGTTTTTTCATGAAGTGCTGGGGCACCGGCTAGAAGGCCATCGGCAGCGCGATGAAGAGGAAGGACAGACGTTTACGAAAAAAATCGGCCAGGAAGTGCTGCCAAAATTTCTGAGCGTCGTGGACGATCCGACGATGCAAGAGTTGGGCGGAGTGAAGCTGGCGGGCGCGTATGACTTTGACAACGAGGGAGAACCGGCGCGGCGCGTGGCGGTCATCAAGGACGGCGTGCTGCAGAATTTTCTGATGTCGCGTATGCCCATCAAGAATTTCAGCCAGTCCAATGGACACGGAAGAAACCAGCCGGGCCGGATGCCGACGGGACGCCAAGGGAACTTGATCGTCACCTCCACGCAAACGGTGCCGGAAGCGGACATGAAGCAAAAGCTGATCGATGAAGTGAAGAAGCAAGGCAAGCCGTACGGGTTGTATTTCGACGACATTCAGGGCGGATTTACGCTGACGCAGCGTTCCCTGCCGCAAGCGTTTCAGGTACTGCCGGTGATTGTTTATAAGGTGTACGCCGATGGACGTCCGGATGAATTGGTGCGCGGAGTCGACATTGTGGGAACGCCGCTGGCCGCGCTGACGCGGATTTTGGCGACGGGAGATCAGCCGAAGGTGTTCAACGGAATATGTGGAGCGGAGAGCGGGCAAGTGCCTGTCGCCGCCGTGGCTCCTTCGATGTTGTTTTCCGAGATGGAAGTGCAGAAGCGTGCGCACGAGCATGAACGGACGCCGCTCCTGCCGCCGCCGGGATTTGAAGATACCGGTGCAGCAAAAGACGCGCAAATGAAGGCGGAGGTGAAGCCATGAAGTCACTTCGCCGGACGACATCCATGTTGGCATCCAAGACCTTCACCGGAACCACGATGGCCATGCTACTGGCGCTGAACGCGACGCCGAACCGGGCCGAGTCCGAGGAATCGAAACCGGCTCTGGATGCGGCCATGGTTGCGGCCCACGCAGCGGCGAAAGGCGATGGGCTGTTCGAGGCATTGCTTACAGAATTGGACCGATCGAAGGCGCAGCTGAAGATGGATCAAGTGCAGCCGCCGTACTACGTCGAATACCGCGTAAGCGAAGTCGAGGACATTAGCGCAGAAGCCGCTTTCGGAGCTCTCCGGGAGAACCAGCACGCTCATGTGCGAGTCTTGCGCGTGGTCGTGCGCATCGGCGACTACAAGCAAGACAGTGATTTCGGCAGAGGCCAGGGCGAGTCCACCCTATTGCCGCTGGACAACGATGCCATTGCGCTGCGCCACCAGATCTGGCTGGCGACGGACGAAGCGTATAAAGCCGCGGGACAAGCGCTGGCGGAGAAACAGGCGGCCATGAAGCAGTTCAGCGCGGACCTGAATCCGGTGGATGATTTTGCGAAGGTGCCGCAAATGATTGCCGTCGGGCCGACGGTGTCGCTGAGAGTCGACGAAGCGGGCTGGAAGAAAACGCTGGAGGATGTGACGAGTTTGTACAAGCAATATCCCGACGTGCAATCGGTGACGGCGTCGGCGCGGTTTACGGCGGTCAACGAATACCTGGTCAATTCCGAGGGCACGGTCACAAGGAACGGCAAGGCGACCTACAGCGTGCAACTAAGCGGGTCGACACAAGCGGCTGATGGCATGCGGCTGAGCCGGAGTCCTGGATTTATGGTGGCGCAGGCAGAAGAATTGCCGACCCACGCTGCGCTGATGGACGAAGCAAAGAAGATGCTGGACACGGTGGTTGCCCTGCGACAAGCGCCCATCGTCGAGGAAGAATATCGCGGGCCGGTACTGTTCGCGGCGGATGCGGCGGACGACATTGTGGCGTCCTTGATCGGACAGAATGTACTGGGACAGAAGCCACAGCTTGGGAAACCAAACCGCACGACGGGAGCTTTTGCGACCAGTTACAAAACGCGCGTGCTGCCAAATTTTCTTTCGGTGGTGGACGATCCGACGATGAAGGAGTTTCAGGGAAAGAGCCTGGTGGGAAGTTACACGGTGGACAGCGAAGGCGTGAAAGCGCAAGCCGTCAACACGATCGAAAACGGAATGCTGGCGAATTATTTGATTGGGCGGCAACCTATTCGCGACTTTCCTGCTTCGAATGGCCACGGACGCGCCTCGCCGGGATCGCCTCCCGGGCCGAGCTTGGGAGTACTGCTGGTGAAGAGCTCCGAAGCACAACCCGCGGAAGAGTTGAAGAAAAAAGTCGTGCAGATGGTGACGGAGCAGGGAAAAGCTTTCGGGTATCGCGTGGATACACTGGGGCCGGGCAATTCGCCGCGGCTGCTGTATCGGGTGTACGCGGATGGGCATGAAGAGTTGGTGCGTGGCGCAGTGTTCAACGAACTGGATATTCGTGCACTGCGAAGCGACTTGATTGCGGTCGGAAATGATCCGCTAGTAAGCAACCGGGCGGGTGGCGCGCCGACTACGATTATCAGCCCCTCGTTGCTGTTCGATGAATTGGAAGTCAAGCGGGCGGATACGAGCAAGGATAAGCTGCCGGATTATCCGGCGCCACCGTTGCTGAAGTGAAGCGTGGTCGGTGTTCCGCACCCGTGTTCGGTTGTCAGTTGTCAGTTTTCAGTTCTCGGTCAGAAGAGAACAAACTCTGTGGTTGTCAGCTTTTGGTTGTCGGTCGGCCGTCCGTTTTCAGCAAGAGCAGAAGAATCCAAGCAGAGATTTTGTTAAGGGCCACAGCGCAGGCGGGTGGGTGCCCATAGAAAAGTTTGGGACTTGGAGCGAACTGCGTTTTAGCTCCTTGGAATCCAGCCAGAGGCAAAGGCAAAACCCGCAGCCACCGAAGACTGCAGCACCCCACGAGCCTTTGCGCTACCCGCCACAAACTCGGCACAAGAAATCATTGACGAATCGGAGATGAAATTCGAGACTCATTAGTATGACTTTGCGCGAGAGACTGGAATGGCTGAGCCGGGTGACGCTGCTGGTGTTCATCCTGGCGTCGGCGGCCTTTCTGAGCGCGGTCACGGCGATGCGGATTGCGATTCATGGGCGCGAAGTGACGATGCCGAATCTGGTGGGGAAAAATGTTTCGGAAGCGAGCCAGATGCTGCAGTCGCGCGGGCTGGTGCTGCGCGTGGCGGACCGGATTTACAGCGACCAGCCGATTAATGTGGTAGTGCGGCAGACGCCGCCCGCAGGCTTGCTGATGAAAGTGTCGCAGCAGGCCCACGTGGTGCTGAGCCTGGGGCAGCGGCAACTGCAGATTCCGCTGCTGGAGGGAAATTCCCTGCGGGCCTCGCGAATCGAATTGCTGCGGACAGGATTGCAAGTCGGCGAAGTTTCCGCTATTACCATGGCGGACCAGCCGGTGGATGCGGTGCTGATTCAGAATCCGAAGCCGGGCGCGGGAGCAGCGACGCCGCGAGTGGACGTGCTGGTTTCGCAAGGTCCGCGGGAAGCGGCCTACGTGATGCCGCACTTGACGGGGCTGAATGAGATTGAGGCGCAGCGCCGGTTGGATGCGGCGCAGATGCGGCGCAAAGTGAATTACGTAACGGCGCCGCAATGGCCGCATGGAGCGGTGATTGACCAGTCGCCGATGGGCGGGATGCGGATTGCAGCAAGTTCCACGGTGGAGTTGACGGTAGCGAATTGAGGAACTTGAAAGTTGAAATACAAAAGAAGACCCTCCCCTTTTAAAGTCCTCGTCCCATATTCAGACGGGCGGGGCAAGCCGCTACGCCATCCTTCGATGCCAGCATCACTAGGAGTTCCCGGTTGGAAAAATGCAGGCACGACACTAGGATAGCTGCCTGTTCGGGTGGGTTGTGACGACGAGACGGAGAGAAAGCAAATGAGCAGGATATTCGGCTTAACTTTATTGCACTTGTGTTTGCGGCCGATGGCCGTTATTGCGCTTGCTTTGGTGGAGTTGTTCGCGCTGGCGGCGGCCAACGGGCAGACGGGGAGCGCTCCGGCGCCGCCTTACTCCCCGAGCCTGGATTTGGGGTCGATGGATAAGTCCATCGATCCGTGCGTGAACTTTTACCAATACGCATGCGGGGGGTGGCGTCAGAAAAACCCCATACCGGCGGATCAAACTTCGTGGAGCGTTTACGGAAAGCTTTACCAGGACAATCTGAATTTTCTGCGTGGGATTCTCGAGCAGGCGGCGAGCAATACGAATCAGCGGGATGCGGTGACGCAAAAAATTGGAGATTTTTACGCCTCGTGCACCGACGAGGCGGGGGTCGAGAAAAGCGGAATGGCGCCCATTAAAGCGGAACTGGAGGCGATTGCGCGGTTGAACTCCTTGCGCGAGTTGGCGCCGCTGGTGGCGCGGCTGCAGATGACGACGGGAGGATACAGGTCAATTTTGTTCCAAGGCGGCTCGGACCAGGACCCGGACGATTCCGAGAGCGTGATCGCGTCGTTGGACCAAGGCGGGCTGGGACTGCCGGACCGCGACTACTACACGAAAGAGGATGCGAAATCGAAAGAGACACGCGAGCGCTACGTACAGCACGTGCAGAAAGTCTTCGAACTGCTGGGAGATAACGCGGAGGCAGCGAAAAAGAACGCGGAAACTTTGATGCGCATGGAGACCGCGCTGGCGAAGGCTTCGATGACGCGAGTGGAACGGCGCGACCCGTACAAGCGGAAGAACAAAATGAAGATTCCCGGTCTGGAAGAACTGGCGCCGAATTTTGACTGGAAGACGTACTACAGCGTTTTGCAATATCCCAAGATTGAAATCCTGAATGTGGGAGCGCCGGCGTTTTTCAAGCAGGTGAACGCATCGCTGGCGAGCGAGCCGCTGGCAAATTGGAAGACGTATTTGCGGTTTCACGTGGCGGACAGCTCTTCGCCATATTTGTCAGCGAAATTCGTGCAGGAGAATTTTGAGTTTTACCGGAAATATCTTCGCGGGGCGAAAGAGCAACAACCGCAGTGGAAGCGGTGCGTGCAATTCACCGATTACTTGCTGGGGGAGGCACTAGGGCAGGCGTACGTGCGCAAAGTGTTTTCGCCGGAGTTGAAGCAAAGCACGCTGGAAATGGTGCGGCATATCGAAGACGCCATGGCGGAGCGCATTGAGCAACTGGATTGGATGAGCGCGGAGACAAAACAGCAGGCGCTGGTGAAGCTAAAAGGGATTCGCAACAAAATCGGTTATCCGGACATATGGCGGGACTATGGTCCGGTGAAAATCGTGCGTTCGGAATTTCTGGGGAACGTCGAACGGGCCACAGAGTTTGACCACCGCCGGGAGATTGCCAAGATCGGCAAGCCAGTGGACCGCGGAGAGTGGTTCATTTCGCCGGCGACGGTGGATGCTTACTACAATCCCCAGATGAACGACATCAACTTCCCTGCTGGAGTGCTGCAGCCGCCGCTGTACGACGCGAAGATGGATGACGCGCCGAATTACGGGGATACCGGGGGAACCATCGGGCACGAGTTGACACACGGGTTCGACGATGAAGGCAGCCAGTTCGACGCGCGGGGCAATTTGAAGAACTGGTGGAGGGAAGAGGACCGAAAGAAATTTGATGCCCGGACGAAATGCGTGAGCGACCAATATTCGAGTTACGTGGTGGTGGACGACGTGCACATTAACGGGGAGTTGACCAAAGGAGAAGACGTAGCCGACTTGGGCGGGGAAATTTTGGCTTATATCGCGTGGGGAGCGGCCGATGCCGGAAAGAATTTGCAGCCCATTGACGGTCTAACGCCGGAGCAAAGGTTTTTCATCGGCTTTGCACAGTGGGATTGCGCGAATGAGCGGCCGGAAGATATGCGAATGCGGGCGCAGACCGATCCGCATTCGCCGCCGGAATACCGCATCAACGGAGTGGTGGTGAACATGCCGGAATTTGCAAAAGCGTTTTCTTGCCGCGCGGGGCAGCCAATGGTGCAGCCGGCGGAGAAGATTTGCCGCGTGTGGTAGCGCGTTGCTAGCCGAGGGCCGTCTCGCAGTTACTTCCCCGGCCCCCTTTTGTGCAGGGTGGTGCACATGGTGAGAGCAGTGTTGGGATCGACGGCGTCGTCACCCTCTTCGACAAATTGAATGACGCCCTGCTTGTCGATAATGATGTTGGCGCGCAGAGCCCACTCGTAGCTTTCGTTATTCTTTCCCGGGTCGTAGCTTTTGAGGATGCCGTAAGACTTGAGCATCTTGCGGTTCATGTCGCTGAGGAGCGGAAAAGTGACGCCGATTTGTTTGGCGAAGGCGGCATTGGCAGCAGGACTATCGACGCTGACGCCAAAGACTTCCGTATCCGAGGTGTCGATTTTACCGGAGGCGATTCCAGCCTGGACCGCCTGAAGTTGCTTCGTTCAACCACCAGTGAAAGCCAGGACGTAGACGGCGAGGAAGACGTTCTTCTTGCCGCGGTAGTCGCTGAGCTTGACGGTTTTCCAGCCGTCGCTGAGAAGAGTGAACTCTGGGGCAGGGTCACCGACCTTGAGAGTCATCTTGGCGACTTGAGACTTTTCGCTTTGCGGGGCAAGAGGAGCGGCCGCAAGGGCGGTGGCGGCCAGGAGCCCGAGAGCGATCATGCGCTTCATGGAAACCTCCCATCAACGTTGGGTGCCAGGGACAGCAGGAGATTACACCTCTCCCTTGGAGTAATACCACGGGAATATCAAAAATATTCCATGCCCAGGTGAAGTTGCCTTAGATAGCCCCACTTGTGGGGCTTGTCGGAGTCTTCGGCCCAGCGGTCGCCGCTGTCGGGGCAGTAGTACATGTGGGGGATGAGAGTGTTTTTTGTGCGGGAATAGACTTGGGCTTGGGCTTGTTTCATGATTTGACCGCGGCGACGACGACTAACACGACGCCGGAAGTGCCGGCGATGAGCCACTGGCCGTTGACCATTTTTGCGTCCTCGATGTGAGTGCCTTCCCTGTTGGGCTTCTTGAAAACGATGGCGTTGTTTTTGGAGCAGGATTCGAATGTGGCGTCATCGTCAAAAGGAAATGACGGGACGAGCCGTTCAAAAAAAGCGCCGACGGCAACTTCGACGCCGTTGATGCGGCGCTGGAGCTGGAAAACTTTGATTTCCAGCATGCGGATGACGTCTTCACCGTCTTCTTCTTCGCCGACGAAACGGGAAACGCCCTTATGGGTAAGTTGGGTCTATACTGTGCGGCCAGTCGGCTGGGTTACCGGGAGTGCAGACGGGCGGAAAGGAAATGAACGATGAAGGCGAAGAATTCGCGAGGGGGATGGTTTGGCGGAGGGAATGGCGTAATGCGGTTCGGGGTGTACGCACTAGTGGTGGGGGCGAGTTTGCTGGTGGTGCGAGCGTGGGCAGGGCCGGGAAGTTCGGTAACCGCTGAGAAGGCGGAAGGGGCATCCGTTTCCGAGGCTGCCGCGGTGGGGCGCGTCGAGCCCAACTATGCGCTTGAGGAGCGATTCCTGCCGGATCAAGTGAGCAAGCTGGTGTTTGACATGGCGGTGACGCCGCACTGGTTTAGCGCGTCCGACCGATTTTGGTACAGCTTTCAGACCACGGAAGGGACGCGCTACTACATCGTGGACCCTCTGAAAAAGTCGAAGACCCCGCTTTGGGACAACGCCAAGGTGGCCGCGGCGCTCTCGACGTTGACAGACTTTCCCTATGACGCGCAGCACCTGCCAATCAAACGGCTGAAGCTGGTGGAGAAGGATACCAGGATGCGGTTTGAAGTGGAGATTCGAAAGAACGCAGTGGTGCCGAACGAACCGAAAAAAGAAAAAAGCCAGGAAGACATCGAAGAGCAAAGCAAGGAAGGTGAAGTGAAGCAAGGGGAGCAGCAAAGCCAGGCAATGCAGCCGACGGGCCCGGCGGCGGAAAAACCGGAAGATACACGAACGATTTATTTTGAATATGACATGGCGACCGGAAAAGTGACGCGGCTGGACAATTTTGAAGCTCCGAAGAAAAAGCCGATGTGGGCGGCAGTATCTCCGGATGGAAAGACGGTGGTGTTCGCGCGCGGATACAACCTGTACTTAGTGGATGGAGAGAACTACGCGAAAGCGCTGAAGAAGGCGGGCGATGCGACCGTAGTGGAAACGCAAGTAACGACAGACGGAGTTGAGAAATACAGCTATGCGCGGGTGCTGCTGCCGGAGCAGGCAGAACAATTGAAGAAAGAAGAGAAGGGCGACACCAACAAAGCGGGGCCACGGACGCCCGCGGTGACGATTCATTGGTCGAAGGATGCAAAGAAGTTTGCGCTAGAGCGGAACGACGACCGCAAGGTGGGCGACTACTGGGTGATTCATTCGCTCACGAATCCGCGACCGATCCTGGAGTCGCGCAGCTATGCGTTGCCGGGCGAGGCCAACGTGCCGGTGGGAGAAATTGATATTTTTGATGTGGCGAGCAAGCAGCGCGCGGTGGTTCAGCCAAAGAGCTTTGTGGATGAAGTGCTGACCATATCGGATGCGGCCCAGGAGGAGCGGGACCGCGAAGAATTGCGGGACGAACAGGAAGAGAACCGCCTGAATCCGACGCCGCTTACGCGGGTGAGTCCGCGGTGGGTGGCGGATACTTCGGACAAATTATATTTCACGAGCCGAAGCCGGGATTTTCGGCGCGTGGAAGTGGACGTGGCTGACAGCACAACGGGGAGAGTGCAAAAACTGATCGAGGAACGATCGAACGTGTGGATGTCACAAAAGCCAGTGCGGCTGATGGAAAACGGGAAGGAACTACTGTGGTGGTCGGAACGAGACGGGTGGGGCCACTTCTACCTGTATGACGGCCAGGGAAAGCTGAAGAACCAAATCACAAGCGGCGAATACGTGACGGATCAAATCGCCGGTGTGGATGAAAAAGCGCGGACGCTGTTCTTCACGGCCAACGGACGCGAAGCAGGGGAGGATCCGTATTACACGCACCTTTACCGCGTGGGGCTGGACGGGAACGGGTTGAAATTGCTTACGCCGGGGAACTTCACACATGCGGTGAGCTGGCCGGACTCCGGAAAGTTTTTTGCGGACACCTATTCGAGAGTAGATACAGCGCCGAAGTCGGTGCTGCTGGATGGACAAGGAACGCAACTCGCGGAGCTGGAGACGACGGACGTTTCGCAACTGACGGAAGCAGGATTCCAGTATCCGGAGACGTTCAAGGTTAAAGCTGACGATGGCGTGACGGAACTCTATGGAGTGATCTACAAGCCGTTTGATTTCGACGCTAACCGGAAGTACCCGGTGATTGAGCATGTGTATCCCGGGCCGCAGGTGGAGCAAGTGACGAAGGCATTTTCACCCAAAAGCCCGAACGTGCCGCTGGCTCAGCTGGGATTCATTGTGATTGAAGTGGGAAACCGGGGTGGCAGCCCGCAGCGGGACAAGTGGTATGACAGCTATGGTTACGGGAATTTGCGGGATTATGGCTTGGCGGACAAAAAGGCGGCGGCGGAGCGGCTGGCGGCCAATCACCCTTACATGGATATCAGCCGCATGGGGATGTGGGGACATTCCGGAGGCGGATTCATGACGGCAGCGGCAATGCTGCAGTATCCGGATTTCTATAAAGCGGGCTGGTCAGAATCAGGGAACCACGACAACAACGTGTACAACAATACATGGAGCGAGAAATACCACGGGGTGAGAGAGGAAACACAGAAGGACGGCGCGGATAAGTTTTTTTACGAGATTGACAAGAACTCGGAGCTGGCGAAAAACCTGAAGGGGCATTTGATGCTCACCACGGGGGACATGGACGACAACGTGAGCATGGTGAATACCATGAGGCTGGCGGACACTCTGATTAAGGCCAACAAGCGGTTTGAGATGCTGGTATTCCCTGGGATGAGGCATAGCTACATGCCCATCAACAGCTATGTCATCGTGGCGCGCGGGGATTTCTTCAGCAAGTGGCTTCTGGGAAGCTCGGAAAATGGCGCGGATGTGATCGTATTGCAGAGAGCAAAGCAGGCCACGGCGAGCAAAAAATTGAAGGAGTAAGCAGGCCCGTTAACTTTGCGGTTCGGTGCCAAGTTGCAGTTGAGATTCTTTCCGGTAGGAACCGGAATCTTCGATCCTTATCGGATGCCCCCAGAATGATACCTCTTGCTTTTCCTTGGCCCCTTTTGAGGTCTCCTGGCCACGCCAGGAGACCAAGGCTGCGGCCGCTAAAGCGCCGGGGCCCAGAGACGCTGAAAGAAGACTTGAGGCAACCCTTTACGGCGCTAGACGGCATCACAAAGGGGGGAGTTTGATCGGGACCTGGACGGAGGAGCAAGTTTTTTCGGCCTGGCCTTTCGTTCAGGGTATAATCGAACGTTCCAAGCTGCAGGGAGTCAGAAAGCGATTACAAGCTTAGGCAGACCCATGCGAGGAACCCCACATTCGAGAGAGAGGTGAAGGTTTGCTGCGTACTTCGTTCTTGGCGGCCGCAAGACGGCCGACATTCTTGGCGGCCGCGAAGCGGTTGGCTCTATTCGTGATGACCGGATTGTTTCTGCTGAGCGCCACGCGGTGCGATGCGCAGATCTTACATAAAAAGAAAAAGATCAATAAATCGACGGCAGCGGAGAACACCGCAGAGCCCGACAAGGTTCTGTATGAAAGGGCGATGGAGGACATCAAGCACGGGCGACATGAAGTCGGCCGGCTGAATTTGCAGACGCTCATCAACACTTATCCGGACAGCGATTATCTGGCCAAAGCCAAGCTGGCCATCGCGGATTCGTTCTACAAAGAGGGTGGAACGGCGAACCTGACGCAGGCAGTCCAGGCTTATAAGGATTTCGACATTTTCTTCCCCATGTTGCCGGAGGCGGCCTACGCCCAGCTGCAAGTGGCGATGACGCACTACAAGCAATTGGAGAAGCCGGACCGGGACCGTACGCAGGCTCTTGCTGCTGAGGATGAGTTCCAAACGTTTTTGGCAAAATACCCGAATGATCCGCTGGCAACGAAGGCAGAACAGCATCTGCGCGAAGTACAGGAAATTCTGGCGGAAGGTGACTTCCGGATTGGCTACTACTACTACGTAAAGCAAGACAAGAAAGCCGCGGAATCGCGTCTCCGGTCGGTCGTAAACCGGTACCCACTTTACAGCAAATCCGACCAAGCTCTGTGGATGCTCGGGAACATATGGCAAGGTACGGAGAAAAAGGAGCTTGCCGCTCCGTATTACGCGCGGATCGTCAGGAACTATCCTTTATCGCCATTGGTGCCGAATGCCAAGAGCCGGTTGAAGGCCCTCGGAGCGCCGGTACCGCAACCGGATCCCCAAGCCGTAGCTTGGATGACGGCGGAACAGAACGCACCGCGGCCGCATGAATCACTCATAAAGAAACCGCTGGTACTGGTTCGTAGCGGGCCGGGGCAGGAGTTGCGGGTGGCGGCAACGAGTGGGAAACCGACGATGACGCCGGCGTCGGAGAGCGAAGCGGGTATCGATGTGCTGAATGGCGGGAGCCCCACGGGAGGCGCCGGTGCTAGAACGGGAATCGTTGCGGAAATAACGCCGGGAAGCCCGGGTGGAACAACCGGCACGGCAGAGAGTACAGGCCCGACGACGGAAGCAACGGAAGAGAAACCTGCGGCGCAGCCTGATCCTAATGCTCCGCCGGCAGCGAAAAATTCCGCGAATGCTGCGGCGGCTGCGGGGACAGCCGAAACTGCTCCCCAGACGGATGCGACGCCGGGCGCTGCCGGACAGTCTAGCGATGCGGCCAAGACCGACGGTTCGCCCGCACAAAGCGGAACCGTGAATGCGACCAGCGATGACAGCAAGAAGGAATCAACGAGCAAGAAAAAGAAAGGGCTGAAGAAACTCATCCCCTGGTGAGTTTGGGCGGCAGGCGAAGAATAAGAGAAATGCCAAGGAGTGCGGCCCAAGGCAGCCGTGCCGCTGGTTGCTTATGCAAGCCAGGTAAGGCCAAAACCGTAGTATTCACTTCCGACACACACTTGCCCTGTTGAGATTGACGAGTGCTTATGCGAATGCTCCAATACATGGTATAGGCGAATCGGTATGGCCGCGCGATAGGTGCGGTTCACGCGGGTAGAGTCCTGTCGGAGGACCTGTAGTGGCCAAAATTCTGGTTGCGGACGATAACAGCAACATCCAGAAGATGGTGGGGCTGGCCCTGAAAGATCAGGGCATTGACGTCGTTGCCGTGGGCAACGGCGAAGCCGCCGTGCGCAAAATTTCTGATGTGAAGCCTGACCTGGTGCTTGCCGACGTATTCATGCCGGTGCGCAATGGCTATGAAGTTTGCCAGTACGTGAAGACGGATCCCTCGTTGGCGCATATCCCCGTGATACTGCTGGTGGGTGCGTTTGATCCGTTGGATGAGCAAGAAGCGCAGCGGGTTGGCGCCGATGGCGTGTTGAAGAAACCGTTTGTTCCCCCGGATCCCCTGATTTCAATGGTGAAGTCCGCGCTGCATCGCGCGGGGGTGGCACATGGGAATTCCGGTGGAGCTAAAATTGCGGAACCGGAGACTTTGAAGGGGACGGATCTGCTTACACCCGCTGTGCCGATGGTGCGTAGCGTTCCGTTACAGATGCCTTCACAAGAGCCGGCCCTTGAACCATTGGATCAGGAAAGTTTTGTGGATGAAGTGCCGTCGCGTCCCGAGCCGGTGCGGATTGATAGCGGTTCGCAAACGGTAGCTTTCGGGAGCCTCCTGGAAACACCGACGGAGTTGAAAGACGACGACCTCAGCATGGTGCTGCCGTCTAATCAAGAATTGATGCCGGAACGGGATTGGCGCGATCCGGATACGAGCGAGACGGACGAGGAAGAGGAAGAAGAAAAGCCCGAGGCAGCATGGCGGCGAGAGGATTCTGAGAGCTATGCCGGCGCTGGATCCACCACCGGGGCAAAGGATTGGCGAGCTGGTAGTTTTGAGCAGATTCAAGCAAAGAAAATTCCGGTGGAGTCGTGGGAACCGGTAGAAGAGCAACCGGAAGTCGTTGAAGCAGTGCCTGCCGCAAGCGACTTTGTAACGGAAGCGCCGGTGGCCCCGGCCGCTATCCAAGAAGCAGCGCCCTCCACAGGAGCGATTACGCCGTTGGCGAGCAACCCGTGGGTAGGTACGAGTGCGCCCGTGGCGCAGGAGAAGGTTTCGGCAGAGACAGCCACGGCTGTGGAAGAAGTGGCGCGTGCCAAAGAGCACGAGCAGTCCTCTGCGGACGAGGTGGCGGCCAGCTCGCCCGAAGCGCCAGCGGCAGAAGCGCCGAAAACATCGAAGGACTCTTGGTTTTCTGTTCCGGGAAATCCGTGGAACGCGGAGATTGAGAAGGCCAACAAGCTGGCGTCGGCTTGGGATGCTGCCGTTCCGGTGGCGGCACCAGCGGCGTCAGACAATGGAACTGAAAAGGGTGAGGGGGCTGTCAGCGAAGAGACGCAGAAGGTGATTGAAGAAGCGGCTTTGCCAGCTGAGGCGGTCGAGGCCATCCGCGAGGAAGCGGCTCAGGTTACCGAGGATGCTGTCCATACCGAGGAGCAGCAATCGACTGACGGAGCGAGTTTTTATGCGCCTGAAGCAGAGGCACTGATTGAAGCGCCAGAGGCTGCCACTGCGCCTGCCGAGACGCCCAGCATGGACGATCTGGTCGCGCGAGTGCTGGCGAGGATGAGTCCAGAAGTTCTGCAGGCCGTTACGCGAGAGATTCTGAAGCCTGTGGTGGAAGCGATGGTCCAGGAAGAGATGAAGTCGAAGAAGTCGTAGTTCCCTGCCCCCGCATCGTGGATGATCGAGTGTGGCTGCTTCGGGTCCCACTTCAAATTGTAATCGTAGCGGCCGTTTAGCACGGTCTCGTCCAGGACTTCGCTGTCAAGAACGTGACCCACCGTCCTGCCCGGTCCCCTGCGTTCCATCCGGAACACCCCCTATAGTGCGTAGGGCTAGTTGTGGCGCTGGGGCGCCCACCGTGAGCTCGGAGTTGCGGGCGCGCCGTGGAGGGCATTCGTCTGGGCCATTGGCTGATAAAACGGGGTAACCGGAAACTCACCCATTGCCTGGTGGCCTGTCGAATTGACGCGGCTCCTTTGGCCCTCGTATAGTCGAAGATTACTCTGACGGACTTAAACACGCCGAAAGGGCGGGCCGACGCCCGCGCCTACAGGGAATCGAATGGGCCGAGAAGGGGCGCTAAAGCGCACTCGGAGCCAAGAGCGGGTCTCCAAGACCCGCCACTACGGAGAGACACATCGCATGGGGCGCGAGACAGCTAAGGCATACGAACCGCGGCAGATCGAAACGCGCTGGGCAGACTTCTGGGTAAAAGAAGCCCTGTTCAAAGCAGATGCGCATGCGCCGGGGCCGGTGTTTTCGATCGTGATACCGCCGCCGAACGTGACGGGATCGCTGCACATCGGGCACATGCTGGAGCACACGGAGATTGACATTCTTACGCGCTGGTACCGGATGCGAGGGTACAACACGTTGTATCTCCCGGGCACGGACCATGCCGGGATTTCGACGCAACGCGTGGTGGTGAAACACCTGATGGATCAAGGCATTGACTACCACAAGCTGGGGCGCGAGGAGTTTGAGAAGCAGGTTTGGAAGTGGAAGGCCGAAGCCGGCAGCCAAATCACGCAGCAGATGAGAGGGATCGGGGAAAGCTGCGACTGGTCCAGGGAGAGATTTACGCTCTCGCCGGAAATGTCGCGTGTGGTCCGGGAAGTTTTTGTGCGGCTATACGAAGAAGGCCTGATTTACCGGGAAAACCGGTTGGTGAATTGGTGCCCGGTATGCCTGACGGTGCTGAGCGATCTGGAGGTGGTGCACGAAGAGCGGCAGGGGCACTTGTGGCATATCAAGTATCCGGTGGTGGGGACAAAAGAGTTTCTCGTGGTGGCCACGACTCGTCCGGAGACGATGCTGGGCGATACCGCGGTGGCGGTGAATCCGGAAGACCAACGGTACGTGCATCTCGTTGGCGAAAAAGCGCTGCTGCCGCTGATGAACCGGGAGATTCCGATTATCGCGGATGCCATGGTGGACCGCGAGTTTGGAACGGGCGCGGTGAAAATTACGCCGTCGCACGATCCGCACGACTTCGAAGTGGGGCGGCGTCACAAGCTGGCGGAAATTGACGTGATGACCGACGACGGAAAAATGAACCCGGCGGCGGGCGCGTACGCCGGGATGGACCGCTTCGAGGCGCGGAAAAAGATTGTTGAGGACTTGAGAGCGCTGGGTCTGCTCGAAAAAATCACCGAGCACACGAACGCGATTGGTATTTGCGAGAGGAGCAAGACGATTGTCGAGCCGCGGGCTTCGACGCAGTGGTTCTGCAAGATGAAGCCGCTGGCGGAGCCGGCGATGGCGGCGGTGGAACGCGGCGAGATTCAGATCGTGCCGGATAACCGGCGCGAAGAATATTTCAACTGGATGAGGAACATTCGCGATTGGACGCTTTCGCGGCAGCTTTGGTGGGGGCACCGGATTCCGGCGTGGTACTGCAAGGAGAACAAGCACGTCACGGTGGCGCGCGAGGCGCCAGGGAAATGCGCGACATGCGGATCGACGAAATTAGAGCAAGACCCAGACGTTCTGGATACGTGGTTCAGCTCGGGGCTTTGGCCGTTTTCGACGCTGGGGTGGCCTGAGAACACTGCGGACTTCAAGACTTATTATCCGACGACTTTGCTGCTCACCGGCTACGACATCCTGTTTTTCTGGGTGGCGCGGATGATCATGCTGGGGATTCACTTTACGGGGAAAGTTCCGTTCCGCTCGGTTTATTTGCACTCGCTGGTGCGCACCGGGAGCGGCGAGAAAATGTCCAAGTCTAAAGGGACGGGACTTGATCCGGTGGCGCTGAACCAGCAATACGGAACCGATGCGATGCGGTTCTGCTTGGCGTCCATGGCCGCGCCGGGGACGGACATCATACTTTCTGATGACAAGCTGGCAAGCGCGCGGAATTTTGCGAACAAGATTTGGAATGCGGCGCGCTTTTTGTTCATGAATCTGGACCGGTTTGAAGAGAGTGGGGCGAAGCTGGAAGAGCTGGCGGCGCTGGAAGTGCGCGCGAAGGCCCCCTATGCCTGCCGCGGCGACGTTCCGCTGGTGGATGCATGGATGTTCGCGCGACTGGCGGCGACCATTGAGATGGTGAATGAAGCGCTGGCGAATTACCGGTTTCATGAGGCGGCGCAAGGCGTGTACCAGTTTTTCTGGGGAGACTTCTGCGACTGGTATATCGAGTGGGTTAAGCCCGAACTGCAGAACGCGGACCGCGAACGAGCGACGGTGGCGTGGAAGAACCTGTTCGCGGCGTTTGATGCGGCGCTGCGGCTGCTGCATCCCTTTATGCCCTTCCTGACGGAAGAACTGTGGCACCAGTTGCCGCAAAGAGCGGGCGCGAAATCCATCGCGCTGGATCAATTTCCAAAAGCACAAGACTGCTGGAAAAACGCAAAAGCCCTGGGCGACGTCGCTCGAATCCAGGAAGTAGTTACGGCGTTGCGCACGATTCGAGCAGAACTTAAAGTGGATGCCAAGAAAAAGGTGACGGCGGACTTCTCCGCGAGCGATGCCGCGATGGGCAAATTGGTAGAGGAGAATCGCGCGGCAATTGAAAGGTTGGCGGTCTTGTCGGAACTTCGCGTCGTGCCGCGCCAGCAGTCGGCGGCAAAGAGCGGGGCGGTGCGTTCCACGGCAACCTTTGACGTGCGCATCGCGTACGCCGATACGGTGGACTTGGCCGCGGAGAAGGCCAGGCTGAAAAAGGAGATTGCGGGGCTGGAGAAGGCCATGGCGTCGAAGGAACGGCAACTCGCGGACGAGACGTTTCGGAGCCGCGCTCCGGAGAAAATCATTAAAGGGTTGGAAGCTACGCTTGCTCAGCAGCACATCGAACTGCAGAAACTGAAGGATCGTCTGGACCAACTCGAGTAAAATTCAAGGTTTCTGAGGCCCCCAATGGATTGGAATTCTCATTATATTGCTGACCTTGTGCGGCGGGCCCTGGAGGAGGATATCGGCACCGGGGATGCGACGACCTTGGCAGTGGTGCCACCGCGCGCGTCGGCACAAGCTAAAATTCTGGCCAGGCAGACACTCGTTTGCGCCGGCTTGCCGATTGCCGAAAAAGTTTGGCGGGCTCTGGACCCGGAGATCCGCGTCAACTGTCCACATAACGATGGGTCGTTTGTGGAGCCGGGTGCGGAGATCGTGCGGATCAAGGGGAACGCTCGTGCGATTCTTACCGGGGAAAGAACCGCGCTGAATTTTTTGGCGCACCTTTGCGGAATCGCGACGCTCACGCGGCGCTTTGTGGAGCAACTGGCGGGAACCAAAACGCGGATTCGGGACACCAGAAAAACGACCCCAGGCCTGCGGGGACTGGAAAAATATGCTGTGAAGACGGGCGGGGGGGCGAACCACCGCTTGGGACTGTACGACGCCATCCTCTTGAAAGAGAATCACATTGCGCTGGCTGGAGGACTACAGGCGGCGCTAGACAAAGCCCATACTTATGTATCTCCGAAAGTGCCGCCGCCGCGCGCGGCGAGCGCCTACGATGCCGCCGGACTGGACCCGGAGGTCGTCGGGCCGGGACCTTTGGCCGTGCAGATTGAGGTTCGCGATCAGAGCGAATTGCTAGAAGCCCTGGGAGCTGGAGCGGAGGCGATCCTGCTGGACAACATGACGCCGGAACGCGCGGCGGAATGCGTGAAAATCGCGCGCAGAATTCGCGCGGAGTGCGTGATTGAAATTTCTGGAGGGATCACCCTGGAGAACGCGCGTGCTTACGCGGAGGCCGGCGCGGACTTTCTTTCTTCCGGGATGCTCACCCATTCGGCGCCGGCGGCAAACCTAAGCCTGCTTGTGGACAGCTTCGAGGAAACGTAAGCTTAGGCCGCGCGAAGGGCGCGGCAATATCCAAATGGCTCAGGAATCCTTACCAGGCACAACCGACCGGCGGCTGGCGGGATTGCTCACACTGCTGGCGGAGAACGCTACCATCGTGATCAGCGGCGCGCGAATCGCCAAAGAGATCGGCGTTGCACGATCGACGGTGTGGCGCTGGGTGGAGCGGTTGCGTGAATTGGGCGTGAAAGTCAAGGGGCAGACAGCCAGCGGATACTTCCTGGAGCAAGTGCCCGATATTCTTGCTCCGGACATTTTGAAGCAGCGGTTGAAAGGCAGCCTCTTCGGGAAGCATATACATCATTTTTTCAAAACGGATTCGACAAACCGCGTAGCGATGGAATTGGGATATGCCGGCGCGCCGGAAGGCACGCTTGTCCTGGCGGAAGAGCAAACCGCTGGACGCGGCCGAGCCGGACGGAGCTGGCATTCCGAACGCGCGGCGGGCATTTATGTGACGTTGCTGCTGCGGCCCAAACTGGCGCCCGTGCAGGCCCCCTTGCTGACCATGATGGCGGGGCTTTCTGCACATGCCGCGGCAGAGGCGGTGACGGGGCTGAAGGTGGACCTGAAGTGGCCGAACGACCTGCTGATTCGGGGAAAAAAGGCGGGCGGCATTCTGACGGAGATGCACGCGGAACCAAATCAAGTGCGCTTTGTGATTGTGGGGATTGGGCTGAACGTGAATCAGGAAAAGTTTCCGGGGGAGCTCGCCAACCTAGCGACTTCCCTGCGCCTGGAAACGGGCAAAGCACACTCGCGTATGGAGTTGCTGATGCGGTTGCTGCGCGAATTCGAGAGCGATTACAATCGATTCCTGCAAGATGGCGTGGCCAGCGTGGTAGCGCGATTTGAGTCGGTTTCGAGTTATGCGCGGGGCAAGCGCGTGCGCGTGACGAACGGAACGGAAAGCTATGCCGGTACCACCGCCGGACTGGGGCCGGAGGGATTGCTGCAAGTGGAGCGAGAAGACGGACGAATTACGGCGGTGATATCCGGCGACGTCACGGAGGCACGCTAAATGCTGCTGACCATCGACGTGGGGAACACTAACTCAGTGCTGGGCGTTTTTCGCGGCGAAGAGCTGATTGCGAATTGGCGCTTGACGACGGCGCGCGAACAAACCATCGACGAATACGGAGTACTCACGAGAAACCTGTTCACCATGGCAGGGCTGGATTGGGGAGCCATCGCCGGTGTGGCAATCAGCTCGGTGGTGCCGCCAGTGAACCGGACGTTCGCGGAAATGTCGCGAATCTACTTTGGGAAGAAGGCCCTATTCGTGGAAATGGGTGTGAAGACGGGGATGGCCGTACTGGTGGACAACCCCTCGGAGGTTGGCGCGGACCGAATCGTAAACGGCGTGGCGGCGTTTCACGAGTTCGGCGGGCCGTGCATCGTGGTGGATTTCGGGACTGCGATTACCTTTGACGCAATCTCCGCGAAGGGCGAATATCTCGGAGGAGTCATCGCGCCCGGACTGGGGATTTCGTCTGAGGCGCTTTTTGCGCGCGCGGCGCGCCTGCCACGCGTGGAGATCAAGGACCCCGGAAAAGTAATCGGAACGAACACGGTCACGCACATGCAAGCGGGCTTGTACTACGGCGCGGTGGACATGGTGGACGGGATGCTCACGCGCATAAAGAAGGAGCTTGGCGCGGAAGCGAGAGTCGTGGCGACCGGCGGGCAGGCCAGGCTGGTTTCGAAAGGCTCGAAGCACATCCAGCACACGGATGAATTCCTCACCTTGAAAGGCCTGCGATTGATCTGGGAGAAAAACCAGCCGGCGGAACACAACAAAAGCGCTGCTGCGGGTCCGGTAAAGAAGGCGCAAGGTTAAGCCGCAGGCAGTTACCGCCTGCCGGATCGCGGCTGCTTCGTTTGCGGGCAAGCCCACCAACAAAATGGACGGCTGGAACTACTTTAATTACTTTACGGAAATCGAAGAATACTTCTGGAAGAAGCGCGGAGCACATCTGCTGGTGTCGCCGCTGGACTGGGCGATCATGGAGGCGTGGCAGAAAGCCGGTGTGCCGCTAGAAGCCGCGCTAAAAGGGATCGATAAGGCGTTTGAGAGCTATCAGAGATCGCGGCGGGGAGCGGGCCAGCCGTTGAAGAACCTGGCGTATTGCACGGACGCGGTATTGGAGGCCGCCGAGGAACAACAGGAGGCGGCCGCAGGAAGCGCGCCCAAGACCGCGCGCGCCACGGCCAAGGAAGCGTTTTCGCGGGACGAACTGAAAGCGTATTTTGCAAAGAACCTGGCGCTGTTGAAGCGCGCCGCGGAAAAGGGTTTGCAGCAACAACTGGAGATGGCCAGCCGGTTGAACGAAATTGCAGAATCCCTGGAGACCAGCATTCTGCTACTCGTAACTCCGGGGACGCTGGACCTGGAAGATTTAGAGCGGCGGCTTACAATTTTGGACGAGAAGATACATGCCTTGCTGACGAATTATGCGCCGGAGGAAGTGCTGCTCAAAATCCGGCGCGAAGTGGACGGGCAGCTGGCTGCATACAAGCGGAAGATGAAGGCGGAGCAACTAGCAATGGTCGAAAAACAGTACTTGCAGAAACGGCTGCTCGAAGAGTTTCGATTGCCGCGGCTGAGTCTTTTCTACCTATCGTAAGGTGGGCAAGCACAATCGCCGGGGACCGGAAAACAAGACCAAGCAAAACTATTTCGCGCCCACAACGACGGATTATCTTAGAATAGGACAATAATATGCCTGATGAGTTAAGAGTGTCGATCGAGAAGCTTGTATACGGCGGTGACGGCTTGGCGCATGCCGATGGAAACACGGTTTTCGTGCCTTATGTTCTGCCCGGAGAAGAAGTGCGCGCGGGGGTAAAGTCGAAAAAAAAGAAATTGATCTGGGCCGAGCTGCTGGAAGTCAGCAGTCCGGCGAAGGAGCGGGGAAAAGCAAAGTGTGCTCATTTTCAAAAATGCGGCGGGTGCCACTACCAACATATTCCGGCAACCGAGCAGTTGCGGCTCAAGAAAGAGATTCTGCGTGAAACTCTTTCACGGCTGGCCGGCGTTTCCTGGAATGGCACGATTGTGGAGCATTCCGCCGAGCCCTATGGTTATCGCAACCGGGCACAATGGGCGGTGCGCAGCGGAATGCCGCGGGCGCTCGGATACTTCTTGCCAGAGAGCTCGGTGATCGTGCCCATCGATGAATGCCCTGTGCTTTCGCCGCGCCTGGCGCACACGTTCGCGCAACTGCAAGAAATGGCGCGCTCCGGAAGATTGCCGGAGGGTATCCAGGAGATGGAAGCCTTTGCCGACTCGGCAGACGAAAAGATCGCGCTGAACGTGGCATTTGAGAAATTTTCCAAGCCGGCGACGGAGTTGGCCGCAGATTTCCAGAGAGCACTGCCGCAGATCGAAAGTTTGCTGCTGCTGGACCAAAAGAAAAACCGCTTTGAATTGACGGGGCCGGGTTATTTGACACAGGAAGCGGGCGGATACACATTCCGGGTCAGCCACCTTTCGTTTTTTCAAGTGAATCGCTTCCTGATCGAGGATTTGCTGAAGACGGTCACGGCCAATGCGCAAGGAGCGCTGGCACTCGATTTGTATTCCGGAGTCGGATTCTTTACCTTACCGCTGGCCAAGACGTTTCAGAGAGTGGTGAGCGTAGACGCCAATCTTGCCGCGACGCGAGACCTGTACGCCAATGCGGAGATTGCTGGCGTAACGATTGTGTCGCACAACGAACACGCGGAAGAGTTTCTTGAAAAAACGGATGAAAAACCAGAGTTCGTGGTTCTGGACCCGCCCAGAGCAGGATTGGGCGCGGAAGCCGCAGCAAAGCTCGCGGAACTCGGCGCCAGAGAAATTGTGTATTTATCCTGCGATCCGTCCACCTTGGCTCGTGATTTAGCAGTATTGACGGACTCGCCGCGGAAACCGAAGGAAATCACCGGTCCAAGCATGCGCTATGAAATCACGGAAATGCACCTGTTCGATCTGTTTCCGCAAACATTTCATATCGAAACCCTCGTGAGATTGCGAAGAGCGCCATGAGGCTGCCGGCCGTAGCGATCGTCGTGGCGTTTGCTTGCGGCATCCTACTGGGCCTTTGTCCCACGGTTTCCTGAAATGTCGCGTCTCTCCTTCTCCTTTCGCTTTCTTTCCTGACCATAGCGGTTCTGATTGTCACTGGCATTTGGTTGGTGAAAATAGCCCGGCGATCGCTTCCCTTTCCGCTGGGGTACGGTTGCATCGAGACGGCGCCGTGCACGCGCCGACGGTGGAGGCGCTTTGTGGCGCGTCCGCGTACCGCAATCACTACGGCGTCAGGGCTTGCCGAAGCGCCAGATCAACAGCAAAACCAGGAGAAAAAATAAAAAGCCGGCGGTGGCCTGCCACTCATGATTTTTCTTGTACTGGGCAAAAGAAAACGAGCCCGCCGAAACTCCCAGAAGTTTCGCGGCGGTCAGGCGCGGAATAAAAAGCGGGACGGCGCGAGCGTACGCTTCAAAAGCAACTCCATGACGCAAGCGGAGCTCGTTCGCTTCGCGCTTCATCACGATGGAATAGAACAGTGAGAAGTAAAGAATCAAGATTAAGGCTGAGAACCAGTAATCCGTGGCGATCGCCACACCGAGCGCCAGGATGGCGCTGCCGAGATAAAGCGGATTTCGCGTGTAAGCGTATGGACCGGTAACAGTGAGGACTTCCTGTTTGTGGAGATACCCGGCCGCATAGGCTCGCACGCACAAGCCGATGACACCCACCATTGCGCCTAGCAAAATGCTAGGAGGAGTGGGCCGGGAAAAATAGAGAATAGCGATCGCGAGAGGATAGCCAAGTCGCACACGCCAGCGCACGAAAAAATTGCCGGCCGCGCTCATCGGCGATTCTCGACTTGCCGTCGAACGGCATTGAACACAGTGTCGACTTCAATTTCCAGAATGGAGGGGTCGGGTTGGTCGCTTCGTTTATAGGTGGTCACCGCGTGAGGACTGCGCAGAACAATGTCAGTGGCAGCAGCGCTGTCCCGGCGATTGCCAAAACGATAGGGACCGTTTCGCGCAGGATCCGTTGGACCAAACAGCGCGACGGCAGGCGTTCCAAGCGCGACGGCCAGATGCAGCGGCCCAGTATCACCGCCGACGACGCAGGCCGCGTTGCGCAAAAGAGCCATGAGTTGGCCGAGCGAGCCATTGTAAGCGATGGGGTCGGATTGCCCGCTGGCTGATTTGACGGCCGAGACCAGTTCTTCCTCCCCGGGGCCATAGTTCAAAACGCAACGCCATCCGAGAGTGCCACGGATTTTATCGCAGAGAGCGCCGTAGCGATCTGGCGGCCAGCATTTCGAACGCCAACCGCCGGCAGGGCTCAGCACAGCGTATCGCTCTATGGCATAGCCGCGCAGGAGTTGCAACACGAAAACCTCTTGAATCGACGGTACTGCTAGAGCGACAGGCGCCACGCCGATTCGCGCTCCCGCACACCTGGAAAGTTCTCCATTCTGGTCGACGATGTGCGCCAGAGTGGATTGAACCCGATCGGTATAGAGGATGGGCACGCCGAATTCGCGAATCGTCTGCGAAGCGAACCCGATCCGGCGCGAAACGTTGCCGAAGAACGGCAGGGCCGCGGATTTCCAAAGGCCTTGGTAATCAATCGCGGTCGTGAATTGTTTTTTGCGAATTCGTCCAATGATCTCACGCAAGGAAGAGTACGAGCGGGTTTCGGTCTCCCAGATGTCGGTTGCCAGTTCGCTGCTCTCCACCAGTGCTTTCCAGCGAGGGTGGGTGAGCCAAACGATCTCGGCGTTCGGAAATGACTCGCGCAAACTAGCGACGGCGGGAAAGGTGTGGACGATATCTCCGAGGGAGCCAAGACGCACGATCAGGAACCGCGGCTCACTCATGCGGCGCCTTGCGAATGGATTCCAGGAATCCTAGAGTGGAATGATCCTTGGGATCGCCTACGATGGCCACGCGAATGCCGAGTCGCTTGGCGATGGCGCGTTCTGGCACCGTCTCGGCAGTGTAGTCGGTTCCTTTTGCGTGGACATCCGGATGCAGTTCTTCCAGAAGGGCCTCGACGTTGGGTTCCGCGAAGAGCACGACATAATCAACGCAGCGAAGCGCGGCAACAAGTTTTGCACGGGCGTTTTCATCGAGGATGGGGCGGCCGGGACCTTTGAGAAAGCAGACACTGGAATCCGCGTTCACACCTACGACAAGGATTTCGCCTTCGCGACTTGCGCTCTCTAGATAACGAATGTGCCCGACGTGCAGAGTATCAAAGCAGCCGTTGGCAAACACGATGCTCCGGCGGTGTTGCTGGTGTTCTTTGAGTTTCTCGCGCAGTACATCCCGCGCGACGATTTTGGATGCGGCCTCGCGCATGGCTTAAGAAGCAGCTCCGGAGGCTTGGCCACGAATGGCGTCGAGAAGCTCTTGCCGCGAAACGGTGGCGGTCCCGCGTTTCATGACCACCAGGCCTCCGGCGATGTTAGCAATGTGCGCGGCTTCGAGAGGTGATGCTCCGCAGGCGAGTGCAAGCGTATATGCGGCGAGAACCGTGTCGCCTGCGCCGGTGACATCCACCGCTTGATCGCTGCCGTGAACAGGGATCTGCGTGAAACGGTCGCCCGGCTCAAAAAGAGACACACCGTGCCTTCCACGCGTGACAAGTAGGGATTCGAGTTTCATCTCGTAAAGAGTCGCACGGCCTACTCGCGCGAGTTCGCCGGCATTTTGACTGATGTTCGTGTGATGCTCTGCCTCAAGCTCGGCCTCGTTGGGCGTAGCGGAGGTGATGCCGGATCTCGCATAACGGTGCAAATCGTAACGCGCGTCGAGCGTAACGAGTAGCGGACTCTTTCGCTTCGCGGAGGCCTGCCGCACAAGCTCTGGAGTCGCGACCCCAAATCCGTAGTCTGAAACAGCAAGCGCGTGGGCATTGCGCAGATTTGCGGACAGTCGCTGATGAAGTTTTTTTCGCATGGCGTCCGGCAATGATGATTTCGGCTCGCAATCGACGCGCAGAACCTGTTGTCCCACGGTGTGCGCCCAGCCGGCGAGAAAGCGACTTTTCGTCGGCGTGCTCCATCCTTTCACGCGGAAAATGCCGGAAACATTGACCCGCTGCCGGCGGAATTGGGCGACCAGCGCGTCTCCCGCGGCATCCTCCCCAACCGCGGAGACGGGCAAGACTCGCGCTCCCAGAGAGACCAGGTTATTGGCAGCGTTGGCGCCGCCGCCCGGAACGATCTGAGTTTCGCGATGTTTGAGGATCAGGACCGGCGCTTCGCGCGACACCCGTGAGATTTCTCCATATTGAAATTGGTCGGCAACAAAATCACCAAAGAGCACGATCGTTTTCGTATTGAACTGCTCGACGCATTCACGGAGGGCGAGAAGGTCTACGGACGTTGACGCTGGCTCTTGGGTGCGCGCTCGTTTCATTTTTGTTGCCTCAGAATCCAGTCGGCGGCTTGCGTGAGGTCTTGCGCAACGAAGTCGGGTTGCACGGGCCACTTCGCTGCGTGCCAGGCAAGTTCCCCTTCACCGTAGCCGGTGCGCACGAGGACGCTTCGCGCTCGTGCGTTTCGCGCTAGCGCGATGTCGCCATAGCGGTCGCCAACCACGAAGGAGCGCCTTAAATCGAGAGAGTGCTCTTGCGCGGCCTGGTCCAACATGCCGGTTTTTGGCTTGCGGCAGTTGCAGTTTTCGGCCGGGATATGCGGGCAATAGTAGATGGCATCGATCCTCGCGCCGGACTCGGCAAGTTGTTGTGTCATCAGTTCGTTCACGGTGTGCACGAGCGATTCCGGAAAATAACCGCGGTCGACGCCGGATTGATTGGTGACGACCAAGACGGGCAACCCCGCCTCGTTAAGCCGGCGAATAGCAGTCGCCACAAACGGAAACATGCGAAAGCGGCTGGTGTGATTCAAATAACCGACTTCCTCGGTGATGGTGCCATCGCGATCGAGAAAAACAGCGGGGCGCAACAGAGATTGCTCAGGCACGCTGCACCTGGATGGAGGACAGCCAGGGTTCGGCTGCGGCTTCAACCATATCGGCTGTGACAGCGATCATGCAACGGTGATCGGTCGGACACCGGCGCAGAAAGCACGGGCTGCAATAAGGCTTTTGTTGGACGATGCTGCAATGCGGCGTGGCTGGAGATGTTCCTTCCGGATCGGTCGGACCAAACACGGCGACGATAGGCAAACCAACGGCCGCGGCAACATGCATCGCGCCTGAATCATTGCCGATGAAGAGATGACACTGTGTTAGCAGCGCAGGCAAATCGGTAATCGCGGTTTTTCCGGTGAGATCAATGGGTGGCCGGCGCATTTCGACGGAGATGGCTGCGGAGACGCTGGCTTCGGCCGCTGTTCCAAAGAGGATGACGTCGGCATCCGCCTTGGCTTGCAGCCGATTCGCCACCTCGGCAAATCGCGATGGGGGCCAGCACTTTGCCGATCCGTAGGAGGCGCCAGCTCCGACGGCAATCCGCATGACGCCCGGCCGCACGCCGGAAATGCGAAGAAACTCGCTGGCGCTCCGAAGCTTCTCTTCGGGAACCCGCAAGCCGATGAGTGATTCCTCCGGCAAGGAATCCAGCCATCCGGCACGGCGCAGGAGTTCCAGGTAATAAAACTTTTCATGCGCGGGAATTTCCCCGCTGCGGGGAACCGGCACGGCTTTGGTCAGCAGAAAGCTGCGGCCGTCGCGCGCGTAGCCAATGCGTTCGGGAATCTTCGCGCGCCAGGCCAGCCACGCGGCATCAAACGCATTTTGCAACAGCAGGGCCACATCGAACTTCCGCGCCCGGACTTCGCTCGCCAGCCGTTCTCGGCCTGAAAAACCTCGGTGCGCACCTTTTGGATCATAGGCAATAAGCTGATTGCAGATTTCTTGATCGCGGTAAATATCCGCGACATAGGGCCGCGCCACAATGGCGATGTCCGCCTCGGGGTAACGCTTGCGCACCGCGCGCAGCGCCGGCAAGGCCATGAGGGCGTCCCCGACCCAATTCGTCGCTCGGATAAGTATCTTCACGCGGCTGCTCCAGCATTGGCGGCAAGCGTTTGATCAAGAGCATTTCTGAAGTCAGCCTCCGGAGTCACCAGCACATCGATCACCGCGACGTACAACGGGGCTTCTTCAAACTGGAAACCAAGCAGATTCTGGGCATCTTTTTCAGTCGTCACAAACGCTTTGGCGCCGGCCTGCTTCCCGGCCTCTAGGACCGCCAGAATGTCACGCTTGGTGTAGCGATGGTGATCGCGAAAGATGGCTTGACCGCAAATGCCTAGTCCCCAATTCCTAAGATCGCGAAAAAATGCATCCGGATTGCCAAGGCCGCAGAATGCAAAAAAAGGCCCGTCGCCAATTTCCTTGGCGCTAAGAAGACTGATTTCGCTGTTGAAACGGCGGAATCCAACAAGCCGGGTGGACGCGGCAAAAACCGGATACTGATGCAGCTTCCCGATGGCTTCGAGCGTTCCCGACGCTGTTTCGGCGCGAGTGAAAATTATCAAGTTAGCGCGGCTCATGGCTGCTAAAGGTTCCCTGAGGGGCCCGGCGGGGAGGAGCGCCTCCCCGGCAAGCGGCCGTGAAGCATCCATCAAGAGAATGTCCAGGTCGCGGGCGAGTTGAAGATGCTGGAAGCCATCGTCGAGCAGAAAGACGTCAATGGATTGCTTTGACTCCAACCGCCGGCCCTCAGCGAAACGGTCCTTGCCAACGCCAAATGCGACGCGGCCCTGGAAGCGCAATCTCATTAACTCGATTTCATCGCTGGTTCCGTTTGCCCCGCGATAGCCCCGGCTTAGAATCGCAACGTGCTTCCCTTCCGCGAGAAACTTTTCGGCCAGCCAGATTACCATCGGAGTCTTGCCGGTGCCTCCGACGGTGAGATTGCCGACACTGATGACCGTTCCTTTGAGCCGCTTCTGTTTGAGCCAGCCTTGCCCATAAAGCCAAAGGCGTGCCTGGACCACGGCGCCATACAGCAGCGATAGCGGCCAAAGCAGCTTCCGTAAAAGCGACGGAACATTCATCGCCCAATACCATCAAGGCGTTTCGCAACTTCCTCCATCACGCGATCCGTGGCCCCGCGCGACACGGCCACCAGGTGGCGCGCCGCCTCACTCATTTTTTTCATGCGCTCCGGATTGCGGAACAATTCGATCCAGGCGACGCCGACGTCTTCCGGGCTTTCCACTTGAATGGCAGCGCCCGCAGAAACAAAACGCGAAGCGATTTCCCTGAAGTTTTCCATGGATGGGCCAAACACCGGAATCTTGCCGAAGGCCGCCGGCTCGAGAATATTGTGACCACCAGAGGAAACCAGCGAGCCTCCGACAAAAGCGCCATCCGCAAGCTCATATAGCGAGGCCAGCTCTCCGATACTGTCGATCAGGAGTACCGTCACATCATCGGGAATCGTGGCTGTGTTGGTGTTCCCATCAGATTGCTTCGAGCCTGGCCCGGGTATCGGCAATTGCGACCGCCGGATGAACTTGCGGTGCGATTCATCGATAAACTCCGCGGCCTCATCGAAACACTCCGGTTTGCGCGGGGCAAGCACTAGCAGCGCTTTCGGATATTCGCCTTGCAAAGTTCCGAAGGCGATCAGCGTATGCGGCTCTTCCGTCGCCACCACGCTTCCTGCGACGATGATTGGCGATCGGCCGCTGCGCTTGATTTCCGTTGCCAGCCAGTTTGATAACGGTGTGGGCGCCGGAAGCTCCAAATCGTATTTCAAATTGCCGCCGACGCGCACGCGTTCCGCTGGCGCGCCCAAAGCCCGTACCCGCTCCGCATCTTTTTCACTCTGCATCAGAAAGGCGCTAGCATTGGATAATGCATTTTGCAGAAATGGACGCAGAAAGAACCCGAAAACGCCAAGAAAGCGCCGGTATCGCGCGAACGAGCGGTCCGAAATGCGACCGCTCACGAATAACACCGGGACTTTCCGCCGCCCAGCCTCCCGCAGAAAGTTCGGCCAAATTTCCGTTTCGAGCACCAACACGACTGACGGACGCACAGCCTCGAGCGCCCGGCGGACAGAGAAGCCCCAATCCAGCGGGAAATAGATGACCGCATCCGCAAACGGCATTCGTTCGCGAGCCAGCGCTTGCCCCGTCCGGGTCGTCGTCGAGACAATCAGCGACCGCTGGGGGTAGGTTTCCTTCAGCCCACGCGCGAGGGTTATGCCAGAAAGCGCTTCGCCGACACTCACGGCATGGACCCAGATCGCGCCGGCGGGATTCGCGGGCAGCTTGGCGAGCCCCGGAAATGAAAATCCCAACCGCTCGCTGAGGTTCGCGAGATACTTTCGGTTGCGCAGCCCTTGCACGAGCCAATAAGGGGCTAGCAAGAGGGCCGTGAGGCCCATGAAAAAACTATAAATGAAATACACTAAGCATAGCTCCGGTCTGTACGCGGGCCGCAAACAACAAGCGGGCCACGGCGCAGGGCAACCCCGCACAACCCCCAGGAATCGAAGGCCTCAAGATGAGAAAGTCTATTATAACCCGATGCGAAAACTAACCCTCATCCTTCCCATCCTAGCTCTCGCCCTGATTGCGGCCCAACCGGGAACTTCTCAGCAACAGGCTGCGTTAAAAACGAACTCCTTGGAATCCCACGAGGGCATGACTATCACTGCCCAGCCGTGGACCGACCCCGGACTTTATAAGCAAAAATTTCCAAAAAAGTCGCCATTCGCGGCGGGAATGATTGCCATCCAGGTCGTTTTTCGAAATGACTCCGACGACAGCATGAAGGTCAACCTGGAACGCATTCGATTGAACGTAACGGTCTCGGAAGAAGACCATCAGGCCCTGTATCCCCTCTCGCCGGAAGAAGGAGCCGAGGTAATCATGCGTCCCTCAACAAAAAAACTAACCGCCAAAAGATTGCCCATACCTCTGGGCGGTCCGAAGGTCGGCAAGGACAAGAAATGGACCGAAGTCGAACAGTCTCTGCGTGAAGCGGGCGTACAAGCGAGCGTCCTTGCGCCGCATAGCTCAGTACAAGGACTTCTTTATTTTGACCTCCGAAGTCAGTTCGATCTGCTGAATACTGCGCATCTTTATGTGCCGGAAATTACAGCCATCGAGAAAAATCGCGGCCTCTTGTATTTTGAAATTGACTTGAGCCAATTGGCCGCACGCTGAGCCGCTCGCATCTGCAGGCGAAGCAAGTCGAATCGCGGAAGTTTGCGCCCATCGCCGCCGTCAGCTAACATGACTTGTGCAAACTTTTTCCAATCACCGCGGACAAATGCTCGCTCTTCTCGATGAACTGAATCCTGAACAACGGCTGGCGGTCGAAACGACCGAAGGCCCGGTGCTGATCCTGGCCGGCGCTGGCACCGGCAAGACGCGTGCCATTACATTTCGCATGGCAAATCTGATTGCTAATGGCATTCCCGCCGAAGCCATTCTCGCGCTTACTTTCACGAACAAAGCGGCGGCGGAGATGCGTAACCGCGTCTCGAGCCTGTTGTTGCGTGCCGGTGTGCCGCCAGCGCAGCCTTGGCTTTCTACGTTTCATTCGCTCTGCGCCAGACTTCTGCGGCGCGAAGCGGCTGCCGCGGGTCTGCCGCGCGACTTTGCCATCTATGACGACGATGATCAGGTCGCCGCCGTCAAGCTGGCCATGAGCAAGCTGCAGATCGATGCCGATGATCTGACGCCACGGAACATGCTGAGCCGGATCAGTTACTCGAAAAATCATGGCCAAACCGCGGAACAGTTGCGCGCCGAAGCGTTCGACCAGGATGGCCGGCGCACCGCTGATGTTTTCGCTGCCTATGAAAAGCTTTTGCACGACAGCAAAGCGCTGGACTTTGATGACCTGCTCCTCCGCTCGGCGCGCTTGCTGCGTGAATCCACCGCGACGCGGGAAAAATGGCAAGCGCGCTTTCAATACCTGCACGTAGATGAATATCAGGATACCAACCGGGTGCAATACGAACTGCTGCGGTTGCTGACCGGGCCGAAGCAAAACGTTTGTGTTGTGGGCGACGAAGATCAGTCGATCTACCGCTGGCGCGGCGCTGACGTTTCCATCTTGCTGAGTTTTTCGCGGGATTTCCCCGCCGCGCGCATCGTCAAGCTCGAACGCAACTACCGTTCCACGCAGAATATTCTCGACGCCGCTGGAGCCGTAGTTGCCAACAATCCGGAGCGACTGGGCAAGTCTCTGAGCGCGGAGAAAGGTCCCGGCGGGAATCTGCGGTACTTCGAGGGGCGCGATGCGCAAGCGGAAGCGGAATTTGTCGCCGGCGAGCTCGCACGCCTCCTCAGTGATGATTCGGACCAAACCTGCGCGGTCGAGTACCGCACCAATTTTCAGTCGCGCGCGTTCGAAGAGATTTTCCGGCGGCGCGGTCTGCGCTACAAATTGGTGGGCGGATTCAGCTTCTATAATCGCGCCGAAGTAAAAGACGCGCTCGCCTACGTGCGGCTCGCCATGCATCCGGAGGATGATATTTCGCTGCTTCGCGTGCTGAACGTGCCTCCTCGCGGCATCGGCAAGACCACGGTGGACGCCCTGCGCGAGTCCTCGCGCATCGGCGGAATCCCCCTCTGGGAAGCCATTCAGAAATTCGTCTCCGACGCATCCTCAGGTCGCGCCGTCACTCCTTTGCGGACCTTCCAGGAGCTCATCCGCAAATTGCAAGATGCGTTGGAGGCAAAAGAACCCCCGGCATTTCTGCATAGTGTTCTCGAGGAATCCGGCTACATGGCCATGCTCAAAGACCGCAACACTCCCGACGACGTAGCACGTTTGGAAAATCTCGAAGAGCTCGCGCGGGCCCTCGCCGAAGGCCTGGAAGCGGGCGAAACCTTCGCTGATTTTCTTGACGCCGCCGCGCTGGTGAGTGATGCGGACCAATTTGAAGGCAAGCCTGGCGTGACTCTCATCACTCTGCACAGCACCAAAGGCTTGGAATTCGATCACGTGTTCCTCACCGGCATGGAAGAAGGCATCTGCCCTCACAGCCGGAACATTACCGAAGAAAAAGGAATTGAGGAAGAGCGACGTCTGGTTTACGTCGGCATGACGCGCGCCCGGCAGTCGCTCACCCTTACCCGCGCCGTCTACCGGCGTATCTTCGGCAACGAGCAGCAGTTACGCGCTTCCCTGCCGTCGCGTTTTCTTGCGGAAATTCCCAGCGAGCTGGTGGAAACGGCCCGCGGATCCATGGCGGGAATTGGCGAGACACGCCGTTACGAGCCGGACCCCGAGTATTCCTATTCGCCGGAAGAATTCTTGCGCCGCGTACGCGGAGAAACCAAACCGGTAACGGCGTCCTCCCGCCGCCAGCCGGCGCAGAGTTCCTTCGCCCGCCCAGGCGCAAAGCGCGGCGGCGATGCCAATCCAATGCTGGGACGCAAAGTCCGTCATCCAAGCTTCGGTATCGGAACCATCGTCGGCGTCGAAGGCGACGATGACGACCGCCGCGTGTCTGTCAGCTTCCCCGGGCGCGGCACGAAAAAGTTTATCGAGCGTTACGCGCAACTCGAACAGGCATAAAATGAGTGCATGGGCGGGTTGCGTGCTAGCACTTCTCAGGGTACATTGAGGCGCGTTCATTCCTCAAAAAGCGTGCCGGGTAATTTCAGGCTCCCGTTTTGCCCGGATGCGATCGGAGAACATGAGTGGGATCAGGACTCTTCAACTGCAAGGGTATCGACCAACTCATATCGGATTCGGAAAATGCTGAGGTCCGATTAAAAAAGTCCCTCGGATGGCTGAGCTTGACGTCGCTTGGCATTGGCGCGGTCATAGGCTCGGGCATCTTCACCATCGTGGGCACGGCCATCGCCGGCCAAAAATTTCAAGCTTCTTCCATCCTGAACGCCCCTCTCCTTGAGTACTTGATTCACCGCTCGGCTTCGTTCGGACGTCCCGGCGCAGGGCCGGCCATCGCGCTCTCCTTTGTCTTGGTCGCTATCGCCTGCGGGTTTGCGTCGGTGTGCTACGCCGAACTCGCCGCCATGATTCCGATAGCCGGCAGCGCGTACACCTATACTTACGCGACCATGGGAGAACTGATCGCTTGGATTATCGGCTGGGACCTGATCTTGGAATACGCCGTCAGCAACATGGCTGTCAGCGTTGGATTTTCTCAACATATGGTGAATTTATTGGATTGGTTTGGGGTGAATCCAAATCCCCGGTGGATTTCGCCCGCCTACCTTCCCAGCGGACTTTCCGATTTACAGGGAAACATGCTCTATGCCGCGGGCTGGCATTTTGGCTTTAACTGGCCCGCTTTTATTATCGTGATGCTGCTGACGGTGATTTTGGTGCGCGGCATCAAGGAGTCAGCGCGCACCAACAACATTATGGTGTTTCTGAAAATTGTCGCCATTCTGGTGTTTGTGACCTTCGCTGCAAAGCTAATTCACCCCGCGAATTACCATCCCTTTGCCCCAAACGGGTGGCCCGGAATTCTGACCGGCGGATCGATCGTATTTTTCACTTACATTGGATTCGATTCGGTCTCTACCGCTGCCGAGGAGTGTAACAATCCCCAGCGCGACCTGCCCATTGGCATCATTGCAACACTCTTGATTTGCACGCTGCTCTATATCGCCGTGGTTGTGGTGCTCACGGGACTAGTGAAATGGGATACCTTGTTGGACGACGCCGCTCCAGTCGTCAACACGCTCAAAAAACTTCATTTCACCGGAGTTCGCCTGGTCGTCCTCATCGGTGCCATGATGGGCATGATCTCTTCCCTGTTGGTCTTCCAGCTCGGACAGGCGCGCGTTTGGTTTGCCATGTCCCGCGACGGCCTGTTCCCCAGAATCTTCAGTCGCGTACACCCGCGATTCCAGACGCCGGATTTTTCCACCTGGATGGCCGGATTCGTCGTCGGAATTCCGGCCGGCTTGCTTGACATCGGGACGCTGGCCGATCTTTCAAATATCGGTACGTTGTTTGCGTTCGCCCTGGTCGCGGGCGGCGTCCTCATTCTTCGCTATCGCGAGCCGGACCGCCCCCGCGCCTTCCGTGCTCCTGGCGGACCACTTGCGCCAGTGCTTACGATTATCACCTGTGTTCTGCTCATGGCCGGCCTTCCGATCATGAATTGGATTCGCTTCTTTGTCTGGATGATCCTGGGTCTGGTGCTCTATTATTTTTATGGCCGGAAGCACAGCACTCTGAGAATGGCAAATCGCGCATAATAAAGGAATTGCGGAATGAAGGGTTGGTCTCTAAAGCTCGCGGGGTGGCGCGCAGTCGCGGCCTTCGTTGGCCTGTTTTTCTTCCTTGGGATTCCGCGCCCCGCACTCGCGTGGGGAAAAAACGGCCACCGGCTGGTCGTAACGAAAGCCATCGAAACTCTGCCCCAGGACATCCGCCCGTTTTTTGAATCCAACCTCGCCTTGCTTTCGCAGCATGTTACCGATCCACTGGATGCCATCGCCAAGTCTCCTGCCGAGCGGCACAATCATTTCATTCTCCTCGACAAATACGGCCGCTTTCCGTTTGAAGCTCTGCCACGCAACTACAAAGCCGCGCTGACCAAGTTCGGCAAGGCCAAACTGGACGCCAACGGCCTGCTCCCGTGGCAGATCGGCGTATACAGCGAGAAGTTAACCGAAGCGATGAAAGCCGGGCGCTGGGACGAAGCCAGACTCGACGCAGCCATACTGGCGAACTATGTCGCCGAAGCCCATGATCCTTTCAACACCACCGATAATTTCGACGGACACCTTAGCGGCCAGCCGGGAGTGAACGATCGCTTCGGAACCACGCTGATCGACCGCTACTCTTCGTTTTTTCCCATGCGCCCAAACGACGCCGCTTTCATCAGCGATCCCACGGATCGCGCGTTCGAAGCCTGCCTTAGCTCCCATAGCTGGCTGGAAACCATTCTCCTAGCCGACCGCAACGCCCGTCGCGGCGAAAACTCCTTCACCGACGAGTATTACGACCGCTTCTACAATCAAGCTGCGGCCATTTTGATTCGCCAGCTGTCTGATGCGGCGACCGACGTTGGCTCTTACTGGTTCACGGCATGGAACAATGCCGGCCGCCCGCAGCTGCCGCACTAGTGTTTCGCACATGACGCTACCTGGGCTCTCCGGCCGGATTGCTTCCCTACCTAAGGCGGAACTCCATCTCCATCTTGAAGGCTCCATCCAGCCCGCGACTGTTTGCGCGCTGACGGCCCGTCACGGCCTCGTCATGACCGAGGAGGAAGTGCGCCAACGCTACACCTACCGCGACTTCCCCGAATTTATTGAAGCATTCAAATGGGTCACTTCCTACTTGCGCGAGCCTCAGGACTACGCGCTCATCGCCCGCGACCTTGCCGAACATTTGCTCGCCCAACATGTCGTCTATGCCGAAGTCACTCTGTCGATCGGCGTGATGCTCCTCAGAAAGCAGCGCCCGGAAGCGAATTTCGAAGCTCTCCTCCGCGCCACCGAGCCATTTGAAAGTCGCGGCCTCCGCTTTCGCTGGGTTTTCGATGCCGCGCGGCAATTTGGCGTGGACGCGGCGATGGAAGTCGTCGAATCCGCAAATCGCTGCCATTCAAAGGCGATCGTGGCTTTCGGGATTGGGGGCGATGAGCTCAGCATCCCCACGGAGGAATTTCGCCCCATCTATGATCGTGCAGCGCAAATCGGCTTGCACAAGTTGATGCACGCGGGCGAGGTTGGCGGCCCGGAGAAGATTCGCGAAGCCATCGAATTGCTGGGAGCCGAACGCATAGGCCACGGAATCGCCGCCATTAACGATGCGGCATTAATGGATTGGCTCGCGGAACGAAAGATTCCGCTCGAGATCTGTACAGAGAGCAATATGAAAACTGCCGCCCTCGCCAAGCAGCTCGGTCGCGAGGACGTAACAATCGAAGATCACCCGCTCCCCAAACTCTTTCGTCACGGGATTCCCATCGTGCTTTCCACCGACGACCCGGCCATGTTTCACACCTCGCTCGAGCTAGAATATGTAAACGCCGCGCGCATGGGGCTCGAGGAAAACGAGTTGGCGCGCATCGTCGAGATGGGTTTCGAGCACGCCTTTTCTCCTGCCGGCGGCTAAAAGCCCGCAGCGTGAAGCGCTTTAAAGCAATGCTATACTGTCGGCATGAAAGCACACGTCTGGGTGATGCCAAAACGTACCGTGCTCGATCCCCAAGGGCAGACCATCCAACAAGCTCTGTCCGGTCTCGGATACTCCGCCGTTCGTGACGTCCGGCAGGGAAAATTCTTCGTCTTGAACCTCGATGGCTGGACCCGCGACGAAGCCCAGAATCAACTCGAGCACATCTCAAAAGAAGTGCTCACCAACACGGTCATCGAAGAATGCCGCTTTGAGATCGTGGACTGAGCCGCCTATTTCATGAGAGAACTTCCCGGTTTTGTAAACCGTCCATCCGCGTTCTTCACTAGCCTTCTTTTTCTTGGCGTTTTCGCCGTGCTGGCGCTTGCAGGATGCAAGCAAGGCAGGCACACTTCCGACCCGCGCCTGCGGCAGATCGACGAGATGCTGGACTCCCAGCTTCCCACCGGTACCAGCAAGGCGCGCGTAACCTTTTATCTGGGTTCCCAAGGTTTTCCCTTGGAAACCACTAACGATCCCCGGGCTATCGTTGCCATCGTTCATCATGTCGATACGGACACCCTTCAGCCCGCCACCGCCCGCGTCACCTTTCATTTCGACTCCAGCGGCAATCTCACGTCCTACGAGATTGTTTCCGCTCCTAGTTCTGCTCCCCAGCAGTAATCCGTTTCGCGACACTTCCTCGCGAATTCGTCTTGGCAAGACCGTCAGCATGCTACCCTGCTAAAACACTGTGAGGAGAAGTCGCGCATGTGCGGGATAGTCGGCTACATCGGGCCCAAAAAAGTTGTGCCCGTCATCATTGAAGGTCTGCGAAAGCTGGAATACCGCGGCTATGATTCCGCGGGTATCGCGGTCGTACTGCTGTCCGGCAAACTGGAAATCCGCCGCGCCCCGGGCAAACTTCGCAATCTCGAAGAAGTCATTGCCAAATCCCCGCTCGAAGGCACTTATGGCATCGGGCATACGCGCTGGGCCACCCACGGACGTCCCACCGAAGAAAACGCCCACCCGCATCGCGACTGCACCGGCCAAATCGTCGTCGTCCACAACGGCATTGTTGAAAACTACCTCGAATTGAAGGAAAAGTTGCAGAAGGAAGGCCACAAATTCGTTACGGAAACTGATACCGAGATTGTGGCGCACCTCGTCGAGAAAAACTCGCAAGGTGGCGTTCCCCTCGAGGAAGCCGTGCGCCGGTCGCTGAAAGAACTGCGCGGCATCTACGCCCTGGTTTTCCTTTCCGCAAATGATCCAAAAAAGATTGTCGCGGCGCGCTTGGGACCGCCGTCCGTGATTGGGCTCGGCGACGGGGAATATTTCGTGGCCAGCGACATCCCGGCCCTGCTCCAGCATACGCGCGAGATGTTTTTCCTCGCCGACGGCGACATTGCCGTTCTCACCGCCAAAGGCGTCCATGTAATGGACCACGACGGCCGCCCCGTCGAACGCCCGGCACACCACGTCGCTTGGGACCCGCTCATGGCGGAAAAGAGCGGCTACAAGCACTTCATGCAGAAAGAAATTTTCGAGCAACCCCGCGCCGTGCGCGACACCTTGCTCGGCCGCATCTCCCAGGACAGCGGAAAAGTTTTCCTTGACGAAATGTCCATCACCGAAAAACAATTCCGCGAATTTCAGCAGGTTCGTATCGTTGCTTGCGGCACCAGTTGGCACGCGGCGCTAGCTGCGAAATTCATGATCGAGCGTCTTGCCCGTCTCCCGGTCGAAGTCGACTACGGAAGCGAATTCCGCTACCGCGACCCCATCATCGATTCGAATACCCTAACCGTATGCGTCAGCCAGTCTGGCGAAACCGCAGACACGCTGGCGGCTCAGCGCGAAGCGAAATCGAAAGGCTCGCCCTCGCTGGCCATCTGCAACGTGATTGGTTCCATGATCACGCGAGAGGCCAACGGCACCATTCCCACGCACGCCGGGCCGGAAATAGGCGTGGCTTCCACAAAAGCTTTCACTTCGCAATTGACCGCGCTGCTTCTGCTCGCCTCTTATCTCGGCCAGGTTCGCGGCAAGCTCTCTGAAAAAGCCGCGCGAACCCTGATGCAGGAATTCACGCGCATCCCGCACAAAATCGAAACGGTCCTGCAAGCGGATGAATCAGGCTTCTACGAAAATCTGGCGCGGCAATTCTTTCGCTACACCGATTTTCTTTATCTCGGCAGGGGCATCCACTATCCCATCGCCCTCGAGGGCGCGCTGAAGCTCAAGGAAATTTCCTACATTCACGCCGAAGGATATCCCGCTGGCGAAATGAAGCACGGCCCCAATGCGCTGATCGATGAAAATCTGCCCGTCGTGGTTTTGGCCACGCGCGATGAATCCGACAGCGAAGCCATGACCCGCTACGAGAAAAGCGTTTCCAACATCAAAGAAGTCAAAGCGCGCGACGGCATTGTCATCTCCGTTGTCACTGCCGGAGATCACCTCGCGCGCGAAGCTTCCGATCACCTTATCGAACTTCCGCCAGCTCCGGAATTGCTCGTGCCGCTGCTGGAAATCATTCCCCTCCAGTTGCTCGCGTATCACATCGCCGTGCGCCGCGGCTGCGACGTGGACCAGCCCCGCAACCTGGCCAAGTCCGTCACCGTGGAGTAGCCCGGCCCATTTCCGCTAAAATAGGAACATGTCTTGCCATTTTGCAGTGCTGGAGCAGAGCTCCCGCTTTTCTGAGGTTTTGCGGGTCCTCTTCAATGTCTTTCTCTTTTTGTCGCTACTTTTGCTGTCCGCATTTTCGTCCCGGGCGCAGACTCCTGAACCCGATGCCACTTCTCCTTTGCGCGAAATCCACGCCGAGGGCGAAAAAATCCTCAGCGAGCCTCAAGTTCTCGCCATAACCGGCCTGACTCCCGGCGCCCAGATTGCTAAGGGCGATTTGCAAGCCGCCGCCGACAAGCTTGTTCAAAGCGGGCTTTTCGCGAAAGTAAGCTACAACTTTCAGACCAAGGCTGCCGGCGTCCTGGTGACCTACCACGTCGAGGAATCGCCTCGAGTCCCCGTCTACTTTGACAACCTTCCATGGTTTCCGGATTCGGCCCTGGCAGACGCCATCCGCCGAAGACTTCCTTTCTTCGATGGCACCCTCCCCGAAGCCGGAGCTGCGGTGGATGAAGCCGTTGACGCTATGAAGGAGTTGCTCACCTCGCGCGGAGTGCAAGGCTCCTTGGAGCATACCGTCATAGCGAGTCCGAATGGCGAAGGCAACGTGCAGGAAATTCATATCGAAGGAGTCGCTTTCCAGATCGCCAAGCTGGAATTCGGCGATCCCTCCCTCACGGACTCCAAGGCCGTGCAGCAACATCTATCCGAAATTCTGGGAAAGCCCTATTCCCGAATGGCCATCGATCTCTTTCTCTCGGAAGCGATAAAGCCAATCTATATAAAGCAAGGATTCCTGCGCGTAAAACTTGGGCCCCCGGAGGTGCGCTTGGCCGGCGACCCTAGTCAGAAGCTGCCGTTGCAAATTCCTGTGTATGTTCCCGTGACGAAGGGAGAGCCTTATCGCTGGAAGGAAGTCCACTGGGCGGGAAACACTTTGGTGTCTGAATTCACTCTGCGTGGCCTGCTCGGCCTGAAAAACGGAGACGTCGCCGATGGCATGTCAATCGAGGCGGGATGGGACCGCGTTCGTGAAGAGTACGCCCACCGCGGCTACCTCGAAGCCAAACTCGATCCGGTTCCCTCCTTTGACGATCAAGCACACACCGTTTCCTATGCCACCAGCATTCAAGAAGGGTTGCAATATCACTTCGGCAAGATGGTGCTCACTGGGATTTCTCCAGCGGCCGAGCGAAAGCTGCAAGCCGCATGGCCCATCGCCGCCGGTGCCATCTTTGACAAACTAAAATTCGAGGAGCTTCTGTCAAAGCTGCAAATGCATCAGGAACAAGTTTTTGGCGAACTTCCCGTGCACTACGATAACGTCGGCCATTGGCTGCAAACCGACGCAAGTAAGAACACCGTGGACGTGCTCCTCGATTTCAAATGACTTTTTGCCCGGGAAGCTGCCAAGCGCGCCGCACTCTGAGATATACTCGCTCTTGCCATGAAAGAGTTCATTCCCATTCGTAGTCTGGAGAACGCTTCCGCACCGGCCGAAGAAAAGGAAAGCCTTTTGTTCGCGCGACTCGCCGGAATGCGTTCACTCATCATCGCACTCTCGGGTGGCGCGGACTCCGCTTATCTGGCCTGGGCTGCCCACGAAACACTAGGTGCTCGCGCTCTATCGGTTACGGCGCTCTCGCCGAGCTACTCGGCCCACGATCGCGCCATCGTGGAAGAATTTGTGGGCAAGTTGGGCTTGCGTCACGAATTCATCGAAACCCACGAAATGAAAAATCCCTCCTACCGCGCAAACGCGGCTGACCGTTGCTACTTCTGCAAAGACGAGCTGTTTTCCGCCTTGGACGATCTGGCGCGCGCGCGCGGTTTTGCCGCCGTCGCCTATGGTGTCAACGCCGATGACACACTCGATTTTCGGCCCGGCCATCGCGCCGCCACCGAGCACCGGGTTCTGGCGCCTCTTCTCGATGCCGGCTTGCCCAAAGCCGAGATTCGCCTGCTCTCTCGCCGCGCCGGGCTGCCAACTTGGGATCGCCCCGCCTCCGCTTGTCTTGCTTCGCGTTTGCCTTACGGCACGGAAGTGACCCCAGAGCGTTTGGGACTCGTGGAACGCGGCGAAGCCGCATTACGCACGCTCGGATTCCGCCAATTCCGCGTCAGACTCCACGACAAACTTGCCCGCGTGGAGATCTCGCCGGAAGAAATGCCTCGCGCGCTTGCGCCAGAAATGGCGGCAGCCATTGCGGACCGGCTGAAAGCGGCCGGCTTTACTTACGTTGCCCTCGACCTCGAAGGGTACCGCCAGGGTTCTCTAAACGAGTCTCTTTCGCCCGCTGGCCGGCGTTCCGCAACGACTCGGGGAACATAATCCTCTGCTCTTGCGTAACTATGAGAGGGCCGGCTGGGAACAAGTCTTTGCGCTTTCTCGGAGGATGCATGTCGCGCCGTCACAAACTTTTCCTACCGTTCGCGCTCCTTTCGGCCGTGGTGGCACTAACCGGCTGCGAATCTGGGCCCTCGGTAAGCGGCGCTTTTGATCGCAACTACGACGTCACTGGCCAGATTCGCGTGGAACTCACCAGCGCTTCCGGCGACGTGAACATCACAGGAAGTACCGACGGCAAAGTTCACGTTCACGCCGATGTGCGCGCGTCGGGAATGGGTTTTGAGAACACTCAGAAACGCCTCGACGATACCCTCGCGAATCCTCCCATCGAGCAACGCGGCGACACCATTCGCATCGGCAAGGAAATGTCGCGCACGCATAACATCACCATCGCTTACAACATCCAGGTGCCGCGCGACACGGAAGTCTCCGCCACCGTCGCTTCCGGCACGCAGACGGTTCGCAACGTGCGTGGCCCCGTCAAGATTCAAGCCGCCTCTGGTTCCATCCGCGTCGAAAAAATCGAGCGCGATGTTCAACTCTCCACCGCCAGCGGCTCCATTTCCGCCACAGATATCGGCGGCGACGTCCGTGTAAACTCCGTTTCCGGAAATGTCAGCGTCGCGAACACCAAGGGCAATGTAGACGTAAACGCGATTGCCGGAGTCATTCACGTTTATAAACCGGGAGGTCGCGTCGAGGCGGATACCACCAGTGGTGAAGTCGAAGTTGAAGGCGCGGCAAATGATCTTACAGCCCACGCCATGTCGGGACGTGTTTCCGTCCAGGGAAATCCTGCCGCCAACAGCTATTGGGAGCTGAAAACACTTTCGGGCGGCGTGCAACTCGGCGTCCCGGCTTCGGCGAATCTGCATCTCTCGGCGGAAGCCACGTCGGGTGAAATCCGCTCTGACATTCCCATCGTCGTCGAGGAACAAGGCAAACATTCTCTGCGCGCCCACATGGGCAACGGCGGCGGACGCGTCGATGTTCACACCGTCTCTGGCGAAATTCGCGTTACCGGCACGAAATAGCTTTTTGGACTGCGGCGGTTTACGGCTGAACCTCCTAGGGCCGCTGCTTTTCTCCCACCCTCCGTTTTTCTTTCAGCCTCCCTTTTCTTCGAACCTTAAGACCCACCCATAAACGCCGCAGTTCGGTTCCCTGACCAGATCCTGATTCCGTGTCCGCTGCCGGTTCAGCTGAGAATTCAGCCAGCGGTCAACTGAAATCCGAGTTAGAATCCCTCAGGTATGCCTTCCCAACACGCCTCCGCCTTGGCGGTTCCCGTTCTTCTTTGTGCGTTGACTTCGCTATCCAGCCTCCCAGCCTCCGCGCAAAACGAGAATCAGCAAAATCCGCCTTCGAAAGCATCTCCCAGGCTGCCTTCGCCCGAAGAGCAATTGCAGCTAACCATCAACAACGCCGGTAACGACCGCGCCGCTTTAGTGCGCAACCTGGAAGCCTACCTCAAACAATTTCCGGACTCGCACCAGCGCCCTCAAATCTATCGCGCTCTTGTCGAAGCCTGCATGCAATTAAAAGACGACGCGCGTGCCGCCGGATACGCGGAACGCATCGTCGCTCTCAACCCCGACGATATCTCCATGACCATTCTTACCATTCAGCTACTCGAACGAACTGGGGACGAATCCGCTCTCCGCCGGGCCACCGGCTATGCGACCCGGGTGCTCGAATTTGTGGAGAGCAGCTCCTCCGGGGGGAAATCTCCAAAAATTTCCCAGGAAGATTGGGCTCTGGAAAAGAACCGCGATCGCATGTCTGTCCTGGCCTTGCGCGGGAGGCTCGAGCTGAAATTGAAGGACACGGTTGCGGCTCAGAAGGACCTTGAAGCTAGTTACGCGGTCTTGCCGGGGGCAACGGCCGCGGAGCAACTCGGCGAAATCGCCGAGCTAAAAAAAGATTTGAACGGGGCGATTCAACAATATGCGCGCGCTTTCGCATTGGCCGACGCCGCTAGCCGCCGGGAGATCCGTCAGAAACTCGGCAATGTCTGGAGGCTCGCCCATGGGTCCGACGTCGGATTAGGCGAGTATCTGCTCCTCACTTTTGACGAAGTCTCGAAAACCTCCGCTTCCTCCACGCCCAGAAAAAATACGGAAGCACGTGAGCCATCGGAGTTTATGTTGCGGAAGGCCCCGGAAGGGACTCCCTACCCGCTAAATGTGGGCAAGGGAAAAGTTCTGGTCGTGAATTTCTGGGCCACCTGGTGCGGCCCCTGCCACGCGCTCGAACCTATTTTTGCTCGCGTCGCCGCGAATTTCCTATCGGAACCCGATGCGCTTTTCCTCGCCGCCGACTGCGACGAAGATGAGTCTCTGGTGAAGGGCTATTTGGAAGAGCATCAGCCGCACACGATGGTCGTGTTCGCCGACGGCCTGGATCGCTTCTTCAGCGTCAACTCTTTCCCGACGGTGCTGGTGCTCGATCGCGCCGGCAAAATTGCCTATCGCTCGAATGGCTTCGATGCTGATTCCTTCGGACCGGACTTGATGGCTGCGGTCCGCCGCGCATTGGCCCCGCTCAGCGCTTCGTCGCCAGACCAAAAGCCTGCGCCATAGTTTCGTTTAGACTAGACTGCCTTTGATGAAACTTGCGGATATTTCTCCGCCACTTCCCGGGCCGCCACAATCGTATTGATGTGGATGCGGATGGTGTCTTCGATGCGCCGCGCGTAACCGCCGGCGAGCGTCGTCGTCACTGGAATTCTCCGGCGTCTCGCTTCCTCGAAAATCTGCCGGTCGCGTTGCTTCAATCCTTCCTTCGTCAGTGACAGACCCCCAAGCTGATCTTCGCAATAGGGATCGGCGCCACCAACGTAAAAAAGAATGTCCGGCTGAAACTCGTCGAGCGCCGTGCGCACCGCTGGAACCAATGCGGCCAGATACTGGTCATCAGCAACCCCGTCCGCCATATGCAGATCGACGCTTGACGGCGGCTTGTGTGCCGGATAGTTGTTTTCCTGATGAATCGAAATCGTGAAGACGGTGGCATCGTTTCGGAAAATCGCCGCGGTCCCGTTCCCATGGTGCACATCCGTGTCCACCACAATCGCCTTCTTCACCTTGCCATCTGCTTGCAGCTTTCGGATCCCCACCGCCACGTCGTGTACGGCGCAAAACCCTTCTCCGTGCCCGGGATACGCGTGATGAAATCCACCGCTGAGATTCGATCCAAATCCGTCTCGGAGCGCCGATTGTCCCGCGAGAATCGTTCCACCGGCCGCCAGCCACACGGCTTCAACCAGTTCTTTCGAATAGGGCACTTCTAGTTTCATTACTTCGCTAGCCGTGAGTGTTCCAGTCTTGAGTTTGTGCACCCAATCCGGGGTGTGAACCCGAAGTACGTTTTCGTCGCTTGCGGCGTTCGGGCGCAAGAAGTCTTCCTTTGTGGCGATCCCCTCGCGAAGCAGCATTTCGAAGATCAGACGGAATTTCTGCGACGGAAAAACGTGCTGGCCTAGATTCAAATCATACCGCTCGTGGTATACGAGCTTGAATGGCAGAAGCGCTTTCATCACTCGAAATCTGAAATTCTCTTTCTTGCTCTTTCTCTTCTTTCTTCTTGAACTTTCAACTTTTAACTTTCAACCGTCGACCGTGCTCACTGACAGCAATCAGAAACCTCTCATCCTTGTTTTCTCCCTTTCCACTTTCAACCTTGAACCGGCAACCTCTCTGGGGTTCTCCCGTCCCACGCTTTCGTCTTAGGAGCGCAGTACGCTGCTCCCGCACTTGGGAATCCTCACGTTAATTCTCGCGTTCCAGGATGAAATCCGGGAGCGTGGCGAGCGCCCGCGCAAATTCGGAATCCGGGCGGCCATTGAGGCACGCTTTGGCGCGTTGCGCATAGTCTTGCGCAAGGTTGCGAGCTCGATCCAGCGCGCCGGATTCATGAACGAGAGCAACGAGTGTCTCCGGGCGCACGGATTGAAATTCCTTTTCTTCAAGCACACGCGCAACCATCCCTCGCGCATCGCGGTGGCCGTTTTCCATCGCATAGATCAGTGGAAGCGTGACCTTGCCTTCTTTCAAATCGCTGAGCACCGGTTTGCCGAGCTGTTCCGCGGACGCCGTAAAATCCAGCAAATCATCGACAAGTTGGAATGCCAGGCCGGCGTACTGGCCATAATCCGCTAGTGCTTGCTCTTCTTTTCCCTCCAGACCGCCAAGCACGGCGCCCAGGCGCGCACAGCCGCTAAACAGGCATGCGGTCTTGTAAGTGGCTAGCCGCAGCGCATCTTCCTCAGTCACGTCGATGCGTCCGATTTTTGCCAACTGAATCAGCTCGCCCTCCACCATTTTCTGGGTGAGGTCGATCAAAATGTCGAGAATGCGGAAATTGCGTTCTTCGAGAGCCATTTGAAACGACTGCATGTACAGCCAGTCGCCAGTAAGCACGCTGCGATGATTTCCCCATTTTGAATTGGCGGAAGGGCGCCCGCGGCGGGTGTCGGCGCTGTCGATGACGTCATCGTGAATCAACGTGGCGCTGTGCAAAAGCTCGACGACGGCAGCAAGGCGGATGGCGCTGCGATCCTTGCGGCCCGCGTAGCTCGCGGAAAGGAGCAAAAGCGCGGGACGCATGCGCTTGCCTCCGCCGCCCAGCAAATACTCGGTAATTTGCGAGACGGGCGGAAAAGCTGCTTGGCATTGCCGCGCGAGTTCTTCCTCGACCAAAAGGAGGTCGTCGCGGACCAGATCGAAAATCTCTTTGGCCGTCAGCAGTGCGATGGCGGGTCTCCTGCCTGAACTTTTTTCGTGAAACTGGATGACGCAAGACTCGCCGGCTGAGCAAGCCCGAAGAATCGCCGGAAATTCCCTGTTGTGGCCGCAGCGATTTCTTCCGGCGAACAGTTTCTCACAGTCGCGAGCGTGCGCGCTACTTCCGCGACGTAGGCAGGCTCATTGCGTTTGCCTCGCCAGGGTTGCGGCGCGAGGTACGGAGAGTCCGTCTCAATCAAAATGTTCTCAAGCGGCAGAGCTTTTGCAACGTCGCGGATGTTCTGCGTTTTCGGAAAGGTCGAATTTCCCGCAAAGGAGATCAGGAAACCCATCTCCATGCCGCGGCGCGCATCTTCGAGCGTGCTGGTGAAGCAATGCAAAATTCCGCCGAGGCCTGTCGGCCGCCAATGTTTCTCGATCATGCTCAAGCAATCAGCCCAGGCATCGCGGCAATGAATGATGATCGGCAACTTGGCCTGCTGCGCGAGCGCCATCTGGTCGCGAAAAATGCGATGCTGCACGTCGCGCGGCGAATGATCGTAAAAATAGTCGAGACCTATTTCACCCCAGGCAATCACTTTGGGATGTTTCGCCAATCGTGCGAGCTCTTCCAAGTGTTGCTCGGTGACTTCCTCCGCTTCGTGCGGATGAATCCCGACACTGGTGTAAATCCAATTGTGCTGTTCGGCAAAAGGCAACGCCGCGTCGAGTTTTTCCGGGCCGGGGCCCGTGCCGATGGCGAGCAGCGTTGCAACGCCCGCGGCGCGGGCGCGCTGGAGCATGGCTTCGCGGTCCTCCGCGAATTGCGGAAAATCAATGTGCGCGTGTGAGTCGATCAATTCCATTGGTGAAGTCTTGCCGAGCAGGGGGCAGCATTCTGCGCCCCTAAAAAAGAACTGCTTACTTCAAGCGGGCCCCGATTTCGACGTCTTCATCGGGGAAGCCGGCTAGGACGGGGCGGCCTTCCGGGCCCACGGTGGCGGCGATGATCATGCCGTTGGATTCGACGCCGCGAAGTTTCCGCGGCGCGAGGTTGACGACAACGGCGACTTTGCGGCCGATCAGCTTTTCTGGCTCGTAGTATTGCGCGATGCCAGCGCAGATTTGGCGAATCTCGGTGCCGATATCGACAGTGAGTTTCAATAATTTATCAGCGCCGACGATGCGTTCGGCGGTTTTGATTTGGCCAACACGCATCTCGACTTTAGCAAAGTCTTCGATGCCGATTTTTTCCGGCGCGGCTGGCGGCGCCGCCGCGACACCGGCGGCGGGGGCACTTGCCGGCGTGGCCATGGGTGCAGTAACTGGCGACGGTTGTTTTTGTGCTTCGTTTTCCATGGCTTCCATCCTCTCGATTGCTTCTGCTTTTTCGATGCGGGGGAAAAGGGGCTGCGACTTGCCGAGCGGTTTACCCGGCGCAAGCTGCCCCCATCTCAAACCATCCAACGGAAAAGATCCCGGATGGTCTCGCCAGCCGAGCAGCGCCCAAACTTTGGCGGTGCTCTCCGGCAAGACAGGATGCGTTAACACCGTTACGATGCGCAGGACTTCGGCGGTGGTCCAGAGAATCGTGGCGCGGCGCTGCTGATCGGCTTCGCTCTCGCCAAGCGACCAGGGATGCTCGGTGGTCAGATATTTATCGGTTGCGGAGATGAGCGACCAGATCTCTTCCAAAGCGAGCGAGAAACCCAATTTGTCGTATTGCTCCAGGACTTCTCCGATCGCTTCTTGTGCTTTCGTGGCTAGCGCTGCGTCTTGCGGCTGAAATTCACCAGGCTTGGGAATTTTCCCGCCGCTGTTGTTTTCGATCATCGCGGCGGTGCGGCTGGCGAGGTTGCCTAGGCCGTTGGCTAAGTCGCTGTTATAGCGCTGCACGAGCGCTTCGTAGCTGAAATTGCCGTCCTGGCCGAAAACGGTTTCGCGCAAGAGATAATAGCGAAGAGCGTCCATGCCGAGGACGTTCACGATGGGACGTGGGCGAACGACGTTGCCGAGCGACTTGCTCATTTTGGCGCTGTCCATGAGCAGCCAGCCGTGGGCCCAGATTTGTTTCGGTATCGGAAGGCCGGCGGCCATCAAAAAGGCTGGCCAGTAGACGGCGTGGAAACGAATGATCTCTTTTCCGACGAGATGGAGACTGGCGGGCCAGAAACCGGTTTTCTCATATTGCGGGCCACCGACGGCGCTGAGATAGGCGGTGAGCGCGTCGAACCACACATAAAAAACGTGCGGCTCTTCCCCAGGAACGGGAATGCCCCAGCGAACCGAAGTGCGCGTGATGCTGAGATCGCGGAGGCCACCTTCGACAAAGCTGAGAACTTCGTTGCGGCGGGCTTCCGGTTGGATGAAATCGGGATGCTTGGCGTACCAATCGAGAAGCGGCTTCTGGAACGCGGAAAGCTTGAAGTAGAAATTGGCTTCGGTGACCGTTTCCGTGGGCCGGCCGCAATCGGGGCACTTCTCGCCGGGCTTTACGTCGACGTAAGCATTGTCGTAGATGCAGTATTGCCCGGTGTAGTGGCCGGGGTAGACGAAACCATTGTCGCGGCACTGTTTGAAAAGCCATTGCACGGTATGCGCGTGTTTCAGGTCGGTGGTGCGGATGAATTCGTCGCCCTGCACACCGAGTTCGTCCCACAGGGCGCGCCATTCGGCCGCCATTTTCGCCACGAATTCGGATTCGGGGACGCCGGCTTTTTTGGCGGAGCGCTCCACGTTGACGCCGTGCTCGTCAGTGCCGGTGGTCATCACCACGTCGTAGCCGCGCATGCGTTGGTAGCGGCGGATGGTGTCGCACACGATGGTCGAGTAGGTGTGGCCGATGTGCGGCAAGCCGTTCGTGTAATAGATCGGCGTGGTCAGATAATATTTTGGTTTTCCGGGCATTTTTTAATGTTGTCAGTTGTCAGTTCTACGTTATAAGTCCCAAGTCAGAAAAAACTGGCGGCGTAAAGCCGCCGCTGCAAAGAAAACATCAGCCCGACGACTCGTAGGCGCGGAGGGCTTCGCTGATTACGCGCTGGAGGGGGACATTTTTTTCGACGGCCAGTTTGCGGCAATCGTCATATTCGGGCGCAACGTGCAGAATGCGGCCGTTGACGCGGGAAATTTTGATGCGCACGTCGCCAAAGTTTGTGGCGACGCTGACAAATTCGCGCGGCAGTGTGCGGCGCTGGGCGCGGTAGGTGCGCGCGCCGAAAGTAGTTGTTTCCGCGAAGATGAGCGACATCAACGCGTTGGTGTCCGGCGGCTTGCACAAAACCGTGAGCAGCGTGCCGGGACGATTCTTTTTCATTTGAACCGACGTAGTGTAAACGTCGAGAGCGCCTGCGGCCAAACCTTTTTCCAGGAAGTAGCCGTAAATCTGCGGATTCATGTCATCCAGGTTCGCTTCGATGACGGCAATTTCCTCATCAAAACCGGCGACAGTTTTTTCCGCAGCTTCACCAATCATGATGCGCACCACGTTGGGCTGGCCTTCAAGATCGGCGGTGCCCGCGCCATAACCGATGGCCGTGACGCTCATCGGAGGTTGCGGGCCGAAGGAATCGCAAAGCGTAGCGACAATGGCCGCGCCGGTGGGAGTGACGAGTTCTTTTTGCACGCCATTGGAGTAGGTCGGCTTGCCTTGCAGCAGGTTCGCCGTGGCGGGCGCAGGAACGGGCAAGACGCCGTGCGCCATTTTCACACTGCCGCCTCCGACGTTCAGCGCTGAACACGCAAACTTTTCAATGCCGAGTGCGTGAAAGCCTATACAGGAGCCGACGATGTCCACGATGGCATCCACGGCGCCGACTTCATGGAAATGAATTTTTTCGAGTGGCACATCGTGGACGCTGGCTTCGGCTTCGCCAAGTTTGGTGAAAACGGCGGAGGCGCGTTCGCGAACCTGGGGAGTAAGCTGTGACTTTTGAAGGAGTTCGAGGATCGCGCTAAGCGAGCGGTGCTTCGATTGATCTTTGGTTTTGACCTTGACGTAGGTGGCGGCCATGCCGTTTTTCCAGACTTTTTCGACGGTGAGCTCCCAGCCGGGAACCTGGAGGGTGCGGAGTTCGGCGCGAAGTTGTTCCAGGTCGCAGCCGGCGTCTACCAAAGCGCCGAGCGCCATGTCACCGCTAATGCCTGAAAAACAATCGAAATAAGCGAGTTTCATGGGATGCCGCCGCGGGAACTTCCTGCCCTGCTCGAGTCCCGTTGGAGAAGAATTCATAGTATCGGCGGATACGAAGGGTGTCAAACAGTCGGGGCGGGAGAGTCCGGTGAGCGGGAGCTTCACAGTGAATTCAGGGACACTTCGGGGCGAATGCGGAGCTTAGATGCTGTGTTGGCTTAATGTTTTAACTATACGATCTAGTAATATAATTTAAGCTAAAACGCTCCAAAGAGACAAAAAAACAAGGGCCGTATTGGACAAGCGGCAGGACAGCCGGAATGCCCGCCCCCGCAGGGATTGCGCGGTGTCTTTGACCCAGTCCGACGGGCTCTCTATACTGAGTGGCTCGAGAATTGAAGCGGAAAACGATTGTTCGGGTATCCATTTGGAAATGGGCTAAAGCCGGAAAAGTGACAACAAGCGGCCGCACTCCAAAAGAGGACACGTGTATCAAACACTGACGAACCGGTTGCGCGAGGCGCTGGCGGGGCACATCCGGATGAAATATGGGGTGGAGCTGGCCGTTGCGTTGGAGCGGCCGCCGAAGATTGCGATGGGGGAGGCGGCTTCACCGGTCTGTTTCGAGCTGGCAAAGAAGTTGAAGAAGGCGCCGCGGTTGATTGCGCAGGAAATTGCGAACGAGCTGGGGAAGGTTGAGGGAATCGCGAAGGTGGAGGTGGCTGGGGGCGGGTATTTGAATGCTTATTTTGATCGGGGCGTGTTCTGGCGGAACGCAAACCGGGAGGAAAAAGAGGCGCAACGCAGAGACACAGAGAGTGCAGAGAAGAAAAAGATTATCGTGGAGCATACGAGCATTAATCCAAATAAGGCGGCCCACATCGGGCACGTGAGGAACGCGGTGTTGGGGGACACGATGGTGCGGATTCTGCGGCATGTGGGGAACCGCGTGCAGATTCAGAATTACATCGACAATACGGGCGTGCAGGTGGCGGACGTGGTGATCGGATTCTTGAGGATGGAGAAGCGACCGGCGGTCAGCGTGAAGACGATAGCGCAGGAACCAAGGTTTGATTACTACTGCTGGGATTTGTATGCGAAGGCGACGCATTTTTTTGCAGAAGACAAGGAGCGGGCAACGAAGTTGCGCGGGGAGACTCTGCGGGCCATCGAAGAAGGTAAAGGAGAGGATGCGGAAGTGGCGCAAGTGGTGGCGGACGCAATTGTGGGATGCCATTTACGAACCATGGCGCGGCTGGAAATCGAGTATGAACTGCTGGCGCGGGAGAGCGAGATTCTGCACCTGCACTTCTGGGATGCGGCGTTTGAGATGTTGAAGAAGTCCGGGACGATTCAACTGGCCACTGGCGGGAAGATGGCGGGTTGCTGGATCATGCCGTGGCGAGAGGAGGTTAAGGAGGTTAAGGAGGTTAAGGAGGTTAAGGAGGTTAGGGAAGTAAAGGAAGTAAAGGAAAAGAGTGCGGAGGAAGAAGAGGAGAATTTGCAGGACAAGATTATTGTACGGTCGAATGGGACGGTGACGTACGTCGGGAAGGATATTGCTTACCAGCTTTGGAAATTCGGGTTGTTGGGGAAGGATTTTCATTACCGGAAATGGCCGAATGCGCCTGAGGGCCAGACGGTTTGGGCCACGACTAGCGAGAAGGATGATCCGGAGGCGCCAAACTTTGGCGAGCCGGCTTCGAGCGTTTACAACGTGATTGATGCGCGGCAGGCGTATTTGCAAAAAGTGGTGGCGGCGGGACTGCGGGCGCTGGGACATGCTGAGGCGGCGGAGCAGTCGATTCACTTGTCGTACGAAATTGTGGCGCTGACGCCGCGATGCGCGGCAGAGATGGCCTACGAGCTTACGCCGGAAGAGGCCAAGAAACCGTACGTGGAAGTGAGCGGACGCAAGGGATTTGGGGTTAAAGCGGATGATTTGCTGGACAAGTTAGAAGCGGCGACGCTGGCGGAAGTGCAGCAACGGCACGCGGAGATGAAAGAAGAGGAGCAGAAGTTAACGGCCCATGCGATTGCGGTAGGGGCGCTACGATTCTTTCTGCTGAAGTTCACGCGCAACGCGATTATCGCGTTTGATTTTAAGGATGCGTTGAGTTTTGAGGGAGAGACCGGGCCGTATTGTCAGTATGCGGTCGTGCGAATACGCGGGATTCGACGAAAGGGCGTAGAGGCAGCTGCAGCCAATGTGGAGGTATCGAGAGAATCCGCCGGGCAGTTGCTTGGGGGAGCGGAGGGAGATTCGCTTTGGGAGTTATTGGTGGCGGCGGGTTCGCTGGATTACGCGGTGGAAGCGGCGATTGCCACGCAGGAGCCGGCTTTCCTGGCGAAGTATGCGTTTCAATTGGCGCAGGCGTTTAATAATTTTTATCACAAGCACCATATATTGTCGGAAACGGATGAGCAAAAGCGTGCGTTCTTGTTGCAGCTGACGGAATTGGTGGAGGCGCAACTGGTGCTGGCGCTGGGATTGCTGGGGATTGAGGCGCCGGAAAAAATGTGAGGTAAATGAAGTTAAGGAAATTCGGGAAGTAAAAGCATCAGAGCCCGCCGCGGGCAAGGCACCCCCCAACAGAGCAAATATAGGGTCAATAAGACATCACAAGATGCACGAGTGTGCGGAGGGCCACGCCCGTTGGGCCTTTGGCGAGCCAGGGCTTAGCGTCGTCGTTCCAGGCGGTGCCAGCGATGTCTAGGTGAATCCACGGGCTGTCGCCTGTAAATTCTTTGATGAACATGGCGCCGGTGATGGCGCCGCCGCCCTTGCCGCTGCTGATGTTCTGGATGTCGGCGAAGGAGCCCTTGATGAAATCGCGATAGTCGTCGTCGATGGGCATTTGCCACATTTTTTCGCCAGTGGCTTTGGCACTGGCTAAAAGCTTATCGGTGAAGGACTGGTCGGAGCCGAAGACACCGACGTTGACGTTAGCGAGAGCGACGACGATGGCACCGGTGAGCGTGGCAGCATCGATAAGATGCGTGGCGCCGAGTAGCTTGGCATAGTGGATGCCGTCGGCAAGGATGAGACGGCCCTCGGCGTCGGTGTTGAGGACTTCGATAGTCTTGCCGGACATGGCGGTCTGAATGTCGCCGGGCTTTTGCGCGGTGCCGCCGGGCATGTTTTCGGTAGAAGGGACAACGCAAATAACTTTGACGCTGGGCTTGAGCGCTGCGAGAGCACGCATAACGCCGAGCATGGTGGCGCCGCCGGCCATGTCGTACTTCATTTTTTCCATGCCATCGGCGGGCTTGATGGAGATGCCGCCGGTATCGAAGGTGACAGCTTTGCCAACGAGGCCGATCACGGGAGCCCCAGGTTTCGGATTTGCCGGTGTGTAGGTGACGACCATGATACGGGGGGGCTCAGGGCCACCTTGGGCGACGCTAAGGAGCGCCCCCATTTTGAGGGCGGCGATTTTTTTTTCGTCGAGGATTTCGACGGCCAGGCCGGCTTCCTTGGCCATGGCTTCGGCTTTTTCCGCAAGGATGGGCGGCGTGAGCTTATTGGAAGGCTCGTTGACGAGGTCGCGCGCAAAGTTTTGTGCATCGGCAATGATGCGGCCTCTCGAAAGGCCCTTGTCTCCGGCCGCGCGTTCCGCATCGGAGAAGCCAGCAATCGAAAAGGTTTCGACGTTCTTCCCGTTTTTCTTTTCGGTCTTGTATTTGTCGGTTTCAAAGTTGGCGGCTAGCGCGCCTTCAGCAACAGCCTGGGCCGCTTCTTCGGTGGCGTGACTCTCTCGAACGAGCAGCGCGAAGTTCTTAACGGAGCGAGACTTCAGATAGCGAAGAGCGGCGCCAGCGATCTTGCGAAGCGTAGCGCTATTCCATTGCTCGCGTTTGCCTGCTCCGACGAGGAGCAAGCGCGCCGCTTTTAAGCCCGCGGGCGCGTGTACGAGCGTGAATTCCAGCGTCTTGCCGGTCAATTCGCCGCTCTTGGCGAGCTTGCGGAGCAGGCCGGCGGCGGCCTTATCGACTTCCGCGATGCGGCCCTGGACCGCATCGGGCTCTTCAAAAATATAGGTAACCAGGGCCTCGGTATCGAGTGCGGCAAACGGCTGGGTCTCCAACTTGATCTGCATGGTGCGCTATCGCCTCCGATTGTTATACATGGATTGTTCGACTTCCCTGCGAGCTTCCTTGGTGCGTTCGTCCTGGCGGCGGTCCCAAGACTTCTTGCCTTGCGCCAGGGCGATTTCGACCTTGGCGATCCCGTTACGAAAGTAGATCTTCAAGGGGATGACAGTTAAACCCTTGGATTCGGTGCGCCCGGAAAGCTTATGGATTTCCCGCTTGTGAAGCAGAAGCTTTCGGGCACCCAGTGGTTCGTGGTTCCACGGGCCACCAGGCAAATACTGTGCAATGTGCGCGTTAACGAGCCAGGCACTGCTCGGCCTGAAGTCGACGTAGGCATCGCGAATATTGGCTTTGCCTTCGCGAAGGGCTTTAACTTCGGTGCCATGAAGAACTAGGCCAGCCTCATGTTTCTCAAGAATATGGTAGTTATAGGAGGCGGCACGGTTCTGAGCGACGATGTGCTCGCCGGACTTCGGGGACTTTTCTGACTTTTTAGAAGGCTTGGCCACAACTTTCCATCATAACTGGAGTGCTAAATCTTGTCACTCTCGACACAACGAAAGGTTATTTGTTGCGAGGCGGCCAACCCCAGTATCATTGCCGCGATTCTAACGCGAGTGTTAGAATGCTTGGGCTTCGTGTCGAGGCCCTGGAGAGTGCATGAGCCGCTGGGGAAGCCTATTTTTGTGCGTTGGGTTCGGACTGCTCACGGCAGGGTGTCCGAAGGGCCAGCCGGATTTCAACCAGGGTAGGAAGGCGGAGACGCTTCAGGACTACGACGCCGCGTACGTTTTCTACCAAAAAGCCGTCAAAGCGGACCCCCACAATGCCGCCTACAGAATCAGGCTGAACTCGGCGAGGTTCGAGGCCAGCCAGCAGCACGTCAGGGCAGGGTTGGAATTCCGGAAAAAGGGCGATTTGCAGGGCGCCGCGGCCGAATTCCAAAAGGCAGGGGCGATCGATCCGGCAAGCGCGGTGGCAGAGCAGGAACTTCGCAAGACCCTCGAAATGATCGCGGAGAAAAACCGCGCGGATGATGCGGCCGCTGAGCCGCCCCCCGATCCAAGCGAACAAGGGCTGGCGGCGATGCCGGCAGAGATCAAGCCTCTTTCGCGCGCGGCCATTAACCTGAAGATGCCTGGCCAGGACGCGAAAGTGGTCTTCGACACCATCGGAAAACTCGCCGGACTGACGGTGGTTTATGACCCGGACTTCCCTGCCCGGCGCATCTCGGTGGAATTGAACAATGTGACGCTGGAGCAGGCGCTGGAAGTCGTGTCGATGGAGAGCAAGGCTTTCGTGAAGCCGGTGACGGAAAATATTATTTTCGTGATTCCCGACCAGCCGCAGAAACGCCGGGATTACGAAGAGCAAGTAGTCAAGACGATTTATCTTTCCAACACCACGCAGCCACAGGACATCACGGAAATCATCACCGGGCTCCGGCAGTTGCTGGACCTGAAACGCATTCAACAGCTCAACTCGCAGAATGCCATTATGGTGCGAGATACGCCGGACAAATTGATCCTGGCCGAGAAAATCATCCATGACATCGACAAGGCCAAGCCCGAGGTAGTCGTGCAAGTCGAAGTGCTGGAGGCGCGCACCGACCGGTTGCGGGACTTGGGCATCCTCCCCGGGCAAACGGTGTCGATTGCGATCAATCCGAATGCCAGTTCGACGAGCAGTTCAACTACTTCGACGACGACCAACAGCGGAATTACTCTCAACCAACTGCGCCACCTGAATTCCAACGACTATGCCGTTACTCTGCCTACCCTGACGGCAAACGCGGTGTTGAGCGATACGAACACAAAGATCATCCAGAACCCGGAAGTCCGCTCGGTAGACGGGCAAACCGCCAAGCTAAAGATTGGCGATCGCATACCTATCGCTACGGGAAGTTTTTCGTCTGGCTTGGGACTCGCGGGAACCACCGCAGGCGGCGGCATAAGCCCCCTCGTGAATACCCAGTTCACGTACCTGGATGTCGGCGTAAACATAGACATCACGCCGCGGGTGCACCCGAATCGCGATGTCAGCTTGAAATTGAAGGTGGAAATTTCATCGCACACTGGCGACGAGACGATTGGCGGGATTACGCAGCCCATCATCAGCCAGCGAACCATCGAACATGACATCCGCTTGCGGGAAGGCGAAGCCAGCGTACTTGCCGGTTTGGTGCAGCGAACGGAGACAAAGAGCCTGAACGGCTACCCGGGCCTGGCGAAACTTCCGCTGCTCCATTACCTCTTCTCGGATGACAAGAAAGAGATCCAAGAAGACGAAGTGCTGATCGTCTTGACGCCGCGGATCGTGCGCATCCCGGAAATCACGAAGGCGAATCTGCGATCGATGTACTCGGGGTCCGAGTCTTTAGTGCAAGTGAAGCGGGAAAGTGACATCCACGCGCCGGCGCAACAGCCACCCGCAAAGCCGGAGCAGCCACCGGCTACGAATCAAAATATAGGAGCGCCCGTACCTGCTCCATCGGGCACGGCACCCGCGGCGGGAGCAGTTCAGGCAGCCCCTACGGCGAAGATGCGCTTTGAACCTGCGAGTCTGTCGCTGAAAGCGGGGCAAACGGCCACCATCGGAGTAGTGGTTGAAAACGTGAACGACCTCTTCTCCATTCCCCTCCTTTTGCAGTACAACCCCGCGGTGATCAGCGTGGAGGAAGTGCGGCACGGCGGATTCCTTTCCGGAGGAACGCAAGAGATCGCAATCGTGCAACAAGTCTTTAAGGACAAGGGGCAGGCCATTATTTCCGCGACGCGCCAGCCCAACACACCCGGAGTCAGCGGCAGCGGAACGCTGATCGGAATCGTTGTCAAGGGGATTGCGCCGGGTTCCTCGAACCTATCAATCGTGCAGGTGAATGCTAAAGATTCACAGCAAAAACCCATACCACTGGTAACCAGCGAAGCAACGCTACAAGTACAACCGTAATCAAATTAAGTGACCTATGTTGAGCGATACTTCAAGCACCCAGCGAACCGATAGACGAGCCCAACGGAAGCGGTTTTCCAGCGAGGCAGGAATGACCCTGCTGGAGTTGATTATCGCTTGCGCCATCCTGCTGGTTCTCTCTTCCGCGGCATTGCCTATTGCCAGGTACACTATTATCCGGCAGAAAGAAGCGGAGCTTCGGCGCGATCTGCGCGAGATGCGCGACGCGATCGACCGCTACAAAGACACGGCCGACAGGAACCAGATTCGCGTCGAAATTGGGAGCGAGGGCTATCCGCCGGACCTGGAAACGCTGGTAAAGGGAGTGCAGCTCGGCGCAAGCAGCGATCGAAAGATTCGCTTTCTGCGCAAGATTCCGGTGGACCCGATGACTGGGCAAGCGGAATGGGGATTGCGTGCCGTTCAGGACGATCCGGATTCGACAAGCTGGGGCGGCAAGAATGTGTATGAGGTCTACTCGAAGTCGACAGGTACGGCGCTCGATGGGACAAAGTATTCCGATTCGACCTACTGGTAGATCGCGCGGGGATTAGGAATTGAAAATTCTGCTGCAAATGACAGCGTGTTCGTTGTTCCGGAGCAAGGTAGTGCTCGGCTAGTTGATGTAAGCTCGAAACACGGCGCTCGATGGAACGAAGTATTCAGAGTGGTGGTGCGGAGCGGAGATTTACTTTGAAAATGTGGCTGCAAACACGAAGGGCCGCGCGGAGGCAAAAGCAACCCAACGGCTTGCGCGAGGCGGGATTCACGCTGATCGAATTGATGATCGTCATCACGATCATCCTGATCCTGATTGGCATGGCGGCGCAGCGTTATGAGAAATCGGTGCAGCACGCGCGCGAGGCAACCATGAAGCAAGACCTGTGGGTCATGCGGCAGGCGATTGATAACTTCACGCTGGACAAGCAGGCGGCTCCACAGTCCTTGGACGATTTGGTGCAAGCCGGCTATTTGCGCAGGGTTCCCACGGATCCAATGACGGGAGCGGCCGACTGGGTGCCGCAATACGACAGCCTGGTGCTGAGTCCGGATCAAACGAGCACGGGCATGATTGACGTCCATTCCAATTCCACTCGAGTTTCGCCCTTCGACAGCACGCCTTATAATGAGTGGTAGACGTTCCCTTCTCATTCGCAAATTAAAAGCGCCAGTCTAGAGTTGTTTGACGTGAACGCGCGCATCCGATATAGCGGTTCTGCGGGGTGGAGCAGCCTGGTAGCTCGTCGGGCTCATAATGCGTCATAACCTACATGGCCCCGCTGGATTCAAAGCACTTAGCTCTCCTTCTGCAAGTCAAAACCGCCAAAAATAAATCAAAGCCTTCCCTAGACTGGCTAGTGTGTGTCGCTCCTGCGGGCGGATCGGCAATCGGGCGCAGGTTGACAATCCGCCTCCTGAATTGGGACGAATCCCAAATTGTCATGCCTGCGCGTCTCCTAGGTGATTCGCTAGTTGGAGAACGGCACGAGCCCCATCCGGCGGCCGCCGCCCAATCACGCAAATGAGCGGCGGCCGGGGGCATTGTTAGGCGCTATCTGTGGTTCTCATTGAAGCTGTACGTTCCGTTCCAGTTGTAATTTAGGCCGTCCGTAGACGATACATCGACACGGGCCCGGAATCCGCTCAACCGCCCGACCCCGTCCGAGAACGTACACAGCCCGGAATTGCCCGTGTTGTCAAGTGTACAGCGGCCGACCGCCCAGTTGCCGGTCCCGACGTAAAGGACGGCGCTACTGTCCACAGAGATGTAGGCGCCTTCGGGGGTTGGGAGGGGGACCGTGCACGGGTAGGTGGTACCACCATTATCGCAACCTACAGGGGCCTGAGCATACAAGACCTTCGAGCCGACCTCGATCTCAGGGAGGTTCGAGGACGTGATCGTGCAGAAGGCACCGTTGTCGAGCGTCCACGCCGAGCAATTCTTTGTCACATGGAGTTCTCCGTTTCGCTCGTCTGCATGGGCCGCCCTGGGCACCAGAGAAAGGGTCATGGTTGCCAGCACTGCCAGCGCCATCAGGCTCACCGAAATCGAGATAACACTTCTCTTTGAAACTGGGTTGCGCAACATTTTTGACTCTCCTTAGACTAAGGTTGAACGAAGCGGAAATCGGAGGTAGCATCTACCAAAGGCCCGGCCTTCCGCCTGTTTCTTTACGCAACTTAGCTTACGGCTATACCGGAAGTCCTCTGGGCGAACTCACAAATTCTCAAGAGTTCTCACAAGGATTGCGAGACGGACCGTGAGCGAGGAAACACGCCGGCGAGCTGCTTCCGAAGTTCTTCGCGAGTCGTCTTCCACCGCGAAAGAGACGCCAAGCCAGGAGACAATGCGGCTCTACGAATTCGGCCCCTTCCGTCTAGACCCCGCCGAACGCAAGTTGTTGCGCGGTAACGAGATAGTGGTGCTCACGCCGAAAGCGTTCGACACCCTCCACCTGCTGGTCAGAAACAGTGGACGCGTGCTGGAGAAGGACGAACTCATCGCGATGCTCTGGCCCGACACGTTCGTCGAAGAGGGTAGCCTATCCAACCACATCTTTTTGCTGCGCAAGGCATTGGGTGAGAACCCAGCGTTCATCGAAACGGTTCCCCGGAGAGGTTACCGTTTCGTTGGTGCCGTGCGACAGATCCCGCGTACCGCGCCGACACACCTAGATAAGCCACGCGAGGTGGGCGCCGCGGGCGATTCATCTTCGCGTTTGGCCGCCAGTCCAACGGAGCGGACACGCAATCGAATACTGGGGATTCGGGCTGGAGTAGTGGTCATGGTAGGAATCGTCGTGACAGCCTCCATCCTGGTGTCGATCCTCCGAGCGCCCGCTGTACCGAAGGTCTTGCGTTACGTCCAGATCACGAACGACGGCATCGCGAAATGCGTTAATAATTGCTTTCCTTCGGCCCAGGTTAGCGACGGATCCAGAATTTACTTTGTCGAGGCGCCACCGGGTGACTGGGTAGTTGCCCAAACGTCTGTCAGCGGTGGCGAGGTTGTGCGACTACCTGCGATTCTTGGAGGCGCTAACCACATCAACGTCTCGGCTATTTCTCCTGACCGATCCCAGCTTTTAGTCACCGCTTGGAATGAGCCCCAAGCGGAAGTTCCGCTCTGGATTCTACATCTCCCTGATGGGTTCGCTCGGCGTTTGGGCGACGTCATGGGGTGGAATGGCACCTGGTCGCCGGACGGGCAGACGATCGCTTACTCCAAGGCCCAAGAATTGTTTATAGTTAAGGCCGACGGAAGCGGCTCGCGCAGGATCGTAACTTTACCCGGATACGATCTCATCGAACCGCGTTGGTCTCCTGACGCAAGGGTTCTGCGTTTCACAGCGATCAAAAACCAGCTGAATTCGCTATGGGAGGTTTCCCCCACAGGAACCGATTTGCATCCCTTGTTTGCTGCCGGGAGCACACCGCCCGGGAACGATAGAGCCGGAGAATGCTGCGGAGCCTGGACCCCCGACGGGAAATACTTCGTATACAACTCGATCCGCGATGGCGTGGCAACCATCAGCGCCATCCGCGAAGGCCATGGTCTTCTCCGCAGGGCCCGATCAGAGCCGGCACAATTGACAGCCGGACCGATGCATTTCTGGGGACCTTCTCCCAGTGTGGATGGCAAACGGCTCTTCGTCCTCGGGGAGCAGTCGCGGGGTGAGTTGATGCACTACGACTCCAAGTCGCGACAGTTCGTGACTTTTCTTTCCGGAATCTCCGCGGAGGGCTTGGACTTTTCGAGGGACGGGAAATGGGTAACCTACGTGACTTTCCCCGAAGGCGTACTGTGGCGCAGCCGCATTGAGGGAACCGAACGGCTTCAGCTTACCAACTTGCCCGTGAAGGCGGCCGTGCCGCGCTGGTCGCCGGATGGGAAGCGCATTGTTTTTTCAGGCTCAACGCCCGGCAAACCTTGGCAAATCTTCCTAATTCCGGCAGACGGCGGCAGCCCGGAACAATTGATACCGGGCGAGAATGATGAATTAGATGCGAACTGGTCGCCGGATGGAGAGTCACTAGTGTTTGGCGAGTCTGGGTATTCTCCCAGTTCCTCAATCTATGTTCTGAATTTGCACACGCGCCAGGTTTCAACCCTCCCTGGGTCGAAGGGATTGTGCTCTCCCAGATGGTCGCCCGATGCCCGCTTCATCAACGCTAATGCCTACGACTCGATGAAGCTGATGCTGTTCGATTTAACTGCCCAGACTTGGAGTGAAATAGATAGCGGCCACTTCCATGGTTTCCCGGTGTGGTCTAAAGACGCGAAATACCTTTACTTTTCAAGCCCATACGAAAAGGGGACGCCTTTTTTCCGCTTGCGGGTCGCCGATCACAAGCTGGAACGTGTGGCAAACGCTAATCTGCCCAGAGGCGTGGCGTGGGGGATTTGGGGCGCGTGGACCGGGTTGGCACCCGATAATTCTCCTCTCTTGCTCCGCGACACCAGCATGCAAGAGATTTACGCACTCGACGTGCAGTGGCCGTAGGATCTTCGCAAAATTGGTCGCCGGCCCGGCATCCCCATCCTCTTAGCTGCCAAATCCGAATATACGAAGCGGCAATAATAGACATGGCAAATCAGCAACCATGATCGGCAAAACCATCTCGCACTATCGGACCCTGAGCAAGACCGGCGCAGGCGCGGCGGATTCCTCCCGTATGACGCTATCGCAAACCGGAAGTAATACGCTGGTCGCTCGGAATTTTGGGCACTAAGCGGGCACCTGCAAAGCGCAGAAGAGTGCCAAGTCACGTAATAGCAACGCGCGGCTTGGAGCGGCCTAGTAGCTCGTCGGGCAGCGATAACGACAGCCCTGCAAACGGGCATTTGTAGAAAAATCTAAGTTGTGTGTTATGATGCTTCTGCGGGGTGGAGCAGCCTGGTAGCTCGTCGGG
>Ga0307478_10000199_pt1 | contig 69565 bp, 96 predicted proteins | sample atmos_gasesECM4C_2_FD_203713 | JGI IMG/M metagenome (GOLD analysis project Ga0307478, IMG submission 203713) | Hardwood forest soil microbial communities from Morgan-Monroe State Forest, Indiana, United States - atmos_gasesECM4C_05 | ecosystem: Environmental > Terrestrial > Soil > Temperate...
GGAGGATTTGCGAGCGATGGAAGCAAAAGCCAAGGCCGCGAAACTAAGTTTGTCCGAATGGATACGGAGCACGATTCATGCCGCAATCTGACCCGCTATCCGTCAAATTAGGACACTACCGCAAATTCAATCATCTTGCTTTAGGGAAAGAATGGTTCCAGGCCGTCGAGGAATTGCGCACCTACATTCGAAAGATTGGTGCCGTTGCTGCAATGCGAAGAGCGAATATTCCGCAAGAGCAGTTTGTAGGAACGTCGATTGAGCCGGAACTGTTGGCACAACTGCGAATTATTGCTATCAAAAATGATCGTAGTATTTCTTGGCTGATCAAAAAGGCCATCAAAGAATATCTTGCGGGGAAACCATGAACCGCGAACCGCTCTGGAAAGCAGCCAGGGCGGCATTGTTTTGCGTGGTGGCTGTAGTGGTGTGTTCGATTCTGGTGGTCGTGCTCGAATAGGAAAGGAAGGTGCTAGGTGGAAACGGCAATTACTTCTCCGAACGTAGAGAAGATCACGGCGGCTATTGCAACCCTTCAATCAAGGTTGGCCGCGATTACGGTAATCGAGACGGAAGAGCAGTTCAGGGAAATAGCGGCGGTCAAGCTGGATGCCAAAGCGTACATCAAAAGCGTGGGGTTTGAGCTGGACCCTGGAATTGAAAAAGCCAAGGAAGTTGTACGACATCTAAACGATCAGAAAACCAAGTTTGTGAGTCCGGCTGAAAAAGTGGTTGAGGCCGCGGAAGAAAAGATTGCAGACAAGAATCGCCGGGAGAGACTCGCGGCAGAGGCGGACACACGCCGGCGGAATCAAGAGGCACAAGCGAAGGCGGACCGTGAAGCAGCCGAAAAGAAACGATTGGCCGATGAGGAAGCGGCGCGGCTGAAGAAAGCAGCCGATGAACAAGCGGAGCGGGATCGGCGTGCCGCTCAGAAGAAAGCGGATGAAGATAAAAAGGAAGCCGATAGAAAAGCGGAAGCCGATAGAAAAGCAAAACAAAAAGAAATTGATGATGCACGGGCGCGAGGCGTGGTGAACAAGCGTGAGGCTGAACGGTTGAAGAAAGAAGCCGATGAGAAGGCCGCGCGAGACAAAAAAGCGGCTGACGAGAAAGCAGCGACCGACAAAAAGGCGGCTGACGAACAGGCAGAACGTGAAAAGAAAGAAGCTGCGGAAGCGGCGGAACGGTTGACGCAGCAAGCGGCCACGGATGCCGCCGTGATCCAGTCCAGCGTAGTCAAGGAAACGGTGCTGCCGAATCGAATTGCCGTCGCTGGCCTTCGTGGAGGGGGGAAGTGGGTATTCACGGTCACGGATATCACGAAGATTCCTCGAAACCTGTTGTATCCGAATCCCAAGGATGATGGAACCTTCGATCCGGAGAAACTCCCGCGGGTGGGAGATTTTGTCCGGAAAACGAAGGACAAAGAGAAGGCAGAGGCAGGATGTCCGGGGATCGAGGTCACGTTCATAGATCGGTAAGAGTTTGCTCGCATCGGGAGCGCAAGGGTGATTGCCTTTGAGGGGCCTGGTGCGGGTGAAAGGGCAGTGGTTGTCCGGAAGCGGTAAAGACGTAGCTCGTCGGTTGAAGGGGATACGGCACTTAGGTCGGACTGTTTTATGATCTCAGCGAAACAAACCGAGGGATGCATCCGTTTCCCAGTAGGGACGGAGAGTCCCTTTCATGTACCGCAAGGAAGTTACAACCCCCTGCGGGAAAACTGAGGGAGAGCAGTTCTAAGAGTCAAACGTCGCAATGCCCACCAACCATTGCCCATTAGAATTGGAGAGATGATGAAACGCGCAGCGAAACGAACGAAGGCAACTCCTCGACGGTCGCTCGGACGCCGACGGTTACGAGCGAAGCAAACGGCTATCGTGCACGTGCCACAGCCAGCGGCAATCCAACGGACATCCGATGTGCCGCGCGTGATGGAGACGGTCAAGGATTTGGAGCTGGTCCGGCGGTTTGTAATCAACTGCATGAACGTAGACCTGAAACGCGCGGAAGAACGCGCGAAACTTTTGGGGAAAAAGCTGAGTGAGGAGGAACGTCAGGCTCTTGAGGTAGATTGGGGAACCATCCCGAATGTGGACAAACCTTTCCTAAAACAACCCGGTGCGGAAAAATATAACTTCTGGCTGAAGTTGAAGCCGAAGTATCACAAACAAACGACGGAGCTGGAAGGTGGACACTTGGAAATGGTCTGCCACGTGTCGTTGCTTACCAAGAAAGGCGGAGAAGAAATTTTCGAAGGCCCGGATGCCTCTTGTACGACGATGGAATCAAACTACCGATTCCGTTGGAGAAAATGTGAAGGCAATGAGAAGGACCCTGTGCCATCAGAAGCAGAGCAAGCGCAACTGAAGAGAGAAGGGCGCGGTCGCTGGCAATTGACACAAGAATGGATTCATGGGGTCAAGCAAAAAGAAAAGGTTTGGAAGTGGTTTGAGCGCGTCAATAATCCGAATATTTGGGATGAACGGAACAAGGTCCGCCAGATGGGAGAGAAGCGCGGGTTGGTCAAAGCGGTCCGCGGGTGCGGCGCCATGTCGGAGCTGTTCGTAGCCTCTCCGGATGAGTGGGACGTTGGACCGGAAGAGGAAGGAAGCCCGGTCGTAGACGCGGATCACACGGAAAGCGGCCGCCGGGTAGTAAATGAACAGGGATTCGCGCCGTCCGGCAAGCCAGTTACCCAGGAAGCCTACCATGAGCAAGGGCAGGCTATTGCACGTGCGAAAGCAGAGGAATTGAGGAGAAAGATGGAGCAAGAGGAGAAACAGCCTCCAGCGCAGCCGAAAAGCGATTATGTCCAGAAGGTCGAGCAAGAGTACGAGGAAAACCGGGTGGTTTACTTGATCAGGACCAAAACTAGCAATGACGTGAGAGTTTTGGGTTGGTTGGGCGATGGAGCAATGGAAGAGTTCCTAGGGAACGTCAATGCCAAGCGAATCGAGGACGAATTGGACCGCTCTGTCTCCTGGAAGTTTGGACAGGAGTACGTCCCCAAGTTCAATGCTGTCTGCCAGCAGTTGAAGATTAACGTCGAGAAGATCGGCCCATGACCATCCCCTCCAACCGTAAGGGAGCGCGGGGCCGGGGACGAGTTCGGGGACGAGTTTGCAGGTAAGGCACGACTGGAAGAGAGATGCTTTATGCGAGGGGAAGTTAGAGCGGGAGCCGCGAGTAAGGGCAAGGGGAAGTTTCGGATCGGCCAAGTAGTGCACGTCACGTTCGTTTTGCAAGCTGACGCCTACGGAAAAATCACCGGATACGACAATGGTTATTGGCACGTCGAGATACGCGAGCATGAGCACAAAATTTCCAACGAAATGTATTTGCGTCCATTGACGCGCCGCGAATCAGGCCGTGGCTGAGAAGCGCGGGAGGGGCGAATGAACTTACTGAACAGATTGTTTGGAGAGCCAGAAGAAATCAACGGGGGAGAACGCTGCCCTACTTATCTTTGGCGATGGACGATTTTCAAGTGGCGCGGAAAGCTCTCGCTATACCTGCATCACTTCGTTGCTGACGATTGGAGCCGTGACCTTCACGACCATCCGAAGCGATTTATCTCGATTGGGCTGTGGGGCTGGTATCTTGAAGAGACGCCCTGCGGCCCTTGCCCAAACGGGCAGCCAGGAGCAAATGAATCATGGGATTCTTGGACGCGGATCACTCGCTACGACGCTCCGTGGATTCGCACGTTTCCGGCGACACACATCCACCGTATTTCCGTGCCAAGCAAAAATTGCTGGACGCTGGTTGCGGTTCTCAAGCCTGTGCGCGAGTGGGGATTCTGGCATCTTGGGAAGTTCATGCACTGGCGCGATTACGTTAACGGGAAAGACGGAATAGCAGACAAGATGAAAGCGTGCGAATAAGGAGGCCCAGCATGGCAAGTGACAGCGGGAGCGGGCAGGCGAGCTTAACACAAATCCAGTTATCTGTGGCGCTTCTCAAAGCAAGAGAAGCAGGGGTTCCATTTTACATAGGCTGGCAGACATCGTTACTCAAGCATATCAACGTAGCACTCGCCTCCGCGCCAGCCGTGGACCGGGCGGGAGTGCTGGAAGAGGCGCTCAAAGAAATCGTCGAAGTCGCGTCTGGTGAGAAGCAGGTTGCGAATGACGATACGGAAGGTATGGAGTGGGTTGACAAACGTGCACGCCGTGCTCTCGCCCACCAGCCAGCCGAGTCACCGGATTCCTTCGAAGGGACGGCAAGCGGGGTGCCGAAAGCTGAGAGTGTTGGCGTGCACGCTGACATATCGAAGGCCCCGCGCCCTAGGTCCGCCGACGCCGGGAAGGAGTTGCGGGCGAAGGTGAATGACTTACCACAGATTCGTTACGTTGCGAGCGGAGACGACACAGAGCCAAGCGGATATTACGTGCCACTCAACGCCGTGCTCGCGCTTCTCGGCGGACGAGATAAGGAGTTGCGGGCGAAGGTGGAAGCCTTGCTGGAGATGGACTGCGAGGATGAAGCATACCAAGCAGGGTATCAAACAGCGGTCAAGGCCGTGCTCGCGCTTCTCAGCGAGGGGAAGGGAAACAGCTAAATTGCCGACAGTCTTAAAAGCTCTGGAGTTCTATCGGAAAGCTGTTGCCGAAGGAAAGGGCGACATGCACACCGGCCATCCTTTCATTGCGGAGGATGAAGCACAGGCACGCGAGAGAAACGAGCAAGACCCGATCACCAAAAAACGGAAAACAAAAATCGCGTTTGATTCACAAGATGGTGATTCCTACATGGAGTGGCACAAAGAGCGAAAACGATGGATGGACAGGGCTCAGGGGAATCCTACGCTTTCTACCGATGCAATGATTGTCCGGCTCAGACAATGCAGTGATCGGCAAATTGATGAGATTATCGCCAAACTCGGAGAAGCCAAAGCGATGCTAGAACGGGAAAAGGTGCTGCAAGAAAATTCAGCGGTGCCTCGTGCGGTGATCCCGAAGGGAGGATTCGATTGATTTGCAAAAATTGCGGGAAGGATGTGTACGAGAATCTCACCGGGGAGTGCATGGACTGTTATTCGAAGCATCTGCAATCGGATTCCTGGCGCGCGGCGATGCGCGCGGATATCAAAACCATAGTAATTGTGCTTTTGGGAGGAGCGGCACTCTTCCTATTGTGCAAGGGATATCTCTTGGTGAAAGGAATGGCGGGATGGTAGAACAGCGAGTAATCCAGCGGGAAAGATTGCTGTCGTTCCTGGACAGTCGAAAGGGAGTGTGGGTGTCACTGCCTCAGATCCTCGCGCTTGGAATCGCGCAGTACGGGGCTAGAATTTTCGAGCTACGCCATACGTTCAAGAAAAACATTCAGGTGAAGATCGAGAACGTCGGCCGCGAACGACATACGTATTATCGGCTCATGGATGGGGAGTGGGATTCGCATGGTCAAACTAGTTTTTAACGCGGGAACGCTCTTTGCGATTCTTTCCTATTGGTTCTACTGGCGGCATTGGCGCCAAGAAAAGAAAGATAAAGAAAAAATCAAGGAGTAGTCATGGGCGAGCTGTGGTTCCGTTGTTCAAAGGGAACGTGGATCGGAGAGAAGGCGAGCGCATCGGGATCGTGCCCTTTCTGTGCGAATCCGGCTCTGGCAATTGATATCGCGCAGCATTGGGCGGATGTGGGTGGAGTTGAGCGCGGAGAGTACTCCTGGCCTTCCTACAAGAAAAAGCCAGCGCCGGCGGATTGGAAGCCACGGCCACATCCAGGATTTGGAGAGATGTGGGTGTGGGCCCTTGCGCAGAATCGCTGCTTCAATCACATGGTTCATCTGAAACATTCATATAAAAAAAATACTGGAATCGAGGTGGACATTGAGCCCTGAAAATGAGAAGTCGTTGGTTGGAGCGGCGGAAAAATTTGCCGATGCAGTAAGTCGGTTTGTAGATTTATGTGAGCGAGTGGAGAAGAAGATTCTTGAGGAAATGGCGAAGTCCGAGGAAAACAAAAAGAAGATGCGCGAAGCGATGAACCGTGGAAGATGAAGCTTCTCTTCAAATTCGTATGCGCGTCTAGGTGCGAAGGGTGCGGAGCTAGAAACGTGTACGTGGATGACAAGCGGCTCGCGTGTTTCTTCTGCCTCGGTCGAACGGTCCCTTTTGAGGTCCGCAAGATGGAGTTCGTAAAAAGCTTTCGAGAGGCTCTGGAGGAAAAGTTAGTGACGCCGGCATATCGAGTCTACGGACTATCGCTTATCCAAGTGATCCACAAAAAATTGGACGAATTTAATTCTTTGAGCACATCCCTCTTGACAAAGTTACAAAAGCGGCAGTAACTATCAATCTCCAATGAGAGAATCATACAAACCGACGAGCCGCAATTGGGTGAAGCTTTGGGTCAATGAGTTTCTTGATGGAACGACTCGTCTGGATATGACCGGGGCGCAGAGAGCTTTTTGGTGTGACCTTCTATGTCTAGGAGGTCGTTCGCGCATCCCTGGTGTCATTTGCTCCGGGGAAACAAACGGGAAAATCCTAGGCTTCCCGATTATCAAACTGAAGGCTCTGGCGCTGGAAGAAATTGATGTAGAACAGACCTTGAGGCTTTTTGTAGAAACAGGCAAGGTGGAGACTTCTTATTCGACGGCCGGCACCGTGAAGTTAGTGACTATCAAGATTTGCAAATGGGAGAAATACCAGTCGGAGTACCACCGACAAAAGAAGTATCGAGAGACTCGCGTCAAAAAAAACGGTAAGGTGACTAATAAAGTTACAAGCGAAAAAACGTCGAAGTTACCAGTAGAGGAAGAAGGAGATGTAGAAGTAGAGGGAGATGAGAGGCAGGGGAACATCGCCGCCGCCTTCTCTGTAATGAATTGTGAGCCTTATGGGCCAAAAGAGTTTCGAAGGATTTGGTTGGAGGAGTGGACGGTGCCGGGGAATCCGTCGTTCGCGGATGCGATGGAGCGGGCGGCACAGAGATGCGCGAGTCTTAGGATCAAGGTGCCTGGGAGATTCTTCGCACACAAGCGGGAGATCGAGAAAATCGAGGCGGAGAAAAATTACGAGAAAAAGCGACCATGATCATTACGCTTCCAGACAAATCGGCGGGTATCAAAGGGCAAGGTGCTTGGATCAATGCGGACGGCTACATTCAGTTAACGAGAGTGCCGCATAGAAAAAAATACTACCATCGAGTCAAGGCAGCTCAGGCGATGGAGGCTAGTGGGTTGCAGCTTACGTCAGAAATGGAAGTGGATCATCTTTGCGGGAATCGGCAGTGTCCGTGTCCAAATTTCCATCTTTTAATTCTTCCTGCGTTTATGGCTGATAAATTAAACGCAGGGAAGAGGCCAAGATTCGGAGGCAAAAATCACATCGGAGTAGGAGGATCGGATGTTTCCAAAAATAGTACTGACGTACCGGGGTTGGACAGTGACTCAGATCGGAAAATGGTTTCACGCGAAGAAGGGTAGTGAAGGGCGCTGGATTTGGTGTACGGATTGGTTTCAAGCAACTGAATCCTTGAAACATTCGGAGGGACGCTTCCGGTATTTCTGGCTGGAAAGCATCTTGCCCGCATGAAAGTTGACGGGAAGAAGTTGGAGTTGAAAGGCACGGTGGTCGAGAGCCGAATGACGAAGGGCGCGCTTTATATGGTGGATGAGCGCGGTCTAGCGAATTATCCGGGGATGTTCCAGAGTTTAGGATTGGATTGGGAAGTGGGGACAAAGTTAAAAATCGTCATTGAGCCGGAGGAGCCATGAAGCGAGGAATGTTTTTGGCCGTAGTTTTGATTCTCGTTGGTTGCGCTGGAAGAACGCCGCGAGCAGCTCTTCCACAGATCGGTGCGCCTCCGTATTGCGAGCATGGCGAGTGCCGGTGCGTCAATGACCATTATGTATTCAATGCGCTCACCGGACAGTGCGAACTGAACGCCGTTACAGTGCCGGGACATCCAGATCTTCATTTCGGTCCGGAACACTGGCAATGCGATGCGCAGAACAACTGCGAGCTGGTACGAAACTGGCTGGATAAAGACGGCAAGCCCGTACTCACACCCCTTGGCTGCTTCCTAGCAAAGACGCGGCTGACTTGGATTTTCGGAGATCAAGTGAGCATGTGCGAAAAGGAAGCAACGCCAATATTGACACCGATTCGTTTTCAACAGGGCGAAAAGCCAAACGTTGCTCATTCTCCAACGGAACCAGAGCTATCGTTTTCGGAATTGGGAATTGGGACTCAGTTGGCGATGGTAGCGGACACGAATGGGAAAATGGAGTTGATTCTTGGGTGCGCGACGGCAGGATCAGACCCGGAGGACATTTATGATTGCAAGTTGGCGCCGGGACATACATTGACGGAAGCTGTTCGTTTGATGGGGCGGACGTACAATCAGCAGTCCGAAATGTGCGAGGCCGAACGGCGAAGAATTTTGGAAAGGTGGAAGAAAAGCCTTGAGGATATTCAGAAAGCTCTGAAAAAACAGAGCTATCCGAAAGAGAACGGAGGAAAATCGTGAAACGAATCTTCGCAGTGGCAGCTTTGATTCTGCTTTATTCGGGAACAATGCTGGCTCAGGAACCGGACGCAAAACACGGAAAGTTTGCCACGGCCGTGCTTTGGATTCCGCAGCATTGGAGGCCGATTGCGGCTACAGTATTCGTAATGGGCTCTTCCGTAGCGGCAACGCACTGGAGTCACGAATGCCGTGAGAAATTCGGGCCAGCACCCTGCGAGGGAGGTTACGGAGCGTACTCCGCGCGAGAGGGAGTACGGGGCGGGATGTCGCTGACGATGGATTTAATGTCGCTGTATGGCCGTAAAAAGGGTTACAAGGAGTGGCTCCTGCCGGCGGGAGCGTGGGGAGTGTATAACGTCTACGTGGCCGCGCATCAAGCCGGGATCGGTTGCCCGACGGGAGAGCACTTCGTTTACGGAACGAAGTTCACTTGCATAGAAAATTATCCGCCTGGTTGGGGCGCCCAATTGGTGCCGGAGGCGTTCAAGAATCATGCTCACGCCTTCTGAATTTATCGAAGCTGCGCGAGTCCCTGTGACTCTAAAGCCGCAAACGTTCGGGCCGTGGGAGATTCGGAGGACGGAAATCAAGCAACTGCTGAAGTTGCCTTTCTCGGAGCGGCTCAAGGCACAACTGCGTATTGGGTTCGACAGCTATACGCTTCTGGAACGGCAATCCTGGAATACCCTGCATCTAGCGCGACCGGAAGTCGTCATGGAAGATACGCTTCAGGAGTTGCAAAGACATCTGCCAATTTGGTTGAACGCGAAGGGAAGCGTGCTTGTGACGGGACTTGGCCTTGGGTGTGTTGTCCGGGGGTTGCTGGCTTCTGCGGCCGTCGAGAGGATTACCGTTGTAGAGATAGACGCTTCGATCCTCCGGATCGTCGGGCATGAGTTCAAGAGCAACCCACGAGTGGAGCTGATTCACGGGGATGCGCTGAAGGTGCCGTTGCGAGACAGGAAGTTTGATTTTGCGTGGCATGATCTGTGGACCGACGGTGAAGAGCATTTGGTAATTTTGCACGTCAAACTTATTCACCGATTCAAAAAGCGGTGTCGGGCGCAGGGGGCGTGGCAGCTTCCGCGGATGATCAAGCGGATCGTGAGGAGACACGTCGCGCTGTTGGGGTGAGCAATGCTTTCGAATTGGCGGGAATGCAGGAGACGAAAAGATAATGGCGAGCGATGCGGCCGCGTATTCCGGATCTCGCGGGAAAGTTCGACGAAGTGCCGCGAATGCCTCCGAGAGATCAAGGAAGCAAAACAGGCGAAGCGCGCGGACCGACGCAAGCGCGCCGGCGAATACGTGAAGCCTCGCGGCGAGTTTTGGGGAAAGAATAATCGCAAGCGCCAGGTGGAAGAGGTTGGCTCGAAGTGCGAGGTTTGCGGAATGACCGAAGTGCAATGTATTGCTGACTTCGGGTGTAGGCTCACGCGAGATCATATTCTGCCAGTGAGATACATTTCGGAACATGAGCTAGGCAATCCGAACGTAGACCTGAACATCAAAATGACGTGCTCCGGATGCTGCGGGAAAAAAACGGCAGCGGAAGTCAAGCTGTTCAATGGGGATATGCTCGGATTCTTGACGGACCTGAAGAAGTGGGGATGGGAGATGGTGGAAGTGAGGATGGTGCTGAAGTTTTACGGGGTGTATTCTACGGCGATGGAACACCATTTTCATTGACGTATTTCGCTGCATTCGCTACAATCAGTGAAGTGGTGACAGAAGATCAACTTCGGAAAATGCTCAGGCGAAAAGTGGCGGCTTTTAAGACCCAGACCGCTCTAGCGGTAGCGATTGGTATTCCGGCAAGTTTTCTATCGGAGGTGCTCAGTGGGAGAGCGGTAACGGGGAAAATAGTGTCGTTCCTAGGATACGAGAAAGTCAAAACAAAATTCTTTGTGAGGCGGAAATGATCGAGCGGAAGCCATATCCTTTGGACTGGCCGGATGGATGGCCACGGACTTTATTGAGGGATCGCCAGAAGCGCGGAGCGTGGAAAGATACGCTCTTGGCGAGCGCGGAGAAACTCCGAAAAGAGCTTGAGAAATTTAGCGCGATGTCCTTCGTTATTTCCTGCAACATGCCTCCAATGGGCAAAAACTTCCAGAATGTGCCACCCCCAGGAGATACGGGAGTTGCTGTTTGGTTCTCGCGTAAGCGGGAAGATGATTACTCTTGGCAGGAGACACTGCACATCAATTCGCCGTCTCCGAGTGAAGCGGAGATCAAAGCGGCTTTCAAGACATTGGCAGGGAAATATCATCCGGACAATCAACAAACCGGGGACATCAACATCTACAGCCGGTACGATGAAGCGAAGAATCGAGCATTGGACTTCATCGCTCGCAAAACGGGAGCAAACTACCAGCAAGTAATTGCCATTGACACGTTCGATGAAGTACGGCTCCAATATGCGCGCAATCCAAATGGCGATGAGCTATCTTCGCGGTTTGGAAAACTGCGGGGCTCCGCGGATTCTGGAACGCGCATTCGAAGGATTTTCAGCAGCGATCACGGAGAAGTCCAGTGGATAAACAGCTTCCAGCTCCGGCCGGCAGTACTGGCGTAGATGTGGACCTTCTCATGCGGAAGGTCAAGAGGCTCGAGGGCGAGCGCGACGATGCGATCCAGGCATTGGCGGATGAAAAGAAAAAGACGGCCTCGATGGTGCGTGCCATTGCCAATCTGCGGGAGATCTTTGAATCCTGTCCATCAAGGGTTACGCGCGATTTTCGGCGAGATCGAAGCGGTTGGTGTAAATGAAGTGACGCCTGCGGCGGCGGCCGGCGGATCGGCACCTTCCAGCTATTGGGACGAAATGAAGAAGCGTTGGCCGGGGAAAGCGACTGACATAATTAGTGTTTTACTTTTACAAAAATCGCTCAATGCTACGCAGCTTGCCCATGCCACGCGCTCAGGAATAAATACGGTTTATAAGGCGGTCGAAAAGATGGTGAATGCAGGAGTCGTGCAAAAAAGTGGAAGATCTATTCTTTGATCGAGCCACGTTAACGTGGATGGGGTTCTATCGCTATCGGTGCGTGCAATGCAAAGCGGAAGTAGTCGAAGAATCACGCGGGGAAGAGAAAGAGCATGGCGGCCGGATTCAAGGGGCGATGTGCCGAAGCTGTTGCAGGCGGATCATGGAAGAGTTTTGGGAAGTCAAATTGAAAGGGAGGGTACATGAAATTCAGCAACGGATTCAGGATCGGAGTTTGGGTGGGAATCTTGACGTTGGGAACGATAGGAGTTGTGGCGAAGCAGGCAACTTCTCCGGCTCCAGCTCAGAAGGGCGCGGCCACGTCCGATCCGGCACAGACGGCGACTAAGACTCCATCGGCTCAGTGGCTCATGGATTACGACAGCTACATGGCGCTCAACCGGGTGATCGTCAATCTGAAGCAGCAAAACGGGATTGACAAACTCGAAGCGGAGCTAAACCGCCAAGGAAATGCGCTGGCTGTACAGATCCCCGCAGGATACACATTCGATCCGGTGAAGAAAGTATTTATCCTGCCTCCATCGAGTCCAGCTCCTCTGCCTCCAGCTCCGAAATAAGCCGATGGAGCACGTTTGCAAGCGGTGCGGCGTACGTCCGGCACGCTGCATTTCGAAGAAACGGCATGCACGGAAGCAATGGCGCTATGTGAAGGGGCATGATCTTTGCCGGCAATGCTTCGAGTCCACGGCGGATAGTGCCAAGTCGCGGAGCTTCGAAACGGCTGAGATAGCCTGGGATGCTCCGCAGGTGGCAGTGATTCTCAGTTTCTCGATGGTGGCAGATTTGTTGAAAATCACGGCGAGGGTACAAGCTTGAGCTTGGGTCAGGGCGCACCTTTGATGGGAAGGCCGATTCCAGTCCCGAAATGCCCCTGGTGTGAGAAACCAGCATCCAAAACACTCTGGCTCCAAATTGAGGTTCCTCCCAAATCCGGACTCATTTTCCAGATCATGTATTGCGGCCACGATGATTGTCACAAGGTCACAGGTTGGGTGTTCATGGGCGAGAAAAAACCTCTGATCGAGGCTCCTCCAGGCTCAACTATTCCTCCGAACTTTGATCCCACCAAACTACATGGCTGAAGAGACTCCAGTTACGATTTGGGATGCGCTGGAGGCGAAGTTCTCGCTTCCCTATCACATCTTTTTGCGCGAGGTCCGCGACGATACGGGCTTCTATTCCAGCCGATCGGCGGACGCCATCGCGATCAGTCTCTATGCCAGTCGCGGGCAGGCTCTCTCGGCATTTGAAGTAAAGCACTCACGTTCGGACTGGCTTGGAGAGCTAAAGCGGCCGGACAAGGCCGAAACCATCGGTAAGTACTGCGACTACTTCTGGCTGGTGACGGCGGAAAAGACCATTGCCAAACTGGAAGAGATCCCGGCGAAGTGGGGATGGCTGAATTTCACCGGAAAACAGGTGCGCGTGATGAAGTGGGCGTTAAAGATCACGGGCAGACCTTTAGACCGGGCAATGCTCGCATCCTTGGCAATCAAGATCATGCGGAAATACAAACTGGAAGGGGAAACGACTCTAAAAGAGCAGGTAGCCGCAGGAGTCAAGGCGGAGCATTCCAGCCTCCAACACCGATTGAAAAGCACGGCGGATGAAAGAGACAGACTGGAAAAAATCATCCAAGATTTTGAGAAGGCGAGCGGTGTGCAAATGAGGTGGACCCGCAACTCCACCATAGAGATCGGCAATGCAGTGAGGCGAGTGCTTGACGGTCACGATGGAGCTGAAGAGTACTTGGAACAACTCAAGCAGTTTCAGCAACGTGCGGCGAATCTGGCTCTCAATCTTGAAAGAGAGATTACTGAGGCAGATGCAGTTCGAATCTCCAAGTCGGTTGAACCTCCGGTGCTTCCGACGTGAGGTGCTCGGATTATGCGAGAATGAGGAGCCAGCATCTTGTTTGTTCTATCGAATCGGGAAAAAGCAATGGCGAAGAAAAAAGGGAAGAAAGTCGGACGGCCCAGGACGGAACTGAACGAACGGCAGATTATGACAGCCGCGGCGCTAGGGTCCACTTACGAGGAGATTGCAGCACTATTGGGGATTTGCGCAAAGACGCTGGCGAACGGGAAAACGAGTGAAGGCAGGCCGTGGAAGGATGTGATCGAGCAGGGCAGGTTGAACGGGAACGTGAGTTTACGGCGGCGGATGTGGGCGATGGCCATGAGTGAAAGCAAGGGAGCGGCCACAATGCTGATTTGGTTGAGCAAGAATCGGCTCGGAATGACGGATAAGGTAGAAGTGGATAATTCTAAACTTCCTCCTCCGCCGAACATACAGGTTGTGTTTGTGACGAAGGAAGAAGAGCGGAGGCGAATCAGCACGCCTCCTCCGCCGGCAATCGAAATGGTTCCGGCAGAAAGCGGGAAGGAAGCATGAGCACAAAAGCGGAGGGAATTAGCTGTTACAACAAAGCGGCTGACGATGAACCGCTCTTTGTTTTGCGGCCGACGGATGCCCTGGCTCCAAGAGTTGTCGAGAACTGGATCATGCGTGGGATAGCGGCGGGGGTGCCGACCGAGAAAATCACTTGGGCGCGCCTCCAATTGCATGCCATGAAGCAATGGCAGCGCAATCACCCGGACAAGGTAAAGCTTCCGGATTGAGGAGCCGTCATGCAGATTTTAGCCGAAGTGATAGATGAACGCCTAGCGAAGTGGGGACAGCGTTTGAAAGAACAGAACGCGAGTCCCGTAATTTTGGTAGGGATTGGGCACGACCGGAACAGTGGCAATACCGTGCTTTGTACGGTCGAAAACGAGGAAATGAGCATTCAAGTTCTACGCGCTTTTTTAGTCAATGCAGTTGAGTTGCTCGACAATCTAGACAAATGAAGGCGCGTATTGTGATCGGCAATTGGCCACGAGGCGGCCGGACGTTGGTAAGTCGGGAGGTAACGCATGAAAGTGGAGCATCTTTGGGCAGTGAACTACACACGGAACGGCGAGAGGAGCTTCGAACATCTATGGATTTTGGCGCGGACCCTGGAAGCTTCCGTGCACGGGAATACGGCCACAAGATCACGTCAGCCGATTCAATTCTCAAAATCATCGAAAATGCGGCGCATGTTGCTCAGGCCTGGGGCGCGCCAGTGTTCGGCTTCAGCCAATCTTGGGACGTGCGGAAGTACGATCCCCATGATCCCTTTTCTCCGACGGGATGGGTGGGCACAGCGATTGGATTCATCGGCCGCGAGATCAAGTACGACACGACTTTGACCGCCCAGGCTGATATTGACTTCTGTTTGCGGTGCCTGCTGAAGAAACGACACATTTTTATAGACCAACGATATGCCTTCATTTGCAAACGGTTCACGAACGCCGGCGGATCAGCAGGCATCCGGACGGCTGCGGAGCATGAGGCTCAGGTCCGGAAGGTACTCGACCGTTGGGGCCGATGGGCGTCATTCAGAAAAGCTAAATCCACGATTCGCCTCAACGCAAAGGTTCCCCGCCGGCAAGCTTTAACTTTCTAAAGAAAAAGCTTGACAACCTACCCGGAAGCTTTATACTGAAGATGCTATGTATATGATCAAAACGAAACGGGGCTACCGCTTTGACGAGGCCAGCTCTGCGATGCAAAAGGCCATCCGGAGAAATGATCCGCGAATCGCCGGCTACTTTGCCATTGAATTTTTCGAATCCGGAATGTCGAAATACGTCTGGAAGCGACTCCTCACGATTTCCGCGGAAGATTGCGCGGGAGTGATCACGCAAGAAGTCGAAGCTTTGCGAACGGCCTATTGGCTGATCAACGATGGACAGAAAGTGCCGACGAAGGGACGCATTTTCATCGCCAAGGCAGTTCTCCTGCTCTGCGCCTGGCCCAAGTCGAGGGATTCGGACCATTTGACGAATCTGATTTATGACCGAACTTCGACGATGGACGCAACCCAGATCGAAAAGGAACTGGAAGCTTGCCGGGGCGATAAAGTGGAAATTCCGGAATATGCCTTGGACTGCCACACGGCGCGCGGAAAGGCGATGGGGAAAAAGAAAAAGGACTTTTTCAAAGAGGAACATGAGGCATTGAAACCTCGACAGCCAGGACTCTTCGATGCGGATTTGGAGAAAGCGCAACTATGAAGTGCTCTTGCGGCGACAAGATCGGCTTTGGCTTGGGAGAATGCCCGATGATTCCTTTGGTGCTCGTTTTGGGATTGGCGGGGCTTGTGGTGGCTCTTTTGCTATGAGATGGCTCTTTCGCATTCTCGTTTTTACTTTCGCGGTTTTTGTTTTCTTCACCGTAGCTCTTCCGGTCCTTATGGAGTTGCTCTGCCATGCCTAAAGTCAAATATCAGGAGTTCAACTTCTCAAAATCCAGCTTGGCTCTGATTGCGAAGTGCAACCAGATCATCACGGACTATACGGCTCAGGGATTCCAGCTCACGTTGAGGCAGCTCTACTACCAGCTTGTATCCCGCGACATCATTCCGAACAAACAGACGGAGTACAAGCGCCTAGGTTCCATCGTGAATGATGCTCGATTGGCCGGCATGATTGACTGGCTTGCGATTGAGGATCGCACGCGGAATCTTCAGAAGCTTCGCAACTGGCAGAGTCCGGCTCAGGTTGTTTCGGAGGGCGCCTATCAATTCCACGTGGATATGTGGTTAGGACAAAAATACCGGCCGGAAGTTTGGATCGAGAAGGATGCGCTCGTTGGAGTGATCGAGCCGACCTGCGATGAATTTGACGTGCCTTTTTTCTCTTGCAGAGGCTATACTTCGCAATCCGAAATGTGGGTAGGAGCAATGCGGTTGGCGAGGTATGCGAGGCGTGGAGGGCAGACTCCGGTGATCTTTCACTTGGGAGATCACGACCCTTCCGGAAAAGATATGACGCGGGACATCACCGAGCGATTGGCGATGTTCATGGGCGGAACGCGGCTCGAACGACTGGCGCTGAACATGGATCAGGTCCGAGAGTACGAACCTCCGCCAAACCCGGCTAAGAGCACGGATTCACGCTTCGAAGCGTACGTTCAGGAGTTCGGTGATGAGTCCTGGGAGCTGGATGCGCTGGAACCGCGAGTGCTTGCGGATTTGATTCGGACGGCAATCGAAAAGCTGATCGTAAAAAAAGAATGGAAGAAACGAGAAGAGGCGCGCGAGGAAGGGCGAAACCAGCTTCAGGCGATAGCGGACAATTGGGCGGCAGCTTGCGAGGCCGTAGAATGAACATCCGCCGCTGCTTCGCTTATGTGAATGTTGGCTGGTGGCTACTCTACACTGGCTCAATGATTGCCAATAAGGGATGGGTGGATAAGCCGAACAGTGATGGCATTCTCGTAGTTTGGCTGGTGAGCACGGTGTTAACGGCTGTATTGCTGGCTGAAGATAGAGAACCAAAATGAGCCGGAAGCGAGTCATTTTCGAGTTGCTGTTTGCGGTGCTGATCGTCTGCCCATTGTGGCATGCGTGGAAGTTTATCCGCGATCTAGCAGGAGACATTCATTTTCAGTGTCAGATTTTTCGTCAGAACTGGAATCCATGAGGGTCCCTCCAGAACTAAAGTGCCGATGGGATCGGGCGCAGGTGATCGGCAATCGCGTTTTGTTCCTTCCGAAAGGCTCGCGTCTACGGACTCATACTTTTGCATGTAGAGATTGCGGAGCATGGACGGCAAATCTTCCGCTGTATAAAAATGAGGTTTGCCCGAAGAAAGACCGTCGGAAGGGAAAGGCGGATCGGCGTGGGCGATAAAACTGGAATCGAATGGACAGATGCAACCTGGAATCCGATCCGCGGCTGTACGCGAGTCAGCGAAGGATGCCGGAACTGCTATGCGGAAGCCGTGGCTGGAAGATTCTGCAGTCCGGGTCAGCCTTATGCGGGATTGGCACAGGTCGTGACGGGGATACCGCGATTGAATGGTGGAGTTCGAAGTGAGGCACGCTGGACGGGCAAGATACGGTTTGTTCCGGAGCATTTGGAAGAACCATTCCGCTGGAAGCGACCACGGCGGATTTTCGTCAATTCGATGAGTGACCTCTTCCACCCAGATGTGACCGATCAAAATATACTTGCGATTCTTGCTGTGATGTATGCAGCAAAACGACATCAATTTCAGGTATTGACGAAACGGCCAGAGAGGATGAAGGACTTTCTTTTAAGAGAGCAGTTTAAGGTAGGGGCGGTGAATTTTGTCATGCCGGAAAATCCGGCTCCTAACATCTGGTGGGGAGTAAGCGTGGAAGATCAAGCTACGGCAGACTATCGAATCCCGTTTCTGTTGCAGACGCCGGCGGCGATTCGGTGGGTCAGCTACGAGCCGGCGCTTGGGTCGGTGGACTTTGACATCGCGGCGTGGCTTTCGTCGTTAGATTGGATCGTGTGCGGCGGCGAGAGCGGACCAAACGCGAGGCCGATGCATCCGGCTTGGGCGCGAGCCGTCCGAGATCAATGCGTTGAAGCCGGAGTTCCTTTCCTTTTCAAACAGTGGGGAGAATGGTTTCCCGTTGACAAAAATTTACCTAACGGCTGGCAAGGACCGAAGGTCTATAATTTTGGCGATCAATGGATGTTGAAACAAGGCAAGAAACGAGCTGGCCGATTGCTAGACGGTCGGACCTGGGACCAATATCCAAAATAAAGGGAATATTGACGGCTCAGGCGTGAGAGAAATCGGCTATACCATCTGTTTCAAGAAAGAGTTCATGGATCAGATTCGGAAGAATCCCGATTTACTCGCGCCACGACCGGCGCCTCCGAAACCAGCATGAAACTCCAAGGCGAATGCACCTTAACCCAGGAAGAGAAGGCTACAGAGGCCGCAAGGCTGGTCAAAGGATTGATCGGCAAGATCGGTGAGATGAACGACGAAGAAAGCATCTTCGTCACCAAGCTTGATGTAGCCTTCCGCCGATTCGGGACAGCGACGGCAATTTCTACTCGCCAACTCTTCTGGCTCCGTGATCTAAACCTGAAATACTGAAGTGCTCTTGCCAAAGCCAAAGATCGAGGTCACTCTTCCGACGTTCGAGGAGATTCTTCAGGGACCGCAAAAGCACTATTGTGTGATGTGCGGGAAAGTTGATGAATGGGGACCGGACTGGAGCTGGTACGGATCAATTTGGGGATTGGAGGAAGGCGTTGGGATTTTGCGGTTATGTTCTCCGGAATGCAGAGAGTTGCTCGAATCCGCGCGGTGGCTGTGCATTTATCCGGACCGGAAGCAGGGAAACGTAAGGCATGACCCTACAGGATTGGGGCCGTATCGGCGAGTCGAGCTGCATCTTGAGGATTGACAAAATTGGACACATGAAGTGGATCGAGTTTCACAGGATCGAGCAGTCGCTTCGAAAGACTGAGGTTTACAACGTGCAGGCTACGGAGCGGCGAGTGCATTTAGGCCAGGTGCGCTTCTGGCCCAAGTGGAGGGCGTTCGCCTTCTTTCCCGATCCGCAGACGTTGTTTGAAAAGGATTGCCTCCGCGACATTGCGGATTTTTGCGAGGAGAAAACCAAAGAGTGGAGGGAGCAAAAGTTTCATCGGCCGGGAACGCCGGCGGAGAAACGCAGGGGAAGAAAAGAAAGGCAAGTGGCATGATCCATTACGCGAATCCCTGCAACCGCGAGGACTGCGCTGAAGTCAGAGATGAACTGTTAGAGTTGCGCAATCTGCTGAACACTCCGGAGCTGGACGATTTCGTTAAGGGCGCAGTCCTGGAAGCAGAGCATCAACGGTTGCGGCATGGTGACAAGGTGGATTTGGACAAGAAACCAGAAGAGTGGTTTTGGCTGGTCGGCTATCTGGCCGGCAAAGGGCTTCAGGCGCAACGGCAAGGTGACATGAACAAATTCCGGCATCATTTGATTTCAACGGCTGCGGTGCTGGCAAACTGGCACGTGCGCGTGATGGAGAAAAGAAAATGAGAGTGTTACTGACCGGTGGCGCCGGATTCATCGGTTCTCACGTTGCTGAAGGCTTGCTCCGCAAAGGGCATGAGTTGACGATTTTGGACAGCCTTGATTCCTTCTATTCTCCAGGCTGGAAGCGAGCGAATCTGGTAGAGATCAAGAAAGCCGGGACGTTCGAATTTTTTGAGGGCGATATTTGCGCGGGACGAGCCGTACAGTCCGTGTTCGAAGCACGCGATCCGGAGATGGTGATTCACCTGGCGGCGCTTGGGGGAGTCCAACAATCTGTCCGGAATCCGGATCGCTACGAGATGGTGAACGTACACGGGACAGTGACACTTCTCGAACGATGCCGCTTGCAGGGAATCAAGAAATTCATTTTCGCTTCGAGTAGCTCGGTCTATGGCATGACGGCTTTGCCGCCGTTCCATGAACGTTGGGCGCCGGCTCCGATGTCTCCGTACGCAGCAACGAAGGTGGCTGGCGAGGCGATGTGCCACGCTTACGCCTCGATGTACAAAATCCAAAGCACTGTCCTTCGGTTTTTTACGGTGTACGGCTCTCGAATGCGGCCGGACCTAGCGATTCATAAATTCGTTCGAGCAATTGAGGAAGGCCGTTATCTGACGCTGTATGGTGATCCCACCAAAACAGCGCGGGACTATACCCACGTGAGCGACGTGACGGAAGCGGTCTTGGCTGCGATGGAGTGGAACTATCCCTCGACGCAATCGGCGCCGTATATGGTGTTCAACATCGGGTCCGGATTGCCGGCAACACTCGAAAGGCTCATCTACTATTTGCGGTTGGCAACGGGAAAAGAAGTCAACTTCGAGGAGCCAAAGGAAAGGCGAATCGGAGACTCGCCTTTCACCTGGGCGAGCGTGGACAAGGCCATGCAGCATCTACAGTGGCGACCGATTATTCCTTTGCAGCTCGGACTTCAGAAATACGTGGAATGGTTCCGGGCGCATCCGGAACGTCATAACGAGTAATCATGTGGCTGATCCCCAATTCAATATCCTCAGTCTTTGCTCCGGAACAGCAATGCTCGACGAAGGAGTATGTACCGCGGTACGGTCCGCTAGGGTGGTGGGCTACGTCGAGCGGGAGTCCTACCTGGCGGCTCTTCTCCTGGCACGGATGGAAGAAAAAAGCTTGGCGCCAGCTCCTCTTTGGTGCGGGAATCTTGAGGAGTTCGATGGACGGGAGTGGCGTGGAGCCGTGGATTGCCTTACTGCGGGATTCCCGTGCCAGCCTTTCAGTGTCGCAGGAAAAAAAGAAGGAACAGCCGACAAGCGATATCTCTGGCCTTTCATCCGCGAGATCATCTGCGCAACCGAAGTTCCCGTCGTTTTCCTTGAGAATGTCCCAGGACTCGCTATTCAACTCGGACTCAATCGCGTACTCGGAGATCTTGCCGAAATGGGGTTCGATGCGGAGTGGTGTCATATCGCCGCGTGCGATGTGGGAGCCTCGCACCAACGGGAACGAATCTTCCTTCTGGCCGTCCGCGAGATCGGAAGATTCCGAGAGTTGTGGGAATCATCCGGAGTCGGCCGATTCCTTGATGGGAGTAGTGGGACTGTGGACAACGCCCCAAGCGCACGACACGACGGAGCGAGGCAGTGGGCAGCAACCGTCGAGCGAAGCGGGGAATGCGTGCCTAGCGCGAGATGCGAGACGGTGGCCCATGCCATCGGCCAACGATTCGAAGGGAACAGCGAAGTTGGGTCAGACCAGTGTCGAAGTGCGGCTCTCGACACTGGACCTGGGGGCCAGTTCTCTCGATCCAAGGGCCGCCAGTTTGCTTCCCGACAAAGAAGCAGGCCGTTGAATCTTTCGAGAAATTCCTAGACGTGCTCCGGGATGCTGTCGCCGGACGAATCTGAACATAAGTAAGCCGTAGTTATGACCCTTCGCCTTTTCGTCTCCCTCCCATCCGAAGCTTCCCGGTTGATTTTACTTGACAAAGAAACCGGGAAGCTTTAGGATGGGGACATTGGAGGTAACGCACATGGCAACGGCAACTCAGGAAGCACCGACAATCCTCGAAAGCATGACGCGGGTACAGCGAGCGATGGACCGCATCTTGCAATCCCTGAAAGACCATAACCCGGAAGAGTGCGAGAACTGCAAAGCGTACGAGCGCGACCGGGAAGAGCGGGGGGTGCAATCGTGAGCACGATGTTTGCGGCAATTGAACCAGCTCCGCCAGCGGATGAGTTCCAATTCCCAAAGACACTCGCGGAAAAGTACCAGCCAAAGAAGCTAGAAGATTTTGTGGGGGTGCATGAGCCGCGGAAGGTGATGCAGGCGTTTGTTAAGTCACCTTTCAAATCGGCCTGGTTCTTCCTGGGCGAGAGCGGCCTTGGCAAAACGAGCATGGCGGAGGCCGTGGCCGGAATGATCGGCGGCGAGGTCCACACCATTGCAAGCCAAGCCTGCAACGTCGAGAACATTGAGACGGCAATGCGCATTTGCGCGTACGTGCCCAAAGGCGGCCGCGGTGCCTTCCATGTGGTGATCGTCAACGAAGCAAACGAAATGAGTTCGGCCGGGCAGGATAAATTCCTTTCGATTCTGGACCGTGTGCCGGATCAAACCATTTTCTTTTTCACGTCGAACGGTACGGATCGGCTGGCGAAACGGTTCCTCTCCAGATGCCGCGTTCTCCCTTTCAAGGCTCAAACTGTGGAATCCGAATTAGCGGCCTACCTCGAAAAGATTTACAAGGCAGAGGGCGGAACCTTCCCGTGTTCGATGCGGAGACTGGACGCGTCGCTGCGTTCGTGCATGGGTACCGCACCGCCAAAATCCGGGAAAGGGTCGAAACTGTGACGATGATTAACCCTTTGCCGCAAGGCTTGAGTAATACCTACGTGGAAAATCTCAGCGCACTCTATTCTATTGCCATAAAAATAGAAAGAGCGCGACCCCATCTGGAAACCCACGGAGTCACGCTCTGAAAACTGAGATTTTCCGGCTACTTGGCTGGATTCGAGAGTTTGATCGTTACCGCTTCTCGTACGAGTGGCTCGGACGACGTGCATACGGAATTTGTAACCAGCACAGTCGGATGTACAGGGGCAGGTTTGGCCGTAGGGCTGGCGTTGGTGGGTCCACTTTTCGTCGCTGGTGTGATTTTGCTCATGATCTTCTCCTCTTCATTCGATGAGTTATCCATCCAAATTCGATGCACGACTGGGGCCGAATCGTTACAACCTTTATCGGCCATTACCCTCAGTCGCTTGAGGGGCATTCTGCTCTGGAACCGCTGTCCCAGAAGGAAACCTTTTGCACACCCGTGCCCCAATCCTGTACGTTGGGTGGGCCATTATGCACGGCATGTTACTGACACCAACATAGCAAAGGAAAGGGGAATTTTCGCCTGTACGTGAGGGCGGTGTAACTGATTGTTACAATCTGCTAAATACCGATTATGGCATATCCGAGTGTTGCCACGCTTAGTCATACATCGGATGTGATGGCGATTCAAACGGCGGAAGGGGCTGCGGGCCGGCCGTGGGTGCAAACGCTGCACGAGTGGGTCACCACGGTCGACCACAAGCGCCTGGGTATTCTTTACATCCTCTATGCCCTGCTGTTTCTCGCCCTCGCCGGATTGGAAGCCATGATCATGCGCATCCAGCTGATGTATCCACACAATGGCTTTGTTTCGCCGCAAGTCTTCAACCGTATATTCACCATGCATGGCACGATTGCGCCACGGGCGGGCGGCTGGACGTAGAATTGCTGCTAGGAGCGGATCGGGCGGACCTGCCTGAGCCAAAACTTGAGGAAACGGCCTCGAATGTCGAATCTGCTTTAACCGAGAGCCAATTAAAGCAGCCAGAAACGTTTTACGTTCGCTCTGGCAGGCGGAGAAACCGCCAAGCTACCAAAGGGCTCCGGAAGGGAGAAGCCGTTACCTTGGCGCCCTACGTGAGCCAAGCTATCAGAATCCGGGCGACATACCTAGGGCGGACGTACGAAGGGCAGATCCGGGCGGATGGGCGAATCGAGATCAACGGCGGGATATTCAACACGCCGGCGGCTGCGGCGGCGGCTATCTCGCGGTCGGCGAGCGGCTGGCAGTTCTTCAAGTTTGAGCGGGGCGGGAATCTGCATCCGATAGACGCTCTGAGGTCAGCGCAATGATCCGATTCTCTATTAGAAAAGCAGCAAAGAGATCAAAGCGTCGTTGGTGGCACAAAAATAAATCGTGGGCAAAGAAGAAAGATTGGGAATGATTTTAGTTTCACTCAAAATCGGTTTGATTCTTAGTCAAGCAGTTTACCGTCTTTGGTTCAAGCCTCAGACGGATCGCCTGACTCAGCTCTATTGGGACGCCTGCGTGAATCCAGGAAAGGGGTTGTGATGCAAAGAGAAGAGACGACTGAACAGCATGACATTGATACTGAGCGGTTACGTTGCTCCTGCGGTGCTCCGATGTGCCGGAGTTGTGGCTGGTGTAGCGACCGTTGCAAGTGTAAGAAGGAACCGAAGAAATAAAGCTTGCGGGATGCTTAGGAGTAGGCTATAAAGGTTCCCGGATGGGAGGATCAATGCCTAAGCCGAATCACTTAGCGAATGCCAGCGGCAGTATCCAGGAAGCGCGGCGGTTGATTATTACACAACTCCAGGAAGTGAAGGTGACGGAGGACACGGCGGAGGAGTATGCGAATCTCCTCGAACTACACCGGAAGTTGGGCGGAGTGCGACTGACTCTGGAGGGCATGTCGCGGAATTTTGGAGGCAAGTAGATGCAGGCGAACGAACGGATTGCGAAATTGGCCCATCTGTTTGTGAAAAGCACCAACCTGGGAGGTGCTGAGGCTTCTAAGGAAGCTTGGGAGAAATTCCGAAAGATTCTCCAAGACATCGGTTTGGAAACGTTACTGGACCGGGCGGACAGGTTGGAGACTCAAGCGGGACGGCTGATCAAAGCGCATGATGTAGTCGGAGAAACGCAAGAGTTGGAAATCATCGCCGACGCCACGCGGACCGCTTTCATGCGGTTTGACCGCGAGCTGAACAAGATAGCAAAAGCTTCCGAGTCTGCGGGAGAAAGGCTGCCGTTCTAACATGCCGCATTTGGACTTGGACGTAACCGGACTGATTCAGAAGTTCCATGACGGCGGCTGCCCGGATCGGAAAGACCTGATCCGATTCTTTCAAGAGGCGATGAATTTCAACCGGGCAGCGAAGGTGATGCTGGCGCAAGTTTGCGACGAGTGCGCAAAGAATAACCTGCCGCCAGTTCACGCGATGGGTTGCAGCATGATGTATGGTATGGTCCTAGGAGTTTTGATAGAGCGGGATCGGATCGAGCGGGAGAGAAGGTTAAACAATTGAGTAAGAAGCCAGCGGGTTTCAACAATATGTCGGCGCAAGAGTACGTGGATTGGCTTGCGAAGAAAGCCGCGCGCGCCGGCAAGAAGAAAATCTCGCACGCGGACCGTGTGCGCTTTGGAAAGATGGGCGGGCGTGGGAATAAAAAAGAAAAAAGCGAAGCGGAAGCCGTCCCGGTTTAAGCGCGGGGTATGTCGCTTTTGCGGATGCACGGAGCGGGAAGCTTGCCGGATCGAGCGGCATCGATCCGAGGGCTGTACGACGTTTGCTCCGTGTCATTGGATGGATAAGGCTCGGACCGTTTGTTCGAATCCTGCCTGCATCAAGAAGTGGGAGAAAAAGAAATGAAGGTCAACAGCCAGTTGGTGATGGCAGTGGGCGAAAAGGCTTAGTGGTAGACTTGGCGAGTGCCGCTTGCAGAAATCTATTCGAAGAGCATGGGAAAGATCAAGGTTGAGTATGCCCAAGCTTTTGAACCGCTCTTCGATCCGCATCGCTTTAAGGTTTTTTGGGGCGGCCGCGGCGCCGCAAAAACGTGGTCCTTCGCACGGGCTCTAGTCAACAAGGCGCATACCGAAAAACACCGGATCGGGTGTTTTCGCGAATTGCAGAACAGCATCAAGGATTCGGTCCATCAGACGATCAAAGATCAGATTGCCATGATGGGGCTGGAACCTTGGTTCGACATCACCGAAAAATCCATTCGCAGCACGGTGACGGGCAGCAACTTCATTTTCAAAGGGTTGCGGTCGAACATTACGGAGATCAAAAGCACGGAAGGCATAACGATTGCCTGGGTCGAAGAAGCGCAGCTCGTCAGTAAGGATAGTTGGGAGATTTTAGAACCGACTATCCGTGTGGAAGGTTCAGAAATTTGGGTCAGTTTCAACCCCATCGAAGAGGAAGATCCCACCTATCAGCGTTTCATAGTTCACAAACCTCCGGATGCCCTAGTGGTCAAGGTCGGTTGGGAGGACAATCCGTGGTTTAGCGAAACCCTAGACAAACAACGCCGCTGGATGCTGGCGAGTGATCCCGACGCTTACGAACACGTCTGGAATGGCGCCTGCCGTGTATTGAGCGACGACGTGATCTTTCGCGGGAAGTATGTTGTCGAATGCTTCGATCCTCCGGAATATCCGAATGAGCCGCGATTCTTTCATGGGGCAGACTTCGGATTCGCGCAAGATCCCGCGACGTTGGTTCGGCTTTGGACAACGGGAAAAGCGCCAGAGGAAGAGCTGTGGATAGATATGGAGGCTGGTGGGCCTGGGATCGAGATGGACGATTTGCCGGAGGTCTACGACAAAATTCCAACATCGAGGGTGTGGCCGATCAAAGCGGACAACGCGCGGCCGGAGACGATCAGCTATCTTAGGCGCCAGGGTTTCAATATTTCAGCGGCGGAGAAATGGACTGGATGTGTCGAGGATGGAATTTCCCATCTTAAAGCGTTCAAGAAAATTCACATCCATGAACGGTGTAAGGGCGTGCTCCAGGAAGCGCGGCTGTACCGATTCAAGCGGGACCGCCTGACGAATCAGGTATTGCCGATCATCATTGACCGTAACAATCATTATTGGGACGCGATTCGCTATGCACTAGACGGTTACATTCTTCGGCGCGGGGGACATGGAGTGTGGGGCAAACTATGATAGTTTGTTGGCGTGATTCCCGGCCGGGTGTTCGTCCCTGTGCGGATGTCGAGATTCGAAAAAGAGCACGGAGTTCATTTCCATTTGGTACGCGTGGGAGTGAAACCGGAGCGGGGGCGGCGCTGTCGGATTTGCACTCTCCTGCTCAAACCAGAAGAATCAGAGGTATGCTTAGAGCATGAAAGTCGGCGGCGCGGAAAGCCAAGGATAAAATATGGCAAGAACAGGCGTAAAGACTAAAGCGCGCAAGGCTTTAGTTGCCGATGAAAAAGCGCGCAAAGCGGCGCAGCAAAAAACCCTTGATTCCATTCAGAATTTCGCGGCTGGACTCGGTTACGGCACTGGCAACGTAACGTCGGCCACCACGTACGGATTCAATCCGATCACGCGTATTCGAACCTTGCTCGAATGGATTCACCGCGGGAGCTGGCTAGGCGGAGTCGCGGTAGACCTAGTGGCGGACGACATGACGCGCGCCGGCATCGAGATCAATGGCGAAATGGAGCCGGATGAAATCGAGGAACTAGACGAAGCGGCGGTATCTCTGGGGCTCTGGAGCCAAATCAACGATACGGTGAAGTGGTCGAGGCTGTACGGCGGCTGCATTGCCGTGTTTCTGATTGATGGCCAGGACATGAAAACTCCGCTGCGGATCGAGACGGTGGGGAAAAATCAGTTCCGCGGATTGCAGGTGGTGGACCGTTGGGGCCTGGAGCCAAGCCTAGAGGATTTAGTGACGGAGATGGGTCCGCAGATGGGGCTTCCGAAATACTACACGATCACTAGGGATGGTCCGGCACTCAACGGCAAGAAAATCCATTATTCGCGCTGCCTCCGTCTCGAGGGCATACGCCTGCCCTATTGGCAACGGATGATGGAAAATATGTGGGGCATTTCCATTTTCGAGCGGCTTTGGGACCGGATGATTGCTTTCGATTCCGCCACGCAAGGTGCCGCGCAGCTCGTCTATAAAGCGTACATTCGAACGTACAAAATCGAGGGACTCCGCGAGTTGATTGCTGCCGGCGGTCCGATGTTCCAGGCTGTGCTGAAGTGGGTAGACTTGATGCGGCAGACTCAGGGCAACGAAGGGATTACGTTGCTGGACGGCAAAGATGAGTTCGAGGCGCAGACTCACGGTGCCTTCAGTGGACTTGCAGAAATTCTTTTGCAGTTCATCCAGCAAATTGCCGGGGCTCTTCAGATTCCGCTTACGAGACTCTTAGGGCAGTCTCCGGCAGGGCTCAATGCAACGGGAGAAAGTGACCTGCGGACGTATTACGATGGAATCAAACAACAGCAGGAACGACACCTGCGGTTGCCGGTGACGAATGCGTACCGCGCGCTCGCACAATCCATCGGGATCAAACCTCCAAAGGGATTCAGCATTTCCTTTAAGCCACTATGGCAGTTGACGGACAAAGAGAAATCCGAGATTGCTTCGGCCAACACCGAATCCATAATGAAGGTCCAGCAGGTCGGAATCGTCAGTGATCAGATTATTCTGCGCGAACTGAAACAAACGAGTAAGACCACGGGGATGTGGACGAATATCACGGAGGAAGAAATCAACAAGGCCAGTGACGTTCCTACGCCTCCGATTGATCCTCTAATGGGCGGCACAGAAACGGTCGGAGAGCCGGGAGAAAAAAAGGCTCCGAAACCGGCGAAGGACGCTGTACGGCCAATTCTCACCGATCCAGTGGACAAGGATGGGCTCTTTGTTGTTCCCACTACCGCGAGTGCGGAGGATGAAATCCGGTGGGCCAAGCGGCGAATGGATTCCATCCGGATCGCTCAGTATGCGGACAGCAAATGCGGCTTGCCCGCGACGTTCGACAAAGAAGGCGCGTATCTCTGTGGGGGAAGGAAGCATGGCGGAAGCTCTCCCTGCAACAAACTGGAAGGAACAGAGTGCCTTATCAGGATCAAGCCGATTGATAATAAGCATTTCCAGAGCTGCGGTTTTTGGGAAACACAAAATGCGGGAGATGCGGAGGGCCGTTATTCTCCCAAGGGAAAGTTGGAGGATGATCGAATCGGTTTCGGGGCGACGAAAAATCTGGAAGGCTTCGGATGCGAGCGTTGCAGATTTGGGAGGCCGCTTACGTTCAAGGATAGCGAAGGGCGCTCTTGTTGGTGCAGGCTGAAGGGACATACGATCGAGGAACATGCGTGCTGCGCGGACAATGAAGCGGTGGAGGTATAGTATGGCCGCTTTCGTTTGCTTTCTCTTAGTACCCACGGGCGAAACAGTGAAAGAAGAGTGTCACTGTAGTCCGGAGTGCAAGGAGATTGTCGAGAAGCCGTTTTACAAAAGGCTCGACACGGGGGAAGTAGCAGCTCGGTATCCTTGGAATTGGGGACCTGGCGCAATGTGGAATAGCAAGCATACCGTCGGCGATTGCCCATATTGGGACAATTGCGATGGAAACCATTTGACGGTGGTGACGCCAAGCGGGGGACATTGGAATACGAACAGTCGGGCGTCGAACTGCACGATGAAGGCAGATCGGCAGCATCGGTGTTGGGTGGTTCACGGGATGGCTCCTAAACTGACGGTCGACAAAGAGGGTCTGACGTGTCGGGCTGGCGCGGGTTCGATTCAATCCGGGAAGTGGCATGGTTTTTTGACGAATGGGATATTGAGTCCAACGAGGCAACGGCAATGAAAACTTTTCGGTGGCTGATTTTCGCGCTGATCGTTCTTGCTTTTTCCGGGACAGCTCGCGCGCAATTTCCGTGCACGGCTTCTCCGAATATTGGCTTTCAGATTCCGAATATCGGGAACACGACAACTTGGGGGACGTGCCTGAACACGGATTTGAGCATCATTGATTCGCTTTTGGGCGGAACGTCGGCGCTTGGCGCTGGCACGGCTACACCTTCGATTGCCGGAGCGACGAATTGGATCACGGCGAATACGGCGGCTACGACGATCACGAATCTCACCGGCGGTTTTCCTGGACAGACGGTGCGGCTGATTTGCGGAATTGGGGATACGTCTACTGCGGTTAACACTTCTTCCTTTATCAACGTAGTGGCTCCCTGGGCTTGCAATTCCTCAACTTCACTGACTCTAACGCTTGTAGGAACGGTCTGGACAGAAAGCGCGCGTGGAATCGGCGGCGCCGGAAGCATGGATACGATTGCCAATGGGTTCGTGTATTTTAAGCACAGCGATGTTGCAGGGAATTACCCAATTGTTTATAACGGGGACTTCGAAGCCACGAATACCCTTCCAGTTCCCGATTGGTTTCCAAATCCAAATGTAATTTCCCTTACGTACGAAACAGCCACGCCCTATGAAGGAAACCAAAGCCTCAAGATGCAATGCAACAATTCCGGTACGGGGTGCGGAGTATTTTCAAATTCTAATTTTTTCCAAGTTACTCCGGGAGATAGTTTTTATATTCAGGCTGCGATCCGAACAGATGGTGTCGTGACTGGAGCTGTATCGGTGCAATTTTTGGATAAAACCGATACTGGAATAGGGTCGGGGATTGTTGCCGAAAGCAATTCTACAAATTGGACGTTGGTTTCGGCAACCGGGACTGCGCCAGCGGGTTCCATGTTTATGTTCGTGCAATTGGAAAATCTTCCGGAAGGAACGGCAGGTACGACGGAATACGACGCAATTCAGGTCTACAAATTAAATTTTCCAGGAAACATGCTGTTCACGGGCAATGTAACTCTTGGGACCGGAAGCGCCCTGGCGGCCGGATCGAGTGGTTCTTCCTTCACGGGGACGTGGGGCGGCGCTCCGACCTTGACCGGAAGTTGGTCTTTCACTGGAGGACTAAGCGCGACTTCCCCGCAGTTGACCAATCCTGTTGTGACCACTGGATCAACTTCGCTTGGAATTGACACATCGGGCGGAAATTATGCCGTGACTTGGGATACTCTCTCGACCGCGAGAACGCTCCACATTAAAGACCCTGGAATTTCCTCAGCCAACTTTGGAGAGACACTCGCGGTAGGAACGCTTGCCTTGGGAACGGCGACGATCAATACCCTTACCTGTGCGAGCCCCGTGAATACGACAGTCGCCGGCATGACCGTGAGCAGCACGGTTGTACTTACATGGAGCGGTTCGCCAAGCGGTGCTTATCTGACCGGATTACACATCATGCCTCCGGATATGGCCTCCGGAAGTTTCAATGTTCGCGTGTGCAATTCTACGGCCGGAAATCTGACTCCGCCTTCCGCAACGCTCAACTATCGAGTCATTCAATAGATGCCGGACAAACCGAAAAAGCCGACGCCGGCGGAACTGCGCAAGTCCGCGCGGGAAAGGTTTTTACGCGGTCGCAAGGCGGAAGCTTCCTATCAGCGCCAGCTCGGCGAAGTCTCGCGCCAGGTTGGAACGCTCGTGAAGGGATTCGCTCCCGGTGGAGTCGTCCAAAACGTTCCAGCTCTCGGCGCAGCTCTACGTAGGTATGCTGAAATGCTGAAGCCTTGGGCGGAATCCGTGACCCGCGGGATGCACTTGAACGTTTCCAGGCGTGATGCTGGTAGTTGGGCGGAGTTGGGACGTGAGATGGGCCGGGCTCTTCGAAAGGAAATTGCTTCAGCTCCGACAGGCGCCGCGATGCGGGAAGCGATGGCGGCACAGGTAAAACTGATCACGTCGCTTCCTGTGGAGGCGGCAGAGCGCGTACATAAATTGGCTTTGGAATCCATCGTCGAAAGCGGTCGGGCCGCGGAGATCCAGAAAGAAATTCTTTCGACCGGCCACGTAACGGCCGCGCGAGCGAGAACGATTGCGCGCACGGAAGTTTCGCGGACCGCTTCCTTGCTCCTTGAATCGCGCGCAAAATATGTGGGCAGCACGCACTACATTTGGCATACGAGCGGCGATGCCGATGTGCGGCCTACACATCGCAAATTGAACAACAAAATTTTCGCCTGGGATGATCCGCCAGTCACGGAAACGACGGGAGAGAGAGCAAATCCAGGATGCATTTGGAATTGCAGGTGTTGGGCCGAACCGATCCTGCCAGAAGTGATTGACTAATTTTCGGAAAACCAGCAGACTGTTCTTGAGATGCTCACGCCCGTCAAGCAGTACTCGATTACCTTCACGTCGGACGGAGTTTCCACCACAATTGAAGTAGATTGCAGCATTGTCCCGATTAACGAGGACTTCAGCGGGAATGCGCCGACGGCCGTTCTCTCGCCGGCAGTGACGAGCGTGGCTACTGGAAATATTGCGAACGTGACAGCCGCTTTGGCGGGAACGACGGTGACGCTGACTTTCCCGGAGCCTCCTCCACAACTTGACGGGAATGGTTTGTTGATCCTTTACACAGCGACATTTTTCTTGCAATTTGCAGACTAGCGTGGAGAATCGTTTGTAGGGGATGTTTGGCACGTTGGAGGAATGAACAGATGAAGATTAACCGCGTACTTCAAATCTTGGCGGCAATGATAATTTCGATAGCGTTGATTTTCGGCGCGCTTTCTTTTGCTCCTCGCACGGCAGTGGCGCAAGGCCAGGGTTCCTTCAACACCGGGCTCACTTCTCTCTTTCCAAATTTCCGTTACAGCAAAATGACGTTCACGGCGACGGCACAAACTTTGAGTCAGGGCGTTGGTGGGGCATCATACTGCACAATTTCTCTGACCGGCACGTTGACGGCCGCCACGTTCACGATCAGTGTCAGCAACGATGGAGGAACAACGTATTACGCTGCGGCGGTTGCTCCGTATGCGGCCACGATCACGCCGGTAACGACAGCCATTACAGTTTCTTCGGGCACGGGTCTTTACGTTTTCAACGTGGCGGGTTTCACCAATTTCAAGATAGTGACGAGCGGGACGTTCACCGGGACGAACCTGATCGTTCAGCCGACGTGCACTTCGAACAAAGGCTTGGTGTAGGCGGAAACTGAAAATGCTTTTTTTCACCACAGAGAAGCTCGGTCCGAACCTAGAGAAAACTCCGGAGGGTTATCTTCTCTGCCGGAACGTTCCGATCTGCCGGACGGGCGAGCAAATCTACGGGCCGAATGAAACGCCGATTAAGACGGTGGCCCCGGATGGGCTAGTCCACATCATGCGGCATGAGGCGGAGGTTTTCTCGCCGGCAACTCTAGAGAGCTTCGCCGGAAAGTCAGCGGTTAACAATCATCCGGAAGGAGCGGTGACACCGGAGAATTGGAAAGAGCTGACGGTCGGTGTAGTTTTCGATCCGCGGCGCGGGACGGGTGAGCTGAATCAATTGATGCTGGCGGAACTGTTGATCACCGATCCTTCGACCATCGAAGATATTTTGGTGCATGGCAAGCGGGAAGTAAGTTGCGGGTACGAAGCAGAGTACGTCGAAACATCGCCGGGTTACGGCTACCAGAAAAATATTCGTGGCAACCATGTTGCCATCGTGGACCAAGCTAGGTGCGGGGCAGTTTGCAGTATTGCGGATCAAGTAGTTCAAGGAGCGAAGGACATGGCAAAGAGCATCGTTGATCGAATCCGGTGTGCATTCGCAGCGAAGGACGAGAAGGCTTTCAACGAAGCTCTCGGTGCGATTCCTGCGCCGGCGCTGGCCGCGCTCACGAAGGATGAATTGCCGGCGGGCGGCGGTATGCCGGAGATTCATATTCACAATGCCGGCGAGCCGTCGGGTGCGCACCATGACCGTAAATGGTCGGATGAGAAGCTCGAAGAAAAATTCAAGGAACACGATGAAAAATTTGCGGCGTTCGAGAAAAAGCACGGCGAAGATCACAAAGCCGTGATGGACGCCATCGCCGAAGTATCGAAAAAGATGGAGCCCAAGAAAGAAGAAACTGACGAGGCGGAAGCCAAGGAAATCGAAGGCAATTTGAGGGAAGAAGCTCCGGCTGGTACGGGCGACAAACTCGCGGCTGCAAAGGACAGTGTGCTTCTTTCGGAAAGCTTCGATGCCACGAAGGTTGCCGCGGAGATCATTGCTCCGGGTATCCATATCCCGACGTTCGATGCTGCGGCTCCGAAGGTCAAGACGTTCAAAGATATTTGCGGGTTGCGGCGCAAGGCGCTTCAGCTCGGCAACAATAGCCCGGAAGTGAATGCCATGATCATCGCCGCCAATGGCGGTCGCGAACTGACCGGAGATGCGGCGTTAAAAATGCCGTGTTCGGCGGTACGGTCTTTGTTTTTCTCGGTTTCGGCGATGAAGGCCAATGCAAACAACGCGGCGGCCGCGCGCGACACCAATAACAATGGCGCCAAGACTGCCGGCGCTGGACCGCGAACGCTCCGTGAAATCAACGAAGCGGCTGAAAAGCTGTACGCGCGGAAGTAGTGTTCCACGTGGAACGGTTTTCGATTCGGAGAATTTGAGTCAGAGGAGCGAATATGAAGTCTGAAAACGTACAGGACATTTTGACCTTGGCTGGCAAATTCCTCCGGTCTTTGCGGATGGGGCGGCATGGACGGCATCAGTCGCATGGCCGCGCTTTCACGCGCGATGCGGCATTCACGTTTCGTATGGGAGCGGGTTTCCCTGGAGACGTAAATCGCTCGCATCCTATGACGATTGAGCCGGCGCTCAATGACGTGACGAATCCGGTGTTGGCATACGGCCTTGCGTGCTTGGCGGACGCGGCGGCTCCGAATGCGGTACGTTCGATTCTGGCCACGGATTCGGGAATCACGGCGATTTATGGAGTTGCTGTTCGGCCATTCCCGATTCAGGGAACAGCGGCGACGGCGCAACCGTTTGGGGCGGCAGGTTTTGGAGCTACTCAGGGTCCGGCCGCGCAGTTGCCGATTGATGTGCTCAAGGGCGGATACATCATGGTTCAGCTCAACGGCGCCACGGCGGCCGTTAAGGGTGGCCAGGTGTACGTCTACGTTGCGGCTTCTGGCGGCGGTCACGTCCAGGGCGGATTCGAAGCAGCGGCCGGGGCCAACCTGATTGATCTGGATGCGACGGGTAGCCGCATCTATTTCAACGGACCGGCGGACGCGACAGGGATCGTCGAGCTAGTTTTCAACCCGTAGTCGGCTGGTGGTTGGGCTCTGATAGAACTTTTTTTCGATTCGGAAACTTCGAGGGGAGCGTAAATTATGGAGTCCATTCAGGAATTGTTCTCAGGACATTTGGCGCTGCCGAAAGGCGTCAGCCGTGGCCGGGGATTTACGCGGGACAATCTGCCGTTGACGTTTGACCGCAGCGTAGGGGCGATGGATTCCAAGGGCAATGCCATTGGCAAACCCCTGCCTCGCGGTTGCATGTCGCACGATGGAAAAGTCTACGATTCCACGGGCGCTTTCCTCGTTGGAGAGTTGGAGCGGCTCGACATGAAGTTGCATGAGCCGTTGGTTGCGGTGAGCTATCTCCGCGACATCAAGCTCCGCGAAGATGTGACGATTGCGGATGAAGTGAGCAGCTACACCATTTCGACGTTCGCTTCCGCCGGCGGCTTGGGCACGGGCAACGGGATTGGCAACGGCAAGGCGTGGGCTGGAAAGAACACCACACAGGTAACAAGCGTCTCCGTGGACATCGCCAAGCTGACCAACCCGCTCCACATTTGGGCCGCGGAGGTGAAGTACGACGTTCTTGAACTGGAGAGTGCCGCGAAACTCGGTCGTCCCGTGGATGAACAGAAGTGGGAAGCTATGAAGTTGAAGCGGGAGATGGACATTGACGAGCAGGTGTACTACGGCGATACGGGGTTTGCCGACACCGGGCTCATCAATAACGGCGCGGTGACTCCGACGAACGTGGCCGCTGGCGCTTCCGGATTCACGCAATGGGTGAACAAGAGCGCCGATGAAATTTTGGGGGACGTGAACGCGGCGTTGACGACTGTGTGGGCCAACAGTGCGTGGGCCGTCATGCCGACGGACATTTTGATCCCTCCCAACCAGTACGGCTACATTTCGACACAGAAAGTCAGCCAGGCTGGCAACGTTTCGATCCTGCGGTACTTGCTCGAAAACAACCTGATCATGAAGTCCGAAGGCAAGACACTGGATATCAAGCCGGTGAAGTGGGCAATCGGCGCGGGAGTAGGCGGAACGATTGGGACCGTCGGGAATGATCGTATGGTGGTCTACACCAATGAACGGGACCGCGTACGGTTTCCCATGACCACGATGGCTTCGACGCCGATCCAGTACGACGGCCTATATCACAAGCGCACGTATTACATGCGCATTGGCCGCGTCGAACTGGTGTATCCGCAGACAGTCGGCTACTTCGATCAGATTTAACAAGTTCCTTTAATAGAGCGTCCCAGGGAGGGGAGCGAGCAGCTCTTCTCCCTGGGGCCGGGTTTTTTGAGGAGAGCACATGGACGCGGAAAAGAGCACGCAAGCGGCTCCGTTTGCACCGGGCGCAACGCTGGCGGAGACAAAAAGTGCGCAAGAAGCTGCGGAGAGCATCGGCTTGGAAAATACAGTGATGCTGAATTTCCCGAACAAAGTTTTGCTCACGCTCGACAATCACGAGCGGATACTTTTCCCCTCAGGAGTCAATCGCGTGCCGTTGCCGCTTGCGAACTACCGCGATAGCGGGAAGATGCATCCTTATTTCGCGGCGCATGGCGTGACGGTGTACGACAAGCCGGCCAGTCCGGTAATGACGGAAGTGGAAGAGGCCGTCCAGTGGATCGTTGCGGAAGAGAAGTTCAGCGAAGAAGAGGCGCGCAAGGTAGTCGCTGCGGAAGGATACAAAGCGGTTTTGGCCGATAAGAAAAAAGTTCTCGCGGATCGGGAGGAAGCTTCGCAGAAAGCTTCTCAGCGCGCCAAGGAAGCTTTGGATACCGTAACTGAAATTTCTGGCAAACCGGGAGATGCGAAGGACAACAAAGACGCGGATGCCAGTAAGGCAAAGAACGGCGGCAAAAAGAAGGCGAGAGTAACTTCTACGCTTCTCGGCGTAGACAATGCTCAGGCGATGCGGGATGCCGAACTGAATATGTCATTCCCGACGCCCGCCAAACCGATAGTTCCGGAGCCGGAAGGGAAATAGCGAGGATGTCCGGACATGGCTTATGCTGCTGTCAACGTCACCCCGATTGTCACCGCGAAGCAGTTCACGTCTGACTACCCCGAATTTGCGGACCCCGGCACCTACGCTGTCAGCAGCATAAATTATTGGTTGACCGTTGCGACGATCCTCCTGAATCCTGCCAGGTGGGGAACGGCGCTTCAGCTCGGAGTGGAACTCTTCGTTGCGCACGAGCTGGTGTTGGAGGCCCAAGCCTTACAAACCGGGCAAGCGGCTGGCTGGCCTGGAATCAGCAAGGGTGCGATCAACAGCGAGAGTCCGGGAGAAGTTACCGTCAGTTACGACACCGCGATTGCTCTGGAAGCGGATGGAGGCAACTGGAATTTGACGGTGTATGGGTCTAGGTTCCTTCGGTGGGCTCGCATGGCCGGTGCCGGACCTGTCCAGGTGGGACCGGGGGGCGGATCAGGCATGACCGGCGTTGTTCCGGGTACGGACTTCGGCCCTGCCTGGTCAGGTCCGGACTGTAAGCCTTCCGGATCTGGATTTGGGGGCTAATGCCGCTTATCAAAATGACGGCTCGACTTCAGAGCGTCGTAGACAATTCTGAAAAATTTTTCAAAGCCACGCGCGAACTGGAACAGAATCAAGTCTTGGTGGGCATTCCTGCGGAAAAAGCTGCGCGCGATTCGGAGGAAGCTGGCGGGAGTGCGATCAATAATGCTGCGTTGGGGTACATTCACAATTACGGAATGCCCACGCAAAATATTCCCGCGCGTCCGTTTCTCGAACCTGGGATTAAAGACGCCGACAAACCGATCACGGATCATTTGGGGAAAGCCGGAGAAGCGGCGCTGTCGGGGAATCCTGGGGGAGTCCTGAAGAATTTGACGGCCGCAGGAATTGTGGCGGCTTCCAGCGTAAAAGCAAAAATCAATACGGGACCGTTCGTTCCGTTAAAACCTGCCACGCTCGCAGCGCGTCGGCGCAAGGGACGCATGGGAGAGAAGCCACTTATTGATACCGGAGCGCTGAGAAATTCGATATCATTTGTGGTGAGAAAAAAGTGATCCACTATGTCTACCAGCTAACCTTCGCGGGAATGGAGCATGATTTAACGGGACGCTTCATTTCAAGGAAGAAAACATGAAGCCGATGCTGGACGTTTCCGCGGCTTTGACGAATCCCTATACGCTGGATTCGTTCATAGTTTACCGGCGCAAGCAAACCGTGAATGGATTCGGTGAAACGTGCGTAGCGGTCGAGATCGAGAAAGGGATTCGCGGTGTAGTCACGCCGGCGAGCCTTCAGGAATTGAATCGAAGGCCGGAGGCACAGATAGCTCGAAAATCTATCACGGTCATTACGAGGTTTGCTTTGCGCGGCGAAAGCCAAACCGTGGAAGAAACTCAGTTTCAGCCGGATATCGTGGTGTGGAACAACGACTCGTATTTGGTGGTCCACGTCGAGGACTACAGCGACTATGCGCGTGGCTTTGTGAAGGTGACGGCGAACAGCACGGACATGGTGGATTTGCCGACTACCGCGGTTCCACTGAACGAACAAAGCCCGACGTTGAGCGGGCCTTCCGGATACAACGAGACTCCTTATAGCGAGGGGCCGTTTGGGGAGTAACTACAATCCGAATCGGCCTCAAGTCGGCTATGGCCAGGGACCGTACGGGCAGATGCCGTACGGCGGAGGAACGCCGGCGGAAGCTCCGGTATTTAATCCTGGGCCTGGATTCGTCCGACCGTTTGATACGTTAAGCGAGCTGAATGATCTCATTCTCAATCGCTTTCTTCAGCAGTTGGTTGCGGGAGTCACGGGGATTATTCAAACGATGGTGCGTCCGCGGTGGCAGCCGGAACCTCCGAATCAACCGAACTTCGATAAGGATTGGGCGGCTGTGGGTAGAGTAAAACGGGACCGCGATACGTTCGCGGCCGTTCTGCATTTCACCGATCCACAGGACTTTGACAATTCGACGGACAGTGTGTACCGAAATGAGATCGTGGATATTCTCTGTTCGTTCTACGGTCCCGGTTCGGAAGCTAACAGCGAATTGCTTGCTATGGGGCTGATGTTGGAACAAAATAGATATGCGATTCAGTTGAACGGGTTCGGTCTTGTCGAAGTGGGAGAAACGCTGACGGTGCCGGCAATCATCAAGGAAAAATGGTTGATGGGGCAGGACGTTCCTTTCCGATTGCGGCGCCAACAGATTTACAGCTATCCGAGTCCGAATCTGGTTGAAGCCCAAGCAAGTTTGATTTTTGATAATGGGATGAAGCCGGTCCCAATTGTGGCTAAGAAATAAAGGAGCGCGTATGCCGCCGATCACACTTCCCATTTCGAGGCTCATCAATGTCACGGTGTCGCTGGCGGCGCAAGCGGCGCAAGGGCAGAACACCAGCACGCTTCTGATTCTTGGTTCGAGCCCGGTGATTGACGTGATCTCTCGAATGCGGAGTTACACGAGCATCGCTCAGGTGGCGGCGGACTTCGGGACAAGTGCTCCGGAATATCTCGCGGCACTTCTTTGGTTCGAACAGAATCCTCAGCCGACACAACTCGACATCGGCCGTTGGGCGAAAACGGCTTCCTCCGGTCAGCTATTGGGCGGCCCGCTCACGGCCGCGCAGCAGTCAATGGCGTTTTGGAATGCGATTGTCAACGGTTCGTTCAAGATCACGATTGATGGCGGCGCGGTCCAGACGTTGACGGGTTTGAATTTCTCCGGAGCCGCGAATATGAATGGAGTGGCCGGAGTGATTCAGGCCGCTCTCGCGGGAGCCAATATCGTTTGGGATTCGGTGTACAACCGTTTCGAAGTTACGAGCCACACCACGGGCGCGACTTCGACGGTCAGCTTTGCAACGACGGATGCGGGAGTCGGGACGGATATCAGCGCGGATCTTGGGCTGACTGCTGGCTTTGTTGGAATCATCCAAGCGAACGGCATTGCAGCCGAAACAGCAATTTCAGCCGTGACGTTGCTCGACACGAATTTCGGGATGCAATGGTTTGCGCTGGTGGTGATTGGCGCCGCGGATGCGGACCATCTGGCGATTGCGGCTTTCGTCGAAGCGGACACGACGAAACACTATTATGGAGTGACGACGCAAGAGGCCACGGTTCTCACTCCGGGCGACACGACGGATATTGCCTATCAGCTTCAGCAGTTGGGCTACAACTTTACGTGCGTCCAGTACAGCAGCTCTAATCCCTATGCGGTCGTGAGTTTGCTGGCGCGAATTTTGACCACGAATTTTGCAGGGAACAACACGACAATCACATTGATGTACAAGCAGGAGCCCGGAATCGTTCCGGAGAATCTCACCACCACGCAGGTCAATGCGCTGGAGGCAAAAAACTGCAACGTGTTCGTAGCCTACAATAACAATACGGCTATCATCGAGCCCGGAGTCAGTTCGAGCGGGAATTTCATTGATACCGTGATCGGCGCAGCCGTGATGGCGATTGAAATTCAGACGGCGCTTTACAACGCGCTGTATACGTCGCCGAATAAAATTCCGCAGACGGATGCCGGAACGGCGATTCTCACCAATTCGGCCGCGGCGATATGCGCGCAGTTTGTGGCGAATGGATTCTTGGCTCCTGGAACATGGACAAGCCAGGGATTCGGAGCTTTGGTGACGGGACAGAACGTTCCCAAGGGCTACTACATTTATGCTCCGCCGGTTTCTTCGCAAAGCCAAGCGCAGCGGACCTCGCGCGTGTCTGTTCCCATTCAAATTGCGGCCAAATTGGCTGGAGCGATCCATGATGTGAACCTTGCGATTACGGTCAATCCGTAGAGGGAGAGAATATGTCAACTTATAGCTTCCTGGATGTCCAAGCCGTGATCAATGGGCCTGGAGGGCTTTTCTCTCTCGGTGCGGGATCGGGCAATGCGGAAGAGGGAATTTCCATCGAGTTCACGGAGGACAAGGACCGCCTTGTGACCGGAGCCGATGGGAGCCCGATGCACAGCTTGATTGCCAGCAAGGCCGGTAAGATTTTGGTAAGGTTGCTGAAAACTTCGCCGGTCAATTCGCTTTTGCAGGCGCTTTACGCTTTTCAGACTTCCAGTTCCCTGTTTCACGGGCAGAATGTGATCACCGTCGTCAATCCGGTGACGGGTGACGACTATACCTGCACGAGCGTGGCCTTCACGAAGTTTCCACGCAACGATTACGCCAAAGATGCCGGGATGCTTGAGTGGGATTTTAATGCAGGAGTGATTGATCCCGTGCTAGGCTCTGGTATCGTTCCAGGAGCCTAAAACAATGAGTGAAGTGGAGATCAACGGCATCAGCTACCAGATTGGAAAGCTGGATGCCTTCAAACAGTTCCATCTTGCCCGGCGAATCACTCCGATGTTTGCCACTTTAGCTGTAGCCTCGCAGAATTTCGAAGGTTTGGGAGAAGGCGAAAAGCCTTCGCTTTGGCAGATCGTTGAAAAACTAGCGGGGCCAATCTCGGAAGAGCTGGCAAAGAAGTCCGACGAGGAAATGGATCATATCCTCTGGCCTTGCCTCGCCGCAGTCAGAAGGAAAGTCGCTGGAGATCACTGGATGCCGCTTAAAGCCGCGGGCGCCAATCGACTTATGTACGAGGACATTGACGGGCTGGTTTTGGTGCGGCTTGCGGTGGAGGTTATCAAGGAAAACCTAGCAGGTTTTTTTTCTTTTGCCCTACCCGCTTCCGTCGTATCGGGAGGGCAGGCAAAGCCGTAGCACTCGTCTCGATGGAAACAGAAGAGGACTGGCTGTTGAGGCCGGTTCTGGAAGGCAAGTGCCTCTATGAGTCGTTAAAAAACGGAACGTTGGACTTGCTGGACATTGCTCGGCTCAATGATGCGCTCGACGTACAGGAAGAAAATGATCGGCGGCAACGGAGCGTAGATCATGGCGTCCGGTAGTCCCACGATTCTTAAAGAATTTCTCGTTGCCCTGGGGTTCAAGGTAGACGATCAGCAGTTCCGCAATTTCGAAACCAAATTCAAATTTACCATCGAAAAGTTCGCGGAGATCGGCAAGGTAGCCGTTGCCGCTGGCGCCGCGTTGTCGGTGGCGATTACGAAAACAGCTTCCGATATGGAAAAGCTGTATTACGTGAGCCAGCGAACGGGAGCTTCGGTAGCGAATCTTCAGGCGCTTCGCTTCGGTGCGGAACAGATTGGAGTCAGCGCGGATCAGGCGACGAACGCGGTCGAGGGACTCGCTGCGGCTCTGCGGTTGAATCCGGGCAAGCGCGGGTTGCTGACCATGCTCGGAATCCAAGAAGGAACGGACAACGCTCAGACGTTGCTCAATCTTGTATCGAGATTGAGACAGATGCCGTTTTTCATGGCGGCGCAATTCGCGGGACAATTTGGGATTGATGAACGCACGCTGTTCATGCTGGAAAAGAACCTTCCCGAAATGGTCGAGGCCGCGCGCCAGCAAAAGAAATTCCTTTCGGATGCAGGCGTGGATTCGGACAAGCTGGCGGCGGACAGCCATGCGTTCATGCAGGACGTGCGAACGCTCATCGCTCACGTTTCGGTGCTGGCGCTGCTCTTCGAGCAACACATTCTGCCAACGGCAACGAAAATCGTCCATTTTCTGACGAGCGCGGTGGACGCTATGATTGCGTTGGATAAGGCGACAGGGGGATGGTCCACCACAATCGGGGGAATCGTGACCGCCCTGGGTGGCGTCGTGGCTTCCATGAGCGTAATCCGGGGCCTAGCTGGCATAGTGGGGATCGGCGGAGGAGCTGGCGCGGCCGCCGGAGGAGCTGGCGCGGCCGCCGGCGCGGGAATCGGCGGCGCTTTGGCCACGGGCGGCTTGCTTGCGCTGGACGCTGGCCTAGCGGTTTACGATGCGATTCAGCTCAAAAAGCTGTTCACGACGTACAGCAACTCAGCCGTGGGAGATTCGGTTCGAGGTATGATTGCGAAGTTCGAAGGATTCAGCAGCAAGGCGTACAAGGATGCGCGTGGATTTTCCATTGGGTTCGGTCACTTCATCCAACCCGGAGAGAATTTTAGCGGAGGAATCAGCCGCGGAGATGCGCTGAAGCTCTTGGCGCAAGATACCAAGATTGCCGCCGATGCCGTTCACCGATTGGTGAAGGTGAGCCTGAATGCGAATCAAATCGCGGCGCTGACGGATTTTGTTTACAACATAGGAGCAACAAAGTTTTCGAAGTCCACGCTGTTGAAGGATATTAACTCCGGAGACTTGGCGGGAGCTGCGGAACAGTTCCAGCGTTGGAACAAAGTTTTCCGGGATGGCCGCTACGTGACGAGCGACGATTTGACGAGCCGGCGATTGGGAGAGAAGGCGTTGTTCAATCGGCCGGAGGTCAACGTCAATCAGAAAACTGACATTCACGTTTCGGGAGTGAGTGATCCGAAAGCGGCCGCAATTGCCGTCTCGCGAGAACAGACCCGCGTGAACGGAGATTTGGTTCGGAATATGGGAGGAGCGGCCGTCCAATGAGCACAGCTCCCACACCTGTAGCGATCAAGCCGTACCGGGCGATCATGGGTGTTGCCGTCGGCGGAGCTTCGGGAAGTCTCAGCTCTTCGAATCCAGGTTTGATTCAAACCACAGTCAACACGCAAACGACGACGTTGATTGCGGATGCGGTGATCGAGGAAAAACACGAAGATGAAATGATCATCACGGAGCATCCGGTCGAGGTCGGATCAACGATTGCGGATCATGCCTATGCGATGCCGGCCAAGCTAGAACTGACGTATTCCTGGGCGGAAGGCAGCCCGCAGAATGCTTCGAAAGACCTGTCCTTTCTGAAAAATCTTTACCAGCAATTTCTTGGGTTGCAGAAAAGCGCCACGCTTTGCACGGTCAACACGGGCAAGCGAATCTACAAAAACATGCTGATGCGGTCGGTTGCGACTACTTCGGACAGGGAGAACGAAAATAGTCTGACGATAGTGGTTCTGCTTCAGGAAATTTTGATGGCGACCACGCAGATTGTGCCGCTTACTACGGCCGCGCAACAGGCTCTTCCAGGTCAGACGGCGCCGGTGGTGAATCAGGGAAACGTGAGTTTACAGCAGGCACCGACGTTTAATCCGGGAGCGTTGCCTTGAGTTCGACGGTCACGCCTTTTTTGATTCCGCTCCAGCCGACGCCGCAAACGTTGACGATCACGATTGCAGGAGTCCAATACCAGCTCCGTTTGATTTGGAATACGCAGAATGATGCGTGGACGCTGGATATTTCGGATGTGAACGGTAATCCGATTCTTTCCGGCATCCCGCTGGTGACAGGAGCGGACCTTCTCGAACAATTCGGCTATCTCGACTTCGGAGGGCAACTAATCGTGCAGACGGACAATGATGCGGATGCCGTGCCAACGTTGCAAAATTTGGGAAGCACGGGGAATCTGTTTTTTGTGGTGATTGATTGAGTTCTTCGAGCCAAGCCCTATTTGGACGAACATGGTCATTGATCCTGGCGAATGGCAGCCAAGCGATAGACCTTTCGAATCTTCGTTTTCGTTTTGAAATTTCAGCGAGTGATGTGGAGACGCCGAATACCGCGCGCATCCGTGTCTACAATTTGAGCCGTGATCTCACGACGTACGCCACGGAATTTAGTCAAGTTGTTCTTTCGGCGGGTTATGGCAACAATCCTGGACAGATTTTCAAAGGGACGGTCAAGCAATTCCGGAAAGGCCGTGAAAGCAACGTAGACAGCTTCCTGGATATTTTCGCGGCCGACGGAGACTTGGGATATAACTTCGGAATCGTCAACACGACGGTTCCGGCGGGAAGCACGGAGGCGCAGCGGTTGCAAAAATACGCGGCCGCTCTCGGCTATCCTCTTGATCCGAATGCTCCGAGTTATCTTTCCTCGACGGGCGGAATCCTCCCAAGGGGCAAGGTGTTGTTCGGGCTGGCGCGGAACTACATGCGGGATTTGGCTGAAACGAACAACGTTCGGTGGTCCATCCAAAACGGAGTGGTGACGCTGATTCCTTTGGCTGGATATTTACCCGGCGATATCGTGGTAATTAACAGCGCGACGGGAATGGTGGGTGTTCCCGAAGCGACGGATCAGGGCATTTTGGTGCAGACGTTGCTCAATCCTAAAATCGGCGTGGGCCGGCGCGTGCAAATCAACAATAAGGACATCACGAGCACCTTGATCAAACAGCAGTTTTTCCCAGGTTACTCGGACCTGAATCTTCCGGCGACGGTGGATTCTGTTGGGGATGGAATCTACCGAGTGATCGTGATCGAGCATGAGGGCGACACCCGCGATGTAAGTTGGTACACGCGGCTTACGTGCTTGCTGATTGACCCGTCCGCGGCTCCGGATGCAGCCGTGGCCCCGTATGGGTAACGTGCAAGGGAATCTTGCGCAAATGCAAGGAATCCTTGTATTTGGTAAACAGCGGTAGAGCTTGTGGGATTCAGCGGGATCAGATTTTTGGTAGGTTTTTACAGTCGGTTGATTCTAAGGATGTTAGGTAGTTCCCCATTATAACGTTGTAATGGGATTCGGCGGGACAGGTTGCGGCAAAACACGGTAAAGCATGGATCAAAAAGAACGGATCGGCAACTTCGAAGAAGGCATCCGGGCAGCTCTCAAGGGCTTCCAGGCGGACCTGTGGACCGCTCTTCCCGGCATAGCTCAGGTAAACCCAAACACCGGACTTTGCTTCGATCCCGCGAAAATGACCGTGGCCGTGCAGCCAACGATCAAAGCGTACGTGCTGAGTTCGAAGGGCGTTCAGACTTGGGTTGCTCTTCCGCTTTTGATTGATGTGCCGGTGGTGTTCCCTTGCGCCGGCGGATTCGCCCTGACTCTTCCGATCCAGCCGGGAGATGAAGTGCTCGTTATTTTCGCCTCGCGTTGTATGGATGCCTGGTGGCAAAACGGTGGAGTGGGAATCCAGGCCGAATTACGGATGCACGATAAATCGGATGGGTTTGCGATTCCAGGAGTACGAAGCAAACCTAACGTCCTTCCGAACGTGAGCATGGCGACGGCGCAGCTCCGCAATCTTGCGGGAACGGCTTATATTGAATTGGAGGCCGGAGGAGTCGTCAACATCGTGGCGCCCGGTGGTGTTAACATCACAGGAGCGTTGAACGTGGATGGGGATGTGGATGTGACCGGAACAGTGGATGCGACAGAAGAGGGAACGTTCAACGGCGGCCATACGGTAAGTGCGCACAAACACGGTGGAGTCCAAACGGGTAGCGGAACGACGGGGACACCGACGGGATGAGGTATCGAGCTTTAGATGCAAATGGCGATTACTCTTTCGGCCTGGGGCCGCAAGAGTATCTTGCCAATAGCCCGCAGACCGTGGCACAAGCTGTGCTTACGGCGCTTCTTCTTCATCAAGGGGAATGGTTTCTCGATATCACGGCCGGGATGCCCTGGGAAACGCAGGTGCTAGGCTTCGGAACAGGCTCGCTTTATGACGCAGCGATCAAAAATGCGATCCTGGGAGTTGAGGGAGTCGCTTCGATTGTCAGCTATAGCAGCGCGCTCGGAGTCGCGCCCGTTGGAAACCCGGCATTTCCAATCGTACAAAATGTGCCAGACAGCTTCCATAGACCGAATCAGAATCCCATCAATACGAACTGGAAGTCGTTTAGGTTGTTTGCAGGATCTTCTTTCTTCGTGTTGGGGCAAGTTCTCAACAATCAGTACATCGGTCAAGACGGTTCTGCGACCGATATGTATTACGACAGCGGTAGCCCTTGGGCGCCAAATCAATCTTCCCAAGCTAGGCTTCTAACTTTGAATGAGCACAAAGGTTACGCCGGCCTCTATGTGCGCGCGAGTGTTTCTGGTGGCTATCAGTTTTTGCTCGATGGTGTATTTGCGAATCAAGGGTTAGGATTGCCAACGGGAGCGAAACTCAGCGGACCTAGCGGACTGTTGCAGGAAGTCGTTATCACACCACAGCAATTCGATGTGTTCACTCTTTCGGCTATCGGTTCGCAAATTTCAGTCAAGCAAAATCAGACCACGATCCTGAATGCCAACGATATTTTGGCTACGTCCGGGAATCCCGGGATTTTCGCTTCTCCATTGGCGGGCGTTGCTGCCGATGTTGCTTGGGACAATTGGATCGGCACGGGAGAGATAGTGGCGGGGAGTGGAGCGGGAGTCAACACGAAACGAGTTCTGAATGTGGCTGTCACCATAGATACAATCTTTGGGGTGACGAGCTTGAGTGCTTCGATTCCGACAGGGCTCCGCGGCTATGGAATTGGACCTTTCGCGGAAATTCCGTACGGGCTTGGGGGTTAACGAATGCCTGGACCTTATCCTCTTCCTACCCTTGCCGCTCAGGTAACGGCCACTGGTGTCACGGCACCTTCCTTCGAGGATATTCTGTTGAGTCTGATTGCGACGATGCAGAGCATCTTCGGCTCGGATATTTACCTTCCTCCCGACAGTCAGGATTATCAGATGCTCGCCGCGTTCGCAATGTCCATCAACGATGCGAACCAGGAGTTCATTGCGGGATACAACGGCTTTCTTCCGACGTTTGCGCAAGGCGCGGGACTCAGCGCCTTGGTGAAGATCAATGGGCTCCAGCGGCAAGCAGGAACGAATAGCACGGCAGAAATTCAGATTGTTGGTGTAGTCGGGACGGTCATTATAAATGGAGCGGTTGAAGATACGAACGGCAACGTTTGGGATCTGCCTGAAGTGGTGACTATTCCGATCAGTGGAGAAATTACGGTGACGGCGACGTGCGCGGAACCTGGAGCTATCACGGCCGCGGCCAACACGATCACGGAAATTGTGACCGTTGTCTTGGGCTGGCAATCGGCGACAAATCCGGCTCCGGCTATTGTAGGAGTTGCTCCGGAGTCGGATGCAGCGTTGCGCAGGAGACAGTCGCAAAGCACGGCCCTGCCAAGCTTGACGCCTTTGCAGGCAATTCTTGCGGCCGTTGCCAACGTTTCGGGAGTGGACCGCTACGCGATTTATGAAAACAACACCGGCACTCCGGATTCGAATGGAGTTCCAGGGCATTCGATTGCGGTAGTCGTAGAAGGAGGAAGTGTCACGCAGATTGCTCAGGTGATCGAGCAAACCAAATCTCCTGGGACGGGGACGTACGGTACGACTTCGGAAACAGTCGAAGATCCGGCTGGCCTTCCCATCACGATCAACTTTTTCGAGTTGGTGGATGTTCCAATCTACGTGAGCGTGACGATTCAACCGCTCGAAGGTTACGTCTCGACTACCGGAGCTGCCTTGATTGCAGCCATCGTGGCGTTCATCGAAGGATTGGCCATTGGGGAAGAAGTTTTCTATAACTGGATTTTTGGTCCGGCGAGTTTGTATGGGAGCCCGTTGCAACTCACCTACCGGGTCACGGCGATCACGATTGGCACGGCACCGGCGCCAGTGGGCACTGCGGATATTCCTATTCCTTTCAACGAAGCGGCTTCCTGCGCGACGGCAAACGTCGTTCTGACGGTGCTTTAATGGGCATCCAGGTCAGCATCTATCAAGCTCTCATTACGTCGGAGCACAATCAGCAGCCGAATTTCATGGCGTTTGTAGCGGCTATCTGTCAGCCATCGGTGGATCTGCAAAATCAACTGGAGAAATTGCCAAGCCTCTTCGACGTTGATTTGGCTGTAGGGGATCAGCTCGACAAGATCGGAGATTGGGTCGGTGTGAGCCGTGATCTTAACCAGGAGATCATGGGCGTATCTCAGTTGCCCGATGCGGAGTACCGGATTCTCGTCAAGCTTTTCATCGCCATGAATGCGTGGGATGGGACGATTCCTGGAATTTACTCGATTTGGAATACAGTGTTCTCCGCGCAAGGCTATCAGATTCTTGTGCAGGACAATCAGGACATGAGTATGCTGGTGGTGTTCCTGAATCCTCCGACGGACATTCTGATTCTGGCGATTTTGACGCAAGGCTATTTTTTGCTGGTGCCGGCGGGAGTGTTGATCGTGGGATTTTATGAACCAAGCTTGCCGTATCCGGGCACGCCCATTTTCGGTTGGGGAGTAGAAAATTCGAAGATCTCAGGATGGGGTGTCGGTGCCTGGGTCGAGAAGATCGTAGTTTAGAGGAGAGCACATGCCTACCGTAGATTATCTTCCCGTAGCGACGGCGGGAGGAGCGAACGTAGATTCCCAGGCGGATTTTGCGGGTTCCGGCTATCAGACCGATGGCTTTCAGGATGGCATTGCTCTTCCGCAACAGGCAAATAAAGTGTGGCGGCAGTCGAGCATGATTGCCGCGATGATTGCGACGTTCATCAGCCAGACACTCAACATCAATGTTCTCGATGATGGAAACCTGTCGGCGCTATTGGCGAATTTCGTTGCGGCGTTAGGCGGCGCGGATTCCGCGATTGATCAGGTGCCTTTCAGCGCGAGTCCGAATTTTGACGAAAGCGTGGCTAGGACGTTCGAGATCACCTTGACGGGAAACGTAACCAGCTCGTCGGTGGCAAACGTGGTGAATGGAAGCATCCTGAAATTTATTATCCATCAGGACGCCGTAGGAGGCCGAACGTTTGTATGGCCTGCGGGTGTGCCTGGGGATACAATAGACCCAGGAGCAAGCGTGACGAGCGTTCAGGCTTTCATCGTGGACGGCAGCGGAGTGTTCCATCCTTATACGGCGATGATTGCTAGGTAGATCGGGGAAAAAATGAAAAAGAAAATCGCCGGAGTGATCGGTTTTGTCCTGTTGTTTGTGGCCAGCGCGTATGCGGTCAACAAAATCCGCACGGGAGCCCTACAGCTTGGCAGCGGTACGGTCTTGACCGGAACGCAAGGGAATAGCGGGATCATTCAGCAGGCTGGAACGATCAGCGGAACCGGAATCCTTTGTGCGGATAGCAGCGGAAACACGACAACCGTTAGCTGCAATTCGATTTCCCTGTACACCCGCAAACCTTTAAGCAGTCCGGTAAGCGTGACTTTGAACACGCTTACGGCGATTGACAGTTTCCCTCAGACGATGCCTGCTTCGGGTGGGCCTTTTCGAGCGCATCTGGATTTTTTTTACTATAACAGCGGCGGAGTCAACATTGACTGCTACGTGAGCGATGGGACGAATACCTGGGCCGGATCGGAATGGAATGTCAGCAACAATCGTTCGAGTTGCGTGGGAGCCGGCTTCTCCCCGGTGACGTATGCAAATGGCGCCAATGTGACGTTCACGGTGTACATCTATGACACGGGAAATTCGACAATCGAAGTTTCTCCTACGGCTGGTGGCGGTCCTAGCAGCGCAATGGCGGTAACACTGTTTCCTAGTAACTAGAGGGACGTATGAAATTTATAAGGTGGGCGGCGTTTATTTTTGTGGTCTGTCTGTTCTCCGGAGCGGCGCACGCGCAACAAATTGCGGGACCACCATGTGCGACGTCGGGGAACGTCAGTTTCCAAGTCCCGAACATCGGGAACACGACCAATTGGGGATACTGCCTCAATTTCGATTTGACGCTACTCGATCAGTTGCTCGGTGGAACCGCTCCGCTTCAGCTCGGATCAACGACACCTTCCGTGGTAGGGCATACGAATTGGCTCACTTCGAACACTTCTCTTTTGACGATCACGAATCTCACCGGCGGTTTTCCTGGACAGACGGTGCGGCTGATTTGCGGAGCGAGCGATACATTCACGCAGATCGTGGCGGACGCCAATATTGAGGTCGTGTCCTCCTGGAGTTGCGCTTCTTCTCCTTCACTCACGCTTACCTTGGTCAATGGAAAGTGGATCGAACAGGGCCGCGGAGGAGGAGGCGGAGGGGGCAGCGGCAGTGTGACGAATGTAAGTGCGGGGAATCTTTCTCCTCTGTTCACGACTTCCGTTTCGAGCCCGTCGTTCACTCCGAATATCACCTTTGCGCAGTTGAGCGTTTCCGGGAATACGGTTTTCGGAAACTTCTCCGGCAGTTCAGCGGTGCCTAGTTTTGGAAGCCTCACGATTTCCATGATTCCGGTGATCCCGCTGGCTACGGGAGTCAGCGGGACGTTGCCTCATGGTTCGCTGCCTACTTTGCTTTCGGGAGACATTCCCAACAATGCGGCGAATACCAGCGGTAACGCGGCCACGGCAACCGCTTTGGCGGCTACTCCTTCGAATTGTGGAGCTGGAGTAGCGGCAATCGGAATTTTGGCTAATGGAAATGCGACCGGCTGTTTTACTCCTCCAGTGACGTCGGTGTTTGGACGGACGGGCGCTGTTGTGGCGGCGACAAACGATTATTCGTTCTCGCAAATTTCCGGGACGCTTGGATCAGGACAGTTCGGCCCATTGACAGGAGATGTGACGACGAGCGGTTATGCGGCGACGTTGGCGGCGAGCGGAGTCACGGCCGGGTCTTGCGGGGACTCCACGCATTCCTGTTCGATCACCGTTGACGCAAAAGGAAGAGTGACGGCGCAATCGAACAATTCGATTTCCGGAGGCGGGGCCGTCACGTCGGTATTCGGAAGGACCGGAGCGGTCGCGGCGCAATCTGGAGACTATAGCTACTCGCAAATCAGCGGGACTCCCACGCTTTTTTATCAAACGATTGATTCCAATGCGACGGCTCAAACGCAGCGGCCGATTGTTAATCTGATTCCTGGAACGAACATGACCATCAGTTGCGTGGATAATTCCGGAGCCACGCGAACGGATTGCACGTTTACGGCCAGCGCAACGAGCGCGACGGCTTGGAGTGCGTTGACGCCATCCACCAATTCGACTTCCGGGACATTCTCGTCGAGCGGAAATACTTGGGATTTTGGGGCGGCGACGAGTTTCAAACTCCCGGTTGCTTCGGGTTCCACACCAACAGCGAGTGGTGTGGCGGGTTTTGACAGTCTCAACCAAAAATGGGTGTTCGGGCAGAATGGAAGCACGGTCAGTTTCGGTTTGGCTTCCTCTTCGGCGTGCGCGGCCAATCAATTTGTGAACACGCCGGCGACAGCCATTGCCTCGGCGAGCTGCGCGCAGCCTTCGTTTGCCAATATCAGCGGAACTGTAGCCGCCAGTCAGCTACCGAATCCTTCTTCTTCGACCTTGGGAGGGATCGAATCGTACGCGGCTGTCTCGCATCAGTGGATCAATGCGATCAGTACGAGCGGTGTTCCTTCCTCGACGCAGCCTTCGTTGGCCGACATCGCTACCGGCACAGCCGGAGCGGTAATGACGTTTCCGGGAGCGGACTTCATCGCCGGCGGCGTGAATCTCCAGAGCGGAACGACGTACGTGATTGCGTCGGGGGATGAAAATAGATTGACCGTGTTTACGAGCGCGACGGCCGTTGCCGTGACGCTTCCTCAGACTACTACGACGGGATTTGGGAATGGGGCAATTTTCCAGGTATTCGCGCGCGGATCTGGCGCGGTAACGATTACGCCAACGACTTCGACAATCAACGGAAACGCGACGGTAGTTTTGAATCAGGGACAAGGCGCATGGATTGAAAGCGATGGTACGAATTATTCGGCCTGGGTCAGCGCGGCTCCAAGTGGAAGCGGAACAGTGACGAGCGTGGCGCAGACGTTCACCGGAGGATTGATCAGCGTCGGAGGTTCTCCGATTACGAGCAGTGGAACGCTTTCCCTGACCGTCGCGGGAACAAGCGGGGGCATCCCGTGTTTTACAAGTAGTTCGGCGTGGGCTTCTTCGGGAGCGTTGACGGCAAATGGCGTGGTGTATGGGGGTGGGGCTGGAGTCTGTCCAAGTGCGACAGCAGCCTCAACGACAGTAACGAATGCGCTATTCGCAACGGCAGGGGCTCCCGGATTCCGAAACATCGGGACTTCGGATACTAGCGTTTTCTGGTTTGCGACTGATAGCGGAGCTGCGAACGCCTACGTTCTCTCGCCTTCTCCGGTCGTGACCGCTTTGACTACCGGCACGCAGGTAAGTTTCACGACTACTCACGCAAACACGGGAGGTTCGACGCTGAACGTGAGTGGATTGGGAGTCAAAAATATCACCAAGTTTGGAACGAATGCGCTGGTGTTGGGCGATATTCTTTCTGGCGTGGTCTATGTGGTGACGTACGACGGAACAGAGTGGCAATTGGATGATCCTTCAAGTGCGGACGGAACGGTAACAAGCGTAGCGCAGACGTTTACTGGCGGTCTGATTTCTGTGACGGGATCTCCGATCACTAATTCCGGGACGTTGGCTCTGACCGTCGCGGGAACAAGCGGGGGCATCCCGTATTTTTCTTCGAGTTCGGCTTGGGCATCAAGCGGGGCTCTTGGGTCCGGGCAGTTTGTTCTTGGCGGTGGCGCTGGAAGCGCACCTACAACGAGTTTTTCCATTGTTCCTGCGGCCAACGGTGGGAGCGGAACGGCAAGTCCGGCGGCGCATACCGTCGCGCTGGCGGAAGGATCAAGCGCGTTCGCTTTCTCGGCGCCGTCGGCGAACGGGCAGTGCTTCATGTCCGCAGCCGCTAGCTTTGCCACAACCGATCCTTCTTTCCAAACGTGTCCAAGCGGTTTCAGCAATCCCATGACGACGTTGGGAGACATTATTTACGAAAACGCGACTCCAGCGGCCGCACGGTTGGCTGGCAGCACATCGGCCACAATGGCGGGATTGACGCAAACTGGAAACGGAACGATTAGCGCGGCTCCGGTTTGGACAACGTACGCAGGTGGCGGAACGTCGCCCGTGGCGGCGACCGTGACGAGTCCGGCGCAGACGCAGCTCTTGATTTTCAACTCTTCTAATGTGTTGGTGAACAGTTATTCGGGAGTGAACGTTGATCAGCAAACGGGCAACTATACCTTAAGTTGCCCGACGGACCGGCTTGGCGAAGTGGAGTTCAATATTTCTTCGGCGGCGACCTTAACTCTTCCGCAGGCCGGAAGCACGGCCTGTCTAGGAAGTAACATCGCGCTTGTCGTCCGCAATGCTTCCAGCTCGACGGCGATACTGACCGTTTCGCCAACAACTTCGACCTTTCAACCGGAGGGCACGTCGTCGCTGTCGTTGGTTCCTGGAGCTGCGGTATTCGTCTATAGCGATGCGACTTCGAGCACGGGAAATTATCACGACATCCCGATTGCCACGCCTCCTGGTGGAGTGAACGTACAAACGGCAAATTATACGCTGTCGTTGCTCGACAAAGATAAGTTGGTTTTGATGAATTGTTCGAGCGCCTGCACGGCGACTTTGCCGGCAACTCCTCCCTCCGTGAAATGGGTGACGCGCATTGCTTCGATTGGATCGACGTTGGCGGCGGTGTCCTTGAATAGTTTGAATTTTAACGGCGGTGCGACGGCTCCTGCGTTGATCCGCTACATGCCGATTGAAGTTCGCACGGATGGCACAAACTACTTTGGGGATGCTCCGCTGGTGGCGGGAGCGAACGTGACGTTGACCGCGGCTGCCAATGGAATCACGGTGGCGAGCAGTGGAAGCGGTTCGACGGCGTTCCCCTTGACGGTTTCCGGAACCGTCAATTCCGGCGGGATTCCTTATTTCAATTCGACCACGCAGGAATCTTCGTCGGCGGCTTTGACACAGTTCGGTGTAGTGTTCGGTGGCGGAGCTGGCGGGGCTCCGACTTCCAGCGCGCAGGGTGGGTCCAACTTTCCGTTGATCGGACAAGGCGCAGCCAATCCGATTTTCTCAACGATTGCCTATCCCACGTCGCTCACATCAGGAGGGATTCTTTACGGTTCGAGTGCGACGGCTCTTTCCAGTTCCGGATTGCTTGGTGCCTCTAATATTGTGGTAGGCGGCGGAGCTGGTACGGCACCTTCGACGGATTCGAACGCGAGTCTTTCGGCGGGTGCTCTGACGCTTGGTGCTTCGGGCACGTTGGGATCAATCGTTCTTGGAAATGCGACGAGCGGCTTGCTTACGATCGAGCCGACTACCGGAGCGATCACGTCCTATACGATTGCTCTTCCCGTAGCTCAGCCGTCGGGGAGCAATACGTTTCTTTCTTGCACGGCCGCTAATCCGGCGGTATGCACCTGGGCAGCCGGCGGAGGCGGAGGGAGTTCGGCTTTTCCGATTACGGTTTCGGGAACGGTAACTTCCGGCGGGATTCCTTATTTCAATTCGACCACGCAGGAATCTTCGTCGGCGTTGCTGGCTTCTGGAGGAGTTGTTCTTGGTGGCGGAACTGGCGGTGCGCCAAGTACTTCGACGGGGTTGACGTTCTCTTCGCCGACGCTGACTGTTGGAGTGGCGGGAACGACGACGGGAGTCTTAACGCTCGCATCTTCGACAGCCACGGGAAGCGTGAGTTTGACGCCTGCTTCAGCCGCTTCGGCGTTCACACTGACGTTGCCGGCAATCACGGATACTGTAGCGACGTTAACGGCCACACAGACGTTGACGAATAAATCCATCGCCTTACAGCAAATCACTAGCGCGACCGGAGCGATAGCGACACTGGCGAACGGGAACAATCCGTTGACGATCAACTGTGCGTTGACGAGTGCGGTAGCGTGCGTGACCACGGGAGAAACGACGGCGGCGACAACTTCGGGAGCGGTCGAAGATCAAGTCACGACGCTCACGACTTCCGCAGCGATTGCTCTTCAGTTGACGCAAGGGGCAGCGGGACCCGCCAACGGTGCGGCGCCGGCGGTGATCAATGTGACGGCTGCGGCCGCTGGTGGAGCTGCGGGTGCGAGCAATGCGGGCAGCACGGGCGCGCCGATTACTTTGCTGACTGGCGCGGGATCTGCCGGTGGCGCTACCACAGGGAACGGAGGCAACGGCGGAATCTTTACGGTGACGCAAGGTGTAGGTGGTGCGGCTGGAGGGACCGCGACGAACAACGGTGGCAACGGTGGAGCACTGGCGTGGACGACAGGTGCCGGGGGCGCCGGGGGGACAGGCGCCGGCACAGCTGGAAATGGCGGTGGAGTGACGTTTACTTTAGGAGCACCCGGAGCAAATAGTTCGACGGGAACAGCCGGAACGGTAGGACAGTTCAACGTGACTGGCAATGCACCGGCATCCACGGCGAATGCGACAGGCGTTTCGGCGGGGACGACGTTCGTGGTGACGGGTGTTGCCGGCGGAGCTTCTTCGAACGCGGCGGGTACGGCCGGTGTGGGGTCTATAGCAACGATCAACGGTGGTGTAGGTGGCGCCGGGACGGGTACCAATGCCGTCGGCGGAGCCGGAGGCGGTGTCAACCTCAATGCTGGAAACGGCGGTGCTTCGCTTGGCACGGGAGCCAATTCGAATGGTGCAAGCATTACGCTGACACCAGGCATTGCCGGAACGGGTGGATCAGGAACAGCCGGAAAGGCTGGAGTTGTCTCGGTAGCTGGACCAAACGCGGGATTTGTGGGATTCACGCAAGGGTCAGCCAACACGACGGCAAACACGAATATCCCGGCGAATACCGTGTTTTTCCAAGCTCCTACGTCGGTGACAGCTTATAGCGTGACGCTGCCGGGAGCGGCCGCGACGGGTTTTCCATTCTGGACGAATGCTTCGGGAGTGGTGACGGAAAGCATAGTGGCCACGATTCCTCTAAACGATATCGTAAGCCCAACCGGAGCCGTGGCGACGTTCGCCCTAGGAACCAACGTGGTGACGTTGAATTGCGCCACTACAAGCGCGGTGAACTGCGTGACGATGGGGGAGACAACGGCGGCGACGACGAGCGGCTCTGTAGAAACGCAGATTTCTACGCTCACGACTTCGCAAGCCATTCCCTTGCAATTGACCCAAGGAGCGGCTGGACCTGCGGCCGCGAATGCGCCAGCTGTCATTAATGTTTCGGCGGCGGCTACGGGTGGCGCGGCGACTGCTTCCGTGAATGGCTTTGTCGGGGCGCCAATCACTTTGATCACCGGCGCGGGATCGGCTGGAGGTTCTACCACCGGGAACGGCGGTACGGGTGGAGCTTTTAACCTTACGACGGGCGCTGGAGGCGCGCACGGTGGCACTACGACGAATACGGGCGGTATCGGAGGTGCAATCAACCTCACCACGGGCGCTGGCACCGCGGGAGCCGCAACAGGAGCCGGAGCGGCGGCCGGAGCTTTGGTTTTCGCGGGTGGCACGGGTGGAGCTGGCGGCTCGACTTCCGGCACGGGCGGCGCTGGAGGAGATTTCCTGGTTACGACCGGCACGGGCGGCGCGGCGACTTCGGGAAGCACAACCGGGCGAGGCGGAAACTTTATCGTGACTCTCGGAAGCGCCGGCGGAACAGGCACGGCTGGTGCGCCGGGGCAATTCGAAGTTTTCGGGGGAACGGTTGGAGCTGCGAACGTCACTCCATTCGTGAACGTAACGGGTACTTGGAATACCACGGGCACGGTGGACGCGGCGATTTTTGCGAATATCACCAATACAGCTTCAGGCGCGAGTTCGTTGCTGGAAGATTTGCAAGTCGGTAGCGCCAGCAAGTTCAGTGTGGACAAAAATGGTCTTGTCACGGCCGGATCAATCTCGCAGTCGGGCGGGACCCAAATTATTTCCGGAGCGGATTACACAAACTCCACCACCACGCCGTCTACAGTTTTTAGTTGGACGCTTCCAGCAACCGCTTCGGCAAAAACGTACCGCTTTTCCTGCGATATCATGTGGGAGAGCACGAACACGACGCTTGTCGGTCCAGTTTTCGGAGTGAATATATCAGCAGCTCCAACGCAGTTGACAGCAAATGCCTCTGTTCAAAATACTCTTGCTGGCGCGGATATAAACGGCTATCTGAGCAACACGACAACCGGGTCACAGACATTAGTAACTAGCAGCGCAGCGGGAGTAACCAGCACAAATTATTGGGCAAAGATTTGGGGCACGATTGAAGGAGCCCCGGTTGCGGGAAGCACGTTCATTATCAATGCGGCTTCGACAAGCGGAACGACGGCGACGTTGAATATTCGGAGAGGCTCCGGATGCACCTTAAACTAGGTCGAATCTCATTTCTGATTTTGTTGGTGGCCTTCTTCTGTTCTCCGGCGAAGGCTAATCCTGTCCAGACATGCAACGTGAGTGCTAGTTCGACGACGAGTACGAGTTGCACGCTGAATGCGACGACCGTTGCGGCTGGAGATTTGCTTACATGCGGCGTGATGTGGGGCAACGTGATCAGTGGGGAGACGTTTGCGGTCAGTGATCCCACGAATGGGACCTACACCGCAATCACGGGGACTCCGCTCAATGACACCGGCCCTTCCAATTCGCTGTATGGGGCATGGGTCAAAAATAGTACGTCCAATGCGACGTTGACGATCACGATAACCATGACGGGCAGCGGTGGTTCGCATACGATTCGCATGGGCTGTTACGAGTATCATTCAGCGACGGGTTGGCCGACGAACCCGGTAGATACGCAAGCGGCTTCGACTTGTGCGGCAGCCTTCACTTGCACAACGTCGAGCATCACGCCTTCCGTGACGGGCGAGCTGGTGTTTGCGGCGTGGATCATGCAAGGCACTCCGGCGGCGAGCAGCTTCACGGTTTCGGCCGGATGCGCGGAACAGGATGCCGGGGGAACGGCCGGAACTGGTTGGGGATCGCAGACGCGCGCAACGGGCGCGGACAATGAAAATTCGGGAAACACGTCCACAAATTGCACGATTAACTGGACGACTACCACTTCGGGAACGGCATTTTATATCGTGGCGTTCAAGCCGAATGCGGGAAGCGGAATCGTGAGCAATTTGACCGTGGGGGGGAACGCAGTCGTTGGAGGAAAGGTGGTAGTTTACTAATGTTTTCCGTCAAGAAAATAGCTTTGCTGGTGGGAGCCTGCCTTCTTTTCTCAATTTCTTCTCCGGCGCAGAGTCCTCCGCCGACAATCTTCTTCACCGATTTGGACAGTGGGCCAAACAGCGGGGGAGAAAGTGTCAGCGGGTTCGCCGGCGCGTACGTGACTATTTACGGGAATTTCTTTGGGACTTCCCAGGGCAGCTCAACGATCACTTGGAACGGGCTGAATTGCTTACGCGTGTTGCCGGTAACGGGAAATTACACGGGATGGGGCATGGCGCACCTGTGGTATCAGGAAATTATCGTGCAGATCGGTCCAACGTGCACGGCGGCTACGGGAAGTTTCGTCGTCACGACGACAAACGGATCATCGAACGGGTTGGCGTTCACGGTCCGGAGCGGAAACATCTATTGTATTTCCAATTCGGGAAGCGATAGCAACAGCGGCGCTTTCCCAAGCTCCTGTTTTGCAACGCCGAAGTTTGCCTTCACCAAAATGAATGCGGGAGACACCGCTTATTGGGAAGGGGGCGTAGTCGTTTCTTCGGGTGGAAGTTTTTCCGCTTTGGATTGGGGCGCCAGCGGGACGGCCGGGAATCCGGTAGCGATGGTGTCTTATCCGGGAGCTTCACCGCAACCAGGGGTGCAGTGCAACCCCTGCCAGGATGGGTATGCGATCCGGGCCGCGCAGGGTTTCCCGGCTCAGGATAACTACCTCACGATGGCGGGGCTTTTCATTTCCGGAGATACATTCGCTTGGTTCTCGGAGTATGGAGGGACGAATCAGCGGTTTGTAGGGAACAAATTCACTTGTGTGGGAAATTCCGCGGCCGTCGGCTGTTTCCAGACTAGTCAGCAGACGTTCATCAAGTACTACGGAAATGAAGTCACCGGAATCGTGGCGGGAACACAGAGCGGCGGCAATGGGACCTCGAAGCAATACCACGATGTCTACTTTTGCACCGACACGAATCACATCGAAGAAGCTTGGAACTCGATCCATGACAACCTAAGCTGCAACGCTACCCAGGTCCATTCCTCGCCGGTGAATGGGACGACGGGTTTCGATCAGTACGACATTTCGATTCACGACAATCTTGTCTACGACGAACCGTGCACGGCTTTTCTTCTGGCCACGGTAGATCCCTCGCAGGGGAAAGTCGAGCTGTACAACAATGTCATTTATCACGTAGGAATTGGGCCGGCTCCGGCGGATGGCGAAGAAAGCGAAACGTGTTTCCGATTTGCTCAGATCATCAATAATTCTCCGCCCCTGCCAAGCGGGACTGCGGAGGTTTATAACAATACGTGCGTGGACGCGGGTTCGTTCGTGGGAGCATTCGGGCATTCGGGATCGCTTGGCCTCGATTCCGGATCGACGGACATTGCCGTGCGATTCCGAAATAATATTTTCTATCAACTGTCGGGAGAGTTTTTCACGAACAGTGGAAGCGTGCCTGGCGCTAATGCTCCTCCGCTGTCCGGCTCCAACAATGTGTGGTTTGGGGGAAACCAGACAGCTCCTTCTTTTACGACAGGGAATCTGACGGCCGATCCGCTGTTCATCAATCGTTCGGTGAACAACCTGCACATACAAACAACGAGCGAGGCGGTGAAGGCCGGAACGCTCATCAGCAATGCGACGACGTACAAAAGCTATCCGCCGTACCAGGGAAGCACGCCGATTGATCACGACAGCATCCGCAGGTCGAATGCGCCTTCGATTGGAGCATACGAATTGGGGACGTTGCCGACGTTCGTTTACAGTACGGTCGCGCCGTTGGCGATTCCTTCTGGAAGCGGATTCAGTGGTCCTAGCTCTTGCACGTCGGGTAATCCCTGCTACCGGATTCCGGTAGATCCCACGGCAATTACAGCGGGAAGCACGATCCTGCTTTCCTTTGGATACGACAGTACGAGCAGCAATCAGGTGTTTACGGTCACGGACGATCAAAGCGACACGTACACACTCGATGTGACTTCCTCGCAGAGCAACAATAAGACGCTGAAAATCTACCGGGCCGTGAACGTCGCCGCGGGGGTGCATTACATCAACGTGCAACTCACTAGCGGAGCGGCCAACGGATATTGGCAGGGACAAGTAGCTGTCTTTTACAATGCGAACAGTTTAGATGTGGCATCCTGCAACGCGGCCACTTCCACGACGGTCAGCGCCGGCAGCATGGCCGTGACTACCAGCGGGGACTTGATCTTCCAAGCGACGTACGCTTCGGCTCAAAATTCAGAGTCGTCGTTTACCGTGGGGTCGCAAACCAATATTTCCTGGAATCTGGCTTCGACGCTGTTGGGCGATGGAGCCGCAAGCCAGTACGGAGTCTACAATTCGACTTCGGCCATCAATCCGACGTTCACGCAAGCTTCCTCGAATGCGTACATCAGTTGCGCGGTGGCTTTGCTGGCCAATGCGACGGGAAGCGCGCCGACAACGATTCCTCGCGTGGTTCATCAGGAACACGACGCCATGCCGAAAAATTCGGCGAGCCCGTGGCATGTGGGCTTCGTTTTGGATGTCCCCAATTCGGCCGTGTATCTGTCCTATGTTGGCAACGATTCGATTTCGAGCGTGAGTTCGAGCCCTTCGCCTACCGGCACGGCCTGGACGGCGAGCGGATCGGATTTCACGGGGTTGAACGGCCACAATCACGTCAACTTCTACTGCGCGAGTTGGACCAGTCCGCCGGGATTTGTGAACCTCAGTATCAGCCGCAGCGGGACTTCGAACGACTCGATCAATATGATCTACGTGGTACAGAACGCGACCTGCAACCTCGATGTGGATTCAGCGGGCCAATCCGGGAATCAAACATCCGCAGGGTCATTGACCGTCTGTACGTCGTGTCTGACACCGACGAAACAAAACGATTTCATCATGTCCGAGGGTGGACAGGCGTTTTGCACGGCGACGAGCGCGACGTCGCCTTCGAATGCAAATTTTGCGACCGTTTGGTACACCGGCAATACGGTTGACGGCCCGACACAGACGGATGAAAATAATTTTTGGTCCTTCCTCTACAATGGCAGCAGCCTTAGCGCGTTCACGATCACTTACGCGGAATCTTGCGATAACCCGCAGGGAGATTGGGCCAATCGCGTAGCCGCCTATCAGTCGTCGGCGAACGTGGCGGCTTCTGTCCCGACGTTTTCTCCCGTGGCAGGAACCTATGGCGGCGCGCAGTCAGTCACACTCAGCACGTCGTCCAGCGGTGCGGTGATCTGCTACACGACGAATGGAACGACGCCGACGACAAATGGAACGACGGGTTGCACGGCGGGGACTTTGTATTCGGCGGCAATCGTTGTGAACACCACGGAAACGATTGAGGCCGTTGCTGGAGGAACAGGTTACACGGATTCGGGAATTGGGACGGCGGCATATACGATCAACGCAACACCTCTGGCGGCCGCTCCCTCTATTTTTGCAGGAAATTTGAACGTCTCGGGACAAGTAATAGTCAAGTGAGGAGATGAAATGAAAAAGCTTGCATCGGGAATTTTGCTGTGTTTCGTTTTTTTGGTCGGTCTGGAAACTTCGCGCGTGGCGCGGGTTCATGCGCAAACGGCGGAGGCGGCTACATTCCAGGGACTAGCGGCGCACACGACTTGCTTGACACCCGTGACTGGTTCGTATTTCCTGTGCGTGGCATCCGATGGAATTTGGGTTAGCAACAACGGCGCCGCTTACTTCCAGGTGGTCGCCTCGTCGGGAACGGCCGGAGTCACTTCCTTTAATGGAAGGACAGGGGCAGTCGTTCCGACGGCGGGCGACTACAGCTTTTCGCTTTTGAGCGGGAGCGCGACGGCTTCACAGGTTCCGCCAGCGGTCAATTCGCTGACAGTTTGCAATGCGGCCGGGACTACGTGCGGATCGGCACAGACCGGGGCAATCTCTCTCTCGATCCCTAAGACGGTTACGGTGGCGGCTCCCACGGCCACGCTGCAATGATCGAAAGGCGCGAACAAAACCGGAAAGTCAAGACGAAGGCATTTCTGATCGTGATGATCTCGTTTTTGGTGGTGAAGATTGTCGGAGAGCACTATCAATCGGTGGATCATTACTCGCATTTGGCTGTTCTGGCTTTTCTCGGTGCTCGCATCTTTCTCAGGGATATCTAGGGGCCATAATGACAGGTGAGTCAGTTCTGGTTGCATTAGGAGGAGTGATTGCTGCGATTTTAGGAAGCTACGTCATTGTACGACACAGTGACTATGAAAGGCAGTTGGTGGATGAACGCTGGCGCGGAGGAATCGAAACGAAGGTGGACGCCATGTGGAAGGTACTCTTCCGCGCGGCGACGTTCGATGGATTGGTTGGAGGAATTTTACAGACGAAAAGCCCGATCCACGTCAACCTAGATGCGTTCAAGACTCACCCCGAACTTGTGAAGAAGCTGAAAGACTTCTACGAGACAACGGGGAAAAACCTGAAAGACCTGGAGCTGTTTGTCGAGCTGGAGAATCGCTTTTCCGCCGATTTCTCTCAGTTCGAACGGCAGCATGGATTGAGAGCTGTCGCATCGGTGGCGGCGGCGTGCTACTTGCTGCGTCCGGAAATGAGCATTTTCGATCATCGCAATTTTGAAATTACGAAGTCGGCTTATGCCGATGAACCTCCGGAGCAAGGAAAAGAAGGGTAGACATTCAAGGTAAAGATAGTAGAATGTTTTGCCAAGGAGCGTGATATGAAAATCACTCGAACATTGAAATTCAACTTCAGCACGTTTTTGTTTACGTTTTTGGTGTTGCAGCTCGTGGTTCTGGCTTCTGGATGTTCGGCGGCATGGTTGGGGGCCGTGAGCGCGTTGATGCCGGCGCTAGAGACGGCAGTATCGGCGGCAATCGCTTTTGTGATGGCTCTGGAGGGTAAGACCGTCCCGGCATCGGTGAGCGCGGCAATTCAGAAGATCGGACAAGATATCTCCGCGCAGATTGCCAACGTTCAACAGCTCATTACGGTCTATCAGGGAGCGGCTTCGACCGGAACACTCAGCCAGATCCAGGCGGTGTTTCAGGCCATCGTGGCGAACCTTGGGAATATCCTTACTGCCTTCCAGGTGAGCGATTCGACTACCATGAGCAAGCTTACGCAACTCGTTGGCCTGTGTGTTGCCGCGGCGCAAGCGATCCTCGCGCTGATTCCGTTGGTAGCGACGAAGTTGGCTTCTGGAGCCTCGAAGTCTGAACTGGAAGCGGACGACAAACTCGCGGCATCTTCGGTCAAGAATGTGGAAAGCGGACTGAAACAGGCTTACGTTCAAGTCATTTCGGAAGAGACTCCTAGCGCGGACGTGAATGCCGCTCTGTTGACTCTGCCGCGAACGCTGTAGACTCTTACGAAGGGTGCCTCTGTCCGTCTGAGCTAAAGGGAGTGGAGTCGTGAAACTTGGAAAACTACCTAGGAAAATTCATTATAGGACGATCCCTTTTCCGAGGTTTCTGAGTGACACGGCTCCCGCTCCCGATCCCGCCAAGGTCTATTGGGAGTACAAGCTTCCTCAGAAAAATCTTCAGATGTTCAAGAACGACAGTCTTGGTTGCTGCACGGTTGCGGCAATTGCGCACATGATTATGAACATGACGGCGCACACGGGATCAATCGTGATCCCGACGGATGATCAGGTGGTGGAGTTTTATTCGGCTGTCAGCGGGTACGTGCCCGGAGATGAATCCACCGATAATGGAGCAACGATCACGGACGTTCTGGCGAGGTGGCAGAGCGTGGGGCTGGCCGGGCACAAAATCGCCGGGTGGGTGGAATTTGACTTTGGCAATCCGCAGCATTTCGATTGGGCGCAGTATCTTTTCGGCGGCGCGGACTGCGGGATGCAGCTTCCTAATTCCGCGATGGAGCAGTTCAACGCCAACGAAGCTTGGGATGTTGTCACCAACGATGGCGGGATTGACGGTGGCCATAGCGTCCCGTATTTTGGGTATGGCTCCGCTGGCCGCATGGGTCTTACCTGGGCGAAGAATCAAGCGGCAACGAAGGCGTTCGAAGCGAAATATTTCGACGAGGCGTACGCGGTGTTCGGGCCGGATTGGTTTGACAACGCAAGCATCGCTCCGAACGGGTTCGACAAGGACGCGCTGTATGCGTACTGGAAAACGTTGAACTAAAAAACTTACGGCTCAAATTGCGCGGGGTGGCGGATGAAACTGCCATCCCGCGTTAGTTTCAAAAAAGGGGGACGTGATGAAAGAAAATTTCTGGAAGTATAAGGGGTATATTCTTCATTGTGCGGCGGTGGCAATTATTTTCTTGACGCCTTCGGTGCAACAGGCTTTGCTTGCGCATCCGAAAACGTCGGCCGCTGGCACGGTGGTTTGGGGTTTCCTGCTTCATTGGGCGACTGGCAAGTAAGTGGACGCAATCTCATTGGCGAGGATCGGCGAACTGCATCCGGAGCTGGCGCGGCGCTGGACACAAGCCGATCAGCTCCTGGAAGCGCAGGGTATCCGCATCCGTGTAGATCAGGGATTGCGCACGATGTCACAGCAACAAAGCATCTGGCAGGAAGGCCGCAATCCGGATGGTTCCTTCATTGATCCGATCCATCGCAAAGGTGTGGTGACGTACGCCAAGGCCGGCCAGTCCTATCACAATTATGGCCTCGCGCTCGATGGCGTACCGATGGTGAACGGCGAGCCTGTGTGGGACCGGGAGACGGAACCGGGCTTGACGCTGTATGCGAAAATGGTCACGGCCGGAGAGACGGTAGGGCTCACTTCGGGGTCTAGGTGGCCCGAACCCAAAACGGACTTTCCTCATTTTCAGTTGACGGGAAAATTCCTGGAAGATGAACCGGATGATTCGGTGAAGGCGCTCTTCGATGCTGGCGGACTTCCGGCAGTTTGGGCGCAGTTGGACAAGGATCTCGGTATCGCTTGAGGAGGCCGTATGGGAGCTGGACTGAGCGGAGGAGCAATTGTAGTGGTGCTTCTGATAGGCATGGCCGTCTACGGCGGGTCAGCCGTGATCCACGGGATCGGGCATGTGTTCAAGAAAACGGCTCAGGTTACGACCCATCCGATCCGGCATCCGAAGAAAGATGCGAAGGCCGTCTACCATAAACTTTCAGGTGACAGACCGACACCTCCGCCGGCGGGAGCCGGAACGAAGTAGCTCATGGAATCCACGCACGTCTATATCGTCGTTCTCCGCAATCTTGACCTTCCGGATCGGAAACTGTGCATGACTTCTGGCAGGATCGCCTCTCATGCGGTTCATACGGCTGTAAAACTCCAACGCGCGCTTGGTTGTGACGTTTCCGAAAAGTGGATCATCATTCTATCTGTTGCGAACAATGCGGAATTGGAAACGGTGTGCCAGGAACTAAACCGGGAGAGACTCCAATACGTGGAATACCGCGACGTGGACGATGCTTTCCGAGGGGAGCACTTAACCGCGATTGCGACTTTTCCGATGGAGAAGAATCAATCAGGAGCGCTGAAAAAGCTACGCCCCTGGCGTTGCAAGTGCAACGAGACTTGAGGAAGGCTCTTCGACATCTTCCCCGCAGATCCAGCACCATTTGGAGCCATCGGGGCGCTTGAGCTGAAAAAGATGATCGCAACGGGGCTTTACTTCCACTTCGAGCAGATCAAGAGGCTTTTCCATAGGGAACCTCCCTTCCAGACTGGACACAAAAGCACAATAACACAAAAGAATTTGCTTGACAACTAAATAATTTTAATTTAATTTGCTTAAAGCAAATGGCGAAACCAATCCTAATTAAACCTGACCCGAAGCTTTCTAAGCGAATCCGCGAAGTTGCGGAAAGTGAAAAGCGAAAGCCTGGGCCGATGGCAGTGATTCTTTTGGAACGATATTTCGAAAGCTTGGACAAAAGCGAGAAGCATTCGTGACAAAACCAATTGGGTGCGTCTACTTTGCAGAGCATGAGGATCGGAAGCATATCAAGATCGGTTTTTCGCGCAATCCGTTCAAGCGTGCCAGAAGTCTGAATGCAGTACTACTTGGATTCGTCTCCGGGAGTAAGGTAAAAGAACAATTCCTGCATCGCAAATTCGGTGGTGTCCTAATTTGGGCGCTGTTAGGTGTAATTGTTGTATTCCTTGCCGTTCTCCCCGTCCGGGCCAGTTCGTACAATCCGCATCCCGTTTGGGAAATAAGCAAAACACCAACGAGTTTCATGAGGCTTGTATCCTGGCCTGTCTTTGCCGAGAACATCGTCGTAAACGATGTTGCCATAGAGGAACAGAATGTCGCCGGGATTCATGGGTACTGGCTCGTGCTGCCGCTGTTCAATAAAGGATTGTGGTCTGATTCCAGTCGAGGCTTCCGCAAGGGACCGCTGAATATCAAAGTGAGCGCCCGGTGGCAGGAATCGCGTATTAGGAGCAAAGAACGGAGCGTACATAGCTGGAATAAGGAGGGCATCCGCGTTCGGCCTAAAATCATGACTGAATCCGCCGGAAATAAACTGGGCGGGTGTCCTGCCCGTATTAGTGACCCTGAAAAAGAAGTACCCCGGCTGATTGATGGTGTTGTTTGGAATGACAGTAACATCAATCCACGGACGTTCGGAGTTTATAAGGGCTTGGGCGTTCAACAGAGCGGCTTCCACAGAATCTTTAAGATGTGTGGTCTGGTAACGCATACTCTGAGCCTGACGAGCAACATGTTCGGTTTGCCTCTGAATTATTTTGAGTGTGCAGATAGCGACGATAATTCCGCCAACCCCGACAACAAAAAGGGCAATGTTTGGAAGATTTTCAGGTGCAAACAGACGTGCGAAATAGCTCTTAGGTTCACTCTTGGCCCCCTCGTTCTGTGCGCTGGCTGTTTCCTGCTCTATTACGACGACCGTATTCGACGCGGACGGCTTTGGCTCTGGCTTTTTCGTGTTTTGGGTGTGACGTTCATCTCGCTTGGCTGGGGAGCTTTGACTTTGCCCCTGTACTACATAGATGGATGCAAAGACCAAGAGCATGACGACGGTGCATTTCATGGCTGGAATACTGTAACACACAAATACCCCTTGACAACGCAGAATTACTGTAATACAGTTATTGCCATAGGGAGAGCGCATATGGCAAACGTCCTCAGCACAGACAAGCAAATCGCAGTAATCGGGGCACTCGCGGAAGGCTCTAGCATTCGCTCCATAGAGCGCATAACTGGCGTTCACCGCGATACCATCATGCGGTTGGGCGTTCGCGCTGGAAAAGGCTGTGCGAAGCTCCTAGACGCCAAGATGCGCGATTTGTCCTGCCAGCATCTCCAGTTCGATGAGATTTGGGGTTTCGTCGGCAAGAAAGAGCGCCATTGCACGCCCGACGATAGTCTTGAGCTTGGCGACGTTTGGACGTTCTGCGCGATTGATTCAGATACCAAGCTAGTTCCTTCCTTCAAAGTTGGGAAGCGCGACTCCGTTACCGCCAATGCGTTTGTTGCCGATGTGGCAGGCCGAGTCAAGAACCGAGTCCAGATTTCGAGCGATGCCCTGAGAGCCTACGTGGAAGCGGTTGAGGGTGCTTTCGGGGCGAACGTAGACTTTGCGCAAATCGTCAAGACTTATGTGAACGATGGGGCGCAGAATGCCGAGCGCAAGTACAGCGCGGCAGAGTTTGTGATTGAGGAAAAGAAGGCCATCAGCGGATTCCCTGATATGCGGCTGGCGTCTACCAGCCACGTCGAGAGGTTGAATGGAACTACTCGCCTGCACATGCGCCGCTTGACCCGGCTAACCTACGCTTTCAGCAAGAAACTGGAAAACTTCGAGGCGGCGGTCGCGCTACACTTCGCCTACTACAATTTCGTGAAGCGCCACAACACCCTTCGCGCAACTCCGGCGATGGCAGCGGGAATCGAGCGTGATTTCTGGACAGTCGGCAATCTTGTTGAGGCTACGGTGTGACCCATATCCAAGAATTAAGGGAGACAATTCGCCGGTTGCACGGAACGGACTCCACTCACGTTGAGAGTGTGGCCGTGAAAGAGACGTTCCAAGGCAAGACAGTTTGGGAAGGCATCGTGGAAGTTTTTGATCTCCACGGCCATCCGAAAGCGACGAGAGTTTACGCGTGGTCGCACGATACGGATGATTCCAAGAAACGCCATGTGACCGTCTTGCACGTCGCACCTATCACATCGGCGGTCGAGGCAGTCAGAGCAGCTATTGTTCAGGAGTTCAGAAGCCGTGGCACAGCAGAAGAGAGCTAGGAAAGTCGGACGGCCGAAACTCCCGCGAGGTGAAGCGATGGGCCGTATTGTGCCCGTGCGCTTCACGGCGGAGGATTTGCGAGCGATGGAAGCAAAAGCCAAGGCCGCGAAACTAAGTTTGTCCGAATGGATACGGAGCACGATTCATGCCGCAATCTGACCCGCTATCCGTCAAATTAGGACACTACCCTAAAGTCGGTAGTGACGCGGTTTGGGGCGGAGCCTGAAATGTTGCTACCGCTCAAGCATCGCGGTACGCTTTCCTTCAAGGAACGATGCCTAGGCCTAGCAAACTTGTAGAAGAAGCGAGAATTAAGGCATGGCAACTCGCCCACCCAAAAACCGCCAGTATGCCTTCCGCCGAGACTGTGGAGCGCTCTAATAGCGACAAAATGGCCATCGCACTCTTTTGGGGCGGTGTCGCCGTGGCAATAGCCTTACTTCTGCTCGGGATTTTATTGGACTGGCCCGTAGTCTTATTCTTCCTACTAACGTTGATACCTTTATGCATGATTTATCCGATACTCCATTTCACTAGGCGATTGAGGTGGCGCATCGTTGCTTTCGCGGCGGTGGGACTATGCACAATAGGGCTGGCGTTTGGAATACTGATTTGGGGAAAGCCTGCGACTGAAGCGAAAAGCTATGCTCCTCCTGCGTCTCCGGGAACAGCCGTGTTGGTCCAGCCTGGAGCAAAGTGGATTAGCACAGATGACACCGTCAATGGAGCAATAGAGAATCGCGGAAAGGTTGACTCGGAGAATTTACAGGTTAATCCCACCAATCCATCTAGTCCGCCAGTAACACACGATAGAGTAGTGCTCAACCAGCTTTTTAAGTTTATAGAAGAGGGTGTGAGCCTACGGCAAGAATCTGACTTCAAATCATGGAACACTAAAGTTGGCCAGTATATCAGCGATAATGTAGAGAAGAGTCTGGCAGCTAAGTTTGTCGAAGCGCCAAGCATGGGAGCCAAGAGAAGAGTATTAGGGGAATGCATTCAACTGGTGACGCAAAAGATTCATGCTCGCTAAGCGGCATTTTGGACTTGGACTGTACATTTCTCATAACGATCAATCAACCAGCTTGTCGCTGAGCCAGTGGGCGACGACGGTTAGGCCGGCGCCCACCAGGCCGAAACAGCTGGCGTTGCTCCACCATTCGGTGCCGCGATCATAGTCGGCCAGGGAAGTTTCCAATGCCACCTTCGCGGAAGCGACTTTCAAAGGGAGAGTTGGATCGAGCGGCTTCGGCTCGGCGGCATGTTTGAGCTGCTCGAGCATCAGCTGCGGCTGCTTCGTATCGAGCATGGTGATGGGCGCGTGGCAGTAGGGGCAGGCCGAGTCGGTTTC
>Ga0307478_10000200_pt1 | contig 69496 bp, 53 predicted proteins | sample atmos_gasesECM4C_2_FD_203713 | JGI IMG/M metagenome (GOLD analysis project Ga0307478, IMG submission 203713) | Hardwood forest soil microbial communities from Morgan-Monroe State Forest, Indiana, United States - atmos_gasesECM4C_05 | ecosystem: Environmental > Terrestrial > Soil > Temperate...
GGGCGGGCGACATAGAAGTGGATGTCAGGCCGCCCGGGCCTCGCGGCGCTCCTCCCAATAGTCCTCGAAGCGTCCGTTGAGATGGGAGCAGCGCAGCGCCAGGATTGCGTTGGCTCCCCGGACGGTCCAGAACATTCCCGATTGTTTGAGACGAGAGCCGATTACCGTCTTGCATCCAGCTTCAATCACACCCGAGCCAACAAACAAGTGTTGGCGGCGAAAGTTGGGATAACGCATGCGCTCTGCATTCCTGGCGAAGTAATCGGCCTCGCTGCGAATCTTCTCGTCCATGGCGGGATTGCCGGTGTAGATGGCCCGCAACGCGGCCACCAGTTTTTCGATTTTCCCCTTGTCCAGCAGGCGCTTCTGGTGGACCTTCATCCAAGCTTTCTGTTGGGCTTCCTCCTGGGGATAGAGTTGGCGCGCCACCGCCCAGAGATGCTGGCGAGCATGGTAGAGATCGACAATCTGGATGGCCTCGGGAAAGTGTTCGGCGACTAGATTCCATATCCATTCCGCGCCGTCCCCGATAACCACCTTCTTTTGGGCTCGGTTCCAACCTCGGGTTAGCGCTTCCCGATAGATGCGCTTGCCAAACTCTTCTGCGGTTTCGATGGCCCCGGTGTAGGTGGTGGAATCCGGATCGCGGAGGGCGAAGCCTTCCTGGTCCCAGGTGGTTTGCGTGAACACACATCCTAACTTGACCTCCCGGGTATGCGCGGGTTGACCGTCGGCCTTGCCTGGCCGACCCAAAGTCTCTTTCTTCACCACCGGGACTCCGGTCCCGTCCATCTGCACATACAAGATGGGAATCGGTTCCCCGGCGATGACCGGCAGATCCAACTGCAGAGCTTTCTGGATCTCTGCTTGCTCGCGCTGGGCGATATCGCCTCCGATGGCCTCGGCGATACGCTCCACGGATTTGGTGGTCACCTCCAAACCGGCCAGTAGCTGCATCTGCTCCCGACCATGATCGAAGGGAGCTTCCTGGCCCACCAGAGCATGCATGCGGCGTACTCCGGGAGAAAACTCCGTATTTTCGATGTCCAGTTCGACATCCACCGGAAACTGACCGACGTGACATTGGGAGCATAAGTAGTAGGGGCGGGCAATGCGCGCCGGACCGACGATGGTCAGGATGGGTTTGAAGCCGATTTCCTGGTATTGGGCATAATGGCCGCATGGGCACGGTAACTGACGCTGATCCGCCTCCGGGATTTCGAATTGCAGCAGTTCGCTCAAGGCGGCGGCGCCAGCTTGGTGGAGAGCCGTTCGCAAGGCCGACTCGACCGCTTCCAGATCGGTCCGGCCGTCCTTCCGGCGTTGTGCAAAGATACGGCCGAGCAGTTGGTTTACTTCCCGGGCCACTTCCTGATGGATCGCAGCAGCCGTTTTTTTTCCTGTTCCGTCCAGCCCCCACGTTGCTGCGCGACCGGGCGCAGTCGACAGATCCTGTCGTTGAGAGCGACTAGGTCCTGACTGAGCTTCTGGAAGCGGTGAAACTCGGCGACTTGTTGCTGCGCCTTGCGGAGCGCGGTGGGATTGGGAAAGGTCTCCGTCACCGTCTTGCCGGACACGCGGCGGGTGAGGCGAAATTGTGGATCGTGTCCCGGGTCGTTGTGCTTAGCGCAGTGGCAGGAAGGCTTGCCGCAGCGTCGGGTCACGGCAGTGATGGAGCCGGGGCGCAGATCACCCAAGCGGAGGAACTCTTCCAGGAGCTCGGATCGTTGGGTTTCCAAAGTGGCGAGGTCATCAGACATAAGGGTTTCCTTTCTATAGCGCAATTAGTCTGTACGTATAGAGACGCTCAGAATCATGCCATAAAAAAAGGAAACCCGCTAGGTGACCCTTCCATGTCGCCCACCCTAACCCGGAGTCTGCCTTTGTTTTTCCCGCCCCATCTGCGAAACTGACCACTAGCCACTGATCACTCACCACTGCCCATGGGCCGCATTCACGTCCTTTCCGAGCAAGTTGCCAACAAGATCGCCGCCGGCGAAGTCGTGGAGCGCCCTGCGTCCGTCGTCAAGGAGATGCTGGAGAACTCGCTCGACGCTGGGGCAACTCGGATCAAGATCAGCGTGGGGGCGGGCGGGAAAAAGCTCATCCAGATCGTCGACAACGGATGTGGCATGGTGCGCGACGACGCCATGCTGGCGTTTGAGCGGCATGCAACTTCAAAGATCAAAGACGCCGAAGATCTGCTAAGCGTGGCCACGCTTGGATTTCGCGGAGAGGCGCTGCCCTCAATCGCGTCGGTCTCGCGGTTGCGGCTGGAAACCCGGGCGGAGGACGAAGCGGTCGGCACAGTCATCGAAATCAACGGCGGAAAGATTGCCCGCGTCGAAGAGGCCGGGTTGCCGCTGGGGACGTCAATCACGGTGCGCGATCTTTTCTTCAATACCCCGGCGCGAAAGAAGTTTCTCAAGTCGGAGTCGACCGAGTTGTCGCACATTGCGTCGCTGGTCACGCATTATGCGCTGGCACATCCGGAGAAGCATTTCGAGTTGCATTCGTCGACCAATGCCATACTGGTCGCCCCTCCGGTGGCGGGATACAGCGAGCGCGTCTACCAGGTGTTTGGCAAGGAGACGCTCGATCAGCTGATCCCAGTTGCCGCGCGCCAGGCGCTGGAGCACGCAGGGCTGCCGCAACCTCCGCCGTGGCGACGTAAGGAAATCGAGGAAGACGGGGAGGAGGTTTCGCCCGCCGATCCCGGCGAGATGCGGGTTCACGGGTTCGTCTCGAAGCCGGAGATTCAGAAGCTGAACCGAAACTCGATTTTTGTTTTCACGAACGGACGCCTGATTCGCGATCGACTGGTGCAGCATGCGCTGACAGATGCCTACCGGAACATTATTCCGCCGACGGTGTATCCGGTGGTGCTTCTGTTTCTGGAGTTGCCCGCGGGCGAGGTGGATGTAAATGTGCATCCGTCGAAGACCGAGGTGCGATTCCGCCAGCACTCGGTGATGCACGATTTCGTCCGCGACTCAGTGCGGGCGGCGCTGATGAAGGCGCGTCCAGTGCCGCAGTTCGTGACGGAGATGCGGGCGCATGCGACGTCGAGCCAGGCGCTCACGCCGGGCGCGGAGTGGGACCCGTCGTCCCGAGCGGCCTCTGCCGTCCAGGCACCGTCGCCGACGACTCACGAACCCGCTATCGGCGGCGGATTCGTACTGCAGGCGCCCATTCTGCCACCGGTTTCCGAACGATTTCAGCTGGAAGGCGGAATCGCAGTCGAAGCCAACGCGGGCGTGTCGTTGGCGCGCCCGGTCGACGCCATTCCTGACAACGGCTGCGCTCCGGCGCTGGACGTCAGCGGACAAGAGCCGACGCTCTCGTCCCTCGGCACGCTGAAGCCATTGGGACAGATCCGCAACTCGTTCATCCTGGCGGTGAATGAAGATGGGCTTTGGATCATCGATCAGCACGTGGCTCACGAGCGCGTGCTCTTCGAACGCGTGCTGAAACAGCGGGCTGAACAGAAGGTCGAGAGCCAGCGCTTGCTGATGGCAATCGTGCTGGAGCTGTCTCCAGCGCAGCAGGCAGTATTCGCCGAGATTTCCGACGAATTGCAGCGCAACGGATTCGAAGCTGAGCCTTTTGGTGCGCGCAGCGTAGCCGTCAAGATGGCTCCCGCAGGAGTGGAAGCGGCGGCGGTTGAGCATATGCTGCACGAGTTGCTCGACCAGTTCTCGCGCGAGGAACAATCGCTCAACCTGGAAAAGATTCGCACCCGGATTGCCGCCTCGATTGCCTGCCACGCCGCAATAAAGGTGAACATGCCGCTGGAGCAGAACAAAATGGAATGGCTGCTGGCGGAGTTGGCGAAAACAGATCATCCCATGTCTTGCCCTCACGGCAGGCCGGTGGTGCTGCGCTATTCTGTGAAGGACATTCAGAAGGCGTTTAAGAGGATCTAGCGGGATCACCGTGCCGGGATCGAGACCTCGGATGCGTGCAGGTGAATAATCTTCCAGCGTTCGGTGAACTTTCTCAGGATGACAGTGCGGCGGTTGACGAATCCGCGTCTATCGTCGAGATGAAAGGTGACAATTGCAACGTCCCCGGCAATCTCAATCTTGAGGCTCCTCGGTTGCAAGTCCAGGTATGGTCCTTTAGTTCTTCCGGCACGAATCTGCTCGATACCTGCCGGAAGTTGCGCTCGTACTCCGATCGGCCGTCGGCTCGCTGGGGAACCGCTCGGGGATAGAAGAGGTCGCTTCGTCGGCGGACGAAGCGCGGAGAGTTTCCCAGTCGAGATTGTCGAAGGCTTGAATGAACGCCGCCAGGGTATTCCTTACCTCCGCTTCCTTCGTGGAGCGTTCGTCTGCTTGGGCGAAGGCGCAGGCCGTTAGCAGTGCCACGCACATAAGTTTGAGAATTCGGCTCATAGCTGCAGTATTTCGCCGGATGCCGGTCCTAGCTCCGGAGCAGTTGTGATCTAATCTTCGTACGGCTGAGCGGGTATGACCGATTAGGTATGACCGAGCAGGAACTGCAGCAACTGCGGCGGGAAAGGTGGCGGCTGGATGGCAAGGCCATCCGGACCATCGAGCAGGCGCGGGCGTTTCTGGAGGATGTCGGGTTTTGCCTGATGTATCCGCATCGTCCGCCGCTGCTGGTGCCGACGTTCATTGGCGCCTTTGTGGGGGCGGAGGACCGGTTGCCGGGGTGGCAGCACGCGTTTGCCGATCCGCGGGCGGCCGAGGCGACGGAATTGATGGTGCGCCTGTTGCGCGACCGGTCCGCATTCGAGGCTAATCTGTTTGAAGAGAACAACGGGTTTCTGGTCGCGGCGTCGGTGTTCCCTTATTTTTATGCGCTCATGGGAGAGCGAAATCCCAAGCAGGCGCCCAATGCGGGGACACGGTCGCCCTATTCCCAACTGGCCTGCGACGCGTTTGCCGTGATTCAGCGGGAGGGGCCCATCTCAAAGCAAAAGCTGCTGGAGCGGCTGGGAGGCGGCCTCTCGATCGCCGCGCTGGACAAGGCTCTGGCGGAGTTGTGGTCGAAGTTGCGCATTACGCGCGTCGACTACCGGGCGAGTGAGGGTTCGGTGTGGGACCTGCTGTATCGCTGGGCGCCCGAGGCGGTGAAAGAGGGTGTGGGGCTGTCAGTGCCGGAGGCCCTCACGGCTCTGCTGTCAAAGTATCTGGATTGCGTTATCGCAGTAGAACCGGCGGAACTGGAGATGTTTTTCGGGAACTTCATCGCGCGGTCGAAGGTGAAAGACGCCGTCAACGCGCTCTTGGCCGCGCGGGAATTGAGCTTCGTGCACGTGAGCGGACGGTCGATGCTGCAGATTACGCCGGAGAAGGTCGTGGTGGTTTCGGTTCCGCGCGCGGAGCGATAAGAGATGAGCCGGATCGGCGCAATCGAGGAGAACGGTTTCGCCGTGCTGCATAGGTTGTTTCCTTCCGAATATCTGGATTGCGTCTTAGAGCATCGATTATCGCCGCGGCGCAGCCGGGCGGGCGTTCGTCATGCGCTCGGTGTGGCTCCTGTCGAAGAGTTGGCCCGGCATCAAGTCCCGATGGAACTGGCGGTCGAGGTCTTAGGAGCGGATGGGTTCCCTTATCGCGCGACCCTCTTCGACAAGTCACCGCAGGCGAATTGGCTTGTTGTTGGGCATCAGGACACCGCCTTGCCGTTGCAGTCTCGGCGGGAAACACCGGGCTGGGGACCATGGTCGACCAAAGAAGAGATTGATTATGCACACGCTCCGGCAGCCGCACTCTGTCAGGTTCTGGCGTTGCCTGTGAGCTTCGACAATTCGACGGTTGAAAACGGGCCTCTCGGCGTTTTGCCACAAACGCACACGCCTGGAGTGCCAGGCGATGACGCGATCCATGAACTGTCGACGCGAATCTCACCGGTCGATTTGCGCGAGCCCCAAAGGCGGCGTTGTGGCGATTAGACCATTGATCGTCCATGCAACATCGAAGTCGCACGCGGAGATGCCAAGACGAGTCGTGCATATCGAATACGCTGCGTCGCGTTCAATTGCTGAGCCACTCGAGTTGGTTGCTTAGAGCAAAGTGATAGCGCCCCTATATGCAGGTACCTCGCGCTCGTACCGCGGGCGGCTGGCGCCTTCGCCTACAGGACTGCTGCATCTTGGACATGCGCGCACGTTTTGGATTGCGGCGCAGCGCGCGGCGGAATGCGGAGGGCAGTTAATTCTGCGCAATGAAGATCTGGATCAGCAGCGGTGTCGGGCGGATTTTGTTGGGGCGATGATCGAAGATTTGCGCTGGCTGGGAATTGAATGGGGCGAGGGGCCGGATTGCAGTGGGGCGTTGGGTCCGTATACGCAGAGCGAGCGGCGGGCGGGTTATCTCGAGGCGTGGAGGAAGTTGCGGGATTGCGGGGCGATTTATCCGTGTACTTGCTCGCGAAAGGATGTGGCGCAGGCGGTGGGGGCGCCGAATGAGGGGGATGATGAGCCGGTGTATCCGGGAACGTGCCGCCCTGGTGTATCCCGGGCCGCTCGGCTTCGCCTTCGCGGGACGGCCGAGGCGGCCGTCGCCACATGTGCCGTGGAGATGCCTGCTTCCGCACCCGCGGGAGTGAATTGGCGGTTTCGCGTGCCGGACGGGGAGGAAGTCTGCTTTCCCGACCTGCATCTGGGGCCGCAGCGGATGATTGCGGGGCGCGATTTTGGGGATTTCATCGTGTGGAGGCGGGACGACGTGCCCGCCTATCAACTGGCGGTGGTGGTGGACGACGCGGCCATGCGGATCAGCGAAGTGGTGCGTGGGGCGGATTTGCTTAAGTCGACGGCGCGGCAGATTCTTTTGTTCCGGGCGCTGGGACTTGCGGTGCCGGACTACTACCACTGCGATCTGGTGCGCGACGACGCGGGAGTGCGACTGGCGAAGCGGCACGATGCGTTGAGCATCCGCAAGTTGCGAGAGCTGGGGTGGACGCCCGAGCAGGTGCGCGGGCTCTCTTGAATTGACTCTCTCGAGAATCCCACCCTAGCCGCAAAAAACGCGGCCAGGATGGGGTCCCCCAATGGAGAAAGGTTCCTGACGCCAGGTTAGGCAGTAACCAATGCGCGAGACGGCTTGAAGCCCTTTCCGGCTGCCCGTAAACTTAAAAAATGCATGTGCACGCCCATGGCGCGGGCGGTCCTACTCGGGTGTTGAAGATTTCCCTGGCGGTGACCCTGGCTTACATTGTGCTGCTGGTGGTGGCCGGGGTGCGGGCGCATTCTCTGGCGTTGCTGTCGGAGGCGGGGCACAATCTCTCCGATTTTCTCGCGCTATTGCTCTCGCTGGTTGCGGTGTATTTTCAGTCGCGACCGGCCAACGCCAGCAAGACTTACGGCTATCAGCGCGCGGGAGTATTGGCGGCCCTGGTCAACGCCGCTTCGCTGGTAGCGGTCTCGTGTTTTATCTTCTACGAAGCCTTCCGGCGCCTCGAGCATCCCGAGCACGTGCAGGCTAGCGTCATGATGTGGGTAGCGGCGGCTGGCGTGGTGATGAACGGCGCGATTGCCCTGCTGCTTTACCGGTCGGGCGGCGACGTCAACATCCGCAGCGCACTGCTGCACGAGGTGGGGGACACGCTATCGACCGCGGCCGTCATCGCCGGAGGCTGGGCCATCCTGGTCACAGGCAACTACTGGATCGACTCAGCGCTGTCGGTTGGAATTGGTGTGCTGATCCTGTGGTCAGGCTTCGGTATCGTGCGCGAGACGCTCAACATTCTGCTCGAAGGCACGCCGCGCGGTATGAGGCTGGAGAAGATCGAGGCCGCGATGCGCGCCATCGAGGGCGTCAACGACGTGCACGATCTGCATGTGTGGAGTATCGGCTCGGAGACACATGCGCTGTCGTGCCATATCTCCATCGCCGACATTCCGCCGTCGGTCAGCGAGCGCATTCTGCGTGACGTAAAGGAGTGCCTGCTGCACGACTTCCGCATCGACCATACCACGATCCAGTTTGAGCACGTGGTGTGCGAAGTGGCGCATGGGTGCGTGATTCCGGTGGTGGAAAGCGAAGAGCACCATCACCACCACAGCCACTGAGACGTGCGACTACACCGGGCTGCACCTTGCTCTAATCGAGCCCGCCATCTAGGTAGCCTCGGTGTCTTCCGATACCTCTCCAATGAGGCCTATACGTACTTCAAGGATTCGGTGGCTTTCCCCTTCGTGCTCAGCTTTATCGGCATAGTTATCATCGCCGTTGCAATGAAGTTTAAGAAGAACAAAGCAGCATTGCAGCAGAGATTCTCCGCCTGGCTTCCTACAATCTCAGGACGGCAAGGTGAGTGCAACGGCAGCGCCAGCTTGAGTTATGGCATGCTTCCCCTCTGCTGTTCGTAAATTTCTTTTGCCCGCTCAATTGTGTCTGCCTCTTCCGGCGATTTGTCTTGACGCAGGCGGACGATTCTGGGGAAGCGGAGGGCGTAGCCGCTGTCGTGGCGGTCTGACTTCATCATGTTGTTGAAGGCCACTTCCAGGACGATTTTGGGCTCGACGACGCGGCGGAATCCCTGATCTTCGAACGTGTGTGCCAGGAACCACTCGGTCATCTCGGCAATCTCGGCGTCGGTCAGACCGGAATAGGCTTTGCCGATGTTGACCAGGCGGTCTTGATTCGTATCCCACACGGCGAAGGTGTAGTCGCTGAGCACGCCGACGCGTTTGCCGTGTCCGTACTCGACTGCGGTGACGACGACGTCGAGCGTGGCCAGTTCGCGCTTCATCTTCAGCCATGACTTGCCGCGCTTGCCCGGCGTGTAGGGTGAGTTGAGGTCCTTGATCATCAGGCCCTCGTTGCCCCGGGCCTGCGCGGCGGCGAACAATTCTTCTACTTCTTCGGGTGATGCGGCGCGGAACACGGGCGCGCGAATGACGCCGGCTGCGGCCATTTCCTCTTGTTCTCCAAAGAGCAACTGCCGTTGTCCGGGTCTTCTCTGTGACTCTGTGCCTTGCGGGTGATCGACCCGCTCTGCCGCCAGCAATTCGTCCAGAATCTGCGCACGCTCCCGCAGTGGACGGTCGATGACTAGCTCCCCGGCCGCATATAGGACGTCGAATACCAGGAAGGCAACGGGAATCTCGCGCAACATTTTGTCGCTGACTCTCTTGCGCCCGAGGCGCTGTTGCAGGACGCTGAAGGGGCGGGCTCGACCGGAGGTTGGAGCGTGAAGTGCCTGCGCGGCCACATCGGAACTCTGGACAGGGAGGCCGATAGCTTGCGCGGCCCTAGCGGGCAGATCCTGCCCTGAGCCTGTCGAAGCGAGTGCCCGCTCCACAGGTTCAGATTCGATAGGTTCAAGTCGACCATATTCCCAGGCCACGATCTCGCCGTCGAGAATGGCGTCTCGCGGCAAACCGGCAAGTGCGTCTGGGAGTTCTGGGAATGATTCGGTGATTTCGTCGCGGGTGCGGGAGAAAAACTTCACTTCGCCGCCGGAAACATGCGCCTGCGCGCGCATGCCATCGTATTTGTCTTCGACCACGGCTTCGGGGAAGTAGCTCAATCCCTCTTTGGGCGACTCGATCGGGCTGGCGAGCATGAATCCCAGGGGATGGAACAGGCGCATCTTGGCTTCGGACAGCTTGCCCTCGGCAGCCAGGCGCACGGTTTCGCCGATGTCGCCCACGAGCATGTTGGCCCGCTGCACTTCATTCGATGGCACTCCAAAGGCACTGGCAATCGCCTCTTCGACCAGGCTTTCTTTCAGGCCAATGCGAAGATCACCGGTCATGATCTTGATGATGTACTTGGCTTCGAGCGGAGTCGCGCGCGATAGCAGATCACGCACGAGCGCGGCCTTGGGCGCCGGCCCATGCGCCCCGGCAATCTGGCGGAACGCGCGTTCGACTTCCAGCACGTCCAGACCTTGACCGGGGCGTCGAGGGAGCACGTCGCCGGCAACGGCTCCCAGGTCGCCGTGACGGCGGTAGGCGGCGGTCAGTTCGGCTTCATCCTTTCCCGACAATTCCGCCACGATGGGCCAGAGCGACCGGCCGCCGACCTGCAGCGTGGTTTCTTCCCAAGCGGGAAAGGGCCGTCCGGAAAGGAATATGGCGGAGACGGCAGCCTTGTGGGTTGAGCGCGACTTGAGATAGTCGGCGACGATGCCGGTCTTCACCAGTTTCTTGGTCGTACTTGCAATGGCTTCACAGGCTTCGGCCAAGTGCCGCATACCGTCCTCAAAGACCAGGGCTAAACCCCTTCACAACATACGTTTGAAAGGGTAACTGGTCTCGGTCTCAGCCAACACCTGTGATACCCTATTACTTGGTTCCTGGCCCCGGGAAGGATCATCTAACGAAGGTGCATTTTTTGCGAAATTACCTGCGATTTCTTGCTGCTGTGCAGCTCCTACCCGCTTTAGAGAGCGGGGAAGAGACTCTGGTTGGCGGACAGGCTGTCCTCGAGGGCGTCATGATGCGCTCTCCCCACGCGTGGGCTATTGCCTGCCGAAAGCCGTCGGGCGAAGTCGTCACCATGAGCGAACCGCTGGAGCGTCCGTCAGAGAAGCATAAATGGATGGCATGGCCGATTGTACGCGGGGTGATGACGCTGGGCTATGCGATGAATCTGGGCTACCGCGCGTTGCGGTTTTCGGCGAATGTGGCGATTGAAGATGTGATGCAGGCCGAGCCGAGTGCTCATGTGCAGACCGCGGTCCCGGCTGTCGCGTCAGGGCCAAGTCTGGCGGCGCCCCCCAGTTCTCAGACCCGCGAAAAAGCGGCCACTCTCAGCAACTGGCTGGCCGCCGTGAATATTGTGATCTCGCTGGCCTTCTTCATCTTCATGTACAAGTACATCCCACTGCTGGCCGCGACCGAACTGAAAAAGATCGATCCCGCGCTGGGCGGACGGATTGTTTTCAACCTGGTTGACGGCGCGATCCGGCTGGGGCTGTTTCTTCTGTTTATTTGGGGCGTTTCCCTGTGGAAGGACATTCGTCGCGTGTACGAATACCACGGGGCCGAGCACAAGACAGTATTTGCGTTTGAGAACGGGGATCCATTGACCACCGCCTCGGTGCAGAAGTATTCGACGTTCCATCCGAGATGCGGCACCAGTTTTCTAATGACGGTCATGCTGATCTCGATCGGTTTTTACATGCTGGTACCGTTCACCACGTTCTGGGCGCGGTTTGCGTCGCGCATTGTGCTCTTGCCGGTGATTGCCGGAGTGTCGTACGAAATCATTCGCTTCGCAGCCAAACACCGCGGGTCCTTGTTCGCGCTGATGACCGCTCCCGGGCTCTGGCTGCAACGGATCACGACCAAGCCGCCGTCCGACGATGAGGCCGAGTGCGCCATTGTGGCCCTGAACCAGGCCATGTCGCTCGAAAAAGAGCGCGGTGGCGAACTGGTCATTGCCTAGCGGCTCCGCCGCGAATACTTCCTCTCTCCATCCTGATATCACTACAATTGCCGTAGAGACGTAACTGGTTACGTCTTGCCCGCGATGACCACGGGCTGCTGCGGCGGACCGAGACCGAGAAGGCACGTCTCCACGAAAGCTGATTATGTTTGAACGTTTAGACCAAATCGAAGCCCGCTATGAAGATCTGACACAAACCCTGGCGTCGCCGGAGATCATGAATGACTCGGCGAAATACCAGAAGACTGCCAAGGCACACGCCGAAGTCGCGCCCATCGTTGAGAAATATCGCGAGTACAAGGATCTGACCAAGGGCATCGCGGAGAGCGTGGCGCTGCTGGCCGACGAGAAAGATCCTGACATGCGGGCCTACGCTCAGGAAGAACTCAACCAACTGGAGTCGCGCGTGGGAGCGGTCGAAGAGGAACTGAAAGTTCTGCTTCTGCCCAAAGATCCAAATGACGAGAAGAACGTAATTCTCGAAATTCGCGCAGGCACGGGCGGCGACGAAGCGACGCTGTTCGCAGCGGAAATTTTCCGAATGTACACGCGATATGCCGAGACGCAGCGCTGGAAGGTGGAGGTGCTCTCGACGTCGGAATCTTCGGTCGGGGGACTGAAAGAAGTGATTGCGATTATCGAGGGCAACCGCGTGTATTCGCAGCTCAAGTACGAGAGCGGCGTACACCGGGTGCAGCGCGTACCAGCGACCGAGCAGCAGGGACGCGTGCATACGTCGGCCGTTACTGTTGCGGTGCTGCCGGAGGCCGAGGATGTGGACGTCAAGATCGAAGCCAAAGACCTGCGCATCGACACGTTCTGTTCGTCCGGTCCGGGCGGACAGTCGGTGAACACGACCTACTCGGCGGTGCGCATCACGCACATCCCGACCAATACGGTCGTGAGTTGCCAGGACGAGAAATCACAGATCAAGAACCGCGAGAAAGGGATGCGCGTGCTGCGCTCCCGCCTCTACGAAATCGAAATGGAGAAGCAGCAGCAGGCGCTGGCCAAAGAGCGCAAGGCCATGGTAGGCTCCGGCGATCGCAGCGAGAAAATACGTACCTACAACTTCCCCCAAAACCGGCTCACCGATCACCGCATCGGCTTCACCATCCACCAGCTTGACGCTGTCATGGACGGCAAGATTCAGCCTCTGATCGAGGCTCTGGTGACGCACTACCAGGCGGAGAAGCTGAAGCAGGAAACGGCCGGCGTGGTTTAGCTCGTGAAATCCAAAATCAGGCCGCGCCGATATGACTGACTTACATGCGACTCTTGTGGGTGTACTGGCCGACCGCTACGTGGCGAATGCGGCCCGAGTCCGTGAATTGGCCGCGCCAATTGGCGAAGACCAGTTCTGGCGGAAGCCTTTTGCCTTCGGCAACAGCTTTGGACATCTTGTGCTGCACCTCGCCGGCAATTTGAACTATTACATCGGAGCGCAGATGGCGCAAACGGGTTACGTTCGCGACCGGTCACGGGAGTTCAGCGATCCGAATCCTCCGTCGAAGGACGAGGCGCTGAAGCGTTTCGATGACGCGGTCAGCATGGTGGTGCGCACGATTCGCTCGCTGTGTTCCGACGATTGGTCAGCGGCGTACTCCGGGGTGGGCACCAACTCGCGGAACCGTCTCGATATGGTCATACAATGCGCGGCGCACATGCAGCACCACATCGGGCAGATGATTTACCTCGCCTACGAGTGGAAGCGGCAGAGCTAAAGCGCCGACTGACCGTGCAGCCTTATGAGCACGAAGCTCGAGCCTATAATACGACTCCGCAAATCGATGGGTGGCACCAGCCGTCGAGCGGGGTCTTATAAACCCCGGGAAACGCCAGATTAGCGTGCCGGGAGGGGGCAGCACCCTCACCCGCTACCAACCCTTCGCTTCTCGATGCCCTTGTGGTTGCCTCAGCGTTTTCTCCGTGTGGTGGCTCCGCCGTGGTGAAATAGGTTCGTGCAATTGAGAGCTGTCCTCACTTCGGCCATCGGGCGCCTTACCGCAGAACAGGTTCCTTCCCCGCGGATGAACGCCGAGTTGCTGCTGATGTTCACACTCGACTGCGACCGCGCCTATCTCTACGCTCATCCCGAGCGCGAGCTCACCGGCGAGGAACTGGGGCGCTACGAGGCGGCTCTGACCGAGCGGGTGCGGGGCGTTCCGGCGCAATACATTACCGGGCATCAGGAATTCTGGGGCATGGATCTGATCGTCACTCCGGCGGTTCTGATCCCCCGACCGGAAACCGAGCACGTCATCGAGACCGTCCTGGGACTTGCGGGAAGCGGCTGCATGGATGCTCCTGGCCCTCAAGGGCTAAAGCCCTCACGCTTACCGGACGACAGCGGCAGGGCTGGAAGCCGTGAGCTTCCCAAAGCCACAAGTCGCCATGCTCTTTCTCAAGTCCCTGATCGCCGCGTACCGTCCAAGGCCGTTCGTCCGAGTCAAGCTGTCGTGGAAGGAACTGGCGGACAGGAGTGCCCGCCCCACACAACCGCGGTGCGTATTGTGGACGTCGGGACCGGCTCCGGATGCATCGCGCTGGCGCTGGCGAAAGAAATGCAGGGAGCCGAGATCCATGCCACCGACGTATCCGGTGCGGCGCTGGAAATCGCCCGCGCCAACGCGGCTCGCCATGGGCTCGGCGGGCGAATTGAGTTTCATCAAACGGACTTGTTGGCAGGACTCCCCCCTGATTTCGATTTCATCGTTTCCAATCCGCCCTATGTTGGTGAATCTGAGGAGGATCAGGTCCAGCTGGAGGTTCGCAGATACGAGCCTCGCAGCGCGGTATTTGCGGGGCCGTCGGGAACAGAGGTCATCGCACGGCTGATTCCGCGGGCTCTCCTGGCGCTGCGGCCTGGAGGCTGGCTGGTCCTCGAAATCAGCGGCACCATCGTGAGTCGGGTGCAGCAACTGCTCCAGTCGTGGGAGGAAGTTCGCCTCATCTCCGACCTTCAGTCGATTCCACGGGTGGTGCAGGCGCGGAAACCCCGAAGCTAGGGCTCCCAAACTTGGGCCAGCCGAAAAGCAGCGTCCGGCATGGTGTCTCAGCCTATGGCAACTATTTGTGGATAACATACTGCCCGGAATACGTTTTGACTTGACGCCTGCCCCTGCACAGTGGCTTACTACTATCCCTATTAGTACTAAAACCTTTGGGCCACTCGCCAAACCGTCCACCCATCACACCTAACAGTTGTTGCCAATCACAATCAGTTGACTGGAGATAAGGAGAGTCGTTGATGAATTCACCCAGGTTCCAACGTGTGGTAACCGGTCTGTTCGCCACGACCGTGCTTGCTTCCTCGGTTGCCGCGGCGCAATTGTCTGTAGAAAGGGTGGCGGCAACCAATAAGACTCTGCAGCACGTCAAGGCCAGCATCGCCAAGCTTTCCCCTCGACAGCGAAAAATGCTGGATGGATACGCAAACATCGAGCATCTCGCCAATGCGTGGCAAACTTACGGCATGCGACTGGCTGACCCGTCGTTCGTCACCCGCGCCAGGCTAGCGCACCATCCGATGCCGCGCTCGCTGCCACAGAGCGGCGGCGTGGTGCGGGTTTCAGACCCGACTGTAGATCTCGTTTACTCCTCCATGGCCGGATTTACCCAGAGCGAGACCTCCACGGCGCGCTGTGGCAATACGGTAGTGGTTGGGTTTAACGATTCTGGCAGCGTCTTTGAAACTCCGTTCTACTTCACCGGGACGGGCGGCCAGTCGTTTAGCGGTTCGGCGTACTCCGCCAACGGGGGAGCGTCGTTCACCGATATTGGCCCGGTGAACCCTGGACCGGGGCTCGGCAACTTTCTGGGTGGCGACCCGGTGATCAACTGTGCCGACGCCAGCACGTTTTTCTATTCCCAGATTTTCGACTACACCGATGCCAGCGGCAACCCCTGGGCGGCAATCGCGCTCAACACATCAACCGACGGCGGCAAAAGCTGGGGTGACCCAGTCGCCGCGATTGCCAAAAGCAATTTCTATCATCTGCTCGATAAACCGTGGTCGACCGTCGATCCTTCCAACCACAAGAACATCTACGTGTCGTACACCGACTTCGACTTTACCTACTCCAGCGCAGCGTGCGGGGCCACCTTTCGGACCGCGATCGAGTTTGTAGAGTCCCAGGACGGCGGTGTCACCTGGTCGACGACACCCACGGTGGCCATCGAAGTCTGCGGCAACGCTGGGGTCCAGGGATCGCAAATGGCGGTTAGTTCGAAGGGTACGATGTACATCTCATGGGTGAACCTGGGTAGCAACTTCCCGTTTGGACCGCGCGTGATCCAGATCGAAAGTTACTCGGGCGGCACGCTTTCGGCGGCTACTACGGTTGAGCCCTCGGTTCAGCCCGGTGGCGATTCCTATTACCTGCAAGGCGAATTCCGCGACTTCCTGGATATGGCGATGGCAATCGACCATTCCGGGACCAAGACGGATGGGACTCTTTACGTTACCTGGGCGGATGGCCGCGACAAGATCGTTCCCGATCCGGCGGCCACTCAGGGCGCGTATGCCTACGACGACATTCTCCTTCGTTCTTCCGCCGATGGAAAGACCTGGAGCAACCCGGTCAAGGTGAACAGCGACTTCCAGGCCCGGCTGGCCAGTGGTCACGACCACTACCAATCCGGAGTTGCGGTCGACAACCGTGGCTACGTGGGGATCTGCTGGTATGACCGGCGGACGGACCCGGAGAATTTTGAGGTCCGGCGGCACTGTGGCGAATCGACCAACGGGTTCAACTTCACCGATGCTGATGTGGGGATGGCCCCCTTCTCTGGTTTGCACAGCACTGACGTATTCATCAACCCCATTTACATGGGGGACTATGACCAGATGACCAGCGACTTCCTGAACGGGAACTCCGGGTTCATCGGAGCTTTCCAATCGCAGGAGGGCATTCGCGGCAACCCGGACGCGGTGGCTTACAAGCTGCCCTAGCCCGTTGCGGTGCGAAAAATCTCGGGGCGGCCTCGCGCGGGCTGCCCCGATTCTTTTTGTTTCCGGATTCGATGTGCTGGCGAGAGGGATTCGCGAGCCAGCCTCAGCGCCGCACGGCGGCCGGCAGAATTTCCTCGACATCGATGATGTCGGTGGGGTAATTGCCGGTGTAGCAGGCTGAGCAGTAGGACGTCTGATCTCCTTCGCCGCAGGCCTGCTTCAAGCCGTCGAGTGATAGGTAGGCAAGAGAGTCGGCGCCGATGTAGTCGCGAATCTCGTTCACCGACTTGTTCGCGGCGATGAGTTGCCTTTTGGAGGGCGTGTCCACGCCGTAGTAGCAGGGAGAAATCGTGGGCGGGCAGGAGATGCGCATATGCACCTCCGTGGCGCCGGCGTTACGAATCATGCGCACAATCTTGCGGCTGGTAGTGCCCCGTACGATGGAATCGTCAATCAGAACGATGCGTTTGCCCTTCAGCAGCGAGCGCACCGGATTCAGCTTCAACTTGACCCCGAAGTCGCGCACACTCTGGCTGGGCTCGATGAAAGTGCGGCCAACGTAGTGGTTGCGAATCAGCGCGAAGCGGAAGGGAATGCCGCTTTCGGCCGCGTATCCCACGGCAGCGGTCACGCCGGAATCGGGCACGGGCACGACCAGGTCGGCTTCCACGGGCGATTCCTTGGCCAGTTGGCGCCCGAGATTTTCGCGGCTCGTCTGTACGGCGCGGCCGAATACTACACTGTCGGGGCGCGAGAAATAGACGTGCTCGAAGATGCAACTGGAAGCGGGGGCGCTGGTGGAATAGAACCGTGAGGTGATTTCCTCGGGCCCAACCACGATCAGTTCTCCCGGCTTGACGTCGCGTACGTATTCGGCGCCTATCAGGTCGAATGCGCAGGTTTCCGAGGCGAAAACAATCGTGTCCCGGGCGTGACCGTCTGTGGCCGGGATGCGGCCCATGGCCAGCGGCCGGAAGCCGCGCGGGTCGCGGGCGGCGAAGACGCGGTCGGCGCTCATCATCACCAGGGAAAACGCTCCTTCCACGCGCCGCAGAGCGTCGGCCATAGCTTCGGGCAGGGTGTGCTCACGGGAGAGCGCGATCAGGTGAACGATGACCTCGGTATCACTGTTGGTCTGAAAGATCGATCCCTGGGCCTCAAGCCGCGAACGGACCAGATGCGCATTGACCAGATTGCCGTTGTGCGCCAGGGCGATGGCGCCTTTGTTCGATTGCACCAGAATCGGCTGGGCGTTCAGCAGCGCGGAGTCGCCTGCCGTCGAGTAACGCGTGTGTCCGATCGCGAGCGAGCCGCGCAGCGGCGAGAGCACCTCTTCGGTAAAGATGTCGGCGACCAGGCCCATCGCCTTGTGCTGACGCAGGGTCAAGCCGTCGGAACTGACCATCCCGGCCGACTCCTGGCCCCGATGCTGCAGAGCGTGCAGCCCCAGGTAAGCAAGTTTCTCAGCCTCCGGGTGGGCAAAGATCGCCACCACGCCGCACTCGTCACGAAATTTGTCGGAACAATGCATTTAGCCCTTTGCCTATAACTGCTCGTGTGGGACCGGGTCTTTGACCCGGTCAGGCCGAGCAGAGCTCGGCGGCTTCTGTCTGTCTTGTCTCAATCTGCCTCGACCAGCTCCGGATCGGTCCGCAGCGCCGACTCCAGGGCCGATTCGTACACCTCGCTCAGCTCGGAAATCACCGCTGAAATTACCCGCTTGCCATCAAGAGAGACTTCCAGTCGGTCCGGAATCGTCTCTCCGATCACATCCATCGCGACCCCACGCTTCCCCGTTACTTCTTTGATTCGCGACAGCTGAGCCGGGTCGCAGGAGACCACAATCCGGCTGGCATCTTCTCCAAACAGCGCAAACTCCGCGGGCAGCCCGCCGGATGCCACATTCACCCTTGCTCCCACCCCCTTCGGAAACGCCTTTTCGGCCAGCGCTACCGCCAAGCCGCCATCGGAGCAATCGTGGGCGGAATCCACCAATTCCTGCTGTATCAGTTCGATGACCGCTTTCTGCAACGCCGCTTCGTTCTCCAGATCAAGTTCAGGCGGATATCCCCATAGCGTTCCCAGAATTTCTTTGGCGTACTCGGAAGAACCGAACTCACTCTGGGCGTCGGTGATATCTCCTGGCTCGCCGGCGCGCAATATCACGATCGTGCGTCCGGTCGCGGTGAAATGCATTTTGGCGGTCTTGTGGACGTCGTCGAGAATGCCCACGACGCCCAACACCGGCGTGGGATAAATGCCCTCGCCTAGGGTCTCGTTGTAGAAGCTGACATTGCCGCCGGTGATGGGGATTTCCAGTTCCTCGCAAGCCTTGGTGATGCCATCGATGCTTTGCGAGAACTGCCACATGATGTGCGGCTTCTCGGGATTGCCGAAGTTGAGGCAGTTGGTGGCACCGACCGGGGTTGCGCCCGAGCACGCTACCTTGCGCGCCGCCTCAGCGACAGCGTGCATCGCACCGAGACGCGGATCGAGATAGCACCAGCGGCCGTTGCCGTCGAGCGCCATCGCGAGCCCACGCTGCGAGCCTTTGATGCGGATCACTCCGGCATCGCCCGCCCCCGGCGCGTCGACCGTGTTGGTCTGCACCATGTGGTCGTATTGCTGCCAGACCCAGCGCTTGCTGCAAATATTGGGGCTGGCGAGCACACGCGTCAGATGCCGGGCGAAGTCGTTGATTTCGCCGAGTCCGACTTGCTCCGGCATTTCGCGCGACACTGAAGGTTCCCATCGAGCGAGCGGACGCTTGTAGACGGGCGCATCGTCGGTGAGCGCTTGATTCGGGATCTCGGCCACGACCTTGCCGTGCTCGAGAACGCGCAGCTTGTTGTTGGCGGTAACCTGCCCGACTTCGACCGCATCCAGTCCCCACTTCTCGAATACGCGAAACACCTCTTGTTCGCGGCCTTTTTGTGCCACGAGCAGCATGCGCTCCTGCGACTCGCTGAGCATGATCTCGTAAGGAGTCATGCCCGTCTCGCGCTGCGGCACGCGATCGAGCTCGATTTCGATACCGACTCCGCCACGCCCGCCCATCTCACAGGTGGAGCATGTCAGGCCAGCCGCGCCCATGTCCTGTATGCCGACAATCGCGCCGGTTTGCATGGCCTCGAGACAAGCTTCGAGCAGAAGTTTTTCAAGGAAGGGGTCGCCGACTTGGACATTGGGCCGCTTGGCTTCCGACGCTTCGCTGAATTCTTCGCTGGCCATGGTGGCGCCGTGGATGCCATCGCGGCCTGTCTTGGCGCCCACATAAATCACCGGGTTGCCCTGGCCGGCGGCGCGCGCGTAGAAGATTTGATCTTTGCGGACCAGACCCAGCGCAAACGCGTTGACGAGCGGGTTGCCGGAATAGCAAGGCTCGAATTTCGTCTCACCGCCGAGGTTTGGCACCCCGAAGCAGTTGCCGTAGGAGGCGACGCCGCTGACGACACCATCGAGGATGGAGTGATTCCGGTGGATCTCGGCTCGTGTGAGAGCAGGTTGTGTGGAGCGGGCACCCTTGCCCGCTTCTTGTGCGCCGCCGCCGGTAGCGGGCAAGAGTGCCCGCTCCACACTTGCCTGACTTGTGATGGGGCCGAAGCGGAGCGAATCCATCACCGCGACCGGCCTTGCGCCCATGGTGAAGATGTCGCGCAGAATCCCACCCACGCCGGTGGTCGCTCCCTGAAAGGGCTCAATGAAGGACGGGTGATTATGCGACTCGATCTTGAACGCGCAGGCCCAGCCATCGCCGATGTCGATGATCCCCGCGTTTTCGCCCGGCCCCTGCAGAACGCGCTTGCTGCGCGTCGGCAGACGCTTCAGATGCACGCGCGAGGACTTGTAGGAGCAGTGCTCGCTCCACATCACGCTGAAGATGCCCAGTTCGGTGAGTGTGGGCTCGCGTCCGCCCAAAAGTTGCTTGATCTTGTCGTACTCCTCGAGCGTGAGTCCGTGCTGCCGGAGGGTCTCCGGAGGAAAGGCAGAAGTCAAAGAGGTGGCCATGAGAGGAACTTCTATTGTCGCATTTGGGGGCGCGCATGGGTAGGACAATCACGCCCATTTCTTGCCTGGAATTTCTGGCCCAGATGGTGGGCTAGTGCCCCGGCCGCAGGGCAAGCAATGCCATGGCCATGGCTGTCTTCTGGTCGGTGCCCCAGGGAGGGCCCACTGATTTCCGCAACCCATCGACTTGCTTCCGCAGTTCCGACTCTTTCAATTCCCAAGTGTCGGCAGCGCTGAGCCAGACCTCGCGCTCGCGAACGGAGACTACCGCCACCCTGCGGACCTGGCAGGCGGAAGCCAGCGCCTGGCGGAACAGAGCCGCTTCCGCGGTGTGAATCAGAGGATGGGAGCGCAGCACTGCAGCTAGGTCCTTGGGGACCAACCTCGAACCGGACGGGATTCCTGCAGCTTTGACCGCAGCGTCGATGGACCGGAGATGCTCGAGAATATCTTTGAGGGAGATTCGGGCCATTTCTTGAGATGCGTCCTCGACGCGGCGGACTAACTCCGCGGCTTGAGATGGAGGGAGTTCCGCAGCTTCGTGGTAGACGAAGCGGGGAAGAGAATTGCCGGGCGGCAAAAGTTCGATGCGGCGACGGAGCAACACTTTAAACTTGCCGGGCACTCCTGAGACCGCAACCAGAGCCGCCCAGCCGGTGTGCAGCCTGAATCCGAGCGCGGCAGGTGCGGGCATGCTAGGAAGATTAGAAGCAACGCTGGATCGGACGCAAGTCGCCGGCGATCCTCAAATGAGAGGATTCGAGTTTTGTTTCCGGTAAGATCCGATCCGGTAAGATCTCGAGGCACATGAAATCGATCACTATCGGGACGGCTGGGCACATCGATCACGGGAAGACGGCGCTGGTGAAAGCGTTGACCGGGATCGATGCGGACCGACTGATGGAGGAGAAACGGCGCGGTATCACCATTGACCTGGGCTTTGCGCATATGGACCTGGCCGGCGCCGACGGCGAGACGCTGCGGCTCGGGTTCGTGGACGTTCCCGGGCACGAGCGTTTTGTACGCAACATGCTGGCTGGTGTGGGTGGCATTGATCTGGTGCTGCTGGTGATCGCCGCCGACGAGTCGATCAAACCGCAGACGCGGGAGCATTTCGACATCCTGCAGCTAATCGGCGTGGAGCGGGGGATTACAGTGCTCACCAAGTCGGACGCCGTCGATGCGGAGACGCTGGATGTAGTGCGATTGGAGGTGGAAGAGTTTCTGCGCGGCACGTTCCTGGAAACCTCAAACTCTCCCATCGTCGCGGTGAGTTCACTGACAGGCGCGGGGCTAAATGAACTGAAGAAGGCGATCATCGCGGCTGCGGCCGAGGTCAGGCCGCGGGATTCCCGGGCCTTGGCACGGTTACCCGTCGACCGCGTATTCACCATGAAGGGATTCGGCACCGTGGTGACTGGAACTCTGATTTCCGGGATGATTGGGCGTGATGAAGAGTTGGAAATCTTTCCCACCCGGCAGCGGGTGCGGGCGCGAGGAGTCCAGGTGCACGGACAGACGGCGGACGCTGCCGTAGCCGGGCAACGTACCGCGCTGAATGTGACGGGAGCGAGCACCGACGATCTGACGCGAGGGATGACTCTGTCCCCGCCCGCGACATTTTCGGCAACGCGTGCGGTCGATGTGCAGTTGAAGCTGCTGTCTTCCGCGCCTCGGGCTCTGAAAAGCCGGACGCCAGTGCACTTCCACTCCCACTCGATGGAGACCGTGGCCGAAATCGTTTTTCATCGTTCTGCGCAGCTGAATCCCACTCTGGCGAAGAGCGGCAAGGCGGAGGCGCTGCAATTGGCGCCGGGCTCGGAAGCATTCGCGCGCATCAAGTTTCCTTGGCCCGCGCTGCTTTTGCCGCGCGATCGATTCATCATCCGCCAGTTTTCTCCCGTGGTGACAATCGGCGGCGGCGTGGTTCTGGACGCGGCGCCGCTTCCGGGATTTAAACGGTCGGCTGTTGACGACCTGTTGCAGGCATCCGCTGCAGAGGATCCGGTGGCGATGCTGGCGACAAGGGTCGCCCGGCGTGGGTACGACGGGCTTACCATGGCCCAGGCGGTGAGCGAGACCGGATGGCGCAAGGAGATGATTGTGTCTTACCTGGAGGGCCCGCTCGCAGCGAAGACGGTGCTGCGATTCGGCGACCTGTTGCTGGATTCAGCGGCCATGGCGATGTTGGGCAGGTTGTTGCCAGAGACGGTCTCCGCGTTCCACAAAAAGAATCCGCTGGTCGGAGGCATGGGCAAGGAAGCGCTGCGGGAGAAATTCGGTTTGAGTCCGGAGGTTTTTGCGGCAGTGACCGATTCTCTAGTGCGCGAGAAGAAGATTGAAGTCGCCGGCGATCTGGTTCGCTTGCCTGGCCACGGCGTGGTGATGAAGGATGAGGAAGCGGAGTCGAAAAAGAAGATTGAAGACGCGTTTGCTTCGGCGGGATTGAAGGTCCCGGCGCTGCACGAGGTCATTGCCGGGCTGAAGGTGGACAAGGCGCGAGCGCAGAAGATTGTGACTCTTCTGCTGCGAGACAAGGTACTGGTGAAGATTTCCGAAGAGCTGGTGTTTCACCAAAGCGCACTCGAGCAGTTGCGACGCCAGATTGCCGGGCAGAAGGCCAAGTCGCCCCAAATGGACGTAGCCCAGTTCAAAGAGTTGACCGGAGTGAGTCGCAAATATGCCATCCCGCTGTTGGAGTATCTGGATCGGGAACGGGTCACACGGCGGGTCGGAGACTTCCGGGAAATTCTTTAGCCACGGATTTACGCGGATCCGCACGGATTAAGACAAAACATTTCGTTCCTCTCCGTGTGAATCCGTGCGATCCGTGGCGCGGTTAGATATTCTCCTCGGGGAACTCGACCTCCAGACCGAGTGGATCGGTGAAGCGGTTGGTGAGGTTGGCAAGACCCGTGAGCAGGTGGATGTCGACGATCTCGGGTTCGGAAAATTCCTTCTTCAAGGGCACGAAGTCGGCATCGTTCACGTCGTGCGGAGTTCGCGTCAGCTTTTCAACATGTGCAAGCGCTACACGTTCCTTCTCGCTGTAGCGTGAGTAGTCTCCGGCTTTGAGCGCGGTCCAGTCTTCTGCCGTCAGTCCCACGCGCTTCGACGACGCAACGTGATGCTGCGTGCAATAGTGGCATCCGTTGATCAGAGAAACACGGAGGTAGATCAGTTCATACAGCTTGCGGTCGAGTGAACGGCCCACGCTGGCGTAGAAGGGCAGGAAATTCTTAAGCATCTCGGGACGGTGGGCCAGCACTTTCTGCGCGTTGCCAGGCTTGCCGCGAAGCGTTTTTTCATAGATTTCCTTCACTTCGGCATTAGCTGACTCCGGACTGATCAGACTGATGCGCGCCATCGGATTCTCCTGAATGGAAACTGAGCACGAATCTCTTGTTCATCATCGCAGATTGTGGTGTTTTATGCCGAAGGGCACCCACGCGTTCAAGTTCTCGGCAGTCTTGCCGATATACGGAATGAGGGAATCTGACGTGCGAGTAGCATACTCGGCTTTTTGCTGGCTGGTCTGGGGACGGTCCACAGCTTTCAGCAGACGACCCAGGATCCTGATATCGAATCCAAGATCGTTGCCTGGGAAAACGTTGCAAAGGTGCAAGCGCAAGGCCAAAGACATAAAAACCCTGGATGCAATCCTCGACGATGACTTTGTCCAGGTGGATCAGGAAGGCCGAGTGCGAACCAAGGCTGGTTTCTTGGCGCATGTGCAAAGCGCCGACGCATTGCAGTAGACCTTGAACTTCATGATCGTGAGGTTGCACCGCGACACCGCGATCGTGACGGGACTGTATACGATCAAAGGTCGGGCCGGAGGGAAGCCGTTCTGGCAACGAGGACGCCTTGTGGAGACCTGGCTGCAGAAGAATGGCCGGTGGGTTACCATCGCGAGTCTGTCGACGCCAAACGAGTAACGCCGGCGCAAATGGGGTTCGTCTTACTGGCCCGACTTGCTGATGGTCGGGGTTGCGCGGCTCTGTCTGTTCCCGCACAAGAGGCGGACGGGAACATTGCCACAACGATCCGTGCCCTGGAGCGCGGGTGGGTGGACGGACAATCGTGGAACAATAATCGTGCCTTGGACCAAATTTTCGACAACGCATTAGTTTATGTGGAATACGGTCAGCGGGTGACCAAGGGGGATTACCTTGCAAGAATAAAGCAGGAATCTCCTCAGATCGCGATGGAAGCCATGACCGTGCGCTAATTTGGAGACACTGCCATCGTCGTCGGAACCTACCGAGAAAGGCAGTCGAAGGGCGGGCAGCGAGAGGTAAAGCGCTGGCGATTCGTCGACACTTGGGTACGCAAGAAGAACGGTTGGGTGTTGGTCGCCGCAGCTTCCGCCCCGATCTCGCGGTAGCATGAAGTGCCTGTCACTGCAGGACCGAGCACGGTTGCGCCGCCCTTCGCGCGCAGCGGTCCCCCCCGTAATCGCAATCAGGAATCAGGAGGAGCAACGAAGTTGAATATAATATTGATAACCTTGGTTACTGCACTGGCGGCTTCGGTTCACGCGCAATCTGAAGCCGATGCGGCGGCCCAGTCGAAAATCGTCGCCCTGGAGCAATTGTGGAACCAGGCGTACAAGTCCGGCGACACGAAGGCCCTGGATTCCAACACTGACGACGCGATTGTGCTGGTGAACGACGACAGCTCCGTTGCAGACCAGGCGGAGTTTCTGGCCAGCGTCAAGTCGTCCATGTCGCAGCCCAATGCGCAGCGACCGCAGGTAGCGCCGCAATCGCTGGCCGTCCATGTGTTCGGAAATGTGGCGATAGCAACCGGAGTTATGAGGGTGAAGGGCAGAGAGAACGGCAAGTCTTAGCGCCGGCGACAGCGGTTCGCCGACACCTGGCTGAAGAAGGGTGGAGGCTGGGGCTGAGTGGGCACGAACGCTTCGCCTGTCCTCTGTTAGAAGCAAGTTTCGCCCAGATGTTCACCAGAGAGATGCTTCACATTCGTCCCGCAATCATCGATGACGTAGCTGTGCTTCGGACCATGATCCGCGAACTGGCGGAGTTCGAGCACGAACTTGAACTCGTTACCATCAGCGAGGAAGAGCTCAAGCGTGATGGCTTCGGACAGAACCCGCGGTTTCGCGCGCTCATCGCCGATTGGGAAGGACAGCCCGCCGGATACGCCCTGACCTTCCCATACTACTCAACCTGGGTGGGGCCGGGGCTGTTTCTCGAAGATTTGTTTGTACGTGAGCTTTTTCGCGGGCGTGGGATCGGAAAGGCTCTGCTGGCCGCGGTCGCGCGCATCGCGGCCGAGGAGCACTGTTACGGCATACACTGGGAAGTGCTCGACTGGAATGAGAAGGCGATTGGGCTGTACGAGGCGCTGGGGGCGGAATTCCGCGATCAGTGGCGGCCGGTGCTGTTGACCGGCGAAGCCTTGAAGCGACTGGCGAGGAAGGCCGAGTGAGGGAGCAGGTACGAATCATCGGAGCGGGACTGGCAGGATCGGAAGCGGCGTGGCAGTGTGCCCGGCGCGGCGTGGACGTGGAATTGTACGAGATGCGCCCGGTGCGGCAAACGCCTGCGCATCAAACTGCGGATTTTGCCGAACTGGTGTGCTCGAATTCGCTGAAGTCGGACAGCGAGAACACCGCTCCTTGGCTGCTGAAAGAAGAAATGAGACGGGCGGGTTCGTTGCTGATGGATATTGCCCGGGAGTGCGCGGTTCCAGCCGGACACGCGCTGGCGGTGGATCGGGTCACATTTGCGGCAGGGGTGACCGACGCCATCTCGCGAGAGCGGCGGATTGTCATCCGACGCGAGGAAGTGGCGGCACTGGACGAGGCTGGATCGGTGTCCGTCATCGCTACAGGGCCACTGACTTCTGAGGCACTGGCTTCTGAGATTGCGCGGCTGAGCGAACCCTCCGCCGCTCGCGACATTGCGCGGGCGAAGCCTGCCCCTTCGACAAGCTCAGGGCAGGCTCTGAGCTTGCCGAAGGCAGCGCCTGCGCCACACAACCACCATCTCTACTTCTACGACTCGATCAGCCCGATCGTGGAGGCGGACTCGATCGATATGTCGCGGGTGTACATGGCGGCACGGTATGACAAGGGCTCCGCCGATTACATCAACTGTCCGATGAGCCGCGAGGAATATGACCGGTTCTACGATGCACTGGTGGCGGCGCAATCGGTCGAAGAACGCGACTGGGAGAAGCTGAATTATTTCGAGAGCTGCTTGCCAATCGAGGAGATTGCGCGGCGGGGCCGCGATACACTGCGCTTCGGACCGATGAAGCCGGTGGGTTTGAAGGATCCGCGGACGGGGAAAATGCCCTATGCCGTGGTGCAGTTGCGCCAGGAAAATCTGCGCGCGGATTCTTACAACCTGGTCGGGTTTCAGAATCATTTGAAGTTTGGCGACCAGGCGCAGGTGTTGCGGCTGATCCCCGGGTTGGACAATGCGCGCTTCCTGCGCTACGGGCAGATTCACCGCAATACCTACATCAACGCGCCGGCGCTGTTGAGGGACACGCTGCAGATGAAGGCCTATCCGCGCGTGTTCTTCGCGGGGCAGATCTGCGGCGTCGAGGGCTACGTCGAGTCGATTGCAACCGGGCTGATGGCGGGCGTCCACGCTTCGGCGCTGGTGGCTGGAAGCCACCCCGTACCGCCGCCGCGGGCCACGGCCTTCGGGTCTTTGACCCATTACATCAGTCACGCGGACGCGCGAAACTTCCAGCCGGCCAATATCACCTTCGATTTGCTGCCTCCGCTTGAGAAGAAAATTCGGGATCGGAAACAGCGACATCAGATGCAGTGCGAGAAAGCTCTGCTGGCGTTTGACGAGTGGGTTGGCGCAACGGTCGTGAAGACTTGAATCGCGGAGGGCGCCCGTTCCTGGCGCCGAATTCTTCACTTCGCTACTCGTTTTCCGCTGGCGCGGCGCGCAGCGATAACCGTGTAGTTAATGCTTCGCGCCGGCAGCCATTTCAACGAGACCATGCGTGCTGACGTTTTTGACTGAAGTAACACTACAAAACGCAGAAAACACCGCGCTACTCACGCATGCGGGAAAAAGCAATGGCTAGAAAGTCCCATTGGCATCGGTGGCACTTTACAGCGGTGTCGCTTCCCGATAGCATGCAACTCGCTCCTAAATTTTTATTTCGAGTGAAAGCCTCTGCAGGCTTGCGATCCCCAGGGCGTGGTCGCTCCCGGCAGATTGCGGAAGGCTGATGAAACCAAAACGCACGATTCTGTGTGTAGACGACAACGAACAGTCTCTGTCCCATCGCAAGATTATGCTGGAGACTCGCGGGTACCGCGTCGCCAGCTTCTCCCGCGGAGAAGAGGCGTTGGAGCGCTTCACCAAGGGAGATATCGACCTGGTGATCGCCGACATGGCTATGCCCGGGCTCGATGGCCCGCAGTTGATCGCCAGGATCAAGGAGATGTCGCCGAACACGCCCGCCATCCTTATTTCGAGCAAGTTCCGCATCTACGATCATGATTCGCAAGCCGATGTTTTCCTGACCAAGGGAATGTACGCTCCGGTCGATCTGCTCGAGCGCGTACGCCAGTTGCTGGTGCGAAAGCGCGGGCCCAAGCGCATGCAGCAACGGCCGGCCGCTTTGGCCGGCCAGGTCGGTGTGGCCTGAGATCTTTACCGAAGCGCAGGTCCCTCATTTATTTCCGCCGTTCATGTAAGATTCTTGTCAGGCATGGGCGGAGCATTCATCGAAGCCAGAGATCTGCGCAAGACCTACCATGTGGGCAAGATCGAGGTCGAAGCGCTGCGCGGCATCTCTTTCAGCGTGCAAAAGGGTGAGTTCGTCAGCGTAGTGGGGCCGTCGGGGAGCGGAAAGTCGACGCTCTTCTATCTGCTGGGCGGACTCACCCGCGCCGATGGCGGCAGCGTTGTGCTGGACGGCGACGATCTGGCCAAGCTCTCCGACGCCGAGCGCACCCGCATGCGCAAGCACAAGATCGGTTTCGTTTTTCAGAAGTTCAACCTGCTGCCAACCCTCGATGCCCGGTCCAACATCCTGATGGCGCAGGAAATTTCTGGCAACGGCGGTCGCGATCCAGTGCATTTCAACCGCATCACCGACCTACTGGGACTGACCAAGCGCATGGGGCATCGTCCGGCGGAACTTTCCGGAGGTGAGCAACAGCGCGTCGCACTGGCGCGGGCGCTTATCAATAAGCCCGCCGTCGTCCTGGCCGACGAACCGACAGGGAATCTCGATTCCAAGAATTCTGAGGTCGTGCTCAGCATGCTGCGGCGGTCGAACCAGGAACTGGGCCAGACGGTTTTGATGATCACACACAATCCGGAGGCGGCGAAATACGGTGACCGCATCCTCCACATGCGCGACGGGCAGATTGTGAAGCCGGAGGACGATCCGCAGTGGGCGCTGCATCAGGTGGAGCCCGGCGGATAGGCGCCGAGACGGCGGCGCTAACCGCGATGTTATCCTAGAGAATCTTATCTGTTGTGAGGGCTGCGATCTTCCATGTCCAACCCAGAAACTCCTGAAAACCAACCTGGCCCCGAAACTACTGAGTCGTTCGGCGACATTCTCTCTCAGTATCAGAAGAGCCACGCGCGCAAGGCCGAGGGCAGTAGACAGATCCAGGCGACGGTGATTGCGGTGACGGCCGAGGCAGTGTTCTTCGATATCGGATACAAGTCCGAGGGAATTCTGCCGCTCACGGCGCTTCAAGGCGAAACTCTGCAGCCCGGCGACAAAGTGTCGGTCACCGTAAAAGGCCGCGATCCGGATGGCTACTACGAGCTTTCGCGCTTCAAGGTCGAGCAGCCCATGGACTGGACGGCGCTGGAAAAAGCCTTCGCCGACAAAGCCTCCGTCTTGGGCACAGTGACCGCCGTGGTGAAAGGCGGATTCAGCGTCGACGTCGGAGTGCGCGCGTTCATGCCGGCCTCGCGCAGCGGCGTGCGCGACGCAGCCGAGGTGGAGAACCTGGTGGGCCAGGAGATTCGCTGCCGCATTATTAAGCTCGATGTCGCGGACGAGGATGTAGTGGTCGATCGTCGTGCGGTCGCGGAAGAGGAAGAGCGCTCCGCGAAGGATCGCCTCTACTCGCAAATCAAAGAGGGCGAGACCGTGAGCGGCACGGTGCGCAGCCTCACAGATTACGGCGCGTTCGTCGACCTGGGCGGGGTCGACGCCCTGCTCCATGTGGGAGAAATCGCCTGGGGGCGTGTCAACAAACCCTCCGACGTGCTTTCGGTGGGCCAGCAAATCGAAGTAAAGGTTCTCAAGCTGGGAACCGACGCAGACAAGCGGCGCATTTCGGTCGGCCTGAAGCAATTGCAGCCGCATCCCTGGGACGCGGTCTCGCAGAAGTATAACGCTGGAGACCGAGTGCGGGGCACGGTCACGCGCCTGGCAGAATTCGGCGCGTTCGTGGAATTGGAGCCCGGCATCGAGGGGCTGATTCACATTTCGGAGATGTCGTGGTCCAAGGGCAGAGTCCGAAAGCCCGGCGACGTGGTGAAGCAGGGCGAGACGGTCGAGGTGGTGATTCTGGGAGTGAACGCCGCGGAGCGCCGCCTCTCGCTTGGGCTCAAACAGGCTCTAGGTGATCCCTGGGCCGATATTTCACAGCGCTTTGCGGTCGGGTCGGCGATCGAAGGGCCGGTCACCAATCTGCAGAAGTTCGGTGCGTTCGTGCAGGTCGCCGAAGGAATCGAAGGAATGATTCACGTCAGCGATATCAGCGCGGAGAAAAGGCTCAACCATCCGGCGGATCTGCTGCGAGTTGGACAGATAGTCGCGGCGCAGGTGCTGGCGATTGATCTGGAGAAGCGGCAGATGAAGCTGGGCATGAAGCAGTTGGTACCGACAGGGTTAGACGAGTACATCGCCGAGCACAAAGAAGGCGACGTGGTCACGGGCCGGTTGATGGATGATGCGGGCGATCGCGCACGGGTGGAACTGGGCGACGGCATTCACGCGACCTGCAGAGTAGCAGCGGCGGCCACGCCAGGGGGCGAGGCAGCGACGTCGACCAAAGCGGACCTGTCGTCACTTAGTTCGATGCTGCAGGCGCGATGGAAGACCGGCTCCGGCGGCCCTCCAAAAACCGAACCGGCGCGCGCCGGGCAGGTACGCAGTTTTCGTATCGTAAAGCTGGACCGGCCGGCGAAGAAAATCGAACTGGAACTGACGTAGGCTGCGCCGACCTAGGCGTGGCCGGTGAGTTTGCGATGACTTGGGCGCCTCCCATCTTGCTTCCCGATGAATTTAATGCCGCGGCACATTTTGTCGATCGGCACGTGCGCGAGGGCCGCGATGGTAAGACAGCGATCGAATGTGGCGACCTCCGAGTCACGTTCGGCCAGCTCTTTGCTCTTGTAAACCGACTCGGCAGCGGGCTGAAGGGTTTGGGAGTGCGGATGGAAGAGCGAGTCTTGCTCTTGCTGCTGGACACGCCGGAATTCGCCGTCAGCTTTCTTGGGGCGATCAAAATCGGCGCCGTACCGGTTCCGGTCAATACTCTGCTCCTGCCCTCCGACTACAAATACTTGCTCAACAACTCGCGGGCGCGCGTAGCCGTTGTCAGCGACTCTTTGCTTCCCCTCATCGAGTCGATTCCTCGGAATGAATTGCGTTATTTGGAAAAGGTCGTGGTAGTTGGCGGGGGCGCTGCAGCAGGAACGATCTCGTTCGAGGACCTAGTTCAAAACAGTGCGAGGGACCTGGAGGCTGCGCCAACCCGCAAGGACGATGCGGCTTTCTGGCTCTACTCCTCCGGCAGTACCGGTCCGCCGAAAGCTTGTGTTCACCTGCAGCACGACATGGTGGTGAGTGCCGAACGTTACGCCAAGGCAATTCTCAAGATCACCGAAAGCGATCGCTTTTTTAGTGTTGCCAAACTTTTCTTCGCTTATGGCCTGGGAAACGGGCTTTATTTTCCACTGTCGGTGGGCGCTACGAGCATTCTGCTGCCCGGTCCACCACGTCCGCAGGCGATTTTTGAGGTGATTGAGCGCCATCGCTCGACGCTGTTCTTCTCGGTACCATCCAACTACGTCAAATTGCTCGCGCACCCGGCGCCGCCTGAGCGAGATTTCGATCTTTCTTTCATCCGCCACGCTGTTTCGGCAGGCGAAGCTCTGCCCGCCCCCGTTTTTCATCGTTTCAAAGAACGCTTCGGAGTGGAGATCCTTGACGCTATCGGCTCCACTGAAGCGTTGCACATGACGATCTCCAATGTTCCAGGCGAGGTGCGGCCCGGCTCGAGCGGCAAAATTGTTCCCGGCTTTGAGGCCAAGATCGTCGACGATCACGATCGGCCCGTGGCGCAGGGGCAGATCGGAAATCTCCTGGTCAAAGCCGATTCGACCTGTGCTGAGTACTGGAACGAGCATGAAAAAACGAAAGACACTCTGGCTGGCCACTGGCTCCGGACCGGCGACAAGTATCATCAGGACGAGGGCGGATATTTTTGGTATGCCGGACGATCGGACGACATGATGAAAGTCAGCGGGGTTTGGGTCAGCCCCATCGAAATCGAGCGAGTTCTGACGGAGCATCCTGCGGTGCTGGAAGTGGCGGTTGTGTTCCGCCAGGATGCCGACCAGCTTGCGAAGCCTGCCGCCTGCGTGGTATTGCGAAATGGCGCCGGCGGCACTCCGCAACTTGCCCGCGAACTGCAGGATTTTGTGCTGGGACGCCTCCCTGTCTTCAAGCGCCCGCACTGGGTGGAGTTTCTTCCGGAGTTGCCAAAAACGGCTACCGGGAAAGTTCAGCGGTTCAAACTGCGCGCACTTGTGAGTGCGGGACCGAGCGAAAGCCGTTAGGGAAGCGGTGCCGGAATCCAAAGTCGGATTCCTTTCCTCGTGCAAAGCGAAGAACGGCGTAAGCTGTTGTATCCATTCGGGAAATACCCTGCGATTTTAGGCGAAAGTTTGCCTGAATGGAGCAAGCGCTTTACATTGATGCAGACGAGCGGGAGTAACTCCAGTGGTAGAGTGCGACCGTGCCAATTCTCTCCTATTCAATAGTTTCAATGCATTATAAAAGGGCGCCCCGCTTCAGAAGGCGGAAGCAATGTGTGGCGCCAGCGCCGCTCCGTCTCGCTGCATTGCAATCGAAAAACTGAGCGCTCCGGCTGTTTGATGGAGAGCCGGGATTGCCGGCTCTTCGTATACCGGCTCTTCGTATAACAGGCGGGAAATTTGCTACGATGGCCTCGCAAGCAGAGGGCTGCGGAAATCTGATGCTTATGCCGGAGCAGCAGTCGGCGTCATAATCTTATCCTCTACCACACCAGTTAAATTAGAAGCTAGCGGATCTCGCCAAATGTGCTCATCCATGAAGTCCTGCAAACGCCGTTGCAGGTCCTTCACTTTGCTGCTGAACGATAAATTCATGTCTGCCGCCCGTCTCCTATTTACCCGTGAAAGCAGCGGGGCGCTTCTGCACAAAGTGCGCGACACCCTCTTTGAAATCCTCTGTGCGGAAACACTCCATCATCTCGCGCACGGAAATGTCGAAAGCTTCCGCGAGCGGTTGCGACATGGCCTCGTATACCTGGCGCTTGATTATGCGCAGTGAGCGCGGGCTCACCGTGGAAGCCAGTTCTTGGACATATTCCTGGACTTTTTCAAGAAAGGCTTCCTGGGGAAAAACCCGATTCACCAACCCCATGCGCAGTGCTTCGACAGCATCGATGGTCCGGGCAGAAAACAGCAGGTCGAGCGCGTTCGCAATTCCAATGATCCGAGGCAACATCCAGGCCATTCCATACTCGGCAATCAGCCCGCGTCGCGCGAATGTGGTGCTGAAGCGGCTTGCGTCCGAGGCCAGCCGCAGATCGCAATAAAGAGTGATGACCAAACCGAGGCCAACCACCGGCCCGTTGATGGCGGCAATCACCGGCTTCCCGATCGCCGGGAAATACGAGTATTTCTTCTGAAAATCTCGGGTCGCGCCTTGGCGGCGGTTGGCGCCGTCGCGCAAAACCTGCTCGCGGCCCCGGTCATCCAAATCCCGGTAATCCAAGCCGCGTTCCGCCACCGAGCTCAGCAGCGACATGTCAGCGCCTGCGCAAAAGCCCCGCCCAGCGCCTGTCAATACGATCAGGCGGACCTCGTCGTCGTGCTCGGCGTTCTCCATGTGCAAACGCACTTCGCTTTCCATCAGCGCCGTCCAGGCGTTGAGTTTGTCCGGCCGATTCAAAGTAATCGTGGCCACTCGATTGGCCACGTTATAGAGAGCCTCCGGAGTTGCCATGACGCGCGATTATATAAAATCAGCTTGCGATAGTCACTATCATGTCATAGCGACTATCGAGACACGGAAGAGATCAGTCGAATTAATTGCCCCATCCATGCGGGACAAGAAGGGGCTTGAAATAGAACGAACGGTCGTGCTATTATCCTGTCCTTTATGACAGCCCGCATGACTTCCCGGCGGCACGCGAAGACCAATGAGAATCCCGCTGCGGACCATGGCCGCATGCAGCGGCCCAGGGGCCTCCGGACACGCCGAGCTATTCTGCGGAAAGCGGTGAACATCGCCTCCGTCGAAGGCCTTGAAGGGCTGACGATTGGAAGACTCGCGGCCGTGCTGCGAATCAGCAAGAGTGGGCTATTCGCACACTTCGGGTCCAAGGAAGACCTGCAGTGCGCAGTCGTCGACGAAGCCCGCGAGATCTTTGTCGAGAGGGTGGTGCGTCCAGCCTATCAATTTCAGGGCCTGCAGCGGCTGCGTGCTCTGTGCGAGAACTGGCTGGCGTACGGCGAGCAGGGGGTGTTTCCCGGTGGCTGTTTTTTTTCCGCAGCATCGCTTGAATTCGACGACCGGCCCGGCCGCGTGCGCGAGGAGATTGTAGGGTTGATGAGAAAGTGGCTTGGGAGTCTGGAGCAGGCCGCGCGCGACGCCCAGTCAGCTGGCGAAATCATGAAGGCGGCCGACGCTAGCCAGCTTGCGTTCGAGATTCAGGCGATTGCGATGGGAGCAAATTGGAGTTCGCGCTTGTTCCGCGACGCGAGCATTTTTCGCTCGGCGCGCGGCGCTATTCTGCGCCGGATTGAACAAGTTACGGAAGCGACACCAACGAGGTAGTGATGCATATTCGCCGCAGCCTGCTGGCCAGCGCCTGCGTGGGACTGATCTTCCCGCTCGCCGCGTTGAGTGGCGCGGCACAGGCCCCAACCGCAGCGACTGAAATTCCCATGCAGCGCTGCGATCGGCTGCCGGTCGTGATTTTGCAAGTGGATAAGGAGGAAAAGCGCTTTCTTGTTGATACGGCCGCGACCTCCTTCTTAAACGCGAAGTCATTCATCGGAGGGCGCGCCAAACAGGTCGAGATCCACTCCTGGAATGAGACGACGATTCTTCACGCCAGCAATATTTCTATCGGGGAACTCTCCTTGGGCAGTCATGTCATCCGGAACGTCGAACTGCCGGCGATTGACCTAACCGCCATCTCGAAAGCCTGCGGCGGGCAGCTTGATGGAATTCTGGGAGTGGATCTCCTCGAGCAGTTGGAGGTGACAATCGACCTGGAACGCAGCATGGCTCGGCTGAGTGCGGTGCCCCGGAACTTCTCGGACCTGACGCTCATCGCGGAGATGGAAAAGGCGATAGTCTTGTGTTCCACAGCGTTCAACAACGCAGACGCAGAAAGGCTCGGTGCCTGTTTCGATCCGGAGTTCGCGCTGAGTTCGCCGCGGGGAGAGCTTCACGGCAGAGATCAGGCCGTGAACTACTTTCAGCAGTACTTCAGCATGACTCCGCGCGCGCATCTCTCGATGAAGATGAGTGATCAGCGCGCCGTCGGTGAGTTGGTATGGAGTCTCTACGACTACACGATTGAAACGTCGTCCAAGCACACCTCCGGTCGAGGGATGATGCTCTGTCGCAAATCGGAAAATCGCTGGCACATCCTAAGCATGCACGAATCACCGATCGTCACTGCAGTTATCCCGAAACCCTAAACGATCAAACTATCCCCCACATCAGAGCAGCGGGCTGCCACGTCGCGAGGCGGGAAGTTAACGGTCTCTTCAACCCAGTCAGGTTAAGTTTATGGGGCTTAGCCCCCGCACCCCCAGGATTTGGCGCTTTGGTGCCTGTTCCGATGAGGGGGCTCTACCCACACGTAATTAAAAAGGGATGCAGTGGCATCCCCCACGATCGGTCGAGGCCACTGAGTCGGCTCTCGGGTTGTTTCCCGGCAGAGCCAGGTTCCAAGCCGGATTTGCGCCGCTTCAGGAATTCCTCAATCCCACAGTTCGCTTCCGACAATTCGACTTCAAACGCTCGATCGAGCTCTTGCCAGAGATCCCTCAGAACTGCCGCGGTCAGATATTCAGCGCCGGTCATGGGCGGCGCTGACCGCACGAACTGGTCCAACTCCGAGTTGATGGGAACTGGAACGTGGAGGTTCGGTCGCTCGCGGACGGGGCCGAGCCGGGTACAGACGGTCGTCGCACGGGTTGCGGCAAATTCCCGCCGGAAGGACAACGTCGCAGGAAGAGCCATGCCGACTTTATTGGCGCCGAGTTGGAGGAGGCCGTGCCCCGATCCGCGTACAAACGCGCTTTGAACCCGCTGCGCAAACTCGGCCTCTACCGCGCAGCGTCATGGTCTTGCACCAGGGTCAATCGACCATGCGGCGTGAGGATCGGAGCTACAGAAACTGGGAGCATTATTCCGCTGCCGGATTAGCAGAGATGTCTGCTTGTGAACTTCATCACAACTGATCGCTTAGGGAGCATGGAGGCCGAATCGGCCAAGGTCCGGGTTAGGAGGGATTGCGCCAGGTCCGGAGCACAAGATCAACATCTTCGCGGATCGAAGCACGAGCCTCGTTGCGATAGTAGCCGCGCGCCAGGAGCTGATCATACCGCGTGTGACGGTGGCGAACGTATGCGACCACGGCGAGGGTCAGCGCTTCCTCTTCGAGTGACTGGCCTGCGGCAGTGCGTCCCACGCGGCCGCTGCCCCGGCGCGCAGTGTGTTCTGCGATGGCTTGCGCTTCTTTGGGCGGGCAACCGGGAAACAACCTCAATATTTCCTGCACCATTTGCGCGACGAGGCCGCGATCATATTCGGCACGGCGTTCAGCATCGCGTTCGCGACGCAATGCGCGCAGCTCGCGATCGGCCAGGCATTCCTCTTCGGCCTGATCGAGTGCGGCTTCGGAAACCAAAATACCCTGGCGTTCGTATCGCCCGCGTGTCCGGCTGAAACGGACCACCACCGCCCAAAGGGGGCTATACCTCCTAGCTCGGGTGGTGAGGGCGGCATCCCCGCGGGGAAGGTAGACGAGCTCATCGAGATCGGCGCAACGGGTGCAGAGTCCGCTCTCGCCCTCCTTGAACAGAAAGCTTCCTTTCGACAGTTGCTGATTGCATTCGGAGCATTTGGACTCGCGGAGGATAGAGAATACAACTAAGTTCCGAGATTCTATCTTCGATGCGATTCTACCTTCCCTCTCCGTCACGCGTGACCGCCTACCGATTCGGATCCCTACCTGTCGGGCCCTCCATATTGTACTGCGATGGACGACCACCGTTGAATGGCGCGACGGACCTCAAGTGCCGCTGTAGAAGAACCAACTCTGCGATCGCTCCCGGGCACTCGTCAATGGCACGAAGATCTCACGTCAAGAAGCGCAGCCCCCGGGGCACGCAACAAGCTATTAAATGGAACACTTCAGTTCGGAAGTTTCATTTCCGCCTGGAGTTCGCGGTAGCCCGCTTTAGGAATGACAATGTGGTGGCCAAGGACGGGGTTGAACCGCCAAAGCCGGCCTTTTCTGTCTAGGGCACGTCGTAGGAGCGTCAATGCGTAAAGTTCGTCACCGATAGCTGCTGCTCTACTCGCTGCAGGCGCAGGGCCCGGTCCCGCGCTTCATCAACCTGCTTCGCGTTTAAGACTTGTGCCAGCGAATGCAGCATCTCCTGGCCTCTTGGATCCCCTGCCATGCTCGCTGCGCTGATCCAGGCGTACGCTGTTTGCGGATCTTTTCCAGTGCCTCGGCCCTCCGCATACATATAACCCAGCTTGATGCGGGCTCCCGTCTGACCTTGCGCCGCAGCCTTCTCAAACCAAAAGAATGCTGCCGCATCATTTTGTTGTACGCCTTCACCCCGCAGATACAGATCTGCAAGATTGTTCTCGCCGAGCGGGTTTCCGGCCAGGGCAGCTTTGCGATACCACACCGCCGCTGTGGCGACGCTTCTCTGACATCCCAATCCCTGGTCGTACAGGTACCCGAGATTGGTCTGTGCGCTGCTGTCGCCAGCGCTCGCGCCCTTTTGAAACCAGCGAAAGGCTTCGCCGCTGTCGCGCTTCACGCCTTTTCCTTCGAGATAGAGAATCCCCAAATTGTAATATGCGCGTGCGAAGTGGCGTTTGGCAGCTGCGCGCAGCCAGTGTTGGGCCGCCCAATAGTTGACCGGCGTGCCCCAACCGTTGATGTACATAATGGCAAGATTCACCTCCGCGGGTGGGTAGCCGTATTGCGCCGCGCGTTCAAACCAGGCCAGCGCTTCCTTCGTGCTGTAGTCCGGCCCGATGGCCAGCATTGAAGCAATCCCCATCTCGTTCTGCTCAAATGCGTGCCCGGTACGTGCCATCTGCTGAACCGTCGTGGTGTCGCAAACTGGTGCATTTCGCCCCAGCGCCCGTGAAACCGCGGCTAGACTGCACTGCTCTTGCCCGCTCGTCCGTCCTTGCGCATGCCCAGCGGCGAGGAATCCTAAGATTCCAGTGGCAATCACGATTACAACTACCGGAAGATTCGTACTTTTCACCGTATCCCTCCAGGTTCGGGGTCTGTGGAAAATCCTGTTTTCCCTTGAACTGAAACCAGCTTCCAGCCGAAATGCCGATACCTCAATGCAAGGAGGATCATTCCTCCGTACAAACGCCATCATTCGCCGTTCTGCCGCGACCTCATCCGCCAATAAACTGATGACAAATGACTTCCTCATTCGTCCAAGGGAACAAAAGTCGGTTCCTCAACGTAAGAAAATTGAGAAAATGAGGTACGATCTCCGGAATGTGGTGCCGAGGGTGGAGATGCGGGTGACCGGCAACTATCCCGATCGGGCGCGTTTTGGTCCCTTTGAGGTCGACTTACACACCCGGGAACTCTGGAAATTCGGTGTCCGTGTGAAGCTGGCAGGCCAGCCGTTTGAAATCCTTGCCATGCTCCTGAACCGTCCAGGAGAGCTTGTCCCGCGCGAAGAGTTGCGAAACCGGCTCTGGCCCTCTGACACCTTTGTCGACTTCAACCATGGTCTCAACGCTGCCGTGAACAAGCTTCGGGAAGCCCTCGGCGACTCCGCCGACGAACCGCGCTATATCGAAACTCTGCCCCGGCGCGGCTACCGATTCATCGCCAGGGTTGAGTGGCTGGGAGCAAAGCCGACGATTGCCGCGGTCGAAAGAACTTCCGACGCTGTATCTTCTCGAGGAGAAAGTGGATCCTCACTTCCGCGAGCACCCATGCTCGGCGGCGCCATGGAAACATCCAAGGCTGAGCTTTCTCCCCAGCGCCCTTCGCTGCGATACTTGATAGGCGCCGGGGCGGCACTTACGTTGTTCCTTGCCGGAGCTCTCATTTTGAGGACGGCATCGGGATACGGCGCGAGTTTGTCGACCCGTTCACTGGTTGAACACACGCGCCCGCTGGTTTCGCTTCCCGACACCGCTACGCCAGCCTTTTCTCTGGATGGCAACTCCGTCGCTTTTTTTCACGAGCGCTCAGAGGCGGCAGGGTCTGGCATCTACGTAACCGCAGTCGGCAGCGACCAGGCAAGGCAGCTCACCAGCAGCGACAATGACTGCTGTCCCGCATGGTCTCCCGACAGTCGTTGGATCGCTTTCTCGCGCCAGCACGACCACGAATATTCGATTTACCTGGTGCCCGCTGATGGTGGTAATGAACAGAAAGATATAGCAGAAAAAGCCAGCGCCACACACTTGGCAGCGTTCACGCTGCCTCCAGCGAGCTTGAGTGAGCGCAAGCTCGACACCGCCAACGTGATCCCGCGTCGTGGAGAAATCGCCTGGTCGCCCGACGGTAAGTCAATTGCCTTTGCCGGGCCCTCGGGGCTCTACTTGCTTGCTCTTGAGAACTCCGCGGTGCATCGCATCACCACCCCGCCGCCCGTGGTCGAAGATTGGGGCCCGTCGTTTTCTCCCGACGGCAAGAGCGTTATGTTCGTACGCAATCGGCAAATCGGCGTGCCCGACGAAATCTGGATCGTGCCGGTAACTGGCGGCGAAGGTGTTCGCCTTCTCTCCGAGCGCGGTCGGATCGCCAGTCCGCCGCAATGGTCATTTGATGGACGCTCGGTTATCTTCTCTTCCAATCGCACCGGCCATCCTGGTCTTTGGAGGGCATTGCTGGACGCTCCCGACACCGCCGTTCAAATCAGTGAAGCTGGCTCTCCCGCCTGGGACCCCGCCGTCTCCCGCCGCGGATACCGACTAGCCTATGAGCGGTTGCTGCGCAGCCTCAGCATCTGGCAAATGGAGATCTCCGAATCCGGCGAGAAGCGTCCTTATCTCGCCGTCTCATCGACTAGCGATACCGATCAGGGGCCCGGTCCGCAATTCTCGCCCGATGGTAAGAAACTCGCCTATATGTCGGACCGCTCGGGAACCATGGAGATATGGGTCAGCAATCGTGATGGCCGCAACCCATTTCAGGTGAGCGCGGTCGGCGGTGCCGGCACACCGCGCTGGTCGCCCGATGGCCAAGCCATCGTTTTCGACGCGACCACACCGAGCGGGAGCAAGATAGTAACCATGAGCCTTCATGGTGGCGCGCCGCAGATTCTCACGCAGGATTCCTTTCACAGCGTATGTCCCAGCTGGTCACGCGATGGCAGGTGGGTCTATTTCGCGTCCTCGCGCTCCGGAGACTGGCAGGTTTGGAAGGTTCCTGCCTCCGGCGGGGCGCCCCTGCAAATCACGCAACACGGCGGACATGCAGCTTTTGAGTCTCTCGATGGAAAGTACATTTACTATGCCAAGACTCCATGGGCCGAACCCGAGATCTGGCGCGTTCCCGTCGATGGCGGAGAGGAAACGCCTCTGCCCCTGGTCCGGCCCGGCACGTGGGCAAGCTGGCAAGTTGTCGAACGGGGAATTCTATTTGTTGGTCCGTCGCTCGGACATCAAGCCGTGCTGAACTTTTATGATCTCTCCAAAGGACGCACGACCACGATCGCTGTGCTTGATCGAGTCCCTTTCTGGCTCGGGGCTACGCCCGACGGGCACACCGTAGCCTTCGATCAACCGGGCCGCGAACAGGACCAGGCTATGCTGGTGGAGAATTTTAGATAGCGGTAGCTATTCCGCGATTGCCTTCAACAGCTTCTATTTCTTCGATGCCGGTCCCCTGCCTTTATGGGCCAGAACTGCCCCAGCAGCATCAATTCGCGCTTTTTGAACCGTGGGATCACAGGCCTAAGCGCCGGTCGGTGGGGTTCGATAAGCTGGACGACGTGCCGGTTTGCATTGGCTGCAGGTAGCCGCCCATCAGCACTTCGCGCCCGCGTACTACAACTTCGGGATTTTGTATCTCGGCGGAAAAGGAGAACGGCAAGACAACGCGGAAGCATTTCGCTGGTTTGAGAAAGGAGCTGAAGCAGGCGACAGTAGTGCGCAGACGAATCTCGGGTATATGTACGACCCGGGACTCGGATGTACGAGGAATGTCCGACCGCGGCTAAATGGTATCGGAAGGGGGGCGGAAGCCGCAAACCCGATGGCGGAAAATAATCTTGCAGATCTGTACCTCAAGAGCGAGGGCGTAGCACTGGATGACGCGGCGCCTTTTGCCTGGTTTCAGAAGGCGGCTGCGGAAAGAAACACCGGCGCGGGAATCAAACTGGGATACATGTACTCGGATGGGCGAGGCACAACAAAGGATTTGCAAACTGCGTATGCTTGTGTCAAAGCCGCACAGATGGCCGGAGATCCCCGGGCAAATGACCTGCTGCATGCACTCGAAAAGGTCTTGACTCCGACGCAACTCGCCGCGGCGCGGCAAGAAGACAGCAAATTGCAGCAGCCGACCCGTCGAGGTGTCGGCAAAGAGCTTCGCGCAGTGATTATCGACTGGTGATCGCATTGAGCTTTTGCAACATTTCGCCGATTTCAGGATTGGCCATGAAGTGTTTCCAAACCAGTCCAGTGCGGTAGTTTTCCTCCATGACGACGATAGGGGCCTGATTCAGCCCCATATAGATCGGCGAGATCCGATCCTCTTTCGGATTAAAGGCGTCTCGCGGACCGTAGATTTCCCAGAGTTGATCTCCCAGGTCGCGATAGTAGTGTTTCAGTGCCTCTATCGAGGCTTCTGGAGTGTAGGGGAATGAAGAGAGCGCGCCCGACAGAGTTAAGGTGCCGGTGTCGTCGTTGTCATCAGGAGCGTGGGGCACATATCCCTTAGGGCCGTCGCTCGCCATCAGGCCCCAGGCATTGGCGCCATGCCGCGAAAATGCTTTGGATTCGCGATGCGATAGGCAGGGTTAATCAGCGCGATGTGCCGGTTGCTCTCGAAACAGGAAGACGTATAGCGATCTCGCAAGCGATGACGATCAAATCCGAAATAAGAATAGTCCGTAAAGAAGAGAGAACCACCGCTTCCTACGCCCATGTCTAACGTGATGGCGTAATTAAGAGTGTCTGTTGAAATAATGGTCTCCATTCACGCTTTGCGACCAACCGCCCCAGTACTGTTGAGCGCGTTCCGACTCAGACGCCCATCCGGAATAGTACAGACTCGCCGGAACACCATGGGTTGGCGATGAGATCGCCAGCAGATAGGTGATCATCACTTCGTTGAAATCAATCAGCAGATGTTGAATCTGCCACTTCCACTCTGCCGACCAATGCCACTAAAGAAAATCTCCGGGCTGAGGGCCGCGATACCAATCCCACTCGACGGTTTCCCAGAGTTGCGAGATTCGTTGATTAAGATTCTTTTCGGCATCGCTGTTTCCTCGGAAATACCGCCGCGCCGCCAACAGTCCGTCCATTAAAAATGATGTTTCAACCAGATCGCCGCCGTTGTCGAACATACCGAACACCGGCATTGTCCGGCCGGTATTTCCGTCCATGTAGTGCGACCATGCGCCGTGGTAGCGCTGCGCGTGCTCCAGGAAATCCATGATCTTGGTAATGCGCTCGATTCCTTGTCCGCGCGTGATGAAGCCGCGATCCACACCGACAATGAGCGCCGCAATACCCACGGCGCTTGCGCCGGTGGCAAGAATACGATCGTCTCCGGGAATATTTTTCCGTGCCATTCCTGAATGAGGATCGGCTCCCTCCCAGTAGTAGTGAAAGCAAGCCTCCTGCAGCATGGCCAGCAACTCAGCATCGCTTAGTTCGCCAGTTGAGGCGCTCACGGCATCGGAGGGTGGAGATGTCTGGTAGTTGCCATCAGATGCCACTACCTTGTATTGCGCGGTCACACCGGACTTGCCGAGAAATCGGAATAGCGCGTCACATCCGGAAGCTGAATGCCAATCGGTTCGAAACTCTTGCCGTCGAGCGAGCGATAGATGACATACCTCCCGAGTGACGCACTATTGACCGGATCCCAATGCAGTTCGACATGACGGTCGTAGCCGGCGGCTCGAACGTTCGTTGGCGCAGGTAGGGCAGCAGAATCCTTTGCCGGCGGATCGTCATCCATTCGAATCTCGTCGATGATCAATACATGCGGTACACCATTCGCCCGGCCCTGATGGAAGACTACACTGCGCAGATATTCCGGATGAACTTCATAGATCGAAGCCGTATGAAACGCCGAAAGTGGAATTCTTACCCGCCTCCATTGCCCCGCCGGAATATCGCCGCTAAATTTTCCAATCGACAAAGGCTGCGTGAAGGCACCGGGGAATTCCGCCACCTGTAGGCCGGTGCCGGTATTAGACACGACAAGTTCGGGCAGGTCTTCGGCCGCAATCGCCTGCGGAGCAAAACACCAGAAATATAGATTCTGACCTTTGAATTCAGGAAAGCGATTCCTGCAGAAGTCGACGTGGATTTCCGCTTCCCATCGGCGTGCGCGGCACGACTTGTGCACTTCTTAAAGGCTCGCCTTTCTCCCAGACCTAATAGTTCACAATATTCCACCGCACTGCGTTGCGATTCGGGACGTGCCTCGGTCGGACATCTGCCTCGGGTACCAAATCGTTATGGCACAACGCAGGCTTGGTTTGCGGCGGAATGTGCTTGACTGACGAAAATCTGGTGTGCTATACATTCACCGCTTTTCTTTATTATTTACTAAAACGCTTTTGTAGAGCTTTTAGTTGCAATTCTCGGGACGTAAAGTAGTTCGGAAAGGAGCCTCTATGACTCGAGGCACTGCGACGTTGCGAGCCGTATCGCTGATCCTGTTTGTCAGCTCCTTCACCCTAGTAGCCCAAGGCCAGTATCGCGCAGCCATCCAGGGCGTGGTCACCGATCCGCAAGGCCCCGTTGTCCAAGGGGCCACGGTCACGCTTACGAATCTTGAAACCGGGCACGTCGAAACTACCACTACGGACAATAAGGGAATCTACAACTTTAACGGCCTCCCCCCGGCCAAATTCTCACTGACGGTGGAAAAGGCTGGCTTCAAGAAGAAGCAGATCGATAGTTTCGGAATTACCGCGGAAGTAGCAAACGCGGTCAACGTTCAACTTGACGTTGGACAGGCCAGCGAGTCGGTTACAGTGAGCGGCGATGCGGTGCCACTGCTGGACACCGAAACCGCGAATCTTGGCGGCGAGGTTCGCGCTCAGGAGTTTCAACAATTCGCTTCGTTCGGTCGCGATCCATTCCAACTGCTGCAACTCGCACCGGGCGCTTTTGGTGACGGCTCACAGGCAGCGGGCGGCGGAAGCGAGAGTCTGCCGTCTAGTTCGATGGGCGGCAGCGGTGGGACAGATGGTATCTTCAAGATCGAAAATGGAGGTCAAATTACCGCCAGCGGCGCGCGCGCTGGTGAGAATAACTATCAGATCGACGGCGTGGGCACGACCAGCGTGACCTGGGGCGGGGCCTCGGTCATTACGCCGAACGAAGATTCGATCAAGGAGATTAAAGTCGTTACCGACAATTACGACGCGGAAAATGGACGTTACCGCGGCGCGCAGGTGCAGATCATCTCGCAGAACGGAACGAACAATTACCACGGCAGTTTTTTCTTCAAAGCGCACCGTCCGGGACTGAACGCATTCACCAAGTACAACGGCTACACCACCGACTCGCCCGGTTGCGTAAACACGAAAGCCGGCGGCTATTGCGGCAACGTGCGAGATGAAGGTCGCTTCAACAATTGGGGTGGCTCAGTCGGTGGGCCGATCATACACAATCGCCTCTTCGGCTTCTTCTCCTACGAAACACTTGATAACAACGGTCAGGCACTGCCCGGCCAAGGCTGGTACGAGACGCCCGCATTTCGCGCACTGGCTGCCTCAGGGACGAATGCCGCGAAATTCTTTTCCTATCCCGGGGTGGGCCCGTTTGGCGGCACACAAGTAGATCATGATTGCGCATTCGCTGGCTTGATCGAGGGGCAAAATTGTCATTTCCTCCCGGGGCAGGGATTGAACCTGGGCTCTCCTTTGAACCCCTCACTGTTTCCGCTCGGGACTCGCGACCCAGGTTGGACGAGCAACACGAATCCCGGGACCGGGGGCGACGGATCGGGAGGGTTCAGCAATCTTGGAACCACAGCGGATATCGCTTTCTTTCAAGGAATCAAGAACCCCAGCACTGACACCCATCGCCAGTACAACGGGCGTGTGGACTTCCAGGCCACCAGCAAGGACCTGATCGCCTTTAGTCTTTATTGGGTGCCGAATTCGAGTACTGCTATCAATGGAAACGGCGACCGCTCAATGAACCTGTTCAACACCACCTACAAGAACCGCGCGGCCACGCTGATTTACGACCATACGTTCGGCTCCAGTATGGCCAACGAAGTGCGGGTCAATGCCGCCGGCTGGCAAGAGAAGGATCTGTCTCAAAATCCGAATGCACCGTGGGGACTGCCCCAGATCAACCTCAATGGAATCGGCAGCATTGCGCCCACCACATCCTTCACGAACAACGAGTTTGTAGGTTGGGGAATTGGCTCTTTCAACGGCTTTGATCAGTGGACCACTGCCGCCAAGGATGTACTCACCAAGGTGCACGGCGCGCACACGATGAAGATGGGGGCCGAGGTTACACACCTGAAATCGGTGGACGCTCCCTTCTGGGCCGACCGCCCCGGCTATACCTTCAATAGCATTTGGGATTTCCTCAACGACGCTCCAGTTGCGGAGAACGCACAGTCCGACCCCACAACCGGGGTTCCCTCGGCCGAAATCAAAAATCTCAGAAATAACCTCATCGGGGTGTTCTTCCAGGACAACTACAAAGTGCGCCCAACCCTGACAGTGACGGCGGGATTGCGCTGGGACTACTTCGGACCGATTTCAGAACGAGACGGGAAACTGGCCACAGTAGTGTTTGGAAGCGGCGCCAACCTGCTCTCAAATCTCAGGGTCCGCACCGGTGGCAGCCAGTACAGCGCGCAGAAAACGAATTTCGGGCCACAACTCGGATTTGCCTGGAGTCCGCAACAGCTAGTCGGACACAACTTTGGAAACCGCCTAGTCATACGCGGAGGTTTCGGCATTGCCTACAACGGAATCGCGCAGTCGAATACTCTGGACGTTCGCTTCAATCCGCCGTATGTGAATAACGGGGTGACGCTCGCGGGAAGCCAGATTTCGTATATCAATAGCTTTCCTTCCAACGTTCATTCGCCCTACGGGTACGCTCCCAACCCGTACGCCAAAACCAGCTTCGATCCCAACACAAATCTCCCGCTGACGGGTATGGTCGATTTGACCGCGCTGCCCGCCACTTGGCCGACCGAATACGCCATGCACTACACGTTCGGTGCGGAGTACGATTTGGGTCATCAGTGGATGGTTTCGGCCGGCTACCAGGGCAGTCAAACTCGCCACCTGCTGGACCATTACAACGAGTACAATCCTGCCGTTGCCGCCGGACTCGCGCTCAACCACGCAGTTCATGGCGTAACTTTTTATAACGACAACGGCTCGGGTCACTTTAATGCCTTACTGCTAGAGGCTAAACATGCCTTCAGCCAGTCGTTCCAGTTGGATACACAGTACCGCCTGAGTCATGCCGTTGACGTCGGTTCGAATGGCTATGCCGGTCCGTACTACCAATGGAACCTTGCGACCGCATCAGGCACGTCTGATTACGATGTTCTCCATGCGTTCAAAGTCTACGGAGTATGGTCGCCAAGGATCTTTACCGGCAGCCATTCATGGTTGGAAAAAGTGGTAGGAGGATGGGCTCTTTCTGGAATCTTGAATGCGCATAGTGGCTTCCCATGGACGCCGCTATATGGCTTGGCCGAAGTTCTTCCCCAATGTACGGTAGCGGGTGTAAATGGCGGTAACCCCGGACCTTGCGAGCCGGTTTTCAACTTTGGTCCCGCCGCGGGTGGCGGCTCGGCCGATGCCGGAACGGATAATGTGCACCCGTCGGGGTTGCAACCCTCAGCCTACGCCGGCGGATTCAAGGCGAACTACCGCAGCGCCGCGAATGTCAATGCAACATCCACGTTTACTGCCCCAACTGTGGTCGCGGGAACCTACTTCCAATGTCTGTTCCCAGGACCTGTCACTGCATCATGCCCGAACGGCGGATCGCAACCGTATGGTCCCTTACCGTCGCCGCCCGGGATGGCGCGAAATGCCTTCACCGGACCGGGCTACCTCGATATCGACGCAACGATCAGCAAGTCCTTCGGCCTGCCTCAGACGAAAATCATCGGTGAAAATGGTCGGATCGAGTTCCGCGCCAATTTCTTTAACCTGTTTAACAAGCTGAATCTCTATAACCCCCAGATGGACGTCATGAGCTCACACTTCGGCGAGGCCCAGAACGTGCTCGGTTCACGGGTGATCGAGATGCAGGCGAGGTTCAGCTTCTAACATCGTCGACGCGATCGCTTCCGCTGCCGCAGAATGAATCGAATTCATCCTGCGGCAGTTGTGCCTTAAACTGAATTCGCGTGAAGTACACCGATGTCAAGTCGGGCCGATATGCCTTCTCTCCCGTCTTTTGGCATTCGATCTGCGCCAGAGGCATTTTCTGGTTGTGTCTGGCGTCGGTTGCAGTGGCGCAGAACCATACCCCAAGTCCCTCAGCAAATGGTTTCGCCACCCTCTCCGCCAAGGCCGACGCGGCCCGCGACGCAGACCAGCTCGACGCTGCGGTTCCACTCTACAAGCGCGCCTTAGCGCTGCGGCCCTCGTGGGCGGAGGGATGGTGGTCGCTGGGCACGATCTACTACGATCGCAATGCTTACGCTAAAGCGTCATTCGATTTTCAAAAACTGATCGCACTACAGCCGGAAAATGGCACGGCTCAGGCCCTGTTCGGGCTTTGCGAATTTGAACTGGGGCACGAGAAATCGGCGCTCCGTCATATTCAGCTCGGCGAGAAACTGGGCCTCCAGAAAAATTCGGATCTCTGGCATGTCGTTCTTTACCACGAAAGTGTCCTGCTGCAACGTCAAGGCAGCTTCCAGTCGGCGCAAGACACTCTTGAGGAGTTATGCCTGCAGACCGGTGCTAACGATCAAGCTGCAAACGTCCTCGGAATGGCGATGTTACGGCTGAACTTGCAAAATCCACCGGCGGCAGATTCCGCCGATGCGCCAGTCGTACTCCGTGTTGGACGCGCGGAATGTCTTGCCGGTCAAAAGAAGTACGATGAGGCGAAGCCACTGTTTGAAGAGCTCGTCCGGGAATACCCGAAGTATCCCAACATTCATTACGCCTTCGGCCTCTTTCTGGTTCAGACCCGAGATGTTTCCGAGGCGGTGGAGCAATTCAAGCAGGAGATCCAAAACCGCCCCGATGATGTGATCTCGAGACTGCGGATTGCCGCGACGGATTACAAGGAAGATTCAGCGGCGGGAATTCCCTATGCCGAAGAAGCGGTTCAGATTGCTCCGCAACAGCCGTTTGGACACTATCTGCTCGGGTTGTTGCAGCTCGATGTTGACAATTACGGGAGAGCGATCCCCGAGTTGGAGCTTGCGCAAAAGGGATTACCACGCGAGGCAAGACTGTACGCTGCTCTGGCCAGTGCTTACTCCCGCGCGGGGAGAAAACAGGAAGCCGCCAAGGCACGTGCCATCTTCGGCCGCCTGAATAATGAGCAGGCAAAGGGCTCCGCGGCAAACGCACGATCCAGCGGCGAGGCAGGGGATGCGAGAAACCCGCTCAAGGATTCGGTTTCCCTGCCTCAATAGTTCGTCTACTGCCGTGGCTCTTCAATCGTCATGACCCGGTCCACCGCCACATCAGGCATCGCCTGCCTGATGCCGCTGGGCCAACGAATCTCCATCTCCTTAATATGGGCGTTGCTTCCTAAGCCAAAATGTACGCGGCTATCGCTTGATGCCGTGTATCCCACCGAGGTCGTGACCTCGTTCCACTGCTGGCGTCCATCGTCGGTCGTGATGTGAATCTGCGCCCCGATGCCCATGCGGTTGCTCTTGCTCCCGACAAGCTTTAACAGAATCCAATGATTGTTGGTGCTTGAGACATTGTGAAGCAGTTTGACACGGCCACCCAGTACTGTCACGACCGCATCGATGCGGCCTTCGTTGAACAGGTCGCCAAAAGCAACTCCTCGGTGCGGAGCATCCATCTGAAAATCTGCTCCGGCGGTTTGGCTCACTTCGGCAAATTTTCCATTTCCCAGGTTGCGGAAAATAGAATTCGGTTCCGGATATTTTCGGCCCGGCGTCAATTCAGTGATATTGTCGAGCACATTGGCGCGTGCCACGAACAGGTCCTTCCAGCCATCGTTGTCAAAGTCGAAAATGCCATTTCCCCATCCGGACATCTGCTTGGTGGCTTGCAGCCCGCTTCGTTGCGTGAGATCGTCGAAAGTGCCATCCCCATTGTTGATCAACAGGGGAAAACTCTGATATTCCACCGCTGTATACCAGATGTCGGGCCGCCCATCATTATTCACATCGCGAAAATCCGAACCCATTCCCGAAAGGGTGACGCCGTCCGGCGCGTAGGCAACTCCAGCCGCTTCGCCGACTTCCTCAAACTTTTTGCCCCCAAGATTGTGGAACAGAAACGCCGGGGTCGTATCGTTTGCCACAAATGCGTCGAGAAAGCCGTCGTGGTCATAGTCCGCAAATGAAACGCTCATCCCTTTGCCAAAATGAGCTGCGATCCCGGTCTCCTCGGAAACATCAGTGAACGTGCCGTCTCCGTTGTTGCGATAGAGCGTGTTATGCAACGACCTATAGTTCTTGGGATGGCAATACCCGCGCACTCCACTCTTGATCGGACAATACGGATCCTTATTTACCTCCCACACGCAGTAGTTAACGACAAAAAGATCCAGCAGCCCGTCGTTGTTGTAATCGAACCAGCCCGCCCCGACCGACCACATCTTTTTGCCACTCATCTGCGCTCCGGCGAGGCCGGCCTTCGCAGTGACGTCGGTAAAGGTCCCATCGCCATTGTTGTGAAACAGTTGATTCCCGGTAACGTTAGCCAGAAGTAAGTCGGGGAATCCGTCGTTGTCGTAGTCCCCCACGGCAACACCCATTCCGTAGCCAGCACCCGCGACCCCGGCACGCTCCGTCACGTCGGTAAATGTGCCGTCACGGTTGTTTCGATAAAGCCGGTTCCAGTAAGTGGAAGATTCTTTTTGCAGGGAAGGAATAACCGCACCGTTTACCAGATAAATATCGAGCCAGCCATCGCCGTCGTAATCAAGCAGTGCGACTCCCGCAACCATGGTTTCAATTTGGTTCTTGTTCGGAGTGGGCGAATTCTGGGTTGTGAAATGCAACCCTGCTTTCGCAGCGATTTCCTCGAATTGGATCGTGGCTGAAGTTGTTGACGTTTGCACAGGGACATTCGATCTGACGGCGGGAGAATTCAACCTCGGGCCTGAGACCAGAATGAGAGCAAAGATGAAAGTCAACCAACGCATGTTTGGCTGCCGGACCGACTTGGAGAATGATATACCGCTTTTTGGTAGCCGGAGGCTGGATACATCATCATCAGGACTCTCCGGCGGAATTCCAGCCCACGGCTTGTCCGCCGCACAGAACACGAGTAGCCGACGATCGCAGGTAATCCGTGAAAAAATTGGCCGATATGGTTACAAAAAGACTGGTCCGAGCCGGCGATCCGTGTGGACGACGTGCTAACCTTCATTTTCGGGCGGCGACCAGAATCATTGGACCATATCGGTCTCGGCGAAATGATCAGCGTGCCTTCCGGATTCGCGGCCGCCCGCAAACGGCGGCTTCGAGTGTGTCTTTCTCTCGATCGAAAACTCTCAGAGTAAGCCCACGATTGCTCCTGGCCACATCGTGGTCATGGACAATCTGCCGACCCATAGAGAGAAAGAGGAGAATTCGGACGGTTGACGGCTGATTATTCGGCAGATGGTCTCCGTTCCGGCTTACGCCCCGAATCTTCAGGGACTTGACGAGTTTGTGGTTTTTCGGTGTGCCTGTCATTACCGAAAACCTCGCCCGCACACGATCACCCTGCCGGAGTACCTGATCGAGGGAACGTTGAAGGAACGATGCGAGGTGTCCTGAATCGCAAAGCCGGAGTGCAAAGAGGAGTTCGCCGCCGAGAAGAAATTTGGTCTTGGCTCGCGAACAGTCTGCTTTGGTTCGCAAGACCAACTCAAGATATTCGGAAGCCGTAATCGCCGAGCACCGACGAACTATCACTAAGCAGCCTGGCGCTGGTAGCGATGGCGAAGTCCTCCGACCTGAGGAATCGCCACGACGCGCCCGCGTTCTGGTATCTCCACTACTCTCGACTCTGGAGCGTCCTTGGCTAGCGCCAAGTGTGTTCTCGAACACTGCTCAGACTCGTTCCGTTTTTTTGACCACAGGGATCAGATGACGCGAGCCTGGAGGAGTTGTGATTTAAATCACACAACCGGCTTTTTGATTTTCGGAGGCTGGCCGTTATTCCGATGAGGAGTGCCGTTGAATGCTGGGCCGGTGGTTCCGCGGATAACCAGTTCGGGCTCGACCATTATCTCCTCTCCAGGCGAATCGGCTGCCGACCGCCGAATGCGGCGCAGGAGAGTCTCAGCGGCAATTCGCCCCATCTCCCGCATCGGCTGCCGTACCGTGGTCAGGCCAGGATTCTGGTAGGCAGCCCCTTGAATGTCGTCGAACCCCACGACGGAAACATCCTCGGGAATCCGAAGTCCGGCCGCGCGAAGGGCACTGATAGCGCCCATTGCGGAGATGTCGTTGAAGGCAAACAGTGCGGTGAAAGGTTTGCGTGACGCGAGCAGTTTCCGAGTGGCTTCGTAGCCAGGTCCAGGAGATGGAGAATCTCCCTGCAGTTGTGCAGTGAGGGCCGGATTGATCGAGAGTTCCAACTGGCTGGCAACTCTCTCGATGTTTGCCCAACGGACAGCTGTATCGGAACTGAACTCCTGCCCCTTAATGAAAGCGATCTTGCGATGGCCGAGACCGGCAAGGTGCTTGAGCGCAACCTCGGCCGCTCGTTTGTGATCGAGAACCACATTAGTGACGCCCTTTACTTGGTTGTGCCCTGACACAGTGACGACTGGCACGGAGACAGCAAGCGTCCATGGAGTATCCACTGCGATCAACCCGTCTACCAGTCGTTCCAGGAAGAGCCTGGGATATTCATCGATCAGGTCTGCCCGGTGGCGGTGGCTGACAACAAAGTAGAAATATCCTTCTTGCAGAAGATAGTCTTCGACTCCGCTCATCACCGATGCCGAATAGCCATCGCTGACTTCCGGCACCATGACTCCGACGGTAAAACTGCGTCTCGCTCCCAGCGACCGGGCAAAAAAATTAGGCCGGTACTTGTACCGGCGTGCGGCGGACAAAATTCTATCTTTTGTTTCCTGCGGAATGGAATCTGCGACCGGCGATCGATTGATTACCAGCGAGACGGTCGCCGGAGAAAGCCCCAAGTGCTCCGCCAGTGCTTTCAAAGTTACCGGTTTTCGGCCTGTTTGCGGGGTCGGGGAACCCGCGCTTGCCTGTCTTTTTGTCACCGTGCGCAGTCTCGCACAACTCGGAATCGGAGGGCAAGCTTAAGTTCTCACGTCGCTCCAGACAACTGGACTATTGACAGGCGGCAAGAAAACGTATTTCATACTCTGCGACAATCATTTACTAATGCGATTTAGTAGATGCTTTTACGCTCTCCGCTAAAGTCTTTGGGCTTTGCTATCAGGAGTGCAAACAGTCTATGTGTCGTCGGGTGAGGGGATGGGCACTGATCGCTGGAGTGTGCATCACATCTGGCGTCACATCTCTGCCGGCTCAGGCACCCTCGTCCACCGAAGGCGGCTCCGGCGTAATAGCAGGCGCGACTCTCGACTCGAGGAACGCTCATGAAATTGGGGAAAGTTAGTTCTCTAGCGACGGCAACAACGCGCTGGCTTTGGCTGCTCGCCATCTTATTATTGTGCCCGGCTGTCACGCGAGCGAACACCGAGTACTATCGCCATGCTGTCTTCGATAACAGTCTTACTTCCGATACATACTTTTACAGCGCAGCAATGGCGAACGGACCTAGTTTTCTGGAGCAGACCAACTCGCGCCTTCCGGTTGACACGAAGACTTTCCTGACGCCACCCAATGCCCTTCGGCTGCAATGGCAGTCGGAACCTGGCGGAGGATGGGAAGCCGAAGTACGGGTCATGAACTTCCGCAACCGTTTTCCTGAGTTCGCGGGGCACAATCTCTACTTCTGGTGTTTCGCTCCGCAAGCCATTGCGGCCGCCGATTTGCCCTCTCTGGTGCTTTCGACATCGCGCGAAGGACTACAGGTTGCCGAGTTCCCCGCATCATTCACGGATCCTTTACCTTTGGGTAAGTTTGCGGGTGACCTCCCGGTTGGACGCTGGGTTCAAGTGCGAATTCCGTTGAGTGAATTCCACACTGCATCTATCTATGACTTCCGTCCTCAGTTTTTGCAGAACATCGTCTTTCATCAGGAAAGGGCCGACGGTATCCGCCACATCCTGATTGTCGACGAATTGCGCATTGACGACGATCCGGCTGTCGGCGATCCCTTGCCCGCGCCCGAAGACGTGCACGCCCTTGGTTATGATCGCCACGTCGATGTGACTTGGAAGCCCGTGAACAGTCCCGCGCTCGGCCGCTATGTGATCTACCGTTCGCTGGACGGCAAGAACTTCGAACCAATTGGAATTCAGTTGCCGGGAATCGATCGGTATTCCGATTTCCTGGGCAAGTCGGGAGTCACCGCTGCATATAAGGTTGCTGCATCGAACCATGAGTATCGTCAGTCCCGACTTTCAAACGCAGTCAGTGCGTCAACTCGCGAATTCAACGACGACGAACTGTTGACCATGCTGCAGGAGGCCTGTTTTCGCTACTACTGGGAGAGCGCGGACCCTGCCTCTGGTATGACCCGCGAGAACATTCCCGGAGATGATCGCATCGTTGCGACGGGAGCGAGCGGGTTTGGCATAGCCGCCTTGGTGGTCGGCGTAGACCGGCAGTTTGTTACCCGCGAACAGGGGGTTGAGCGTCTCACCAAAATCGTTGGTTTTCTCGAACATGCACAGCGCTATCACGGCGCCTGGTCACACTTCATGGATGGCAGCACTGGCAAGACGATGCCGGTGTTTGGCATGTTCGACAACGGTGGAGACCTGGTGGAAACGTCCTTCTTGATGGAAGGGCTTCTTGGCGCGCGCCAGTATTTTCACGGAAGCAGCGGCCCGGAGCAGGATCTTTATCGGCGGATCACGCGCCTCTGGGAGACCATTGAATGGGACTGGTATCGCACAGACCCGAAGAGTGATTTCATTTACTGGCACTGGTCTGCGGAGTGGGCCGAGCAGATTCATCATCCCCTCATTGGCTTTAATGAAGTAATGATCACGTATCTGCTCGCGATGTCGTCGCCAACCCACGGTGTGCCCGTGGACATGTACTACTCTGGCTGGGCGGGGCAATCGCAGCAGGCAGTCGGCTATCGCGGTGGCTGGTCCGGCGCGACGGATGGAGATCATTATGGCAACGGTCACACCTATTACGGGATCAAGCTCGATGTAGGCGTCGGCACTGGTGGTCCGCTGTTTTTCACTCACTACTCTTACTTAGGGTTCGATCCGCATAGCCTGCACGACCGTTACACATCTTCTTATTTTGAAAACAACCGCAACATCGCGCTCATCAACCGCGCATATTGCATGGCCAATCCGAAGCACTTCCGCGGCTACGGCCCGGACGCATGGGGCCTGACTGCGAGCGACGGCCCGGAAGGCTACGTGCCGCATGCGCCCGACGAAGCCGATGACCGCGGGACACTTACTCTTACAGGGGCGCTCGCGTCCTTCCCCTACGCACCCGAAGCCTCGATGACCGCGTTCAAACACTATTACCGCGATCTGGGCTCTGAGCTGTGGGATATCTATGGACCGCGCGATGCCTTCGATCCCGGGCACAACTGGGTTTCCCCGATTTACATGGGACTGAATCAAGCCCCGATCACGGTAATGGTTGAGAACTACAGGACCGGGCTGGGGTGGAAAACCTTTATGTCGAACCCCGAGATCACTGAAATGCTTCGCAAGCTTGATGCAGTGACTGCAAAATAGGGATTGGGTAAATTTTCTTCGGTTAGATAGCTGCGTCGCAGGGGTGACCTAATACACAATGCATACGGCGCGCAGTTGCGAAAGACGAATCCGATGACGCGAATGCGTGGACTCCTGCCCTTAGTGTTTTTGTTGTCAGTCGCGACTCCCGGGTACGGGGTGCAAAGTCCACCCGCTTTTGACAATAGCCTCGGTTACCGGTCCTTCTACTATAGCGAGGCGGTTCTTGTCGCTCCCAGTGAGTTGGAACTTATTGACGGTAAGATTCCCATCGATGAGTCTCATTATGTTAGTCCGCCCAATTCTCTGCGGCTGAAGTGGAGGTCGCAAACGGGCGGTGACTGGCTGATGAGTCTCAAGGTAAAGGCACGATATGGTACGGCCGATTTTTCCGGCAGCTCATTGTTCTTCTGGTGCTATTCAGACGCCGACCTTCCGGCAGTTGAATCACCCCTGATCTACCTGAAAGACGTGAATGACGAAGGCACCCCCAGCATCCGGTTGATCGGTCACCTCGACAAACTTCCTGCACACACCTGGATAAGAATAAAGCTGCCATTCGATTCATTCGTTGGGCCCGTGAGGGGAACGCAGCCGATCAAGTTCGATCCGCGGCGGCTTGCGCTGATAACCATTCGTCAGGGCCTGGATGACGGGAAGCCGCATACGATTTACATCGATGAGATCACAGTTGGCGATGAGGTCGCCGACAAGCACAAAGATCCCTCGGCACCTTCGGCCCTCAGCGCCAAAGGATACGACCGGCACATCGATCTGACTTGGATTCCAGTTAAAGATTCTGATTTACGGTATTACAAGATTTATAGGTCTTTCGACGGAAAGCAATACACACCGGTTGGGATTCAGAAAGCGAGTGCGACCCGTTATGAGGATTTCCTCGGTGAGAGCGGGAAGACTGCTCTTTATAAGATCAGTTCCGTCGACGTGAACTACAACGAGTCGCCTCTCTCCGCGCAAGCGCAGGCCATCACCCGGAAAATGAATGATGATGAACTGCTCACCATGGTTCAAGAAGCCTGTTTCAGATACTACTGGGAAGGCGCTCACCCAGTTGCTGGCCTGGCAATTGAAATCTTACCTGGCGATGAAAACCTGGTCGCGGTGGGAGCCTCAGGTCATGGAATCATGGCGTTATTGGTCGGAGTCGAGCGCGGCTTCATAACCCGTGAGCAGGGCGTCGATCGGATGCTCAAGATCACCCGCTTTCTGTGGAAGGCCGATCGTTTCCACGGTGTGTTCCCACATTTCCTGGATGGCCGCACCGGAAAAGTCATTGCCCGCTTTGGAAACCACGACGATGGCGGCGACCTCGTCGAGACCGCATTCCTGATTCAGGGACTTTTGGCAGCGCGGCAATACTTCACCCGGCAAACTTCTGCAGAGCAGGAAATCCGGGAAACGATAACCTCCTTGTGGAGGGCGGTCGAATGGGACTGGTACCGCGGCAACAGCGCCAGCGATTTTCTTTACTGGCACTGGTCCCCCGACTACGGGTTTTATCTGAATCACCCGCTCGTTGGGTGGAATGAAACGATGATCGTTTATCTGCTCGCGATCGGGTCGCCCACTCATCCCGTCTCAGCCACGATGTATCACAGCGGTTGGGCAGGACAATCCGAGAGGGCCGTCCAGTACCGCCGCTGGTGGAGTCGGACAACCCAAGGCGATCACTACCTTAACGGAAATAGCTATTACGGCATTAAACTTGATGTCGGAGAGGGAAATGGAGCAGATCTTTTCTTTACTCACTACTCCTTTCTGGGCTTTGATCCTCGTGACAAGAAAGATGCTTACACAAACTACTTCAAGAACAACCGCAACATTGCGCTGATCAACCATGCCTACGCTGTCGCTAACCCCAGCAAGTATCTTGGCTACGGCGATGATTCGTGGGGACGCTCCGCCGGCATCAATGCGAGCGGAGGGCGCGCCTTGCCACGAGATGACAATGGAACGATCACCTGCACAGCAGCGCTCGCGTCGTTTCCATACACTCCCACTGAATCGATGAAGGCTCTCAAACATTTTTATCGAGATTTAGGCGACAAGCTGTGGGGAATCTATGGGTTTCGGGACGGGTTCAATCTCTCAGAAGACTGGTTTGAGGATGTTTACATGGGCCTTAATCAAGCTCCCGTTGTCGTGATGATTGAGAATTATCGATCGGAGCTCGTGTGGAACCTTTTTATGTCAAACAGTGAAATCAAGCCAGCCTTGGATCGAATCGGCTTTGAACCCGACTTAGACGGTGGCCGCAAGGTCTTGGCAAACCAGTGACGCCTTCGCCTGTTCGCGCGCTCTCGCCAGTTTCGCCGTCGCCTTGAATTGCGAATGGGATCCAGTTGTTTGACGGCGGAAGTGAACGCGTTGGAGGGACTCCAGATCTCCCGCTGCCGGCATTCTTCGTACTTTGGTTCTCATGCGGCGTGTACGGTTACGCGGAGCCTGCCTCCAGCATGCCCGGCCAGTAGATCATTTTGAATGCTTTTTTGATCGACCCACATAAAAGTGGCTGCCTCTAGGCATGCGATCTCGTTGTTTAGCGATGACAGGCCAATGTACTCTCGAGCCACAGGGCGCGTAGCTGGCTCGATTTTTGATATTCGGCGATGAAACTTTAGCGCGGTGCGGAGTAAACCTCGTTGAGGTCCTTGTTCCGGCGCGGTGGCAGCAGCGCACCCACGAGCACCGCCGGAATAATCGTCAGGAGAAATGTCAGGTGATACCACACCGGAAATTTGCTCCAAATGGCGATGTGCAAAGGCACGAACATTGCAAGCACCACACTGCCGACGATCAACGCCGCCCAGCGCCTCGATTGGGATATCCAACCTGTTACGGCACCAGCCACCAGCGAGGTCACGATAGCCATCAAAAGGCGTGCCCACTTCATGCCCAGCGTGAACTGGAGTGTCTGTTCGGCAGCGGTGTAGTTCGGCAGGCTCAGTCGAAGCACACGGTTGATTACCGTGACGACGACAATCCACGTGAGGAGTCCTGCGAGGCAGGCGAGAATGGACCGCTTCATCGCACATTCCTCCTTTAATATAAGCATAATAGTACAATTAGACTATGAAAGCTGAACTATATATTTTGGGCGTTCTGCACCGCGGTGACTTTCACCCCTACGAGATCAAGCGGCGTCTGACCCAGGCCATGATCGAGTGCTTTACCGATGTAGATGTCGGCACGCTCTACTACGCCGTGCGCCAGCTTGCCGAAGGTGGCCTGTTAACCGCGGTCGCCCACCAGCGCGTGGCTCGGGGCGGCATGCGTACGGTGTACCGCATCACTACGCGCGGACGCGACCGCTTTCGTGAACTACTGCACGCGCAATTTGCCGCCGAAGGCGACCTTCGGGAGACTCTTTATGGCCCCATGCTCTTCTTGCATCTCGCCGACCTCAACCTGGTCGCCGAGGCTCTGCGAACCCAAATCGATAGGCAGAATGCGCGGCTGGCGGAGATCCGGAAATTGCATCGGCAATGGATAACGATGCTGCCTACCGGTAGCCGCCACCTCATGCAGCACATGGCGGAGCAGTGCCGCCTCGACCTACGCTGGCTCCGCGCGGTACACGCCGATGTGGAGGCCGGACGCATTCGCGATACCCCGGACCCGGCTCGCCTCGCTGCCAAGACCTAATTGGGTTACGACAATACGACACACCCAGCTCTTGGGTAGTCGGCAAACCGGAGAGCGCCGGCTAGACCGGCATGTTGTAGGGGATGCAAGACCCCTGCAGGGCAGGCCTTTCGACGTTCCTGATCGGCATTGGACCCGGTGGTGGTGCAACGCATGCTTCGCCAGTCGCATGTGGACCTGACGATGCACTACGTACACAACAGCCGCAAGGCCAAGGAACGCTCAAGGTCAATTCATCGAGCGTTTTCTGCCAAACGGGACCACGGCAGACGCTGCCGAAGAGAGAAATTCCGAAATGCGGGTGCGAGTGCGAGTGAGTGCGGGTAGTGCGGGTAGTGCGGGTGCAGTGAATTGTCACGAAATGCGCAAGTGCTGTAGAATGAGAGAACGAGCGGGAGTAACTCAGTGGTAGAGTGCGACCTTGCCAAGGTCGAAGTCGCGGGTTCAAATCCCGTCTCCCGCTCCAGATTTCTGTTGCCCGCCGGCTCGTTTCCCTCAGATGGACTTTTTCCGGCCGGAACGCTAACGTATTGAACAGGGGCGCGGTACCCAAGTGGTAAGGGAGAGGTCTGCAAAACCTTTATGCGTCGGTTCGATTCCGACCCGCGCCTCCAAACTTCTCTTGCAGTTGCCGGAAATCCCAGTACTTAGAGCCGTTCCGAGGCTTCGTTCTCGTTCGGCCTCGATAGGCAGAAATAGCCAGCCAGCAGGCACAACCCAGCAGAAGCTTGATACTGCGTCCCAGACACCAACTCTTCTGCGTATTAGGCTTGCCTGACAAGTCGCTCGGACCTGTTCGAGCTGAACGGTTACAGATCCACGTACAACGTACTGCAGTCTGTCGTTGATGCCCGTCCCCGTTAAAATCTCCAATCGCAGGGAGTAAGATTAACTGTCGCCTCGATAGACCTTGGGATACGCGAAGTTCCCCTTCCCATCCCCTTCGAGGACGCAGATCTGGTCTCCCGCCTCTGTTCCGAACGCTCGCAAGTCATTGACAAAGATTCCGGATGCAATGACATCAAGGTGGCCATCGCCGTTTACATCCGCCGCAGCAAGGACGCCTAGGCTGATAATGCATCGCTGTCTTTACGTCGCGATGCCCCATTGTTCTCATGACCGCAGCAAGGTCTCCGGTTCGCATCAGAACCCGTGTACCGTAGTCAATGTCGCGCGCAGTACCGGACCGATTCTTTCGGAAGGCCAGCCTTGTTGCGAGCTTTTCGAAAGAGATTACAGATCGACCGCAGATGCCCCGATGCAGAGCGCTTTGACGGAAATACCCAGCCCTCCTGCCTCGTGGCACATATGTACTGCAGAGCTTCAAAGACTCGCCCACTCATAGGAACGAGCCGTCGTCCCTCTGGAGTCTTGCTGTCTGGTACAAAGAACGCCAGCCTAACTCGTTTTCATACGCCGTTGAGCCGAGAGAAGGCATGTAGAACTCATCCCATCTGATAACACCGAAAACCTCAAGGTAGGGTGTCGGTCAACTGGAGCATCAAGCAAAAGCGGAGATGCTGAGAGGCGGGGACGGGATACCGGCTGCCCGCCAGGTCGAGTTCAAACTATTAGACCTGAGCTCGTTTGTTAACACCGGCACGCCGCAGTTCCTGGCGGTGTTCCCAGTAAAATTCCAGAGCTGCACCCTCAGTCGCTGGGTCAGGCTCGATTAATATTAATCCTCGGCGCAGCAGGTGCAGAATAACGGCCGCACCTGTGTGGTGCGGCCGGAGGGGAAACGCCACGGATTGGGTTAGATCGAGGCGCCACTCCGCGGGGCGCCCGCGAGTTTCTCTAAGCTAGAAGCGGACGCGGATGCCGACCTCGATCTGACGGTTGCCGCCTGGTTGCTCCTGGGCCGAGCCCCCGAGTTCTCCAAAGCCGCCAGGGTTGAAGAGCCCGCTGCCGAATTGGCCGTCCGGGTCCAGCCACTGATTGTGGTTCAGGAAATTGGCGAAGACGCCTTGCAGATCGAGGCTGATGCTCTCCGCTACTCGGATATTCTTCTTAACGCTCAAGTCCATGTTCCAGTACGGCAGACCATTGAGCATGCCATAGCCGCCGTCCCTGGTGTCCATCCCCAGAATCGGGTTGCGGAAGTCGTTTACTGCAGCCGGCCCAGCCTTGAAGATATTCGGAAATGCCCCGTTGGGCTGGCTGTAGATATGGCCACTCGTAATCGGCTTGATGGGGATGGCATTTTCGTTGCCAAAGAAGTTGATGTTGTCCCCGGCGCCGAACTCCTGACCATCTCCGGTCGAAGTGTAAAGTTCAGACGGTGCTCCACTGCCCGCAGTGAACACCGTCCCGAAAGTCCAGCCTCCCAGCAAACGTCCCATAAATCCGGACTGCCCCTTATAGAACGGTGGCTGGTAGACGATGAACATGTTATAGACGTACCGGTGGTCAAAGGCCTGTCTGCCGTACATCTGGTTTAAGTCGAAGGGATCGTCTGGAGTATATGCGCTGCTGGCCTGGACGACTCCGCCGGTTCCCAGGGCTTTGGACCAGGTGAAGTTCGACTGGGCGGTAAATCCTCTAAAGTCGGCCATTTTGAGGGAGACGAAGGCGCCGTTATAGTTGCCGTGGCCTACGCTGGCGTTTACGCCCACACCCGATGTGTTCTGCGGTTGGCCGAACCCACCGAAGGTCGTGTTCATCATGGTGTTTCCGAAGACGAATCCTTGGCCGCCGCCGTTGGACGTCGGGCAACCGGGGCAGCCTGCTCCACTGTCCAAATCGCTCCACAGAGACCAGACCTGGGCTGTGGCAAAGTTGCCGCCTTCGCGCTTCATTACCGCGTCCGTGCAATTGGCGAACCCTGCGCAGTAGGCTGGATTCATTGCCTTCTCGAAGAACGGCTGCGGCGTGACCGCACCTGCATTCTTCGCGCAACCGCCGCCAGCCAGCCCTGCAAAGCCGCCGCAATATTGCATCACCACATTTGCGTAGGCATTGGAGAACTGCTGTCCACCCTTGGTCATCATGTAGGGTACGGCGTTGATGTTAATGGGCTGATACTCGTTTTCGATCCTGCGCCCGATGTAGCCGAGTTCCAGTGTGACCTTCTTCGACAACTGACGTTGAATGGTCACGTCGAAGGAGTCGATCTGGTTAGGCCGGAAATTTGGATCCAAGGCTTCGCCGGCACCTGCCGAAACTGCATTGAATCCAGGGAAATCAGGTTGGACCAGCGTCTGGCTGGGTGGCGTGCCGAGCGGGGCCGTGAGTCCGTTTACGCCAATGCGAAAAGCAGTGGCCGGAGTAGCTACTCCGCCGCCGGCGCAGGGGGCGGTCAGGGACTGGGTCGCGAGGCCACCGATGCACTGCACGGGCTGGATGAGGCCAGTGCCGAGCAGCGGCACCAAGACCAGATCAACACCGTTCAAGCGACCATATTGGCGGCCATAGCCGGCACGAATGACCGTATCTTCATGGCCGAAGACCTTGCCGGCGATGGAACCACTGTCGAAGTGAGGATTCCAGGCGGCAGCGATACGTGGACTGAATTCTCCGTAGTACGGATTGTAGGGATATTTCAGTCCATTTCCCGTGTTCCCCACCAAGGCAAAACCCAGTTCCGGATTGTAATTTTGTCCCAACACAGCAGCGCGCTTGCGAGCCGCCAAGTAACCCTCTGCACTGACTGGCTGATCAGCGGTGTCCACCAGTTCAACCTGTTTACCATTGGCTTCAACCGGCGGCATCTCGAGCGTCCAACCCAGCCCGTAGGTGAGGGTGAAGGTCGGCTTCATGTGCCAGGTGTCGGTGAAGTAGACGTTGTAGTAAGGAATGGTGCTCTGGTCGAATGCGGGTGTCAAAGGAGGATTCAACGCCAGGTTGGGACCTGAGCGCGTATAGGCCGTCTGGGCGATGGAAACGATGCCCAGTGCCCCAGTCGTAAGGGCACCGCAGTTGGCGATCTTGGTTGTTGCGCAAATCGACAGATCTGACGCGAGTCCGGAGCCCGCAGCTCCCTCGCCAAGCTCATACACGGGAGCGTAATTTATACCTCCGCCATTGTCACTGCGCTGATGCCAGTTGAAGTTGTGCTGGTAGGTACCGCCGAATTGAAATAAGTGGTTGCCTTTTAGCAAGGAGAGGTCGTCGCGAAACATCTGATCATGCCCATCCCAGAAACGGGTACGCGTATTCTGCGTGTCTACGTTATAGGGCATAAGGTTCTGTTCTTGTCCTCCGTTCAATTGCTCACCCATCACTTCAAGCGCGCCGCCCAGCCCGGGCAATGGAGGGGTATCTCCCTTCCGGTTATATGCCCACCAGTTGCGCAGGAAGCTGTAGTGGAAATCATTGGTGAAGTTCGAGCTGATGTTGGTGGTTAGGGCCGCTACCCACATCCAGGCTTGTTCCGGAAGACTGGCTTGGGACGCTGGAGTGCCCAGCTTGTCGCCGGGGAAGAAGCCACCGATATCAACCTGGTTGGTTTCGGCCGCGTTGATCTTGAAATAATGGTAGGTGGACATGAAATGCCACTTGGACGAAAAGTCGTGGTCAATGCGCGTAGCCACGAACTTGCTGGTCGTCGGGAGGCTGACGTTGCCCGAGAATCCCAGAACGTTAACTCCATCGCAGTAGGCCAGACAGGTCGCGCCCGGCGTCGGCTGCGGTTCATACTTATTCCATATTTGTGAAACTACGGGATTGAGTCCGATGCCGAGCGGGTCAATTGTTTTCAGGTTGTACTGAGTGCCTGTGGCGGGGTCAGTGATGATCCCGTTCCGCAGGTTCGGTGATGGGACATTCCTCACCACGGTCTGGGAGGCAGGGAAGTTGAAACCCTCGTAGTTGAAGAACAGGTAAGTCTTGCCGCCAAGAATGTCCTTCGGGATAACCGGCCCGCCAATCGCTCCGCCATAACGGCTGTAATGGAAGCTGGGGATCGGAGTGATCGGCGTGGTGTGGTTATTTTCCCAACTGTTGGATGACCAGTTGTTGTCTTTGTAATATTCGTATCCCGTCCCGTGCCAAGCGCTGGTTCCGCGCTTGGTCACAATCTTCACTTCCGCCCCGGCAGAGCTGTTGAAATCGGCAGTCTGGCCGGCAGTATTCACCTTGAACTCCTCTATGCTGTCGGCCGGAGTAGGGATTACGCCGGTCGGACCACCCACGGCCGTTCCGTTTGCGAGCGCGCTGCCCAATTGATTCTGCGATGCGACGCCGCCGGTCGGATCGCCGGCATAGCTGGTGGTGTAGACGTTCATACTGCCGTCCATGTCGTTGCTGTTGTTGCCGCCATCCAGCGTGAAGTAGCTTTGGTCGAGAACGGCTCCGCCGACGGCGCCATCCGGACCGACGCCGGGTTGCAGTTCGACGAACGTGCTGACGTCGCGGCCCAAGCTGGGCAGCGAATCCAATGCCACGCCGGTGATCGTGTTACCCACGGTGGCGTTCATCGTTTGCAGCTCATTGCCGACCGCAGACACCTCGACAACTACATTCGCGCCGCCCACCTGTAGAGACAAATTAACCGCGAGATTGACTCCGACCTGTACCACTTGGTTCTCGGTCTTCGTAGTGGCAAATCCCGCCTTAGCGACGGTCAGGCTGTATGTACCCGGGGTAACGTCCGCAAAGAAATAACGCCCGGTCGCGTTGGAGTTCGCGGTTCGCGAGATATTGGTCGCGGTATCGGTCAGCGTAATTGCAGCGCCCACCACCACCGCATTCGACGGGTCAGTCACTATGCCGGAAACCGTACCCGACGAGGCCGATTGTGCCCACGCTGGCAGAGTACGGCCCAAACAAACCACCAACAAGAGAACCAGAGCCAACTTCAAGCTGCGGATTTGCATTGCTTCCTCCGACCAATAGATTGAGTGTCGCGACTGATCGAGAAAAATAGATGAGTCATTAACCACTTTCATTACTTCCTCCATCACACTGGATTCGACCGCAAACTACTTTTTTCGGCAGAATGCTGCTTCTGTTCCTGCGACCCGCTTGTCACTGGCTGACGAAAGTCGCGGGTGCACTCGCGTAGGGTGCAGCTGTCGAATGAAGCAAGCCGGGGGCCGTCTTTGGAGGAAATACGCGAGGTTCCACTACTTCAGGTATGTGTTTGCGGTATCAGAGAGTGACGAATTGACCAATTACAGAAACCAAGTAAAACAAGCCCAGTGATCAATTCATACGGATATCAGTAGAAATCGCCGCCAATGCTCCGAGATTCGGGATTCGGAAAAGCGGGAGAATTTTGGCCTTCGACAATTCAGATGTGAAAAATGGGTTTCGGAGTGCGACTACGGTACGGTCTCAACTGGTCAACTGTCGTAATATCACAAGAGACGGCGTTTTTGAGTCCATTGCCTATCGCTCAGCCGTGTAGAAGCTCGCGGCCTGGCCAGCGGCAAACTCTTTCGGGGTTTGATATCCCAAGCTGCTGTGCGATGAGGGCTTCACTTAAGGCCAGTTAAACGCGAACTCAAGCCAAGCTGGCGTTACCTTCAAGCTGACACTCTTCCCCGCCACAGCTGAATCCGAATGCGGTTGAGTCCGAGTAACACAAACCGCACTCCGTTGGGAGGAAATCCTCGGCATACTGCTGTTCGTAGGCGTTTTGGGCAAGCGGACGGCGTTTGAGGTTCCTTGCCCAGTCCCGACCGGTGGAGATTCATGTTGATGAGATTAACAAAACACAGAAGGAATGGAGCGGAGCGGGAACTTTTGGCTTTCTTGTGACATTAAAGAAGCATGAACGGTGTGAAAAACGCCGCAGAAGGATTGCGCGGATTGAGCCGGCGCACCGACTATGACTAGCGACGAAGCCTTGATGCTGGAATTCCAGGGCGGATCACGCGCAGCCTTCGAGGAGCTGTTTGCCCGCTATCGCAAGCCACTGTATGGCTTCTTCGGGCGCCGGCTGAACAACCCTGAGCGGGCGGAGGATCTCGTCCAGGAAACTTTCCTCGCGGTGATCCGCGCAGCCTCCCGTTATGAGCCGCGAGCTTCGGTCCGAACGTATCTGTATGGCATTGCGTTGAAGCTGCTGGCTGCGGAACGGCGCAAGTTCTTTACGAGTAGCACATTAGAACAGTCCGCTCCAGAGCCTAAGGCTGACGGAACTCCCGACTGCGTGCTCTGGGTCCGGCAAGCCATGGAAAAGCTGGATTCGCCGGACCGCGAAATCTTGATGCTGCGGGAATACGAACAGTTGAGTTACTCCGACATTGCGGAGCTATTGCGAATTCCCTTGAATACGGTCCGTTCCAGGCTTTTTCGATCGCGTCTCGCATTGAAGAGTTACCTGGAGTCGGAGGCAAAAACCAATCCTGATCTGAGAGCAAGCGCTGAGCAGCCGCGCCCAGGAAGACGAGGCATGCAATGAGTACAAACAGACATCCGATCGAACAGGAAGAACTCATGGCTTATCTCGATGGCGAACTGCCCACGGACCAAGCCACCCAGACGTTGTCACACATGGAACTGTGTCCGGAGTGCCAGACCCTCGCTGCCGATTTCCGGGGTGTTTCCCAAGAACTAATGGCATGGGAAGTTGAGTCACCCGAAGTAGGCATCCCCTCGAAGATCAACGCGGCGCTGGGGGAGCGCCATCTGAAGCGGGAAGCGGCAAAGGTCAACTTGCCGAGATTGGAAAACAGAGTGTTGACGAGCCGCTGGGTCTGGGCCGGAGCCTTGGCTATCGTCTGCGTGGCTGTGGGACTGACGTTAACGCTTACCAGCCACAATCGGAATGAGGATCGATGGACAGCGTATGCGAGCATGGCTTCGATCGAGCAATACCTGATCCAGAATCGCAATGCCGAGATCGCCCTGGCGCGAAGCGCTGCCCCGGAGGCTATATCGAACAACGCGAAGATCCTGGTTTTCGGGTGGCAGGGCTATGAGACCGCCATCGAAGGAAAGAACGGTTTTGTTTGTATGGTGGAACGATCATGGATGTCCCCATTCAACTCCCCGGAGTTCTGGAACCCCAAGGTGCGTGTGCCGATGTGCTTCAATCCTGCTGCCGCGCAATCCATTCTGCCTATCACGATCAATCGGACGGAGATGGTATTAGCCGGGATGTCGAAAGCGCAGATGATCGACAGCATCAAGGCCGGATTCGAGAACAAAGAGTTACCGCTCCCGGAGCCGGGCGCGATGTGTTACATGATGTCGCGGGCAGGCTACCTGAATGACGCCCTCGGGCACTTCGTACCTCATCTGATGTTCTACTTTCCACTGACAGACAAATCCTCCTGGGGTGCGGATCTGCCCGACTCGCCGGTCACTCTGAATCCGCAGTTTCGGGATGGTCCGGAGCCCATCACCGAATTCGTGATTCCGGTTGGCAAATGGTCGGATGGAACGGCTGCACCGGTTATGTAGGAATGTCCGTATCGAAGGGGAATCAATGAACCGAAAGATGGTTACGACAATGACATCAGGAACTTTCGGGTTGATTGCCGTACTACGTGTGGCGCGGCTTGCGATATCAACTATGGACGTAAAAGCTAGCGGTTGTGAATTGAGATCGTTGGCCCTGATCAATATAAGTTCCGACGTTGGTGGGGTTGAGAACACGGTTGTTGGCTTTACTACGACAAGGCAACGAACATGAAGCTTACGAGATTGATGAGGACCGCTTTTGCCGTCGCCCGGTCACGCAGTGTGGCAACTCAAGTCAAGGTACAGGAACCTACGAAACGAGAGAGCATGCGCATTCTGAAGGTCACTCTCACGTTGATCATTGTGGGTTTGCTCGTCGCACCCATAGCGTCACCTAAAGCTGCTGGGGCAGCAAAGCCTGCGCCCGGCGCGACCACGGAAAGGGTGATGGCGGCGGAAGAGGAACTTACACGAGCGTTGCGGGATAACGATGCGGATGGCATTGCGAGCTGCCTGTCAGATGACTGGGCCGTTATTTCTGCCAGAGGCGGCGTAGGCCAAGGGAAGTCGATCTTCCCCGACGGGATAAAGTCGGGCTTCTTGAAGCATACAGCATATGAGGTATCGGAACCCAGAGTGCGCCTCTACGGGAAATGTCGCCTTGGTGACGACGAAGCTCCACAACGCAGGCACGTTTGGGGGCAAACCCTACGATGTGCTAGAGCGCCAGACCGATGTGTGGCTTTGGAAAGACCGGGGGCTGGAAATGCGTTCTAACCCACGTGGGAAGGCGCGGAAAAAGATCAGAAGGAACTTTCCCGCTGACTTGCGATTCGTGATGACGTGCACCCGCATAGACCCGAGACCGTCCACGTCGTCTATCAAGAGCGGTGGAATGGCTCGCCATTTCTTGCCAGAAAAGGAGACGAACATGAATCTTACGACATGGATGAAGACGACTCTTGGCGACATCCGGTCAAGCAGTGCGGCAACTCAAGTCGAGGTTCACGAACCCAGGGCGGTGGGGCCACCCTATCCCACCGAAACGGCAAAACATGCGCATCGATGATCGTTGGATTTTGAAACTTTTTGCGGTTTTTGTGGTGGCGGCGTGCGCCGTCATCCAAGGCCAGTCAGCGCCCAGGCAGTGGATCGATCCAGGGCTGGCGACGCTAGGAGGCGGGTTCGTCTCCGGCACCGCGCATGCGAACGGAACAACCCTCCACTATGTGCGTGGCGGGACTGGTCCGGCGATCATTCTGCTGCACGGTTTCCCCGAAGACTGGTACTCATATCACCGCGTCATGCCGCTGTTGGCGAAGCAGTTTACGATCGTGGCAGTTGATCTGCGCGGCATAGGCGGTTCTGCCGCAACGGCAGGCGGTTATGACGCCGCAAATATGGCGGAAGACGTTCATCAACTGATGGAACGCCTGCATTTGGAACACGTTTACGTCGTCGGGCACGATATCGGTGGAATGGTGGCCTATGCTTTCGCCCGCCGGTATCCGGAAACCTGCCGCGGGGTGATGTTGCTCGACGCACCGGTGCCGGGTCTTGGGCCGTGGGATGCAGTCAAGGCGAATCCCATTATTTGGCATATCCACTTTCAGCAAACGCCGGATCTGCCTGAACAACTGATTGCCGGGCGGGAAGCTATTTACTTCCGCCATTTTCTCGACAGCGACACCTTTAGTGACGCGGATGTCGCCCGCTATGCCCGGGCCTATGCCCCTCCTGAACATCTGCGTGCGTTGTTGGAGATATACCGGGCTTTTCCGGCGAATGAGAAATTCAATGCAGCGCAGCGCAGCGCGATTAGCCTGCCTCTGGTTCTGGCTCCCGGAGAAAACTCGCCTTTCGAGAAGCTTATGCCGGGCTTTGCCGAAGCGTTACGGGATCATGGGTGTGCAGACGTCAAGATTGAAGTCATTAAGAACAGCGTGCATTACGTTGCAGACGAGCAACCCGAGGTCGTGGCTCAACTCATTGAACGGTACGCCTCGTTATGACGACGATGGCCAGAGCGTTTGGGAAGAAGATTCTGTAGAAATTCCAGAGAAAGGTGAGGTGCGGAATGAACCTCCGCTTTCGTTGTGGGCTGCTAATCCTCGCATTGCTGGCCGCGTCTTTTGCATTGCCGCAAGAAGGGTCCCTTCCGCAGGAAAAAACCGCGGTAGTCTTTGGTCAGAACATCCGCTACTTCGAAGCCGGTCAAGGACCGGCGGTAATCCTGTTGCACGGAATGGGTGGCGTCAAGGAATCGTGGATGGGAAATTTCGGCGCACTTGCCGCCGGGTATCACGTCTATGCGATCGATCAGATTGGCTTTGGCCATTCCGACAAGCCACTCTTGGATTACAAAATCGCCACTTTTGTGGATTTTCTCTACGCATTCATGCAGACGCAAAACATTGGAAAG
>Ga0307478_10000201_pt1 | contig 69371 bp, 70 predicted proteins | sample atmos_gasesECM4C_2_FD_203713 | JGI IMG/M metagenome (GOLD analysis project Ga0307478, IMG submission 203713) | Hardwood forest soil microbial communities from Morgan-Monroe State Forest, Indiana, United States - atmos_gasesECM4C_05 | ecosystem: Environmental > Terrestrial > Soil > Temperate...
CGCCTCGCCATGTTGGCGGAGATGCGACGCATCTCTGACGTGAACCTCAGGCTGCTCGAGCGCGAGCGGAGGTTCATCCAGAACGCCTCGCATGAATTGCGCACCCCGATCACGGTCGCCATCGGCCATACCGAGCTGCTGCAGCGGTCAACCGATCCGTCCCGCATGGCGGCCGACGCCCGGGTCGTGCTCGCGGAGCTGATGCGCCTGCGCCGGCTCTCCGATCGACTCCTGCTACTGGCGGCGGCGGACGACCCCGATTTCCTTCACAAGCAACCGATCGAGGTCGAGCCGGTGCTGGTCAGCGCGCTGCAGCGATGGTCACCGACGCCCCGGCAGTGGCGGCTGGGCATGACCGACGAGGCGGTGGTCGACGCCGACGCCGACCGGCTGGCGCTGGCGATCGACGCCCTGGTGGAAAACGCCGTCAAGCACACCACCCCGGACGACTGGATCGAGCTCGCGGTCCGCCGCCATCACGGGGTCGAGATCACGGTCGCCGACTCTGGTAGCGGGATCTCGCCGAAGGACGTGGATCGAATTTTCGAGCGCTTTGCCCGCGCCGATATCAGCCGCCAGCGAGACAGCGAGGGGCTCGGCCTGGGGCTCCCGATCGTCAAGACGATCGCAGAGGCGCACGGTGGGACCCTCAGCATCCGCAGCGACATAGGCAAGGGGACCGAATTCACGATCTCCCTCCCGCTCGCCGTCAGCGTCGCGGACGCGGTTAAGGGCTCGCCGACGCCGACGCCGCTGCCGACGCCGATGCGCTCGCCGTAGGCGGCGCGGGCGTCACGGATGGGGCCGCGCCCACAGACGCCGGCTGGTCGAAGCCGAACCAGTGCTGAACCGCCAGGCCATAGAAAAGGATGACGATCAAGATGATCAGCACGATGACGGTGATGATGACGATGGCTGGGCCGGCTCCGGGTTCGGGCTCCTCCTCGACAACGGCCATGCGCCGATTGTCCCACGGTGGCTCGAACCGAAACAACCATTGGCGATGGGCTGCAGAGGGTTTCTGACAGTTTTGTAATCCCCCACGCCTTTTCAAGTCGCGCACGGGGCCTCAGACTTAGGCGCGGGACGTAGAAACAGCACCTGACGTGAGGTAGACGCATGCTCCGGAGGGTCTCGTTCGTCGCCGCGGGGGTGGTCATCGTGGTGGTTGCCATGGTGGCCTTCGTCGGGCTATTCATGTTGCCAAGGCCGGGTCCACTCGCGGGCCCGCCGACGTCACTCCACCTCGAGACCGTCGCTGCGGTCGGGCAAGCGAACGAGTGGCCGCGACCGAACGATCCCCATCCCGATTGGGTCGGCTACCTGCCGACTACCACCTGGACGGTACCGGCCAACTCCACCATCCAGGTCCAGATCGACCAGGAAGATGGCGCGACCGGTCTGCGCAACCCGTTCTGGGGCAAGGTCTTCGGCACCGAGGGCGGCAACATGCACGTCACCTATTTCGACGACCAGGGCAATCCGCAGGAAAGTGATATGACCTCCATCGATCCAACGCAGGCGGCTCACACCTTCGCCATTCCCGACCTCGGCGTCTTCGTGCCGCTGCTGGGTGTCAATCCGAATGCACCGGCCGGGAGCACCAACGTGATCACCTTCTCCTTCAAGACCAAAGGCCCCGGTCGGTACCGCTGGCAGTGTTTCGTACCGTGCGCGGCGAAGACGGTATTTGGTAACGGCGGCCCCATGTCGACGATCGGCTACATGGGCGGCACGCTGATCGTCACCTAGCCATGGGAGCATTCCGGATCGAGGAAGCCGATCGGCCGCACCTGGTGCGGCTCCTGATCATCTGGGTGATTCTGTCCGCCATCGGCATCGTCGGCGTCCTGCAAATCAACTACCCACCCTACGACCAGACGATCCAGGGGCAGGACCAGGCCAACACGCTCAAGCTCCTGACGGCGCTGGCCACACCGGTGTTCGTCGGCGTGGTCATGATGATCCTCTACTCGGCCATCTATTTCCGCCGCACCACGCCGGAGCTGGTCGATGGCCCGCCGATGGTTGGCAACACGCCGGTCCAGGTGGTCTGGGTCACGGTCAGCGCCATCCTCGTCATCTTCCTCGCGATCGTGGGAATCGCGACGCTGTCCAGTGAAAATGTCGCGCAGGCGGTCGCCGGCGCGGGAGCACAGAACAACGAACTCCACGTCCAGGTGATTGCGCAGCAGTGGTACTTCACCTACCGCTATGCGGATTACGGCGGAGTGGAGACCACGCATCTCTACCTCCCCGTCAACCATCCGGTCGAGCTGCACGTGACCTCGCTCGACATCATCCACTCGTTCTGGGCCTACCAGCTGGGTGTCAAGGCCGACGCCAACCCCGGCGTCGACAACATCTTCCACGTAACCCCGCAGAAAACCGGCGGCTTCGAGGTGCGCTGCTCCGAGCTCTGCGGGCTGTGGCACGGCCACATGGCGGATTCCGGGGGCCAGGTCGTCAGCCAGAGTGACTTCGACACCTGGATCGCCCAGCAACAGGCGGATTTCGCGACGATCGCCAAAGCGGTCCCGAGTTACGCCCCGTATTACTTCCCACTGCCACTGACGAAAGGGAGTTGAGCATGGTTGTGTCCGAACGGAGGCTCTCGATCCCGAACAATCCCATCACCGGGATCCTCCTCGCCATTCCGGGCTACTTTGCTGGCGTATGGCTGGGGACGTTGTTCGGGAACATCGATGACCAGAACACCGGGGTCATCCTCGGCTACCTGTTCGCCACGGTGGCATTTCTCGCCGGCGTCGGCTTCCTCAACTATCCGCTGGAGCGACTCTTCGGCTGGCGGGTCACGCCCGTCACCGATCCCGCTGAGAATCGCGGCATCGGTCGCTACCTTCGGTTGAGCCTCGACCACAAAGTCATCGGGCTCCAGTACCTGGTCACCATCCTTCTGATGCTGCTCCTCGGTGGCATCGGCGCCATGATGATCCGCACCAGTCTGCTGGTGCCGGACGCCAGTATCACGCCGGCCGGCAACTACATCCCGCTGATCGGGCTGCACAGCGTGATGATGATCTTCATCACCAGCGCGGTGATCGTGGGTCCGTTCGGCAACTACCTGGTGCCGCTGATGATCGGCGCGCGGCGGATGGCGTTCCCACGCCTCGAGGCGCTTTCGTTCTGGGTGGTGCCGCCGGCCGCGGTCATCCTGGCCGCCGCCACTTTCTGGGGCGGCTTCCCAACCGGATGGACGGGCTACCCGCCGCTCTCCGAGCAGGCCGGCCAGGGGATGGACAGCTACATCGTCGGCTTCACGCTGATCGCGATCGCGCTCGTGACCTCCGGCGTGAACATGCTCGCCACCATCATCGGTCTGCGGGCGCCGGGGATGACCTGGACGCGGCTGCCGATCTTCGTCTGGGGTATTTTCACCACCTCGATCCTCGGCCTGCTGGCGGCTCCCGTGCTGGCGACCGCATTGGTCATGCTGGCCATGGACCGCTCGCTGAACACCGCCTTCTTCCTGGCGTCGAATGGCGGCACCAACTACCTCTGGGAGAACCTCTTCTGGTTCTTCGGCCACCCCGAGGTCTACATCTTCATCCTGCCGGCGTTCGGCATCATCATGGAGATCGTTCCGCACTTCGCCCGCAAACCGCTGTGGGGGTATCGCACCGCCGTCGTCGGGTTGTTCGGCGTCGCCCTCCTCAGCTGGTTTGTCTGGCAGCACCACCTCTTCGTCAGCGGCATCGCGCCGGTGCTTCGCCCCTTCTACATGCTCTCTACCGAGCTGATCTCGATCCCGACCGGCATCATCTTCCTGGTGACGCTGGGCACGCTCTGGCGGGCGCGCGTCTGGTTCACCGTGCCGATGCTGTTCTGCCTCGGTTTTCTTTTCAACTTCCTGATTGGTGGCATCTCAGGCGTCTACCTCTCCGATGTGCCGACTGATGTGACGCTGCATGGGAGCTACTTCTCGATGGCCCACTTCCATTACACGATCATGGGTGGCGAGATCTTCGCGTTGATGGCCGCCGCCTACTACTGGCTGCCGAAGATGACGGGCAAGATGCTGAGCCCGACCATCGGGCGCATCCACTTCTGGACCATGTTCATTGCCTTCAACTCCACCTTCTTCCCCCTGTTCATCATCGGCTTGCTCGACATGCCCCGCCGGGTCTCGACCTATGACCCGGCCCTGGTCGGGCTCAACCGCTGGGTGACCGTTTCCGCCTACGTCCTCTTCGGGTCGATGGTGCTCTTCGCCGGCAACCTGATCTACTCCTGGTTCTTTGTCAGCCGGACGGCGGTCGCCAATCCGTGGCATGCCAGGTCGCTCGAATGGCAGGTGCCGACCCCGGTTCCCGCGCGCAATTTCGACCGCGTGCCCGTTATCGTCGCCGGCCCCTACGACTACGGCATTCCGAACTCGCGGCCCGTGGCGGACCTCGGTGGCATGGTAGGAGTCACCGGTGGCGGTTAGAACTCACTACGAAGCCGCCGCCGATGCCGAGGTGCTGCTCGATACGCGGCTGACGGCGATCGGCACCTGGCTGTTCCTCGGCGCCGAGATCTTCTTCTTCGCCGCCTGGTGGTTTGCCTTCTTCTACTTGCGGGCCATCAACAACAACCAAGCCTGGAAGGTGCAGGGCGTGGGTCCGCCCAGCAAGGGTTTCGGGGCGGTGGTGGTCGTCCTGGCCGTGCTGACCGCGCTTTCGTATTTCGTCGGGTCGCGCCAGCCGTCGGGCGCCCTCCTCTTTCGCCTGCTCACGCCGGTGGCCCTGGTCTTCGGGATTGCCACCTCCCTCCTTCAGGGGTATGGAATGTGGCACCTCGGATTTGGGCTGACCCAGGGTAGTTACCCGGCCGTCTTCAGCGGCATGACGGGATCGTGGGTCGTCCAGTTCGCCGTTGCCACGGGTTGGCTCGGCAGCATCGTGGCGCAGGCAGGCCCGGCCGGTGATACGATCGCGCGCCGGAAGCCGGCGGGCTCCTTCGCCTGGATCCTGCTCTTCCTCGCCGCCGTCGGCATCATCAACTACATCCTCCTGTACCTCGTCGCCTAGCCGTGCGGGCAAATTTCCCTCCCCCTCTGGAGGAGGGCAGGGTGGGGGCATGTTGAATCCTCTAACCTGGCCCATCGAGCCCTGGGTCCTCCTCGGCGTCGAAGTCACCGCCATCCTCTATTTGTGGGGCGCCCGCAATCGGGTTGTCCCCTCCCCCGCTCGCGCGGGAGGGTCAGGGTGGGGGCCCTCCCGCTGGCGCGCGGTCGCTTTCTGGTCAGGGCTCGCCACGATTGTTCTCGCCCTCGATACTCCGATTGAGACGCTGGCCCGCCAGCTCTTCTGGGCGCACATGACCCAGCACCTGCTGCTGATCATGGTGGCTGCGCCGCTCCTGGTGGTCGGTGCGCCCTGGATGCAGATCTGGCGCGGCCTGCCGCTCTCGATCCGGCGGCCCCTCGCACGGACGGCGGTTCGGCACCCCTCGTTGGCCGGCCTGCGCCATGCCTTTGCGTGGTCGAGCGCCCCCGTCGGCGCCTTTGTCCTGTCCACCGCCAATCTCTGGTTCTGGCATTGGCCAGCCGTCTATAACCTCACGCTTCGCAACCACGCCGTCCACCATCTCGAGCACGGCCTGTTTCTCGGACTCGGCATCCTCTTCTGGGCCCAGGTGATCGACCAGCATCCATTCCGCGCTCGCCTCTCCCAATTCAATCGTGTGGTCTACGTCTTCGGTGGGACCATCACCTCCTGGGCTCTGGCCGCCGTGCTCGCCTTCGCGACCACGCCTTTTTATGCCTACGCGGCCCTGCCATCGCGACCCGGTGGCATTTCCGCGTTGACCGACCAGCAATACGGCGCCGGCATCATGTGGGTGCCCGGATCGATCACCTACTCGATCGTCTTCATCGTCTGCCTCTATCTCTGGTTCCGCGAGGAGGATGCTCGCGGCGCTCGTGCCGCGGAGATCCCTCCCCCGCTCGCGGGGGAGGGCAGGGTGGGGGCCCAATGATTGCCGAGGCCCAGACTCCCATCATTCCCTCCCCCGTCGCGGGCGAGGGTCGCGGTGGGGGCTTGTCGGTCGTCGCCGACTACCTGAGCCTGACAAAGCCACGCATCCTTCTGTTGCTGCTGATCACCGAGTTCGGCGCCATGATCGCCGCCGCGCGGGGCTGGCCAGGGACGTCGCTCACGCTGGCCGCCCTCGCCGGTGGCGCCTTCTCCGCGGGCGGCGCAGCGGCGGTGAACTGCTGGTTCGACCGCGACATCGATGCCGTGATGGCGCGCACCTGCACCCGGCCAATTCCGTCTGGCCGGATCCCGCCGACAAGCGCGCTGCTATTCGGAGTCGGGCTGTCGGCGCTCGGCTTTCTCATTCTCGCCATGGTCACCAATCTCCTGGCCGCGCTGCTCGCGCTCGCGGGTGGTCTCTTCTACGTCTTCGTCTACACCATGTGGCTGAAGCGGTCGACCAGCCAGAACATCGTCATCGGCGGCGCTGCGGGAGCGTTTCCGCCCCTGGTCGGTTGGGCGGTGGTCACGGGCACCATCACGCCGCCGGCGCTGGCGCTCTTTGCCGTGATCTTCTTCTGGACCCCGCCCCATTTCTGGTCGCTGGCGCTCTTGCTTCGCCGGCAGTACCAGGAAGTTGGTGTCCCGATGCTGCCGGTGGTTGCCACCGACGCCGATACGCGCCGGTCGATCGTCGTTTACTCCGTGGTGCTGTTCGTCGTCAGCGTCATTCCCGGCATCTGGTTTGGGCCGGTCTACGCGGTCGGCGCGGTGGTGCTCGGGGGGGCCTTCCTCTGGATGGCGCTCCGAGTGCTCTCGACGGAAGGTCGTCGCTGGGCATCGCGCCTCTTCCACTTTTCGCTGGCTTACCTCGCCACGCTGTTCGCCCTCGCGGCGGTCAGCGCGCTTTTGTCACACTGAACGCCACCATCAGCACCCGACCGTATCCCGGGCTCCCCTGGTCGTTGCGCTTCAAGATTCTCGGCGCCCTGCTTTTGGCCGGCCTCGTGATCTTCCTGCTTGCCACCCAGTTCCTGGGCCGGCCCCCGGCGATCAACGTCACCGTGCAGGGGGGTCATGCCGCGGCCGGCAAGCCCGCGCCCGACTTCACGACGCAGACGCTCGACGGTAGCCGCGTACAACTGACCCAGTACCGCGGCAAGCCGGTGCTCCTCAACTTCTGGGCCACCTGGTGCGCGCCCTGCCAGGACGAGATGCCACTCATCCAGCGCGCCAGTGACATCGATGCAGCGCAGGGCCTGGTCGTCCTGGCCGTCGATTATCAGCAGACCAACACCAGCTCGATGAAAGCCTTTCTTCGCAAAGTCGGCGCCAGGTTCCCGGCGGTGTTCGACCCCGCCGGCCAAATTGCCGCGGAGTATGGTGTGAATGTGGGTCTGCCGGTGAGCGTGTTCATCGACCGATCGGGCGCGGTCAGCTTCATTCAGCTGGGCCAGATGTCGGACGCCATTCTGCAACAGCACCTGCACGCGATCCTCTAACCATGGCGGTCGGGGTCTCCGTCATCCTGGGCGTCCTTTACCTTCTCGGAGGCCGCCGCCCGGTACGCCTGCTCGACGCCCAGCCTCACTGGACGGGCCGGCACTGGCGTGCCACGGCCTTCTTTGCCGGACTTGGCCTGGTTGGCGTGCTTTTGTCTGCTCCGGTCGATGCGGTTGCCCGCACGTCGATGGCGACCCGCACGGCACAGTTGGTCGCGCTCGTGATGCTTGTAGCGCCACTCCTCGTCCTTGGCGCCCCGGAACCTCGATTCCGCCGGCTGTTCGTACGGCGCCCTCATCTACTCCGCCGTCGTGTCGTCATCCCTGTTCTGGCCTTCCTGCTGTCAACGGCGCCATGCTGCTCGCCTATCTCCCGGCTGTCTACCGAACCACCGCCAACCCGGGATTGCCGCGCGAGTTGGCTCAGTTCCTGCTGCTGGGTCTGGCCTGCTTCTTCTGGTCACAGGTGATCGCCCAGCCGCCGGCCCACTGTCAGCTCTCGCACCTTGGGCGGGCCGTCTACCTCTTCCTCTCGTCGGCCCAGCTCCGCGTGCTTGGCGTGATTTTGGGGTTCGCCTCTGCCCCCTTTTACGGGGTCCGGCTGGTCGATCAGCAGATCGCCGCCGGCATATTGATGGTCCCCGGCGTCCTCACCGACCTCGTGGTCCTCACGGTCTGCCTGTACCTCTGGCTTGGCCAGGACGACCGGCGGCAGGCTGGGCGCCAGCGACTCCAGCCTCGAGCCGGATAGACAAAGCCTTAACCGAACCTTCTTGATTTCTTCCACCACGTCGCGTAAAAGGGAAGGTAGGGAAATCGGATTCGGGGCTTCAACAGGGAGGAGGAACCTTGATAAATCCACGTGTGCGGATCATCGTGCCAGCGGCGCTGGTGTCGTTGCTCGCACTTACGGCTCTGCCGGCCGCCGGATCGGAGTCCGATCCGGGCGTATCGCAGCTCGGCAAGATCAACCACATCGTGGTGATCTACGAGGAGAACCACAGCTTCGACAATCTTTATGGTGCCTGGGAGGGTGTCAACGGCCGCTCCAATGCTGGCGCCGCGCAGACGCTGCAAATCAAACAGAACGGAACGACGTACAACTGCTTGCTGCAGAACGACGTGAATCTCACGTCCCCGACACCGCTGGCGACGACCTGCGTCGACACGACCGGTACGCCCGCGAATACGGCGCTCAATAGCGCCTTCACGAACGCGCCGTTTTCGATCGAGGCGCTCATCCCCGCGAGCGCGCAGACCTGCCCGCCGCCCGGCGGGTTCTTCCTCCACGGGTCAACACCCAAGCAGACAAACCTGCCTGGCGGTTGCACCGAAGACATCGTCCATCGCTTCTATCAGGAGCAGTTCCAACTCAACAACGGCAACCAGAATCGCTACACGACTGGGAGCGATGCCGTCGGTCTGACGATGGGGTATTACAACACCCAGACGCTCCCGATTTACCAGTACCTGCACCAGGAAGACCATCCGAAGTACGCGATCGCGGACAACTTCTTCCAGGCGGCCTTCGGCGGCTCGTTCCTCAACCACCAGTGGTTGATCGCGGCAGCGACGCCGACCTGGCCCGGGGCGCCGGCAGGCAACCATTCGATCATCGATTCGAATGGAATGCCAACCAGCTATCCGCTCTACACCGCCACCGGGACGGTTCTGGACAAGCAACTGACCCAGGTGTGCCCGTCAGCCGTTCCGGGCCGCGCCTGTGGCGACTTCGCCGTCAACACTATCCAACCCCCGTACCAGCCGTTCAAGGGCAGCCCACAGCTACCGCCGCAAACCGGCAAGACCATCGGTGACGAGTTGACCGCCGCCGGCGTCAGCTGGGCCTGGTACTCGGGTGGTTGGTCGAATGCCGACGGCGACGTCGGCGCGCCCGGCTGGACGAACGGCAACGGGCCGAGCTGCGCGGATCCGTACTCAGCGCCTAACCCGACGTATCCGCATTGCCCCAACCTGGTTTTCCAGTTCCACCACCAACCGTTCAACTACTACGCTAACTACGCGCCCGGAACTCCAGGACGGTCGCACCTGCAAGACGAGCAGGCCATGCTCAACCTGGTGAAAACGTCGACCGGCACCTGCAAGCTCAATTCGGTGAGCTTTGACAAGCCGATCGGGCTCGAGAACGAGCACCCGGGCTACACCAGTGAAACCTCAGGGAGCACGCACCTGGTCAATCTGCTGAAGGCCATCGAGGGCAGCGCCTGCAGCAAGGACACCATGGTGGTCGTGACCTACGATGAGTTCGGCGGCCAGTGGGACCACGTCACGCCTCCCGGGCAGGGGACCGCCGCCGGGCCACACGATCTGTGGGGCCCGGGAACGAGAATCCCGGCGCTGATTCTCGCGCCGCGTCTACCGGGCAATTTCGTGGTCGACAGCACCCAGCACGACACCACCTCGATCCTTGCCACCATCGAGCATCGCTTTGGGCTCGCGCCGCTGGGTACCCGCGATGCTGCCGTGAACGATCTGACGTCGGTTTTCCGCGCCAAACAGGTTAGCGGCGAGGGCGGCGGTTAAAGAGACGACTTTTCGCTGAGTCGACCCAAATGGGGCCGGATTGTCCGGCCCCTTAAATTCCGAGGGAGCGCCAGTAGACCGCGGATGGTGAGACTTACGCGGTTGCGGCGGTCGGCCTGCGGACGCCGACCACGTTGTGGAGGACCTGGACGCCGGGAACCTGGCCAGCAACCCTTTCGATGGCCTGCACCGTTGCGCGGTCGGGCGCCTCGCCGGTGATCTCGACGGTCCCGTCGTGTGCATGGACCTCGACGCGGGCGGCCGAGGCCGCTGGGGTGCGAGCAATTGCTTCGGTCACCGCGCGGGCCAGGTCGGCGTCCGTGACGAGCTTGCGGTTGACTTGCAAGACGCCCGGCACTGACCTGACGATTCGCGCCACCTCCTCGACTTCGGATTGATCCGTGGCGTAGCCCTCGAGCGTTACCACCTGGTCGGTGACGTCGATCGTGATCGAGCGCTGAGCAGCTCGCAAACGTGGGTCGGCCAGCAGTTGGTCGGTGACCGCCTGTTTGATTTCCCAATCGGTCGCAAAGGGCGGGAGTTTCGTCCAATCGGCTGCTCTGAGGTCGGTGACGATCCGATCCGGTCCCGCCTCCTTGACGAGATCGATCGCGAGCGCCCGGCGCTCTGGCGTCCCGCTTCCGGCGACGACCAGGGCGGTGACCACGAGCGAACTCGGCTCAAAACAGACCAGGCGGAGCTTGGCGAGCCGTTTTCCCTCCGCGCTGACGACCGTGGCGTCTGCCCGCAGTGTCAGCCCGTCGGTCTTTGCCTCCGCGGATGCCTCCGGCCAGCGCTCGGCCAGGCTCAGCACCTGCCCATCGGCCGACAGAATTGCGGTCGCCGGCACCAACTGGGTCTCGAGGCCGAGGCCGGTTCCCAGCTCGATGCTCTGCAGCGCCCGGCTGTCCGGCTGCAGGTGAACAGCGTCCACGCGGCCACGCACGTTGCCAAGCACTTCGGCAAACCCACCTAGCAGGATCTCGTCGCGCGGCCCTGCCGAAGTGCCTGTTGCACCCTTGGCGGCAGCAAGTCGGACGGCGACGCCGCCCGGTCGTAGGACCATCACCAAGCCGGCCGCCGCGATCGCGACCACCCATCCGCCCATGATCAGGATGGCGAAAAACGTCAGGTTCATGCCGCTGGCAATTATGCCGCACTCGTGGGAGACGCGGCATCTTCTAGAAGCCGGCTTCGGCGGCGCCCTGTCCCGGGCGCGAGCCCTATGCTATTCGACGTGGTCCACCCTCTTCGTCTCGGCCTGAAGAACTCCGGGCAGGACACCACGATCGAGGCACTCCGGGATGTGTGGCGCATCGCTGACGAAGCTGGATTCGACCACGTCTGGGTCTTCGACCACCTGGCCTCGATCGGCACCATCGGCCCCGACCATCCGGTCTACGAGGGATGGGCGCTGCAGGCCGCGATCGCGCAGGCGACCAGCGAGGTGCGCATTGGCTGCATGGTCACCGGCAACACCTACCGCAATCCAGCGCTGCTGGCCAAGCTAGCGGTGACGGTCGACCACCTCTCTGGTGGGCGCCTCGAGTTCGGCATTGGCGCCGCCTGGGCCGAGATCGAACACCAGATGTATGGCATCGAGGGCCTCGACCACCGCGTGGGGCGGCTTCGCGAGTCGCTCGAGGTCATCACCTCGCTCTGGACCAAGGATCGAACCACGCTCGACGGTCGCTATTACCACTTCAACGACGCCATCGGCAATCCCAAGCCGATTCAGAAACCGCACCCGCCGATCTGGATCGGCGCGGGCGGGGCACAGATGATGGAAGTCGTGGTCCGATTTGCCGATGTCTGGAACTGCGCCGGGGCGTCGACCCCGCAGGAGGCCGTCGAAAAAAGCAAGATGCTCGACACGGCGTGCGAGCAAACGGGCCGAGATCCGGCCTCGATCCGACGGTCGGTGCAACAGTCATGGGACGGTCGCGATCGTGGCCAGCTGGTCGACCTTGTGGGCCAGTACTACGAGCGTGGGTTCACGGAACAGGTCATTTATCTGCCGGGACCCGATCAGGCCCGGGTCGCCGAGGCCGCTGCGGAAGTGCTCCCGGAGCTGCGTAGCGCCCTCGTGCGCTGAGACTTCCAGTCTCCCGGTCACTGCCGGAGCGCGCCCGCCTCCTCACGCTCAGCTTCCTGATGCTCTTTGTCGAGCTCGCCCTCATTCGCTGGACGGGCTCGAACATCCTCTACCTCTCGTACTTCTCGAACTTCATCCTCCTGGCTAGCTTTTTGGGGATCGGGCTCGGCTTCTTACGGGCTGATGCCCGCCGCAACCTTTTTCCCCTCGCGCCGATCGGCCTGGCGGCCGTCGTCGCATTCGTCCGGATCTTCCCCGTCGAAATCGATCGGTCGGGGACCGAGCTGATCTTCTTCGGCGCGCTGGGCACCCAGAGCGGGTTGCCGCCCTGGCTCACCCTTCCTGTCCTTTTCCTTGGCGTGGCCGGTGTGATGACGCTCATCGGTCAGGGTGTGGCGCGAACCTTCCGACGGTTTCCGCCGCTGGATGCCTATCGCCTCGACATCCTCGGCAGCCTCGCGGGCATCGTCGCCTTTACGGTTCTGTCGTTCCTCGGTGCGCCACCCTTTGGTTGGGGCGTGGTCGTCGCCGTGACCCTGGTTCTGCTCGCCGATCGGCGCAGTCGCCTGTGGCAACTGCCGGTCCTGGCGATCATGCTCGTCCTCCTCGGCATCGAGTCGCTGGTCCCAACCGACAGTTGGTCCCCCTATTACAAGATTCGGCTGATCACCCAGCCGTCGGGAGCGGTGACGTTGCTCGTCAACGGGATTCCGCATCAGACGATGGAACCCGCGGCCCGGCGACTGGACACGGTGACGCTTTACGGCCTTGTTTACCAGCGAACGCGGTCGACGCCGAAGAATGTCCTGATCGTGGGCGCCGGGACGGGCGTCGACGTTGCCGTCGCGCTTCGGGAGGGCGTCCAGCACATCGATGCCGTGGAAATCGACCCTCGTATCCATGCCATCGGTGTGCAACAGAATCCCGACCGCGCCTTCCAAGATCCCCGAGTGACCTCGTATATCAACGACGGCCGAGCCTTCCTCGAGCAGACGACGCGGCGATACGATCTGATCCTCTTCGCGCTGCCGGACTCGCTGACACTGGTCGCCGGCCAGTCGTCGCTGCGGCTCGAGAGCTATCTCTTCACGACGGAAGCGATGCAGTCCGCGCGCGCGCACCTGACCCCGGGCGGCGCGTTCGGCGAGTACAACTATTACCGCGAGGACTGGCTCGTCGACCGGCTCGCGGGCACGCTTCGGCAGGTTTACGGGCGCACGCCGTGCCTCGACTCGACGGGCCATTTCGGACGGCTCGCCCTGCTAATGGACAGCTCCAGTCCGGATACGTTGCAGTGCCCGACCGACTGGCATCAAATATCCGCGACCGTCCCGGCGCCCGCCACCGATGACTATCCGTTTCTCTATCTCCGGGACCGGACCATTCCCGGCTTTTACCTGCTGACGCTCGCCTTGATCCTGCTGTCCGCACTATTGCTGGTGCGCGTCACCACTGGCAGGTTGCGGCCGATGGGCCGTTATCTCGACCTGTTCTGCATGGGCGCGGCCTTCCTGCTGTTGGAGACGAAGAACGTGGTGCAGTTTGCGCTGCTCTTTGGGACGACCTGGTTTGTCAACTCCCTTGTCTTCATTGGGATCCTGGTCGCTGTCTACCTCGCGATCGAGGTGGCTCGTCGGATCGAACTTGGTCCGTCCTGGCGCCTGTATGCCATCTTGCTGCTGGCCCTGGCCGTCGCCTGGGTCGTGCAACCGGATCTACTGCTCCGGCTCGACATCGTGCCACGCTTCCTGGTAGCCACAGCGGTCGCCTTCGTACCCGTTTTCCTCGCCAACCTGGTGTTCGCGAAGCGCTTCCGGGACGTCGCAGCGTCGAACGTGGCGTTCGGTGCCAACCTGCTGGGAGCGATGGTCGGCGGCGCGCTCGAATACGCGTCGCTGGTCACGGGCTACCGGGCGTTGCTGATCCTTGTCGGCGCCCTCTATGCCGTGGCGTTCGGGCTGCAACGTTACGAGTTAGGGCCCTTCCGAATACCATGGGCTGCGGGCCAATGACACAGCCGATACTGGACCAGCTAGCCGGGCAGCTCGCCAACTTGCCAGCCGGTGCCACGAAGCACGACATGGAGCCGGGCTTCGAAGTGATGGCTCAGTGGATGCGGGGCCTAGACGATGATCGTCGCGCCGCGGTTCTGTCTGCGCTTGTAGATTGGCTGCACGATGACCATCCTTGGCATAGCCGGGCCGCGATGGAAATGGCGCTCCGGCTTCGTGACCGGCAGGTATTGCTGGCCGTGGTTCAGGAAGCCTTGAGAAGAGGCGTACATGATCTGGCGGAACGCGACGAATATCCCCCATGGCTGATCTTCCACCTCGACCTGCTCTCGACCGTTTCGCGCTGGCCAGGGGACCCTGGCGGCGAGGTGCGAACTTACCTGGACGGGCTTCGTCAACGCGGGATGTCCACGACGAGCTATTCGCGGCGGCTCCTGTCGATCCGGGCATGGTTCACGGAGTGCTTGCTGGAGCCAGCGGGGCGACGGAAGCAGTGCCTCGGCGACGGGATGGCGGAATTGAGGAAATGGCATGACCCTCGTTTGTTGCGCTCGGGTCTCTCTCTTCTCCACGCGTATTTCGGCTCCAGCACCGACGGCCTCGCCGATTTGAAAGAGGTCCTGACCGACGAGGAGTTCGCGATGGCATGTCCTGAGCAGGTCGCGTGAAATGTGAGCGGCGATAGCCTGGTCGCCGCGCTAGCCGCGTTCCGCCACGCCGGCACGGCGCAATCCGAGCGCAAAGTCCTCGAGGAGCTTGCAACGTCCGAGCTCATATTTCCGGCCGATGAGCGCGGACGACAAGAACGGGGAATCCGACTTGCGTTTACCAAAGACCAATACGGGAGGCATGTGCTGCCAGGCTTTACTGACGAGCAGCACTTGAGTGAGTGGCTGCCGGGTGGTGGACCGTACGCTAAGGCTCAGGCGGCTGGCTTCCTGCCAGCGGTTCTCGCGGGCCCCTTTGCTGGCCTAGCGTTAAACCCTGGTAGCGAAGCCAGCGCCTTTGTGGACCGGCGGGCGCTGGAGCTGCTGGCGGCAGGAAAGACTACGGTGTTGTCGGGCGACAGTAGTCAACCTGGGCTGGTGCAGCGGTGGGTGCCCGCGCCGAGCTGATGTGGTTAGCCGACCGCGGCGTGACAGTGTAGGAGCTGTGCGCGACGACTGCAAGTACTAGCAGATGACAATCGAGGCAACAAGGCTAGACGCAGTGGCTCCCGACGTCGTAGCCCACTTTCGCGAGGCCAGCGAAGAGGCGCTTCGGCAGGGCTGGGATCCATATACTTACCTTTACCGTGATGAGCCGTGATGCTGGCGGAGCTGCGAGCGCAGTTCCCCTTTGGGGTGTTGCTAATTACCGACGAAGAGTCGACCGAACCCATCCCGGACTGGTCCTCTGACGACCAGAAGGTCAGCAGTGGGGCCAACGCAATGGTGGTAAAGATTCGACACGAGGTCGACGGTCCCGCAATTGTCCGCGTCTGGGATGATGATCCGCACAAAGCTGGTCGAGCTGCAGTGGAGAGAGAGCTGACGGTCAAGAGCGGTGCCCTTCGGGTGTCGACCGCTACAGGCGATCACGCTGTTCGGATTCCCGTTCCAGCCGGCACGGTCCGGGTCAGAGTGGTCGCGTCCGCGCCGCGTAATCCTGGCGAGATCGACCTTGTCGTCATTCCGGGAAAAACGTAACGCCAGTACTCCGGGATCCCGACACCGGAGCCGACAGCGGGATCCGGCAGTACAAAGCTCAATTTGGTAAAAGCCAAATCCTAAAAGAGCACTACCGTCGACTTTGGGGTGAGCCGTCGCGGAGTGCGAATTTCAAAGTCTCGGGTCACGAAATTCAGGTTCTCAAGTGGAGCGCTGATAAGAATCCCGAGCAGGTCAATATGTACGCCACCGCTGGCGCCAGTGACCACGTTCCTAAGGGGTATCCCGCCGATCACCGTCTGGAGTTCTATGTCGGGCTGATGCCCGCTAAAGATGAGGTGGCCAAACCACTCGCGATGCTGGCACTCGATACGATGGCTACCAAGGTTGAGCTTGGCCATGGCCATTCGGTCACTTTTCCGGAGCCCCTTTGGAAGGGAACCGCGATGTCGGGTTTCTTGCTTCTCCAGCCCGTCGTCGCAGTGATCCCGCCGCTGCTTTTATCGGACGGCATCCACGTGGAATTCCTTCAAGCTATTCCGGTCTTTCAATCGGAGGTCTCGTTCAAGGCGGAACGCGGGGCCGAAGGCCTTCTGGAGCGCTGGAAGGCCGCCGGACTAGCTTTTTGGGACCCGAGGAGGCGGGCTGAACCCTAGTGAGGTCGAATCCAAGCCAGGGATGTGCGCGCCTCAGCTTCCGGACATAACGTCGTGTTCTACCAAGACCTAAGTCCGTACGAATACATGGGCGCCGAGGAACCTAACGTTTACAACATAGGTTGGCTCGATGCAAATCGGCCGTTCGAGCACGGGACCGTCCCCGAAGAAGCTCTTTCGGCCCTCCTCCGGCTCAGTGCGAGCCCTGTAAACAAGACACGCGGTTGGCATACGTGCCCTTTCTGTAGCGCAACGCCACCGACGGAGATTCAATCGAAAGGCCGTAAGCTCCAGCTGGGCAACGGTGAAATCCGTATCGCCGGTTGCGATGGAAAGGTGTACGCGGCCCCCAATCTCGTCTATCACTACGTCGAAAGGCATGGCTATAAGCCACCTGACGCGTTTGTCAAAGCCTTGCTATCAGCCAACCCCTAACGGTCGAGACGGCGTTCGACTTCGACTGCGATACAAGAACCGCTAGAGTCGACCGCTATGTGGAGCATCACGCGTGCAGGCGATCGGGCGCTGCTGGTCACCGTGGGCACCGTCATCGATCCGGCGCTTCTTGGCGAGGTGCTGGCGCTCGACCGAGCTCTACAGGATCGTCGGTCAGTCGGTTTGCTGGGCACCGTACCCGCCTATGCTTCGGTGCTCTGCCACTACGACGCAGGGGTGACGGACGCGGCTCGGCTCGAAGAGACCATCCGCGCGCTCGAAGGAAAACTCGAGTTCGCGATTCCATCCGGGGCCGTCGTCGACATCCCGACCCGATACGACGGACCGGATTTGCCGGAGGTCGCACTTGAGACGAACCTGACGCCGGCGGGCGTCGTGGAGCGGCACGCGGGCCGCGAATACCTTGTGTATTCCGTCGGCTTCGCTCCGGGCTTCACGTACTGTGGAGCGCTGCCTGATGAGATCGCGGTGCCGCGGCTGGCGTCGCCTCGCCGTCGGGTCCCCGCGGGATCCATCGGGATCGCGGGTCGCCAAACCGGGATCTACGCCGTCGAGAGTCCCGGCGGATGGAACCTCATCGGCCGAACTGCCCTGCGCCTTTTCGACCCGACGGCCAATCCGCCGGCTCGGTTCAAGCCCGGTGATCGGTTGCGCTTCGTCCCTATCCCGTGATCGAGGTTGTCGCAGCAGGCCGCTGGACCACGATCCAGGATCGCGGTCGGCCCGGACTCGAGCGGTACGGCATTCCCACTGGTGGCGCGGCCGACTGGTTCGCCGCCGCCGCGGCGAATCGAATCGTTGGCAACCAGCAAGACGCGGCGTTGCTTGAAGCAACGGCCATCGGCCCGATGCTTCAATTCACCACCGATGCCGTAGTCGCGGTCACGGGCGGTCAGGTCGGCGAACACCTAGGGTGGAAGCCGATCAAGGTCCTCCGCGGCTCCGAACTTGTCGTTGGAACAATTGGCCCGGGCCTGCGAACCTACGTCGCGGTTCGCGGTGGGATCGATGTTCCGCTCGTCCTTGGGAGCCGCTCCTTGTGCCAGCGCGGGAGATTTGGTGGGGGCTTCGGGCGACCCCTCGCCGCCGGTGATCGACTACGCATCGGTCAGATGGTCGAGCAAGAACCGGCGACGGCGCGATGGCCGGCATCGCATCGTCTCCCCCAGCGTGGTCCATGGGAGGTCCGAGCCATCGCCGGGCCGCAGACAGATGCCTTCGCCGCTGACGCGCTCGAGCGACTGGGCGCGACCGCCTGTCGCGTAACTCCCGAGATCGATCGCATGGGCCTGCGACTGGAAACTCCTGGATTGCGGCTCCAACCCCAAGAGATCCTGACAGTCCCGATGACCGCGGGGGCCATCCAGGTCACGCCGTCTGGGGGGTTGATCGTCCTGCACGTCGATCACCAGACCACGGGCGGCTACCCGGCGATCGCGACCGTTATCTACGCAGATCTTCCACTGTTGGCGCAGGCCCGTCCCGGCGACACCGTTCGCTTCCGCGCCGGGGATCCCGCAGAGGCGGCTCGCGCCGTCCGCCGCCTGACGGACTGGCTCCGCCCGGAGTCGTAAACCCATACTATTTCCGGGGGCCTGACTCGGGGAAAGGAGGGCGGACTTGCTCAGTCACATCGTCAACCGTTTCATCGACCGCCAGCGCTGGCTCGAACCGGTGGCTGATTTCTCGCAGAAGCTTGTCAGTGGCAGTTACAAGCTGCTAGGCAAACCCGGGCACGATCTCAAGACCTTCGTCCACGGCACCTGGCTCGGCCATCCCCTTCACCCGGTCCTTACCGATATCCCGATTGGCGCATGGACGCTCGCGGTCCTCTTCGACATCATCTATGCGTTCAACCGCACGCCGGGATGGAGCTCGGCGGCCGACCTGACGATTTTCGTCGGCCTCCTGGCCGCGCTCGGCGCGGCCGTCACCGGCTATACCGACTGGAATGAAACCGTTGATCGCGAGCGCCGGGTCGGCATCGCCCACGGTCTGCTGAACACGAGCGTCATCGTCATCTACCTGATCTCCCTGATCATCCGGGTCACCGGCGGCAGTCGCGGCCTGGCTATCGTGCTTGCGCTGATTGGCTACGGCGTCGTAATCACCGCCGCTTATCTCGGCGGTGAGCTCGTCTTTTCGATCGGCACTGGCGTCAACCACCACGCCTGGCAGGAGGTGCCGACCAAATTCACCAAAGTGATGCTTGAGGGCCAGCTCACCGACAACATGCTCGTCAAGGCAATGGCCGGCGACACCCCGATCCTGCTCTTCAAGAAGGGCAATACGGTCTGCGCCATCAGCGAGACGTGCTCGCACGCCGGCGGTCCGCTGTCCGAAGGCGAGCTGGACGGGAATCTGGTGCAGTGCCCGTGGCACGCCTCACGATTCGATGTCTGCACCGGTCAGGTCAGAGGCGGTCCGGCCACCATCAGCCAGGTTCGCTACGAAACCCGAATACAGAACGGGCAGATCGAGGTTCGCCGGTCGGAAGATACACTGCAACCGAACTGATGGCGAAGGCAGAACCCCATGTTGGCAGCTTGCGCGACGAGGAGGACGAGGGTCGCGATTGGGAGCGCGTGAGTCCCCGGCGCATCAGCGACCAGGACTGGCGCCGCTTCGAGGGTTACATGGCCGAGATCCTGGGTGCCATGGGTCTGCCGCGCAATACGCCAGGGACCCTGAAGACGCCCGAACGGTACCTGCGCGCGATGTTCGATTCGACGGAGGGCTACGAGGGCGATGCCAAGCTGGTGACCGCATTTCCGACCGAGTGCGATGGCGGGCCGGACTGTGAGCTCAGCCAGGTGGTTGACGGTCCGATTCCTTTTTATTCGCTGTGCGAGCATCACGCCTTCCCTTTTTTCGGTCACGCTTACCTGGGCTACGTCGCGCACGAGCACATCATCGGTATCTCGAAGCTCACGAGGTTGGTGCGCCTCTTTGCTCGCCGCTTTACCGTTCAGGAACGACTTGGCCGCGAAATCACTGAAACGTTATCTCGCATCCTGCAGGCCCACGGCGTTGCGGTCTATCTCGAGGCGACTCACCTCTGTACCCAGATGCGCGGCGTTCGGGAGTCCGAGTCCACCACGCGAACCACCTTCTGGCGGGGCAATTACGAATCGAATCCTCAGTTGCGACAGGAGTTCCTGAACATCGCGCGCTCGCGTGGAAACGGGCATTTCAGCTGAATCGGCTCCACCGCCTCTTCGAAGCCGATAACCTGCCGGCCGGTGACTTGCCGGCACCGTTGGAGAATATCTACGACGGCGGACTGACAATCACGGACGGCAGCGTTTATGCGAACTTCGTCAGCTCAATCGACGGCATCGTTGCGCTCGAGGGCGGGACCGCCGCCTCGGGAGGAATTATCAGCGGACGCAATGAAATGGACCGGTTCGTGATGGGGTTGCTGCGTGCCTTCGCCGATGCGGTACTCGTCGGTGCCGGGACCGTCCGCGCCGAAGGTCGCAAAGCCATGTGGACGTCCGAGTACGTCTTTCCGGCCGCCACTGAGGCTTTCACCACGCTTCGCCGGTCACTCCAACGTGAGAAAACGCCCCGACTCGTGATCGTCACCGCGCGCGGTGACCTCGAACCTTCCCAGCGGTCGCTCCAGGTTGGCGCGCTCGTGCTGACCACGATGGCCGCGGCCCCGCGGCTGCGAAAGGCGCTGCCTCAGGCCACCGAGGTGCGCGCCGTGTCCGACGGAGACAGCGTCGGCGTCGATGAAATCTTCGCGACGCTTCAGGCAGAGGGCTATCGGACCATCCTCACCGAAGGAGGTCCGCACCTATTCGGCCAGCTGGTCGCCCGCCACCGCGTCAATGAGCTATTCATGACCGTCTCCCCCAAGCTCGTGGGCCGACACGATCGATCGTTCGGCCTGATCCGGGGAGTCGATTTCGGTCGGACTTTCAAGGGCGGCCAGCTCCTGAGCGTCCGCCGGGCCGACTCGTATCTATTTCTCCGCTACGCGCTGGAGAACGCTGCCTGACGCGAGTTCTGAATCTCCTTAACCTGCCTACCCGGGAGAAGCGGAATCATTTCCCTCCGCCGCTTGCGGGGGAGGGCACGGTGGGGGCCGCCGGCCCGACGCCCTGGCAACGCGGGCAGGAATAGGTGAGGCGAGCCTGGTGGCCCTGGGTTCGGATTCGAATCGGCGTCCCGCAGCGCGGACACGGTCGTCCACCGCGCGCGTGCACCGCGTGACGCTGGCGGGCGATTGGCGTCACGAGGTTGCGGCGCATCATGTCACGGGCCGTCGCGTAAAGCCGGCGAAGCCGCTCGTCGTCCAGCTCACCAGGGCGCATCCACGGATCCAGGCGAAGCGCCCAGAGCGACTCGCACTTATAGATGTTGCCGATGCCGGCGCAGACTCGCTGCTCCAGTAGCAGTTCGCCGAGGGTGGGCGCCTCGGAAAGGCGAGCACGGCGGATCACTTCATCGATATCAAAGGGATCGACCAGGATATCCGGCCCGAGGTGGGCGACCGGCTGTCGCGCATCGCCAACCAGCTCCATGACAGGCGCGGCGAAGCAGACCGCCACGACGTCGTCGAAACTCAGCACGGCGGTGGCGCGCCGCTCCGGCTGGCGCCAGCGCTCGCCGACGCGGTAGAGGTGCCAGGCACCGGTCATCCGCATGTGCGAATGGAGGGCGATCCCGCCGTCGAATTGCATCACGAGGTGCTTGCCGTTCGGCTCGACCGACTCGACCCGCCGGCCCTTCAGCCGTGCAATCGATGGCGGTCGGGCATCCGCGACTACCTTGCCTGCGATTTGGCGCCGCAGGGCGGCGGCCGTTCGCCAGATCGTGTCGCCTTCAGGCAAGGGCGGGTCGTCGCTCGGGCCAGAGGACGACGCCCTTGGGCGTCGTGCCGAACCCGGCTTCGCGTAGCAAACCTTCGAGTGGCGAACCCTTGATCGGGGCGCCGTCGATGCTCTGGATCTCGAGCTTGTCAACTCGTGCGGCAACACTGGCGAGCGCCTGAAGGTGAGCTGGCTGGACGTCGCCGACGGTCAGCAGCGATCGCCCACCGCGCTCCAGGTATAGCCGCAGCTCGCCACCATCGAGCACCACGTAGGCGCCGGCGGCCCGCGCCATCCGTGATTCGTGCTCGGGCCATCGGATCGTCGTCCCATAGGGACTCGCCGGGTCGGTGGCGGCCAGCGCGACGATTTTCGTGTCGTCGTCACGTGATCCCCGGAGGCGATCGACGGCCCCGGGTAGCGCGAACTGCAGCCCGCCCAACCCATCGATGAAGTACCCTCTCCGGATCTTGCCGGCCTCCTCCATCGCCCGGAGGACCGGATAGAGTGCGGCGAAGCCGCCTGTGATGTTCTCCCCCAGCGCCGCCTCGCGCGTCAGCACGCCATAGCGCTGCAACAGCGTGCCTGCCATCGCGTGCAGGTGCTCGGTGGTCGACACCGCCGGACGGAGCAGATCCGAGACCAGCGACCAGCGACCGGCTGCCGCGGGCGGCCCGAGGCGCATCACCGGGCGTCGTGGGTTGCGGCGCGCTCGCGGTCCGAGCATGCGCAACGGGAGGAAGGTGTCGTTGGTCACCTCACCCGCCCACACCATGTCCCAGAGCGCGTCGAGCACCGCATCTTCTTCGCCGGAGCCGGTCGCGTAATAGAGGTCGCGGAAAAACGAGGCGCCACGACCCTGTAGGTGTTCGCGCAGGCGCTCGTGAATCTCGCCGATCGGCGGCTCGTCAGCTTCACGCATCAGCCGCGGCGCATCGGACCTCAGATAGAGCGCAACCCGTCCGTCGGAGTTGCCGAGCGATCCGCGCCCGGCCCAGACCACGTCGCCCATCGAGATCAGCTGATCGAGCAGCTGCGGCCGGTAGTCGCGCATCCGCGCCACCAGCACGTCCCGCTCGAGTACGGACGCCGGGATGGCGCAGCCCTGTAACTGGAAGACAATCTCGGCCAGCCGGTCCAATCCACTCGCCTGGACGCCGACGCCGTGCCACGCGGGAAGGAAACGGCCAAGGGTTTCGACCGGCACGGGCTCGACTTCGCGCCGCAGCGCGGCCAGCGACTTCCGCCGCAACGACCTGAGCACATCGGGATGGCAGTACTCGCGGCCTGCCTGGCCGGGCCGGAACTCGCCGGCCACAATATCGCCACGGCCCGCGAGCTGCCGCAAAGTATCCTCGACCTCGCGCAGCGGGAGCCTCCAGCGGGCCGCCGGGTCGGCGCTGAAAAACGGCACGTGTGTACGGGCCCACCGAATCAACATCGACGACAGTGGGGCGTCGACTCGCTGCAGGAAGGTCTCGGGGAGACCAACGGGCAGGGTGACGCCCAGCGCCTCGCGATACCGGCCCGCATCCTCGGCGGCAATCCATCGCTCCTCGTCGGCAATGCGCACCCGGACGGCGCGGCGTTCGCGTTCCAGTTGGTCGAGCCATTCCTCGCGGATGCCCCGCGCCTCGGCTTCCGCGATCGTCAGGTCGCCGAGCCGCCGCAGCAGGTCGGCCGCCTCGTCCGTGTCGCGCGGCCACCGTTCCTTGAGCAGCCCCTGCAGTTCGAGCTCCAACGCCTCGATCGCCCGCGGATCGAGCAGCTCCCGAAGCTCCTCGGTGCCCAGCAATTCAGCGAGCAGCTCCCTGTCGAGCGTGAGCGCCTGGGCTCGGCGCTCTGCGAGTGGGGCATCGCCGTCGTACATGTACTGGCCGATGTAGTCGAAGACCAGCGTCGACGCGAAGGGCGAGGCGCGCTCAGTGTCGACCACGACCGTCCGCACCTGGCGTGCGCGAATGGCGGTCATCAGGTCGCGCAGGCCATCCATGTCGAAGACGTCGCTCAGGCATTCGCGGTAGGTCTCGATCAGGATCGGGAACTCGGCGTGCTTGCTCGCCACCTGCAACAGGTCGTGGCTGCGCTGGCGCTGCTGCCACAGCGGGGTCCGTTCACCCGGGCGGCGTCGCGGCAGCAAGAGCGCGCGGGCGGCGTTTTCGCGGAAGCGTGAGGCGAAGAGCGCCGACCCGTGCAATTGCGACGTCACGAGCTCGCGCACTTCCTCTGGATCAAGCAGCAGGTCGTCGATGTCCGGCGCGCGGTCGGCCTCCGGCAGCCGCAGCGCGAAGCCGTCGTCCGTATAGATCATCTGAATCTCGAGGTCGAGGCGCTCTTGCATCCGAGCGCGCGCCGCGAGCGCCCACGGTGCATGCACGCGGGCACCAAACGGCGTCAGCACCGACAACCGCCAGTCGCCGAGCTGGTCGCGGAACCGCTCGATCACGATGGTTCGGTCGGTCGGCACGGTGCCGGTGGCCTGGGCCTGATCGGAGAGATAGTTCATCAGGTTGGAGGCGGCACGGTCATCGAAGCGCGACCGATCCTGCAGCCGCGCGATCGCTGCATCGGGTTCCATCGCGGTGAGCTCGCGCATCGCCTGCCCCATCGCGCGTCCGACCTCGACCGGTCGTCCCAGCGCGTCCCCGTGCCAGAACGCAATTCGTCCGGGTTCGCCCGGCGCCGGGGTGACCATGACCTGCGACGGGGTAATGTCGGCCACTCGCCAGCTGGTGGCGCCAAGAATGAAGACTTCGCCCGGCCGCATCTCGTAGACCATCTCTTCGTCGAGCTCGCCAACTTTCTTGCCGTCATTCAGCAGGTTCACGGAGAAGAGGCCACGGTCAGGGATGGTGCCGCCGCTGACGACTGCCAGTCGCTGCGCGCCGGCCCGGCCACGGATCTTCCCTTCCAACCGGTCCCAGACGATGCGCGGACGTAGCTCGGCGAACTCGTCGGACGGATACCGCCCGCTCAGCATGTCGAGTGTCGACTCCAGCGCGCGCGGGCCGAGGTCGCTAAAGGGATAAGCGCGATGCACTAGCTCGGACAGCGCTGATACGCTCCACTCCTCCATCGCCGTCATCGCCACGATCTGCTGGGCGAGGACGTCGAGCGGGTTGCGCGGCACCCGCGTGGTCTCGATCTCGCCGCGAAGCATGCGATCGACGACCACCGCGGTTTCGAGCAGGTCGCCACGGTACTTCGGGAAGATCGTGCCCTTGGATGGTTCGCCCACCGAGTGGCCCGCTCGTCCGATTCGCTGGATGCCGCTGGCTACGCTGGTTGGCGACTCAACCTGGATCACCAGATCGACGGCGCCCATGTCGATGCCGAGCTCGAGGCTCGAGGTGGCGACCAGGCCAGGCAGCCGTCCCGCCTTGAGCGCATCCTCTATAAGGAGGCGCTGCTCCTTGGCGATCGAGCCGTGATGCGCTCGAACGAGCTCTTCGCCGGCGAGCTCGTTGATGGCCGCGGCCAACCGCTCGGCCAGGCGACGGGAGTTGACGAAGATGATGGTCGAGCGGTGCTGGCGAACCAGCTCGAGGATGCGCGGATGGATCGCCGGCCAGATGCTCCGGCGCGGGCCCTCCTGTTCAGCCCCGATGGCGGCGGCGGGGCCGCTATACACTTCCGTCCCACGTTCGAGATCGGCCATGTCGTCGACAGGGACCTCGACCGTGATCTCGAGCTGCTTGACCCGGCCGGCGTCGACGATGCTCACCTCGCGATTCGTGCCGCCCAGGAATCGCGCCGTTTCGCTGAGTGGGCGCTGCGTCGCAGATAGCCCGATCCGCTGCGGCTCGGCCTTGCTCAGTGCCGTCAGGCGCTCGAGGCTGAGCGCCAGGTGCGCCCCGCGCTTGGTCTCGGCCATCGAATGGATCTCGTCCACGATCACCCAGCGGACGCTTGGCAGGATCTGGCGCGCCGCACTGGTCAGCAGCAGGAACAGTGATTCCGGCGTTGTGATCAAGATGTCTGGCGGGTGCCGTTCGATTTGCCGGCGCTCGCGAGTCGGCGTGTCGCCCGTCCGGATCGCAACGCTGATCGGCGACTGCTTCAGTCCGAGCCGCTCCGCCTCGAGGGCGATGCCTCGCAACGGCGCCTGCAGATTGCGCTCGATGTCGACGGTGAGCGCCTTCAGAGGCGAGACATATAGCACCCGACACCGCTCTGCCTCAGGTGGCACCGGCTCGTTCGCCAGCTGATCGATGCACCAGAAAAATGCGGCAAGCGTCTTACCACTGCCTGTGGGCGCCGACATCAGCGTGTGCTGACCGGCAGCGACCGAGCGCCAGCCGCCTTCCTGGACCTCGGTCGGTGCAGGGAAGGCGCCCGAAAACCAGGCTCGCGCCGCAGGCGAAAACAGGTCCAGAACCGTGGCCATAGTCCTCAGTTTACCCATCAAATCTCCCTCCCCCGCTCGCAGGGGAGGGGAGGGTGGGGGCCTAAAACCTGAACTTCTGGAGCAACTCCTCGGGCGTCAAATATTGGTGCGTTGTGAAGACGGCCCGGCCTGACTCCAGCAGTCCTGTGTTGTACGGCGTCGGGCGGCCGATGCGCTCGCCCAGTGCGACGATCTCCCCGTTGAGGTAATCGAGCTCGCTGCTCGAGCCTCGCTGCAGGCTCTGTAGCGTCGATGGGCCGTACGTGCTATCGGGTGGAAAGTTGCCGGCGAGCCTACCACTGAAGACGCGATAGCTGAGTGGCATCGGAAGCGTCGACATCAACCGAAACGTGCGCGCCCAGCGGCTCTGATCTAGACCGTACCCGCCAAGCTGGGCTGTTTTGACGCCTTCGCGGATCGTCGCAATCGACAGCCGGGTGAGGCCCGGATGGCGCAGGGCTTTGCCAATCGGCAGGCCGGTGATCGCCATGATGGCGTTGTTCAGGTTCGCCATGAGCTTGGTCCAGCGGGAACGCGCAACATCCGGCACCGGCTCGGTCCTTATCGCCAGGCTGAGCAGCGCGAGCACGTCATCGACGCGCGCCTTCGACTCCGGGAACGGTGCGCCGACCTGGAAAAGTCCGGTGGTGTTCTGCTCGACCACACCCGGCTCGAGATAAGTCGCACTAATATTCAGCACGCAACCCACGATCCGACCACGACCGAGGATATCGGCCGCTTCCTTGTCGGACCGGACGCCGTTTTGCATGGTGACGACGGTGGCGTCTGAATGCAATGCCGCGATGATCCGGCAGGCGTCCTGTACGTCCTGCGATTTGACCGTCAGCAGAATGATGTCGGCGGTGCCTTCTAGTGTCGTTGTCGCCGGAAGCTGAACTACACGCGCGTCCTTTTTACCTTTGACCAGAAGGCCCTTGGCGCGGATTGCGTCGACTGGCTTGGCCCGACCGACCAGGCGAACGTTCACGCCGGCCTCGTGAAGTCGCGCTCCAACCAGGCTTCCGATGGCTCCGGCGCCAAAGACGACGATCGTTTGCGGCATTTCGCCCTACAACTTACCTAGGAGCCGAGTGGGGCCGCCGAACGCTGCAAATCGAGCCCGACGGCGGCCTGCTAATCCCCCGCTCTGGTTGCCATGAAATCTGCTATTATGTCTATAGCGTTTGAGCCACGCTCCGTACCCATATGCGGGCTCATGAGGAGAAGTTTATGGCGGATTCATACGACCGCGAAGTCGTCCGACAGGAGACGACGACGGGCGAGCCGGTGCGGCCAGTCGCGCCAGTCACGCCCGCAACACCCGTAACGCCCGTCACTACCTCGTCGACCTCGCGGACGGCAATCCACACCGAGGGTAGCTCGACCAATCGGGTCATGCAGATCATCTGGTGGGTCGTCGGTTTGATCGATGTCCTGATCGCGATTCGCTTCCTACTGAAGTTGTTCGGCGCGAATCCAGCTCCATTTGTCCGCTTCATGTACGACCTGACCTGGCCGCTGGTCGCGCCCTTCCACGGCATCTTCAATACCGCGCAGGAAGGCCGCTCCATCCTGGAGCCAGAGTCGCTGGTGGCGATGGCGATCTACGCCCTGATTGGTTGGGGCATCGTCTCGCTGATCCGGCTGATGAGCCGGCCGCGTTCCTCGACGACCGTCGTCGAGTAACGACTCCGCACGACCCTTCCAGAGCCGCCCCACGCGGGGCGGCTTTCTTTTTGTCCCGTTGGGGCCGCGCCCATCGAAATGACCGATCGAAGCCATCTCATCTCTTGATGACGGACCGCGAGGAAAGAGGAATAATTCAAGACTCAAAGTAGTTGGTTCGTGCGTGGCAACTGCGAGTGTGGTTCCGACGAATACGAACCGAGCGGCCGATCAGCTTCCGCGCAACCTGAACCTCGCTCTGGCCGTGATCGCAGCAGCCCAATTGATGGTGATTCTCGACGCCACCATCGTGAACATCGCGCTTCCCTCGATTCAGCGGGCGCTCCATTTCAGCCCCACGGGCCTGGAATGGGTCATCAATGCGTATTCGCTTACCTTTGGCGGATTGCTGCTCCTCGGCGGTCGCGCCGGTGACCTGTTCGGGCGGCGGCGGATGTTTACCACAGGCATCGTGCTCTTCACCCTTGGCTCGCTCGCCGGCGGCTTTGCAAACAGCGACGTCTGGCTGATCGCTGCGCGCGCAGCGCAGGGAGTTGGCGCTGCCATCGTGGCGCCGACGGCACTTTCGCTGATCGCCGACACATTCAGCGAGGGCCCCGCACGCAACCGTGCGCTGGGGGTTTACGCTGCGGTGGCTGGTGCTGGCGGCGCCCTTGGGCTCCTTCTCGGAGGGATTCTCACCGACTTTGCCTCGTGGCGCTGGGTCCTGTTCGTGAACGTGCCGATCGGGATCATCCTGGCGATCGCTGCCCCGCGGGTCCTCGCCGCGTCACAGCGTCGGGCCGGACGCCTCGACCTGCCCGGGGCGCTCACCGTCACCGCCGGCATGGTCCTCCTGGTTTATGGATTGACCAGCGCGGCCACCAACGGGTGGAGCAACACGATGACGCTGATGTCGCTCGGGATTGCCGCCGTGATTCTGGTGGTGTTCGTCGCCATCGAGAGTCGCAGCGAGCACGCCCTCATGCCGTTCAGCATCTTCGCCCGGCGCAACCGGAACGGTGCGTACGCGCTCTCGCTCGTGATTGGCGTCGCCGTGTTTGGTGTGTTCTTCTTCCTGACGCAGTTCGTCCAAAACAACCTCGGGTTCAGCCCATTCCAGGCCGGGCTTGCGTTCCTGCCGATGACGGCCGGCATCATCGTGACCTCGCAGATCGTCGCCCGGCTGGTCGGGCGCGTCGGACCTCGAATGTTCATCACAGCCGGACCGCTGCTCGTCGCTGGCGGCCTGTTCTGGCTCTCGCAAATCAATGACCAGACGGGTTATTTCCCGGGCCTGGTGGGGCCGATGCTCGTCATCGCCGTCGGGATGGGCAATATCTTCGTCCCCTTGACGCTGATGGCGGTCTCCGGTGCGCGACCGCAAGAGTCTGGGCTCGCATCGGCGCTCCTCAATGTCGGGCAGCAGATCGGTGGCTCGATTGGGATTGCGCTGCTCGGCACGATTGCGGCCACCGTCACCAGGAATCAGCTCATCGGCCGAGTCCCGACTCATGCGGTCGTAAATTCGGCGCTCGCCTCCGGCTATGGGGCCGGATTCGAGTTGGCCGCGGCGCTCGCGCTGGCCGGGTTTGCCCTTGCGCTTGCGGTCATCCGGGGGCGCCGCCCGCAACCGGCCGCCCGTCTCGCCGAGGCACCCGCCGCCTAGTTCTTGGCCCTATCGTTGCGGCGTTAGCCGGCCTGCCGAATCGCCTCCGCCAGCACGTCGATCCCCTCATCGAGCTGGGCATCGTTGATCAGGATCGATGGCAGGAACCGGATCACGGTGCCGCCCGCTGGCAGCACGAGCACCCCGCGCTCCTGCATTGCTCTAATGACCGGTGTTGCCGGTTTCTTCAGCTCAACGGCCAGTAACAGGCCCCGGCCGCGGACTTCGCGGATCTGACTCAGCCCGAGCTCGCGAATGCGCTGCTGGAATCGCTCGCCCTTCCGTGCCGCTTGCAAGTGAAGGCTTTCGTCGGCCAGGACCTGGAGCGTCGCCACGCCCGCGGCGCAAACTAGGGGGTTGCCAGAGAACGTGCCACCATGGCTTCCCTTGGGAACTCGTTCGCTCACCGGTTCGGTGACGATCGTCACGCCGATCGGGAGGCCATTCGCGATCGACTTGGACAGGCAGAGGATGTCAGGGATGATTCCTTCGCGGGTGAAGGCCAGCGGCGCGCCAGTCCGAAACCCGGTCTGGATCTCATCGATGATGAGCAGGGATCCATTCGCGGTGCACAGCTCGCGCAGGCCTCTGAGATAACCATCTGAGGGCACGCGGATCCCACCTTCGCCCTGGATCGGCTCGATGATGACGGCGGCCGTCGAATCGTCGATTGCCTCCGCCATCGCGGGAAGATTGTCGAACGGGACGTGCCGCGCCCCTTCGAGCATCGGCATGAAAGGCTCGCGGTATTTCGCATCGGACGTCGCGGAGAGTGCGCCGAAGGTCCGCCCGTGATAGGCGCGATGGGTGGCGATGATGCGGGTCCGTCCGGTTGCGACCCGCGTGTACTTCATGGCCGCCTCGACGGCTTCCGCGCCGGAGTTGGCGAACGACATCCGACTCAGCGACGCTGGCAGAAAGCCAGCGAGGGTATCGAGAAACTCCTGGCGAGCCGGGGTATCGAAACTCTGGTGCGCATTGGTCAGCAGCGACGCCTGGCGATCGATCGCCGCGTTGACTTGCGGGTGGGCGTGTCCCAGGAGATTGACGCCGTAGTTCGTCATCAGGTCGAGATACCGGCGGCCCTGCTCGTCCCAGAGGTAGCAGCCCTCACCGCGAGCCAGGCTGATGCCGCGATCAACGTGCAGTGGAATTGCCTGGAGTCTTGTCCCTACCTTCATGCCGTCACCCATGTCCCTGCTCCTTCAAAGGCCCGTGTCAATGGATGCTCGCCACGGCCGTCGAGCAGGCCCACGGCCTGGATGCCGTGCCGAATCGCCTGCGCCGCGGCCAGCAGTTTGACGCGCGCGCGCCCTTTGCCGTATTGAGCCACCTGTTCGACCTCGTCGAGGTGGATCAGCGGGATGACGCTGCGCTCGTCGCTGATGTCGCGCATGAAGCCCGGGGTGTCGGCGAAGATCAGCAGGCGTTCGGCTTTCAGTGCGGTCGCGATCTCCATCGCCAGCCGATCGCCGTCGACGTTGATGGCCGTCCCGTCGTGGCTGATCGCGGGCGGGGTAATCACAGGCAGGTAGCCATTATCGAGCAGCAGCCGCAGCAGCTTCGGCTCGATCCGTTCGATGCTGCCGCTGTGGTCACCGTGCAGGACCTTCACCTTGTCGCCTTCCTTGATGCGGAGATCGGGCTTGTGCCGACCGATCGCGATGCCGCCGTCCATCGCGGTCAGCCCAACGGCGTTCGCGTCGAGCGCGCGAAGCCGCTCCACGATTCGCTTGTTCTGCTTTCCGCCGTACGCCATCAGGAAATGATCCATGGTGGTCGTGTCGGTGAAGCGGCTGATCTCACCCCGTTCGGAAGTGACCATTCGTGGTGGATGGTTCAGCCGGGCGGAAAGCTCGTTCAGTTCCTTGTTCGCGCCATGCACCAGGATCAGCGGCTCCCGGCAAGTTGCGATATCGCGGAGCAGCGGATCGAAGTCGGTCAGGCTGCCGCCGAGCTTGATGACCAGCACGGCTAGATCGGGTAGAGGCCCGGGAAATCGAGGCCGGTCCGCTCGTCCCATCCGAAGCGGACGTTGAGCGCCTGCACCGCCTGGCCGGCGGCGCCCTTCATCAGGTTGTCGAGCGCGCTCATCACGACCACGCGGCGCGAGTGCGGGTCCCGTTCGAAGCCGACGTCGGTGTAGTTGGTGCCGGACAGGATCTTCGGATTGGGGTACCGATGGATGCCCTGCGACTCCTTGACGATCCGCATGAATGGCTCGTCCTGGTAAGCAGCCCGGTAGATCTTCCAGAGGTCCTTCTCGGATAGGTCGTCCTTGAGGAACACGTGGGAGGTGACCAGGATGCCGCGAACCGCTTCGACGGCGGTCGCCGAGAAGGCGATGCTGGGCCCGTGGCCGTTGGGCGATTGCAGGCCAAGTTCCTGGATGATCTCGGCGGTGTGCCGGTGCGCGGTGGGAGCGAAGGAGCGCATCTCGCCGCTGCGATGCGGATGGTGCGACGCCGGCCCCGACTCGGCACCGCCCGCGGATGACCCGGTCTTGCCTTCGACCACGATCGGCATCGTCGGGTCGATGACGCCGGCGCGGGTCAGGGGATAGAGCCCGAGGATGGTCGCGGTCGCCAGGCAGCCGCCGGCGGCGAGCCGGTTGGCGGTGCGGATCTGCTCGCGGTGCAGCTCCGGAAGCGCGTAGACGAAGTCCTTGAGCAGCGCCGGCTGCGGGTGTTCCCAGCCATACCAGGTTGGGTAGCCGTCGGGGTCATGCAGGCGGAAGTCGGCGGAGAGATCGATGATGGTCGGCGCCAGGTGCTGGAATTGGTCGATCTCGCGGCTGGTCTGGCCGTGTGGCATCGCCAGGAAAAGCACGTCAACCGGCTGCACCGCAGCCCGCGCCTGGAACTTCAGCTCCGTCCGGCGCCGCAGGTGCGGGTGCACGGTGTGCACGAATTTCCCGCCGAGCCGCTCGGACGTGACCTGCGTCACCTCGATTTCCGGATGGGAGAGGAGGAGACGGAGCAGCTCGCCGCCGGCGTAGCCGGCGCCTCCAACGATCGCCGCCTTCATCGCGCCAGGTGGCTGAGCGCGGAGGTCAAAACGTCGACTCCGCGCGTGAAGTCCTCGAGGTCCATCGCCTCGTCCGGCGTGTGGTCGAGCTTGGAATCACCGGGTCCATAGGCGAGCGTTGGGCAGCCCCAGACAGGGGCCAAGATGTTCATGTCAGAGGTTCCCGTCTTCATCTTGAACCTGGGCGTGCCTCCCGCGTCGCGAATGCCTTTGAGAAAGGCCCGGACAACCGGGGTGTTCTTCTCCGCGCGCACGGCAGCATCGGCATATTCGAAGCGTAGTTCGGCGGTCTCCGCCCACGTCTCGAGTTGCTTTTGCAGCGCCGCTACATCAAAATTCGGCGGCAGCCGAAACCCGACCGTCATCGCGGCGGTGTCCCTGAAGCCGTCATGGTCGGCGTGGAAGCGGAGGATGCGCGCATCCAGCCGCTCGAACGCGTCCAGCATCGGCTTCCTTTTTTCCCCTCCCCCGCTTGCGGGGGAGGGCAGGGTGGGGGCATTTGCATGATCCTGCACCCTCCGCACGAAGGCGATCGCCTGGTCGGCCGCGCTCTCGTTGGGCCCGGCGCCGTGGCCCATGGGCTTCGAAAGACGGTAGCGGAGTTTCAGGCTGCCCTTGTAGCCGAGCGTGATGGCATCCCAGCCGCTCGGTTCCAGGATCACCAACTGGTCGGGTGGTTTCCGATTGACCAGGTGGCGGGCGCCGCGGGAGCTCCCTTCTTCCTCGACCGCACCGATGATGGTGAACCGGCAAGCAGCGCCAGCGGGCTGCCGCGACACCGCGGTGATCGCAGCCGCCAGCGGGCCCTTGGCGTCGACCGCGCCGCGACCGAAAAGGCGCTGCCCCTCACGTCGCACTGGGATGAAGCCAGGGACCGTGTCCATATGCCCGAGCAGCAGCACCTCACGCGGTCCGCTACCCCAGAAGGCGATGACATTGCCGACCTCGTCACGCCTGGCGGCAAAGCCCATGCCACGCAGCCGCGTGACCAGCCACTGACCGAGGTCGCGCTCCTGCGTCGAAACGCTGGCGATCGACACCATCTCCTCCAGCAGGTCGATGCCGGACTCGGTCACGAGCTCGGTCTCAGCGCGCACCGTGCTGATCACGCCGGCACCGCCTCCAGCTCGCCGACGCGCAGCACGTAATCGACGATGCGGCCGGGGATGTCGACGCCGGTGGTGTCGATGCTGTTGCGGAATTCCATTGTGTAATTGACCTCGCTCACCACCATTCCGTCGGGATGCTCGAGAAGGTCGATGGCGAGCACGCCGCCGCCCACGGCTCGTGCCGCGGCGCGCGAGAGGCGGTCGATCTCCGGCGTCACCGGGCAATTACGGGCCCTGCCACCGCGCGCCGTGTTGGTGATCCAGTGGGATGACTCTCGATAGATCGCGCAGATCGTCTCATCGCCGACCACGAAACTGCGGATGTCGCGCGACGGCTTGTCGACGTACTCCTGGATGTAGAAGATCGCGTGCTGGTAGGAACCGAGCGTGTCCTTGTGCTCGAGCAGCGCCTCGGCCGCGTCGCGGTCCGAGATCTTCGCCAGCAGACGGCCCCAGGATCCGATCGCGGGCTTGAGCACGACCGGGTAGCCGAGGGTCTCGATCGCCTCGAGTGCGGATTCTGGCGTGAAGGCGACCAGCGTGCGTGGGCTGGGAACACCGGCGGCGATCAGCGCCGTCGTGGTGTTGATCTTGTCGCCGCAGGTCAGCGCGACCTCGTAGGTGTTGACGGTTGGCACGCCCCACTGGTTGAGAATGCGCAGGGCATAGAGTGCCCGCGAGTGGTGGAGGCAGCGTTCCAGCACCACGTCGAAGCGTGCCGGCTGGGCCGCCAGGTCGAAGACCAGCTCGCGGTCATCGATCTTCTCGATCTCGAGACGGCGGCTGGCGAACGTCTCGAAGAGAAGCTTCTCTTCGGCCCGGATCCGGGAACAGAGAACGCCGATCTTCACCCTACTCGCCCCAGTCTTCCTCTTCTTCCGGCGCAAGGCGCAACTCGACCGGGTCGCGCTCGACCACCTCGAGTTCCGCGCCGCAGTCGGCGCAGGACACGATCTCGCCCTTCTCGACGTCCGCTCCAAGCTTGACGTCGGCCTCGCACTCCGGGCACTTCGCGGTTACAGCGGTTGCCATCATGACACCTCCTCGATCGCGGCCCAGCCGCGCGTTTTGATCAGGTCGATCAGCGTCCCGGCTTCCATGATCGCGACGGCCACCGGGCCGGGCGTTTCTCCTTGAAATATCTTGCCATCCGTGTCGATCGCGCCGGAACGGATGTCGATCGAAATGGGGTCGCCGTCGCCGACCGCGTCGTAGACCGCGTCGCACTGGATCACCGGCAGGCCGATGTTGATCGCGTTCCGGTAGAAGATCCGCGCGAAGCTGCGGGCCACGACCGCCTGGACGCCGGCGGCCTTGATCGCCATCGGGGCGTGCTCGCGCGAGCTGCCGCAGCCGAAATTGCGGCCGCCGACGATCACATCCCCCGACTGGACGGTGGTGGCGAAGTCGGGGCGGGCCTCGATGAAGCACGCCTTGCCGAGCGCTGACGGATCGGTCGTGACGTTGTACCGGCCCGGGATGATGGCGTCCGTCGAGATGCCGTCACCGAACTTGAAGACCCTGGCCATCAGTTCCGCCCTCCAACCAATTCCCACACCCTCTTGGGGAGCGCCGGAAGAGGGAGCAGGCGAGGATCGGCGATCGCGCCGGCCAGGGCGGACGCTGCGGCGACCGCTGGGTTCGCAAGGTAGATCTCGGCCTGCGCGCTGCCCATCCGTCCGGCATAGTTCCGATTGCTGGTGGAAAGCGCGCGCTCACCGGGACCGAGCACGCCGTGCTGGCGGCCGAGGCACGGGCCGCAGCCCGCGTTCATCACCAGCGCACCGGATTCCATGAAGGTCTGGATGTAGCCGCGTGCCAGCGCCTCCATGTAGATCTGCTTGGAAGCCGGAACGACGATGGTCCGGGTGCGCGGGTGCACCTGCTTGCCCTTGAAATATCCAGCGACGATCGCCAGATCTTCGATCCGGCCGTTGGCGCAGCTCCCGACGAAGACCTCGTCGAGCTCTGTCCCTTCGACCGCGCTCAGGTCCTGGACGTTGTCGATCGCGGGCGGGCAGGCGATCTGCGGTTCCAATTTCTCGGCGTCGACCTCGATGACACTGCGATAGACGGGCGCGATCGGGTGCAGGTCGAGCACCTCCGCCTCGCCGAGATAGGCTCGCGTGTGCTCGTCCGGCTCGCAGAGGCCCGCCTTTCCGCCGAAGTCGACCGTCAGGTTGGCGAGCGTGAGGCGTTCGTCCACGCTCATGGCCTCGACCGCCTCACCTCCCCACTCCACCGCCAGGTAATTGGCGCCCTCGGCGCCCAGCATGCGGATCACTTTCAGGGCGAGATCCTTGGGGAAGATGCCCGGCGGCAGCGCCCCGCGCAGGTTGATCCGGATCGTCTCCGGGATCCGGAACCAGGTCTTACCGGTAGCGAAGGTGACGGCGATGTCGGTCGATCCAAAGCCCGCCGAAAAGCAGCCGAGCGCCCCGTAGGTGGTGCTGTGCGAGTCGGCGCCGACCACGATGCCGCCGGGGCGGATAAAGCCCTTCTCCACCATCAGCTGGTGGCAGATACCCTCCTGGAAGACGTGGGTGACGCCGTACTCGTCGGCGAAGTCGCGGACGATCTTGTGCAGCCCGGCGGAAGCCACGGTGTTCGCCGGCAGGATGTGATCGAAGACCATGATGACGCGCTCGGGATCCCAGAGTGGGACGTCGAGCTTGCGAAAGGCCTCGATGGCGAGCGGGCCGGTGACGTCGTGAGCCATCGCGTAGTCGACTGGCGCGACGACGATCTCGCCGGCGTGCACCGGCCGCCCGAGCCGTCGCGAAAAGATCTCTTCAGTCAGCGTGCCCATTACTCTCCTCCAAATTCCTTGCAACCAGTGGGGAGAAACTCCCTCCCCCGCTTGCGGGGGAGGGTAGGGTGGGGGCCTCTCCGCGCAGCAGATCGTCGAGTTCGTCGTTGCTGAGTGGTCCCGCGTCGGCGCGCCGCTTGACCTCGCTCGTTAGCGTCCGCAGTTCGTGGTCCGTCAGGGTCAGGCCCAGCGCCGTTGCCCGGCTGGCGATCGCGTGGCGTCCGGTCAGCCGATGGCCCGCCATCACCGTGCGCTTACGTCCGAAGCGCGCCGGGTCGAAGATCTCATAGCTCGAGGGGTTGTTCAGGACCGCATTGGTGTGCATCCCGGCCTTGTGATGGAAAGCGGTGTCGCCCGTGATGGCGGCGTTGAACGGAATCTCGATCCCGACCATGTCGGCGACCATTCGGTCGAGCTCAGGTAGGATCTCGAGCCGGTAGTTCGCGACCAGTTCTGGGTCGACGCTGAGCAGGCGCGCGATCATGCCGCTGAGCGGCACGATGCCGTTACGTTCGCCGATCCCCAAAACCGTCGTATCGATATGGGTGGCCCCGGCTTCAAGCGCCGCAAAGGCGTTGGCGATCGCGCAGCCGGTGTCATTGTGGGCGTGGAACTCGATGTCGCAGTCCACAGCCTTGCGCACCATCGACACCATCTCGAAGACCTGGTTGGGCGTGGCGATCCCGACGGTGTCGGCGAGGCCGACCCGCTGCGGATGGAGCCGATCGATCGCCTGGTAGACGCGCAGCAGGTCGCGTGGCTCCGAACGGAAAGAGTCCTCGCTGCTGAAGCGCACCTCCAGCCCCTGCGACTGGATGTAGCGCACGACCTCGGTGCCCGCCTCGATGATCTGGTCGACCGACTTGCCGTGGGAGAACTCGCGCATCGCGGACGAAGTGCCGAACAGGACATCGATCCCGTCCGCGCCGGTGTCAACGGCGATTCGAGCGTCATCCAGGTGACAGCGAACGTGAGTCAGGACCTTCGCCCGAAGCGGCAGCGCCGCGACCGTCCGCAGGTCGGCCTCGGATTGCGGCGACGCGCAGGGTGAGGTCAACTCGAGGTACTCGACACCGAACTCATCGAGCATCTCCGCGATCGCAATCTTCTGCGAGGGGGTGAAGTGGGCCGGGGCGAATTGCTCGCCTTCCCGCAGCGTCGACTCGATGATGTTGAACGCTCGTATGGTCATGGCACCTCCGAAAAATAAAAAGCCTTCGTCCACCGGGACGAGAGGCCTTCTCTCGTGGTACCACCCGACTTTGCCGTTCTCTCGCAAGAACGGCCTCTTTGAGTCCGCGGCCCGCTGCCTGAAGACTCCAGCCCGATCACGGGGGCCATCCGGCTCGGCCTACTAAGGACCACTCCTTTTCGACCGGCGGCTCCGAGGCCTTTTTCGGCGGTGCCCTGGACTCTCCTTCTCAGCTCCCGGAGACTCTCTGTAATCCCAGCGTCCGCGTACTCTCCCTCATCGACGCCTTTCCGTATGAACTTGTTAGGCACCAACGATACCGGTCATGTCGCTGGGTGTCAAGCCGCCGTGGGCTTTGCTGCAATCTCCACGACATAATCGATGACGTGATCAGCGACCGGGATCCCGGTCGCGGCCATGAAGCCGTGGAACTCGGGCGTGTAGTTGAGCTCGTTGACGAGCAACCCATCCGGGTGCTCGAGCAGATCGACGGAGAGGAACCCGCCACCGACCGCGGCTACCGCCTTGCGACAGAGTTGGTCGATCTCGGGCGTGACCTCCATCTGAGTGGCAATGCCATTGCGGGCCGTGTTCGTGATCCAGTGGTCGGAGCTTCGGTAAATGGAACCGATTGTCTGGTCGCCCACCACGATCGCGCGGATATCACGCTTCGGTTTGTTGACGTACTCCTGGATGTAAAAAATTCCGTGCTGATAGGAGCCGAGCGTTTCCTTGTGCTCGAGGACCGCTTCGGCGGCGTCCCGATCGTTGATCTTGGCCAGCAACCTGCCCCACGAGCCGACCATCGGCTTCAGCACGACCGGGTAACCCATCGTCTCGATCGCCTCGAGGGCGGCCTCCCGGGTGAAGGCGACGACCGTCTTCGGCACCGGCAGGCCGGCGCGCGCGAGGGCGGCGGTGGTCAGGATCTTGTCGCCGCAAATGCGCGCGACCCGGGGCCGATTCACGGTGGGGATCCCCGCCGCCTGCAGGAGCGTCAGCGCATAGAGCGAGCGCCCATGATGGATAGACCGGTCCAGAACGACATCCGGGGCCTGCGGGAAAGGGCGGCCGATCGGGAACTGGATCGTGTCCTCGTCGAGGCGGTCGAAGGGAATGGCGCGCCGCCGGAGGGCCTCGAACAGCGCCTTCTCTTCGGTTCGGACGCGGGAGCAGAGGATGCCGATCATCGGTGGTTGCGTAATCATACAGGATTCCGTATACTTATGCGACTACACACGGGCAGGAGGCTTTCGCATGTTGGCATTCAAGAGCAAAGTACTGGAGAAGATCGAGGCGACGCCGGTCAAGACCGCCAAGAAGGTGGCGCTGGCATACTCGGGCGGGCTGGACTCATCGTTGTGCGCTGTCCTGGCAAAAGAGAAGTACCAGGTCGAGGACCTGCTTCCCATCACCGTCGACGTCGGTCAGGGGCAGGACGAGATGGACGCCGCCATTCAGAAGGCCAAGGTTCTTGGCATCACGCCGATCGTGGTCGACGTCAAGGACGAATTCGCCAACAACTGGCTGGCGAAGGCGATCCAGGCGAACTCCAATTACGGCGGCTATCCGGTCTCGACCTCGATGACCCGCCAGCTGATCGCCTCCAAGATCGCTGTCCTCGCGCTTCAGCTCGGCTGCGACGCCATCATGGAAGGCTCGAGCGGCAAGGGCAACGACCAGTACCGAATGCACAACGTCTTCAAGCTCTTCGCACCGCAGCTCGACGTACTGGTTCCGGTGCGTGACTTCGACCTGACCCGGGGCGATGAAGAGGAACTATCGAAGGAGCTCGGCATCCCGATCACCGAGGTGATGCAGGGCGGCGACGACAAGACACTATGGTGCCGCAGCCTGGCTTCCGGCGCGATCGGGCTGAATCAGCCAATCCCGGAGAACGCCTGGCTCTGGCTGAAGACGCCGGCAAACCAGAAGTCGACCCCAACCCAGGTCTCCGTGACCTTCGACCACGGCGTGCCCGTCGCGCTCGACGGCGTGGAGATGCCGCTCCCGGAGATCGTCGCCAAGCTCAACGTGATCGCGGGCAATCACGGCATCGGCAAGATCGACATCTTCGAAGACGGCATCATGGGCCTAAAGTCTCGAGAGCTCTACGAGGCGCCGGCCGCCGCGGTCCTGCTGAAGCTGCACCACGACCTTGAGCAGTTCACCCTCACCAAGGAAGAGCTGGACTTCAAGGCCGGAGTCGACCAGAAGTGGGCCTACCTCGTCTATCACGGGTCCTGGTTCAGCCCGCTGAAGTCGGCGCTCGACGCCTTCATCGAGACTACCCAGGAGCAGGTCAGCGGCACGGTCACCGCCAACCTGTTCCACGGCACGATCGACCTGGAGTCGCGCCAGAGCAATCACTCGCTCTTCTTCCCGGAAATCCGGGGTCTGCAGAGCCGGAGCTTCAACCAACAATGGTGCGGCCCGGCAGCGCAGATCGGCGGCTTGCCGTGGGAGATCCTGGCCAAGCGGAACGCGAAGGTTACGAACTGAGCGATCAACCCTGGGGCGGGCGGTTTGGAGAAGAGCCGGACCCACTGATCGACCGCTTCACGCGATCGTTGGCGGTTGACAGCCGGCTCTTTCGCGAGGACATCGCCGGCAGTCGCGCCTACGCGAAGGCCCTGGTCGGCGCCGGGGTCCTGACGGCGGAAGAGCAGCAACGCATCGACCAGGCCCTCCAGGAAATCGAACTCGAAATGACCCCTGCCACCCTCGGGGATAATTCCCCTCCCCCGCTCGCGGACAATTCCCCTCCCCCGCTTGCGGGGGAGGGTAGGGTGGGGGCGTTTGGGGCTGCAGAAGACATCCACATGGCCGTCGAAGCCCGCCTGCGCCAGAAACTCGGACCGCTGGGCGGGAAACTTCACACCGGCCGCAGCCGGAATGACCAGGTCGCGGTAGACCTTCGGCTCTACGTCAAGACTGCGGGCGCTGATCTTCTCGCCGCGATCGGTGTACTCGAATCGGCGCTTATCGCTCGCGCCGAGGAGCATCTCGACATCGTGATGCCGGGCTATACCCATACCCAGCGGGCCCAACCGGTGCTGCTCGCGCATCATCTGCTCGCCTACGTCGAGATGCTGCGCCGCGACCGCGACCGCATTCAGGATGCCCTCGACCGGGCCGATGTCTCGCCGCTTGGGGCAGGGGCGCTGGCCGGCAGCGGTTTCCCTATCGACCGAACGGCGCTGGCACGCGACCTGGGTTTTGCGACGGCCGCGGCGAATTCCCTCGATGCGGTCGCCGATCGCGACTTCGCGCTCGAGCTGCTAGCGGCCTGCAGCATCGCGATGATCCACCTCTCGCGGCTTTGCGGAGAGATCGTGCTCTGGACCAGCGTCGAGTTCTCGTTCGCCGCACTTCCGGATGCGCTGGCGAGCGGCAGCTCGATGATGCCCAACAAGAAGAACCCGTGTGCCGCCGAGTTGGTGCGGGCGAAGAGCGGTCGCGTCGCCGGTGACCTCATGAACCTGTTGATGGTGCTGAAGGGCTTGCCGCTTGCCTACAATCGCGACCTCCAGGAAGACAAAGAGGCGCTCTTCGACGGCGTGGACACCACCATCGTTTGCCTGCAGGTCGCGGCGCGTATGGTACTTGGTCTGCAATTCGATCGCGACATCATGCGCACGGCCGCGCTGTCCGGCTACACGCTGGCGACCGAAGCCGCGGATTATCTCTCGCGCAAGGGCATGCCGTTTCGCGATGCCCATCGCGTGGTCGGCCAGATGGTAGCGAAGGGTATCGCTACGAATAAGGGCCTCGAGAATTTCTCGCTGGAAGAGCTGCAGCAGTTTTCGCCGCTCTTCAGCGGCGACGTGTTCGGCTACCTGACGTTGGAGGGGGCGCTGAAATCGCGCGACGTCCTTGGCGGAACGGCGCCGGGGCAGGTCAAGGAGGCGCTGGCCCGTGTTAAAGCGTAAGCGGCAGGAGGCGATCCTCTCCTTGATCGCCAAGCACCAGATCGCAACCCAGGAGGAGCTGGTCGCTCGTCTCGGCCGAGTCGGCATCCACACCACCCAGGCAACCGTGTCCCGCGATATTGCCGAGCTCGGCCTGGTTCGGATCGGCGGACCAGAGAGCCATTACGTCAAGCCAAGCGATGGGCTCGGGGCGGCGTCGCCGGCGGGTCGTGAAGACCGGCTACAGCGCTTGCTGCGGGACTTGCCCTTGACCGTGCGGCGAGGTCAGGGCATCGCGATTCTGACCACAACGCCCGGCTCGGCGAACTCGCTCGCCTCGGCGATCGACGCGGTTGCCTGGCCGGAACTAATCGGCACGATCGCTGGCGACGACACGATCTTTGCGGCGCTCGCGCTCCATCCGCGGGCCTACGAAGGATTTGCCCAGCGAATCGCGCACCTGGGCGCCTACGTGCAACCAGAGGACTGATGGCAGAAAAGATCGTCCTCGCCTTCTCCGGTGGTCTCGACACCACGGTCGCGGTGAAGTGGCTGATCGAGGAGCGTGGCTTCGATGTAATCGCGCTCACGATCGATCTTGGCAGCCAGCCCGACCTTGCCGCGATCCGCCAGCGCGCACTTTCTGCTGGAGCGTCGCGTGCCTACGTGCTGGACGCGCGGACCCCGTTCATCGAGCGATTCTGCTGGCCAGCCTTGCGAGCCGGCGCACTCTATCAGGGTCAGTACCCGCTGGCGACCGCGCTCGGCCGCCCACTGATTGCGCAACTGCTGGTCGAAGTGGCGGCGCGCGAGGGGGCGACCTGGGTCGCCCACGGCTCGACCGGCAAGGGCAACGACCAGGTGCGCTTCGACGTTGCCGTTGGAGCGCTGGCACCGCAGCTCAAGGTGCTGGCGCCGCTTCGGGACGGCATGTCGATGACGCGCGAGGAGGAGATCGTCTACGCCGGTCAACACGAATTGCCGATTGATGTCAAGCCCGAGTCGCCGTACAGTGTGGATGAGAATCTTTGGGGGCGATCCATCGAGGCCGGGGTCCTGGAAGATGCTCTCCTCATACCCCCCGAGGACGCATTTCGATGGACCTCGCCGGTGGACTACGCCCCCGCCAGCCCCCTCTTCCTCGAGCTTGACTTCGAGAAGGGCGTGCCCATGGGGCAGAGTGGGAGCGCGTCGCTTGTCGCTGAGTTGAACCGGCTCGGCGGTCTCCACGGGGTCGGCCGTATCGACATGATCGAGGACCGCTTTGTCGGGATCAAGTCTCGAGAGGTCTACGAGGCCCCGGCGGCCGTGATCCTTCACGCGGCGCATCGGGCTCTCGAGGATCTGGTCCTCGATGGCGAGGCGGCGCGCTTCAAGACCTCGGTTGCCCAGGAATATGCGCGGCTCGTCTACCAGGGCAAATGGTTCACGAGCCACCGTCGGAACCTCGACGCCTACGTCCTGAGCACCCAGGAGGCCGTGACCGGGCGCGTCCGCGTCAAACTCCACAAGGGCACGGCCCAGGTGCTCGGACGGTCCTCGCCCTACTCCTTGTACCGGCCGATGCTCGCGACCTATTCAGCCGGCGACGAGTTCGACCACCAGGCGGCAGTCGGTTTCATCAAGCTGGTCGGCCTGCCGGTGCGGACGCAGGCTGAGGTCCAGGGGATTGCTGAGACCGAACCGCTACTTGAGGACGATCGCCATGTTGTTGAAGTCGGCCCAGGAGGCCTCGAAGGCAGCCTTGTTGAACCAGTACTGCGAGCCGCTGTGCCAGGGGTCGTTGACGCGGACTTGCGTCGGTGACACGCCGCTAAGCGTGACCACGTGTTCGATCAGTGAGTAGCGAATCTTGATTTTCTCGTCGAACGTCGTCCAGTAGCCGACGTAGGGACGAGCCCATCCGGTCTCGGTCCAGGTCATGACCGGATGGCCGGCCGCCAGCTCCGCATAAATCCTCGCCGGCGTCCAGCCGTTGGCCGCCCCCTCACCCCCTTCGGCGTTCGGAACCCCGTGGCCCTGTATCAGCGACAACAGGGGCGGGTAGTAGATCCCGTAGCCGGTTGGGATCAAGTCGGCGCCGTCGATGTTGCCGACGAAACTCTTGTACGGGTTTCCCCACTGCACGACGATCTTCTGTCCGTTCGAGAGGCGTCCCATGACCGGTTGACGCGTGTCCGGTGGCGGCTGCATCGCAATCAGCTCGTTCTGCGTGTAGTTGTGACCCAACGCGGCGAGCGCCATCTGCAGTGCAGCGGTCTCACAGTCCAGGTTGCGCAATTGCTTGTACACGGGGACGTTGAAGGTCACGGTTGCATTGGCCGTAGCCACGGGCGTCGGGGTTGGCGCTGGCGTGGGGCTTGGGGTGGGTGGCGGATTCTCGATGACGAACAAGGGGGACGGGGTCGGCCGTGCAACCGCAGGCGTGAATCTCGGCGAGGCGAATACGGCGATCGAGCCGAAGACCAGCACCAGGACGGTCAGGACGAACAGAGTTATGGTTCGCATTTATCTTGTGACCCTCACCCCTTGAGGGGCGGGTCGGGCTGGGGGCTCACGGGGACATAGTCCCGCGCTCCAGTCTGGGGATTGTACCTGACCTTCATCAGTTGACCTGTGGTCGGATCGACGAAGCGCTCGGCGGTTTCTTGCCAGGGGCCGTCTTGACTTACTTCCGGACGGTATCGTCCCCGCTCGAAGAGCAGGGCGGCGATCACGATCGCCCCGTTCACGAACAGGTACGCGACCAGCCCGGTGATGATGCCCGCGAGCGCGAGCACGATGGCGCCGACAACCGCCAGCACGCCATAAGCCAGGATCGCCTTGCGCAGCATGGCATCAGGCCTTGATTGGCTCCACCACCGCCGCCGTGCCGTAGGCAACGATCTCCGACATCGTGGTGCCGATCTCGGAGGAGTCGTACTGCATCCGGATGACGGCGTTCGCACCCATCGCCGTCGCGTTCGCAACCATGCGGTCCACCGCGTGGCGGCGGGCGTCCTCGAGCAGCTCGGTGTATTCGGTGATTTCGCCGCCGCCGAGAGAACGAAGGCCGGCCATGATGTTGCCGCCGAGCCCGCGGCTGCGCACCACCAGGCCGAACACCTGGCCCTTCATCTCGACGATCCGATGTCCGGTGACTTCTTCCGTTGTGACGACGATCATTTCCACGCTCCTCTATTGATTGCTACAGCCAGCCCTGTTCTTCTGCAACGCGCGCCGCCTCGGTTCGGTTGCTGACATCGAGTTTTTGAATCGCCGACGACAAATAGTTGCGGACCGTTCCCTCGGAAAGAAACAGCGACTGGGCGATCTCCGCGATGCTGGCGCCGCCCTGTCCCGCGACCAGTACCTCCCGCTCGCGGTCCGTGAGCGGACTGATGCCTGCGCTAAGGGTGGCCGCGGCCAATCCGGGATCGATGACGCGTTCGCCGGCCATGGTTCGCCGGATCGCGACCGCCAGCTCGTGCGCGGGGGCATCCTTCAGCATGAAACCAGACGCGCCATTCTCCATCGCACGCCGCAGAAAACCAGGCCGGCCGAAGGTGGTCAGGATCAAGGTTTTACAGGATGGCAATTCTTTGCGGAGCTGACCCGCCGCGGTGATCCCGTCACCGCCCGGCATCTCGATGTCGAGTAGGGCCACGTCAGGCTTCGTTCGCGACGCGAGCCCGAGGACCTGGTCAGCCCGGTCGGTCTCCGCCACGATCTCGATGTCGCCCTCCATCGCGAGCAAGGCTTTCAGCGCACCACGGACCATGCCTTGATCCTCGGCGATCAGAACCCGGATCACGCGCTCACGGTGTCGATTGGCGCGAGTACTTCGCGCACCGGCAGCGCCACCCGGAGGCGAAATCCCTCGTGCGGCAGCGGCTCCGCCGTCAACGTCCCGCCGCGCTCTCGGACGCGCTCTTCGAGTCCGCGCAGGCCGCTCCCCGGCTGTGGCATTCCGCCGCGGCCGTCGTCGACGACCTCAACCGTGGCGCGGCCGTCCTTGTTGATGATCCGGATCGAGCAGCGCTTCGCCTGGCTATGTCGCATGACGTTGGTCACGCCTTCGCGGACAGTCCAGGCGATGACGGCCTCAAGCGCAGGCGGCATTGGGACGTGGTCCTGGTCCACGCGATAGTCGATGCCGGCCGCGGTCAGGGCCTCGTGGGCGCCGGCGAGTTCCGCGGCCAGCGTCGGCTGGCGATAGCCGGTAACCACCTCCCGGACTTCACGCAGTGCGTCGCGCGCCACCTTCTCGATGTCTTCGATCTCGTGAGCGGCCAGCCCGGGCGTGGTCTTGATCAAGCGCCCCGCCAGTTCGCTCTTGAGGGCAATGACCGAGAGGCTGTGGCCGAGCAGATCGTGCAAGTCCCGAGCAAACCGAAGGCGCTCCTCCCCGACTGCTAGCCGGGCGATTTGCTCGCGTGCCTGGCTCAGCTGCTGGTTCGCTTCGACCAGCAAGCGGCCTGCCACGGCGGCGCCTCCCACGAGCAAGTCATTGAGGAGCTGGCCGGTGGAGGTGGTCACCGATTCGCCGCGAGCGAGCTCGATCGCCCCTGCCAGCACCGACAGAATCACGACGGCGGCCACGGCCCGCCGCCAGCGGAAGGCGGCGCCCGCCATGAGGACCGGGTAGAGGAAGAGGCTGCCGTACTGAGGCGGGGTGCGAAGCGTGAACACGGTCAGGATGAGCGTTGCTGCAACGATGGCCGGCACCGTGAAGCGGCGATCGGGGCCGGCGCAGACCCGAGTCCAGAACCATGCCCAGATCAGTGCGAGCGCGAGCAGGAGCAGCAAGCCATATACGCGCGTCTCGGTGCTGAAACGATCGGTGAGGAATGCGGCGATCGGGTAGATGAAAAAGGCAAGCCAGGCCACCATGAAGAGGCGGCCGAGCTTGACCCAGCGCCGGTTCAGCGCCATGCGCTTACCCTACGCCACGCTCTCGTTGCGGTCGAGTTTCGCCAGGTATGTCTGTTCCGCGTCGACGCGCGCGTCCGAGAGGACGTTGCCGTCCTTGAGCCTGATGACGCGATCGGTCTGGCCGGCGACGTCCATGTCGTGCGTCACGATCACGAAGGTCACGCCATGGTCCCGGTTCATGCGCCGCATCAGGGCGACGATCTGCTGGCTAGTCTCGCTGTCGACCTCGCCGGTGGGCTCGTCACCGAGCACCAGCGTCGGCCGGTTGATCAGGGCGCGGGCGATGGCGGTGCGTTGCTGCTCGCCGCCGGACATCTGGTCGGGCCGGTGATGCATGCGGTCCTTTAGGCCGACTTCGTCGAGCAGCGCGGCGGCGCGAGCCTTGCCATCCTTCCCGTTCTTGTGGTAGCGAAGCGGCAGCATGACGTTCTGGATGGCGCTCAGGCCCGGTAGAAGGTTGAACTCCTGGAAGACGAAACCGAGCTTCTGCCCGCGAAGGTCGGCACGGGTACCGTCGCGTAGCTTGCCGGTGTCGGTGCCGTCCAGCATGACCCGTCCGCTCGTTGGCCGAAGCAGGAGCCCGAGTAGGTCGAGCGCCGTCGTCTTGCCGCTTCCGGAGCGACCGACGATCGAAATGAACTCGCCGGACTCGATGCTCAGGTTGACACCGTCGAGCGCCTTGACGACGGTCGAGCCTTGCTTGTAGTGCTTGGTGAGGTCGATCAGTTCGATGCTTGCCATGTGTATTCCTCCTACGCCGCCCGCAGCGCCCGCACCGGATCCATCCGGGAAGCGCGCAGAGCGGGGATGATGCCGGCGATCGCGCCGAGCCCGACCGAGAAGACGATGGCGATGATGACCAGGCGCCACGAGACCAGGAACAGGCTCAGGTTCGACGCCGCCGTGGCCGCATTGACGAGGGTTGTGATACCCCAGCCGAGCAGCAGCCCGATCGTGCCGCCGATGGCACCGATCACGGTCGCCTCGAGCACGTATTCACGAATGATGTGCCGGGTGTGGGCGCCGACCGCCTTCTTCAACCCGATCTCCCGGACGCGTTCGGTGACGGCCATCAGCATGGTGTTGATGACCGAGAGGCCGCCGACGATCAGCGCCAGCAGCGCGGCGCCCGTGGTGATCGCCGTGAAGAGGGCTCCGCCCGATTTGAAGCTGTTGACGATGGTGCTGGGCTTGGTCGCCTTGACGCCGCTGACCTGGTTGTTGATGGTGTCCGACAGGTTGTCCAGGTTGATCCCCGGCTTCCCGTAGACCGTCATCCCTGTGATCAGCGTGCCGGTATCGATCCGGTCGCGGATGGCGGCCGGCAAGCTGTCCTTGAGCAGCATCTGGGCATCCGTAAGGGTGATGAACGCGCCTGTGTCGGGCCCCGTCTGAGTCTTGTTCAGTACGCCCACGACGGTAAAGACGTGATTGATAAAGTCCGGCTTGGCGTCTGAGGGCCGAATCGGCAGGTTGATCGTGTTGCCGACGCTCTTTTTGAACTCGTGCGCGAAGTCGGAGCCGAGGACGACTTCGCCTGCGGCCGTCGCGTCGCGACCCTGTGCCAGGGTCGTCTTCACCGACGAATAGTCGTTGGCGCGGGGGTCGTAGGACTGGATGTAGTCCGGCAGGCCGAAGGACACCGTATTAACCGATCCGGGTTTGGCCTCGACCTGGATTTCCCCAAACGCCGCTGCGACGCCAGGGACTTGCTCGACCTGGCCGACCGTGCTCAATGGCAGCACGCTGCCACCGCCGAATGCGCTGCCGCCGGCTGAAGAGACCTGGATGTTGCCGCCGAAATAGGCAACGCCACCATCGAGCAAGGCGTTGAACTTTTCGGCCATCGCGCCCATCGTCACCAGCGCCAGCACGCCGATTACGATGCCGCTGATCGTCAGCGTGGTGCGCAGCTTGCGCCGCGTCAGATTCCTAATGATTTCCATGCGTCCTCCTCCTGAGGGTTGCTGAATACCTGTCTTCTGCAGGCTAGTGCCGCATCGCCCTCCAAACCAGTCGCAGCGGTCAGCGATTCACGGTGACATGCGTCATGCGTGAACCCCTCCCACGCCTGCAGGGGCAGGGTGGGGGCCCATCAAGGCGTACCCCTAACTCTTGACGCGTCTATAAAAAACGTCTATAGCTAAGGCGTGCTACTCGCTCAAGTCGAGGGGTTCCTGGAAGTCGCCCGCCGTGGGAACGTGAGCCGCGCCGCCGAGGCGATGTTCGTGACCCAGCCGACGCTGACCGCCCGCATTCACGCCCTCGAGCGCGAGCTGGGCGAGCCCCTGTTTGCGCGGACACGCCGGGGCATGCGTTTGACTGACGCCGGCCGGGCCTTTCTCCCCTACGCCGAGCGCGCGATGCGCGCCGTTCGCGATGGCCGGCAGGCGCTAACCGACGCGCGCTCCGCCTCAGCCGGACGTCTGGTCCTCGGGGCCGCGCCTGCCGTCAGCACCTACGTGCTGCCGGCGCTGTTGCAGCGGTTTGCGGCCGCCTATCCCCGGATCGAAGTCGCCGTTCGCACCGGACATTCGGAAGACGTCTTGCAAATGCTGCTTCGCGAAGAGGTCCAGCTCGCCATGGTGCGGACGATGCGGCACCCCGACATCGAATCGATTCCGCTTTACGAGGAGGCGCTGGTCCTGGTCGTGCCACGGGGCCACCCATTTGCCAAACGCTCCAGTGTGGGAATCGCTGACGTGGCCTCCGAGCGGCTTATCTTCTTCGACCGGACTTCGAGCTACTACGAGCTGACGCAGTCGTTCTTTCTCAGCCTCGGGGTCACGCCGAGGGAGGTGATGGAGCTGGACAACATCGAGTCGGCCAAAAAGATGGTGGAACGGCACCTCGGCATTGCTTTGCTGCCGCGCACCGCCGTCGCGGGTGAGCTGGCGGCCAAGACCCTGATCCAGGTCGCCGTCACGGACGCGCCGGCGATGTCGCAAAAGATCGTCGCCATCCGGCGCCGAGACCAGGGGCGGCCGTCAGGCACGGTCGCGGCCTTCGTCAACCTGCTACGAGAGTCCGATCCCGCCGCCGTCGCGCACATCTCCGCTCGGGCCTAGACGACCCGGTCTTCCGGCAGCTCCTCGACGAACTCCTGGCCAAGGCGCGCCGCGTCGAAGGCCCTGCCCACCAGGTGGTGGTACGGCACCCCGGAGAAGAAATGATGGCTTTTAGTGGGGAAGTCCTGGCCTGCCTCGAACTCCTTTCGTTGCAGCGCGATGTAGCCGTCCTGCTGATCCTTCGACATCGCCTGCAGCAGCGCGCTGAGCCCATAGCCTTCCGCGTGTTGCGCACCGAGGGTGATGAAGATGAACTTGACGCCCATCTCGCCGAGCTCGGCGAAGGACATCGGCTTTGGCTCCTTAAACCACTTGAAGGACGAGGACCAGTTGAAGGCGAAGCGCGCGTCGGGGAAGCGTTTCTTGATCTGCTGGCTGAAGCTCTCGACCGCGCCCCGCTCGGAGGTGGGGAACTCGCACCAGAGCAGGTCGGGGATACCGCTGTCGAGGTAGCGCAGGCCGCGGTCGACGGCCAGCTCCATGTGCCGGAGTGACTCGGGTGCGTCGACGGCGCTCAGCCCGTCGGTGCGGGCGATGATGACGAAGTCCCGGTTGCCGAGGTCGTCGGCCACGGCCCGCGCCATGCGCAACTTGCCGACCATCTCATTGACCGGGATCAGGGCCTTGCCACCGATATGGCCGCACCGTTTGGGGAGCACCTGGTCTTCGATGTGCGCGGCTGCGACCCCGGCGGTGACATAGAGCTCGGTGGTGCGCTGGACGTTGAAGATGTTGCCGTAGCCGCCGTCCATGTCGACGATCACCGGTGGGATGTCGAGGTGGCGCGGCGCCACCCCTTTTTCCGGATCGCCGACCGCCATCGTCAGCTGGAACTTGCGCAGCCCGCTGACGCACCGCCGTGCCGCGTCCGCGATCTCGACATTCGAATAGAGGTCCATGTCGGTGGTGCCCAGGTGACCGATGGCGAACGAGTAGCCGCTGAAATAGACGGCCTTGAAGCCGTAGTACATGACCAGCTGGGCGCCCATCGGGTCGTAGACGCCGGGTCCGAAGAGGAAGGGTTCGGTATCGAGCAGCCCGCGCATGCGCGTGCTCGGATGCACGAACCTCGAGGCCGGCAGCTTGAAGCCATCAGGTAACAGCGGGCTGCCGACCAGCCGGGCAGTTTGCGGAACAGCGACCTTGGCAATCACGGTTGGGTTATTCGTTCTCGTGATCGCGTTCGCAGTCGTCGGGGCATCCGCATTCGGCGATCTCCGCCCGGCAGGGCTGGTAGTCGTCGTGCTCGCGAACCTGGCTTCGTCGGGCTTCCATGCTCACCATGGAAGTCAATCTATCAACTAACCGACCATCAGGTCCAATCGTTTCTCGCGATTAGTTCGATAGAGAACCCCTATAACAAGTGGAAGCTGGCCGCCATCTCGAGACCCAGCGCCAGCGCCGCCAGGACCAGCAAGATGCCGACGATTCGGGCGTCGTTGGTCGCGGCGATCGCGGCAAGCTTCGCCTCGCGAAACGCGGCGGCGACTTCGCCGCGGGTGTTGCGCACCGCGGCTCGAGCCGCCAGGCGCAGGCGCACGGGCAACGGTTCGACCGCGCGGCCCGTACGTGCCGGGCCGTGTTCCGGGTGCAATTGCGTGGAAAACAGTCCCACCTCGCTTCCCTCCTTCCCTGGGCAGACGGGGCTTCCTGACCGTCACCGTAGCAGATCACGCAGGGTCCACGTCAAGCCGCACTGAGTCTCCGGTCAGGAGGGCGGGGGCAGGTTCCAGCGGCTGATCACCGGGTTCTCGTGCTCGTAGCCCAGTACGCTGAGCGCTGCGGTTTGGAGCAGATAGTGCCGGCCGCCGCTCGGAGGCTCCTCGAGCCAGCGGGCCGTGAGCACGCGCAGGACGTGTCCGTGTGCGAAGACCAGGACATCGCCAGCGACCTGGCGGACCTCAGCGATCACCCGATCCACGCGGCGGCCGACGTCGGCGGGGGTCTCGCCGTCGGGTCCACCATCGCGCCATAGCGACCATCCGGGGTTCTGCTCGGCGATCTGCCGCGACGTAAGACCCTCGTAGCGGCCATAGTCCCACTCCACCAACTCGGGCCGCAGCTGCGCCCTGGCTCCGTAGCCCGCCAGCCGGCAGGTTTCGACCGCGCGCTGCAGTGGGCTGCTCAGCACCAGGGCAAATTGCCAGGCCCGAAGGGGTGCCGCGAGCCCTTCAGCCTGTCGCTCGCCCTCCGCAGTGAGCGGAAGATCCGTTCGGCCCGTATGACGACCGTCTCGACTCCATTCGGTCTCGCCATGGCGAACGAGCACGACGTTGTCGGCCACGACGCGGAGCTCAGCCGGTCCGGAAGTCGAGGTGCGAGGCGCCGCCGCCGATCTCGATATCGAACCGGTTGGTCGCCGAGTTGTACCCGGGGCTCTGCTGCTGGAAGTCACCGCCCAAAGTGCCGGATGACGAACCGTTGATCGTAACCGCACTGACGCCGCCACTGACCGCGAGACGCCATTGCGAATTGGCGGGGGCAAGGATCGTGAGGTTGTTGGCGCCTCCCGACACGGTGATCGAGACCGTCCCCTTCGGAGCCGACAATTGGGCGTCGAGCTGGTTGGCGCCGCCCGAGATGTCAAGCTTGCTGAGCTGCCCGTGGCCGAGGTCGAGGTGCAGACTCGCAGCGCCGCCTTCGACCTTGATCGACCAGGGGATTTGGTCCGTGAGCGTGATGGCGAGGTGACGGTGATTTCCGCCAAAGAGATGGAAGGGCGAAAAACTCGAGCTCTCGCGGATCTGCAGAGTCGCGGACTCGCGGTCGAGGCTGATCGTCGGCGGATTCTCACCACCCGGATAATCGATCTGCGCCTGGTAAAGGGAATCACTGAGACCGCCGGCCGTGACGTCGATGGTCGCGGCGCCGTAGTTGAGGTCGAGGGTCGCCGCGTTCAGTCCGCCGAGCCGTTCCGACGAAACGAATCGCTGTGTCCCGAATTGGGCCGCCGGGGCCAGCGCCGCGTACACGACGGCCGCGGCGACGATCACGGCGCTCGCCCCCAGGCCAACCACGGTGGCCTGTTGACGAGGGAGCGTGTGATTGAGAATCAGCTGCAGCCCAAAAATGACGAGCAGCAGCGGCCACAGGTCGCCCAGCCGCTCGAGCGCCTGCGACGAGAGCACGCCCGTGTTCGCCAGCAGAACGACGATCCCGATGGCGATCAGAACCAGCGGGAAAAACAGGCCGCGGCTCCGGTACATTGCGTGCCTTATCGTCGCCGAAGCAGCAGCAGGAGGCCGAGCAGGATCAGCACCGCGGGCCAGAAGAGGTCCCAGCGAACGTTGATCAACACGCCCAGGTTGGTCAAGAGGAAGTAGGCGCCCAGCACGATCAGGATGATGCCCGCCCACAGCCCAGGGGGCCGGTTGCTATAAGGAGGTCCCCATCGTCCGCGGTGGTGCGGAGCACCGGCTGGCGGAGGACCACCCGGGGCATCCCCGCCGGTCGATGGCGGCGTTTCGCTTGCCTGCGATCGAGAGAAGCCGGTTCGGAAGTCTTCCCTGACATCGTCACCCATGGAGCGGAGCCGATCGCTGACACTCCTCGAGGCCGTCGCGGTCGTCCCGGCCGGCGGGTCCATCAAGAACCAGAGCACCAGGTACAGGACGATGCCAATGCCCGGCGGCAGCAGGGCCAGGATCACGAACACCACCCGAACCAGAAGGGGATCGACCCCGAAGTAGACCGCTAGGCCGGAGCAGACTCCGCCGACGATGCGGTCCGATCCACGGCGCAAGACGCCCCCCGTCGTCTCACTCACGGCCATCCAATTATCGCACGCTGGCAGGGCAAAAAAAGAGGGCGCAGGGGAGGCGCCCTCGTCGAACGGTGGGCGTTAGACGGCTCGGCGGCCCACCAGCAAGTTGTAAATAATGCCGATGACCGCCAGCAGCAGCAGCAGGTGAATCAGCCCACCGCCGATACTGAGTGCGAACCCGAGGAGCCATAGCACGAAAAGCACCACCACGATCGTCCAGATCAAACTGACCATGAGTACCTCCCATAAAGAGTAGCGTCCTACGTGATAGTATAGCTATCATACTACAGGACTGTGGAGGTGCTGTCAACGCCTCCATGGGGGCCCGGACCCGGGCCGTGAGCGGTCTCTCAACAACCAGGTTCGCCGGGGTGGCCGCAGCAGGGTTCGGGCGGAAACCGAAAACGGTTCGCGATCAGCCGCCGCAGCTTGCGGCCCAACGGCATCGGCTGGCGGAGGTTATCCAGGAAGGCAGATGGGGTCCCGCGTCTCATGCGTCGAGGTCTTTGACGACGTCACCCCCGAGCACCACCATCCGAACGTGAGCGGGATCGGCAAAGATGGCTGGATCGGACAATGGATCGGCGTCGAGCACGATCAGGTCGGCGCGCTTGCCCTCTTCGACGGTGCCGGTCTCCTTGTCGATGCGCAGCAGGGCGGCGTTGGTCCGGGTGGCGGCGATGATCGCGTTCATCGCGCCCATCACACGGGCCTGGCAGGCGATCTCTTTGCCTTTCTCGCCCTGCATGGTGGCCAGCACATCCGACCCTGATCCGATCCGAAGTCCCTTCTCGTAGGCGAGCCCGAGCGCGTCGTAGGCGCCGGTCAGACCCTGGCGGATTTTCCGCGCCATGTCGGCCGTCCACCCGTTGCCGGGCTCGAGCCGCGACATCAGTTCGTAGGTGATGACGGTCGGGACGAGATAGGTGTCCGATTTCTTCAGCATCTGGTCGGCGGTTTCCTCATCCAGGAAGTTCCCGTGCTCGATGGAGCGGACGCCCGCCTGCAGGCAGTTCTGGATGGCGCGCGGTCCGTACGCATGGGCAAGGACGTAGGTTCCGACCGCACCGGCGACGTCGACGGCCGCCGCCAGCTCGTCGACCGAGAATTGCACGTGGTCGAGCTCATCGGTCGGCGACGCGGCGCCTCCGCTCGCCATCACCTTGATCTGGTCGGCGCCGCGCCGGAGCGCCTCGCGGGCCGCCCGCCGGACCTCGTCGGCGCCATCGGCGAGGATGGTTTCGGTGGTCAGGCCGTGCACCGCGCGAAAGAGTTCGCGGGCGGTGCGAGGCCGCTGGTTATCCCCGTGGCCGCCGGTTTGCGAGAGAAACGGCCCGCTGATGAAGAGTCGTGGCCCGCGGATCAGTCCCTGGCGTACCGCTTCCTTGAACCCCCAATCGAGACCGCCGGCGTCGCGCACCGTCGTGAAACCGGCCTGCAACGTGTCTTCGATCAATCGGGCGATTCGCAACGCGATCACGGCCGGCGGCAGCGCCACCTCCTCGACCGGATCGAGGTCGAGGCTGGCGAGGTGGACATGGGCATCGAGGAGCCCCGCCATCAGCGTGCGGCCCTGGCAGTCGATGACGCGCGCGTCCCTGGGTCCGGCCGGCCCGTCCGATGCAGCGATCCGCCGGATCCGTCCCTCCTCGACGACGACTCGGGAATCGGGTTGGGGATCGCGGCCGGTGCAGTCGAGCAAGGTCGCGTGTTCGAAAACGACGCTCACGGCCTGACTAGTCTATCTACGCCGCGAGATAGGTCAGGAAGAGATCGGTGCTATACGCGAGCAAGAATCCGAGGAGCAATCCCCATGCCATCGCCGCCGGCGAGTTCAATCGGCGGCCGATGTGAAACATTTCATTGACGACATAAAACAGGGCGCCCGCAGCCAGGGCCAGGAACAGGACATAGATATAGGTGGAGGTGAAGAGGTAGCCGATCACCGTCCCGAGGAAGGTCGGAGCTCCCCCGATCAGGCCGGCGACTCCGAGAAAGCCCCAGGACGGCATCGAGCTGTCGGTTGCCAGTGGCGCCGCGATGCCGAAGCCCTCGGTGATGTTGTGGAGGGCGAAACCGATCACCAGGACGACGGCGAAGGCGACCGCCCCGGTGGCGGCGGATTGGCCGATCGCCAACCCCTCAGAAAGATTGTGGAGGCCGAGCCCGGTGGCGATCATCATGGCCAGCGTCCTGGGGGCCGGTGGCGGCGCGTGCTTGGTTCGTCCGAACAGCCGGGCGTTGAAATAGACGAGGCCCAGCAGGCCGATCCCGAGGCCGGCCGCAAAGATCACGGCCAGCGCCAGGAAGCCGCGATCGCCATGCCGCAAGGCGGTCAGGCTGGTCTCGACCGGGGCGGCGGCGTGGCTGAGGATGTCCCAGAGCAAGAAGAGCAGCACGCCGGTGGCGACGGCGTTCAGCACGCCCTGGACCGTCTTCGAGATGCCGCGAATGCGGCCGACCGGAAGTCCGATGAAGATGGTGGCGCCGGCAATCGCGCCCAGCGCCGCGGCAGCGGTGTGACTCACAAGCTATGGTTAGTAGGTGCGAAGCTCAGGATTAGTTAACGCTAACACACGTATAGCCCAGCCCTCGGAGGTGATCGCGCACTACCTGGAGGCGATTTACTACATAAGGGCGGAGGGCGAACGGGTACGCAGTGCGCGACTGGCGGACTGGCTATCGGTGAGCCGACCGACGGTGACGGTGGCGCTGCGGCGGATGACCCGCGACGGCATGGTGCGGCTCGACACCCACAAGGAGATCGAGTTGACGGCGCGCGGCGACCAGGCGGCGGCGGCCATCGTGCGGCGGCACCGCATCATGGAGCGCTGGCTGACCGACGTCCTCGGGCTCGACTGGGTGACGGCCGATGCCGAGGCCGAGCGGCTGGAGCACGCGGTGTCCGAGGTGGTGGAGGAGACGCTCTATCGCAGCCTGGGACGACCCAAAACCTGCCCGCACGGCAACCCGATCCCCGGTCACTCCACGATGCGGGCGAGCGAGGTTCGGCTGTCGGCGCTTCGGCCGGGCGAGACCGGGACGATTACGCGCATCTCAGAGGTAGCGCAGCGGGAAGCACCGCCGCTGCTGCAATACCTTCACGAGCGTGGGCTACGTCCCGGGACGCGGATCACGATCGAAGAGGTCGACGAAGTCGGCCGCACGATGCAGCTCCGGGCGGCCCGCCGGCTGACGCTCAGCACGGAGACCGCCTCGAAACTATCGGTCGTGCGTTCCGTTAAGCCGAAACCGAAACGGGCGTCCGCTCCTCCTCGCTGACGACGATCGGCTTGACGGTGGTCGCGGAGTGCGGCAGCACCAGCCAGCCGGCGAGGACGATCGCGCACGAGATGATCGCGATGACGGTGGTCGCATCCATAGTCTTTTTTCCTCCTTCTTAAAGGGCGTACGCGGGCTCGCCGTGCTGTGAGATGTCGAGGCCAAGGACTTCTTCGTCTTCTTGTACCCGCAGCGGAACGAACAGGTTCACGAATTTGAGGATGGCGTAGGTGCCGACAGCCGACCAGCCCCAGGAGGCGCCGATCGCCAGCAGCTGGACCAGGACCTGCTTCGGGTTGCCGTAAAAGAGGCCGTTGGCCGCGGTCGAGTTGATCGCGACGGTGGCGAACAGACCCGTCGCCAGCGCGCCCCACGTGCCGCCGACACCGTGCACCGCCCAGACATCGAGGGCATCGTCGACGTGGATCCGCTCGCGCAGCTGGATGGCCAGGTAACAGACCACGCCTGCGCCGAACCCGATGACGATCGCGCCCATCACGTTGACGAATCCCGAGGCCGGGGTGATCGCGACCAGGCCGGCCACCGCGCCGGCGGCGGCGCCCAGCACGCTCGGTTGCCGCTTGTGGTACCAGCTGACCGTCATCCAGGTCAAGGCGGCCATGGCGGTCGCGGTATTCGTCACCACGAAGGCGCTGGTTGCCAGCTGGCCCGCGGTCACGGCGCTCCCCGCGTTGAAGCCGAACCAGCCGAACCACAGCAGGCAGGCGCCCAGGATCGTCATGGTGGCGTCGTGTGGTTCGACCTTCTCCTTGCCGAAGCCCAGCCGCCGCCCGAGAACGAGCGCCGCCACGAGCGCCGAAACGCCCGAGCTGATGTGCACGACCGTCCCGCCCGCGAAGTCGAGCGCGCCAAGGTTGTGCAGCCATCCGCCCGCCCCCCAAACCCAATGCGCGATCGGGTCGTACACGAAGGTTGCCCAGAGCAGCGAGAAGAGCACGAAGGCCTTGAAACGCTGGCGTTCAGCGAAGGCGCCGCTGATCAGCGCCGGGGTGATCACGGCGAACATCATTTGGAAAACCATGTAAGCCTGGTGCGGGATGGTGGGCGCGTAGTCGGCGTTGGGGGTGAAGCCCACGTTGTTGAGGCCGATCCACTCCAGGCCGCCGATCAGGTGGAACTTGTCCGGTCCGAAGGCGAGGCTGTAGCCCCACAGGACCCACTGGACGCTGATGAGGCACAGGATGAAGAAGCTGTGCATGATGGTCGACAACACGTTCTTGCGGCGAACCAGGCCGCCGTAGAAGAACCCGAGCGCCGGCGTCATCAGCATGACGAGCGCCGCCGACGCCAGGACCCAGGCAGTATCGCCGCTGTCGATTTTCATCTCGGGAAGCGTAGCCAAGCGAGGTGGCTTTCGATAATGTCGCGAGCGCACGAAGTTTCCAGCTTCTGTTTGTATGCGCCGTCTGAGCCCCATTGCACAACGCGACGGCGTCCATTTGATGCGTGGCGCCCAACAAAAAAGGACGCGCTAGCGCGTGACGCGGTTAAGGTGCGGGGTCAGGCGGTCCGATGCCAGGTCCGGTTGTCGTGGCAGAAATGGATCGATGCTGGCTCGATCCGCCGGATTTTCCCGAGCGATCGGCCGAACGTCGGGACATCTTCCATCATGCCGTCACGAGGCGCTTCACCCTCGAACATCTCGACCGTCCAGCACGCATCGCCGGTCAACAGCGCCGGGCCTGCGATCGTATCGATCTCGATGCTCTGGTGGCCTTGCGTGTGCCCCGGCGTCGTCAGTACCCGGATGCCGGCGACGATCTCGCGCTCGCCATCCAGGAGCTCGTAGCGCGCGCCCGCGTAATCGAGCTAGGCGGCGGGCGTGTCCGCGTACCGGTGACGTCGCTCGTATTCGGCTCGCTGCACATACAGGGGTGCGTTCGGGAAGACGGCATTCTGCCCGCAGTGGTCGAAGTGCAGGTGCGAGTTGATGATCCACCTGATGTCGGACGGATCGACGTCGTGCTGGCGAAGCGCTTCCGCCACGGAAGCATTTACCGGGCGATAGTCCTTGATCAGCTCCAATGGCGTGCCGTACCCGGTATCGACCAGTCCGGCGCCGCCGGGGTGCCTGATCAGGAACCCATGGACCGGGATCTCCAGCGGATACTCGGACAGCCAGAGGTGGCCGAGGTTCAGCCGAACGATCGCGTCTGCCGCGAGTGCCACGGCGTCATGTTGCCATTTCCCTCCCCCGCTGGCGGGGGAGGGAAGGGTGGGGGCCTTTAGGCCTTGAGCAGTGGCAGGATTTCGTAGGTGCCGCCAAGCAGCTCCGACGCTGGTGCGTTCAGATAGCCCTGCAGGACCGAGGCATAGACCGAGCGGAAGTCGGTCGTGAACTTCAGGTTCCCGTTGTCGAGGTCCGCCAGGCTCGGCTGCTGGCCGTAGAGGCCGCCCTTGACCGGCGCGCCCAGCAGGAACATTGGGGCGGCGGTGCCATGGTCGGTCCCGGCGCTTCCGTTTTCTTTGACCCGGCGTCCGAATTCCGACCAGGTCATCACCAGCACCTTGTCGCCGTAGCCGTGGCCTGCCAGGTCCTGCATGAAGGCGGCTAGAGCCTGGTCGAGGTCGAGGAGCAGCTTGTCGTGAACCGGCTTCTCTCGCGCGTGGTTGTCGAACCCGCCCAGGGTGACGTGCGCGACGCGCACGCCCAGTCCGGACACGATCGTCTCCGCCACCAGCTTGAGCGAGCTCGCGATCGGGCTCTTCGCCGGATAGGTGGCCTTGGCCTGGTAGGTCGCATCGGTTGCCTGCAAGGCCTGTGACGCTTGCAGCGCTTCCTGCAGCGTGGTATCCAGCAGGGCGCCGAATGGCGCAGGGCCCGCGGTCTTGAATGCGCCGTAGAACTTCATGAGCGGGTTCTCGACGTCGACCTGGGTGCCGTGCTCGTTCACGGGCTGCAGGCGGAAGGTATTCAGCGACTGGAGCGCCGTCACGGGCGTCTTCGACCGCAGTTCCGGCGGCACCAGCGATCCGGCACTCACGCCTTCGAGCGCATGGTTCGGGCTTTCGCCAACCTTGTCGAGGTAATTGAGGTAGCGGCCCAGCCAGCCATCGCCGATGCCGCCCTGGACGCTCGCGGTTTCCCAGATCGACATGGAGGCGAAGTGCGACAGGTTGGGGCTCGGATATCCGACGCCCTGCACGATCGCCAGCTGCCCCGCATCCCAGCTGGCCTTCAGTCCCTTGAGATTCGGATGCAGGCCCAGCTGGTTGTTCAGCGTCAGCACGCCCGTGTCCTGCCGGAGCGTCGGCCGGGCGTCGTGATAGGCCCCGTCCTGGAACGGGATCAGCGTGTTGAGGCCGTCGTTGCCGCCCGCCAGTTGGACGAGCACGAGGATCCGGCCGTTGGGGGTCGCCTGGGGTGAATCCGCGGCGGCGGCCGCCACGCCGTTGGCGAAAATGCTCGGCACCGCTGACCCGGCAAACACCGGCACGAGCCCTTGCTTCATGAAGTCGCGGCGGCTAAACATGAGTACTCATCTCCATCAGTTCAGTTGAAACTCCGGCGTCGCCATCGCCATGAACAGGAGGCCGGCCTGGTCGTCCGGATGGGCGGCTGCAAAGGCGTGCAAGCCATCGCGCGTGTTGCTGGTGACGTTGCCGTCGATCAAGATGGCGGTCAGCTGATCGACGGTCTGCGCCGTTGACGCGGCCGGTGCGCGCCGCGCCGCGGCGTTGGTGAAGTTGATCCGGTTGAGCAGCGTCGAGCTGTTGATCCACGACGTGCCGCCCGGCCAGCCGGCGACATTGGGCGGATAAAAGAGCATCTGGCCCATCGGTGCCATCGCGTTGGCCGCCGCCAGGAAAGCACGGGGATCCGCGCCGGTTACACGCAGCGTCTGCGCCGTCAGTTCGGCGGGGCTTTTGACCAGTGCTCGATAGGCCTTCGCGGAATAGAAGGCGTCCATGCCAAAGATTTCACGGACCACCGCCCCGACGTTGTAGTGGGATTGCTGGAAGGTGTCGGCGAGGTGACGTACGATCTCGGGCTCCGGGTTCTCGTACGCGAAGAAGCTGAACAATCGAGTGGAGAGGCGTTCGGCCGTTGCCCGCATTGGCACCAGCATCTCCACGATGTCGTCGCCGGTGAAGTTGCCGGTCTTGCCCATGAAGGTCTTCTGCCCGCTGTCGTGGAGGCGAGCCACGAAAACCGAGTCCGTCGTGTAGCGCAGCTGCTTGCCGCCTTGCAGCGTCCATCCGGTGAACGCGCGTGCCGACTCGCGGACATCGTCCTCGGTGTAATGCCCGATGCCGGTGGTGAACAGCTCCATCAGCTCGCGGGCGTAGTTCTCGTTGGGCTTGCCCTTGCGGTTGTTCTCGGTGTCGAGGTAGACCATCATCGCCGGGTCTTTGGAAACGGCCTTCAGCAAATCGTCGAAGTTGGCGAGCGCCATCTTCCGAAATAGCTGGTTCTGGGTATAGAGCTGTGCCGGCCCGGCCTTATCGAGGCCGCTGGTCAGCAGGCCGTGCCAGAAGAGGGTCATCTTCTCCTCGAGCGGCCGCGCCGTCTGTACCATGCGTTGCAGCCACCAGGCCTGGACCGCGCCCGCCAGCGGACCATTGGCCGAGGCCAGGTCCAGCGTTGGCAGTTGCGCGTCGAGCGTCGCATTCGACGTCTGCTGGTAGTCCAGCACCGTTTGCGTCATGGCGGCGCTGGTCATCGCGGCGAATCGATCGATCTCCGCCGCGGTGCCACCGAAGCCGGCCCGACGGAGCAGGTGCCCGGCACGAACACGTGGATCGCTCAGCGCTCCCTGGTTCGCCCGGGTGGGATCCTGCACCCGGTTGAGGATCTGCGACAGGTCGGTGCCTTTCCAGAGCACGGCGACCGCGGCTGCCCCGGCGCCGGCTGCCCCGGTGGCCAGCACCGCTCGACGCGATACCGGGCGCCGCCAGATCGGGGTGGCTCTCGTCGCGGGCGACGGAGTCGGCGCGGCGTCGTCCATATTCATTGGAAAGGCTATGGCCGTGGCGTGAATCCGGCCTGAGAAGGCCCTTAGAAGGTTCAACGGCGCTCCGCCACCCGCTCCGGCGGCGGTTCGGTTGGCCTAGTAGCCGGGTCGCGAACTGCTCGAGGTGCCGCCCGAGCCTGACCCGTTGCCGTAGCCGCAACCGGCCATGCCGCCCGCCAGCAGCATCAGGCTCACCAGCAGAACGATCGCGCGCTTCATCGCTTCAATCTACGACGGCGGGTTACGGTTGGCACCGGCGCCGGGGGTCCATATACTGGCGGCAAGGGACGGCACGCGACGTTCAGGAGGCGCAGGTTGGCCCAGCCGGTGTCGCGCGAATCGGTCGAAAAGGAACCCCGCACTCGGCGCGCGGACAAGGCGGTCGCCTCGGTCTGTCCTTATTGCGCGGTCGGCTGCAGCCAGCTGATCTATGTCAAGGACAAGCGCATCATCGACATCGAGGGGAATCCGGCCTCGCCGATCAACGAAGGCACGCTCTGCCCCAAGGGGGCCTCGACCTATCAATATGTGGTCAACCCCAACCGGGTGACAACGGTTCGATACCGCGCGCCGCACTCGGACCACTGGGAAGACCGGCCCCTCGAATGGGCGATGGACCGCGTCGCCGCGCTCATCAAAAAGACGCGCGACGCCACCTTCGCCGAGCGCACCGCCGATGGCAAGCTCGCCAACCAGACGACGGCGATCGCGACACTGGGCGGCGCGACCATGGACATCGAAGAGAACTACCTGATCAAAAAACTCTTCAGCGGCGGCCTGGGCATCGTCTCGATCGAAAACCAGGCGCGAATATGACATAGCTCCACCGTCCCCGGTCTGGGGACAAGCTTCGGACGGGGTGGCGCAACGACCTTCCAGCAAGACCTCGCCAACGCCGATGCCATCTTGATCATGGGCAGCAACATGGCCGAAAACCACCCGGTCGGCTTTCGCTGGCCGATGAAGGCCCGGGAGAAAGGGGCCACCATCATTCATGTCGATCCTCGCTTTACACGCACGTCGGCCGCCGCGAATCTCTATGTGCCGATCCGATCGGGCAGTGACATCGCGTTTCTCGGCGGGCTTATCAACTACGTGCTGGCGAACGATGGCTGGTTCCGCGACTACGTGCTCGCCTATACCAACGCGTCGACGATCGTCAGCGACGATTACGTCGATGCCGAAGATAACGGCGGCCTCTTCTCCGGGTACGATTCGCCCTCGAATAGCTACGACAACGCCAGCTGGGCCTACGCCGAGGGCCGCGACGAGACCCTACAGCACCCACGCTGCGTCTTCCAGATCCTCAAACGCCATTACGCGCGCTACACGCCCGAGGTGGTGGAGCGCGTGTGCGGCTCGCCGAAAGAGCTCTTCCTGCAGGTGGCCGACGTGCTGGCGAAAAATTCCGGGCGCGAGCGGACGAGCGCGATCTGCTACGCCGTGGGCTGGACGCAGCAGAGCTACGGGGCCCAGATCATTCGGGCCGCCGCCATCCTGCAGTTGCTACTAGGGAATATCGGCCGGCCGGGTGGCGGCATCATGGCGCTGCGCGGCCACGCCTCGATCCAGGGTTCGACCGACGTGCCCACGCTGTTCGATCTGTTGCCCGGCTATCTCCCGCACCCGGCCGTCGCGCGGGGCGATGACACGCTCGAGTTGTACCTGCGCGAGTCAGCCGTCCGCGGCGGCTACTGGTCGAACCTGCCGAAATTCATGGTCTCGCTGCTGAAGGCCTGGTACGGCGAAGCCGCGACGAGCGCCAACGAGTATGGCTATCAGTGGATTCCCAAGCTGACTGGCGATCACTCTCATATCACCACCGCCGCCGCCATGGCCGACGGCAAGGTCAACGGCTTTGTCGTCTTCGGGCAGAATCCCGCGAACGGGAGTCCCCATGCGGGCCTGCAGCGTAAGGCGCTGACCCAACTCGACTGGATGGTCGCGCTCGACCTCTACGAGACCGAGACCGCGGCCTTCTGGTACGCCGCACCCGAAGGATCGAAGCCCGCGGACATCAAGACGGAGGTCTTCCTGTTCCCAACGGCAGGCCCTGGTGAGAAAGAAGGGACGTTCACCAACACCCAACGGCTCCTGCAGTATCACGACAAGGCCGTCGATCCGCCCAATGACACCCGATCCGACCTCTGGTTCCTCTATCACCTCGGCCGGCGGCTGAAGGAGCTCTACCGTGGGTCGACCAATCCGCGGGACGAGGGTCTGCGCAACCTGACCTGGGACTACCTTCCGGACCGGCCCAACCCGGAGTATCGAATCAAGGACGAGCCGTCGGCGGAGAAGGTCCTGATGGAAGTCAACGGCTACACCGTTGCCGATCGCCAGCAGATTGCCGACTACGAGCGGCTGAAGGACGACGGCTCGACCGCATGCGGCGTCTGGATCTATTCCGGCGTGTTTCCAGCGCCGGGTCAGAACCTGGCGCGTCGTCGAAACCGCACGCCGGGGAACTATGTCGACCCCGAGTGGGGGTTCGCCTGGCCTGGCAACCGGCGCATCCTCTATAACCGCGCCTCCGCCGACCCGGCCGGCAAGCACTGGTCCGAGCGAAAGAAATACGTCTGGTGGGACGCAGCCGCCGGGAGTTGGACCGGGCTCGATGTTCCCGACTTCCCGCGGAAGAAGGCGCCCAACACGCCGGCGAACGACCAGGGCATCGGCATCGACCGGCATTCCGGCTCCGATCCCTTCACGCTCAAAGCCGATGGTCGCGGCTGGCTGTTTGCTCCGAGCGGGCTCAAGGACGGACCGCTTCCCACGCACTACGAACCACTCGAATCACCAATCACGAATGATCTCTACTCGCGCCAGGACAGCCCGGTGGCCAAGAGGTTTCGACGCAAGGACAACGCCATCAGTCCACCCGGCGACCCGCAGTACCCGTACATCGTCACGACCTACCGCGTAACCGAGCAGTACACCTCCGGCTCGATGTCGCGCTGGAACAGCTGGCTGAGCGAGCTGATGCCCGAAATGTTCGCCGAGATCAGTCCCGAGCTGGCGGCGGAGAACGGGATCGAGAACCTCGATTGGGTCGTGATCTCGACACCTCGCAACCAGATCGAATGCAAGGCGCTGGTCACCCGGCGGATGCGCCCCTTCCGGCACAACGGCAAGATCATTCACGAGGTCGGGCTGCCGTATCACTGGGGCTACAAAGGGCTGGTGACGGGAGCGATGGCAAATGACCTGATCGCGCTCTCCGAAGAACCGAACGTCTATATCCAGGAAGACAAAGCGCTCACCTGCAACCTTCGAAAGGGTCGCTTGCGGTGATCGACGGCTACAAGCGGCTGATGAACCTCGAGGAGCCGCCGGCGAAAAAGACAGCCAAGGGCTTCTTCACCGATACCAGCCTCTGCATCGGCTGTAAGGCCTGCGAGGTCGCCTGCAAGCAGTGGAACCAGTTGCCGGCCGATGGATTCGCCATCACCGGCAAGAGCTATGACAACACCGGGCACCTGGGCGCCACCACCTGGCGGCACGTGCAATTCATCGAGCAGGCGAAGGCCAACGGGAGACGGCAGGATCAGCGCTGGCTGATGATGTCGGACGTCTGCAAGCACTGTGCCAACGCGGCCTGCCTGGAGGCTTGTCCGACGGGGGCGCTGGTGCGCACCGAATTCGACACCGTCTATGTGCAGCAAGACATCTGCAACGGCTGCGGCTTCTGCGTCCCCGCCTGCCCTTTCGGCGTGATCGACCGTGTGCCGAAGGAGAGCACGTTCGAGGTGGGAACCGCCCACAAGTGCACGCTCTGCTACGACCGGCTGAAGGATGACATGACCCCCGCCTGCGCCAAGTCGTGTCCGACCGCGTCGATCCAGTTCGGCGACGTCGAGGAGCTACAGGTGCGCGCCCGCGAACGCCTCGGTGAGCTGAGGGCCCGCGGTGAATCGACGGCGCGCCTGTACGGAATGCCCGAGGGCAAAGAGGCGCAGGAGGTCGGTCCGCTGCACGCCTTCTTCTTGCTGCTCGACAGGCCGGCGGCGTACAACCTGCCCGAGGTCCCGCGCTTGCCGCGCAAGACGATGGCAGAACGATACGGGTGGAGCGCCGCCGTCGGGATTGGGTTCGCGATGGTGGCGGCTCTCGTCTTCCGCGGCGGCCGCCGATGACAGAACAGGCGATTCCCTCCCCCTCTGGGGGAGGGCAGGGTGGGGGCCTTGGAGGCTATTACGACTATCCGGTCGTTCGCCGTCCGGTATGGACCTGGGAGGTGCCGGCATACTTCTGGCTCGGCGGGATGGGTGCCGGCGCCTTCGTCACCGCGTCGCTGGCGCAAACGTTTGGGTCGGCTGAGGATCGGCGTATAGCCGCCGATGGTTACTACCTCGCAGCTGGCTCGCTCCTTCCCTGCGCCCCGCTGCTGATTGCCGACCTAGGCCGCTCCGACCGCTTTCATCACATGCTGCGCATCTTCAAGCCGCTCTCGCCGATGAACCTCGGCGCCTGGACCTTGACCGCCTTCACGCCGATTGCCGTTGCGCGGGCCGCGTCGCACGCGGCCGATTCGGGCCTGCTTCGCGGGCCCCTCCGGGTGCTCGCCGGGCTCGTGCCGCGTCGCCTCACCGAGCTGACCGGCTCCCTTCTCGGCCTGACCCTTGCCGGTTATAGCGGCGTTCTCCTGGGCGCGACCAATGTCCCGTTATGGGCGAAGAGCAAGTTGCTGGGTGGCGTGTTCATGGCCTCGGCGTTGTCGAGCGGTTCGGCCGCGGTGACGCTGCAGGCCGCTCGCCGGGGCGCGCCCGAGGCAACGTTACACCGACTCGCGGCGCTGGAATCGGCCGCGTCGCTCGGCGAGATGGCCATCGTTGCCGCCTACCTGCGGCAGTCGGGAAGGACCGCGCGCCCGTTGACGACGGGTCGTTTTGCCGCGCCGTTCTGGCTCGGCGCGGTTGGCGCGGGTAGCGTGCTGCCGCTGTTGCTTCATCGATTTACTCGTGGCCATCACGGGCGCACCCTACGATCGCTCTCAACCGCAGCGGCGCTTTGCACCATCGCGGGATCCCTCGCCCTTCGGTGGAGCATCTTCGAGGCTGGGAAGGATTCGTCAGAAGACCAGGCGGCCTCATTCGACCTGTCCAAGGCCTGAGAAAATCTCGGCGGGTGCGACAGCTCGATCTGAACGCTGACGTCGGCGAAGGTGACCCGGAAGCCGATGCGGCGCTCCTTCCACTGGTGAGTTCGGCCAATATCGCCTGCGGACTTCACGCGGGAGACACGCACACGATGCGAGCGACCGTCTTGTTGGCGATGCTAAACGACGTCGCCGTCGGTGCCCACCCAGGGTTCGACGACCGCGAAGGCTTCGGTCGGCGTCCGCAGCACCTGACCGGTAATGAAATCCGGGAGCTCCTCGTGAGCCAACTGGGTGCGCTTGATGCGATCGCGCGCACCGAAGGCGCCAGGCTGCGCCACGTCAAGCCGCACGGCGCGCTCTACAACGAGGCAGAAACGGACGGAGCATTAGCGGACGCGATCGTCGGGGGCGTCCGTGCGTTCGACTCGGCCCTACGGCTCGTCGGCCGCGCTGGCTCGGCGCTGGAAAAGGCGGCGCAGGCCGCCGGTCATCCGTTCACGGCCGAGGCCTTTGCCGACCGGCGATATCGCGCGGATGGCACCCTGGCGCCGCGGTCCGAGGCCGGTGCGGTGCTGATCGATCCAGCCGACGTGGCTGGCCAGGTCCGATCGTTGGTCACTGACAGTGAAGTCCGGGCGAGCGACGGCAGCCGGGTTGCCGTATCGTTTGGAACCCTGTGCGTGCATGGCGACACCCCTGGCGCCGTCACCCTGGCCAGGCGGATCCGTCAGGAACTGGCCGCGCTTGGGGTCAGCGTCTCAACCCCGGGCTGATCGGGCTGGTGGTCCTGGCGGTCGCGGGCTCGGCCGTCCTCGGCCACCAGCTCGGGCTATCGACCGGGCAGCCGTCAGCGGTCACACCGAAACGCCTCGTCGTCCTCGATCCCTACGCCGCTGGCGGCAATTGGTACAGGGGCAATCTGCACGTCGCGTCCGTCAGGGGCGTCGGCAAAGACCCGCCGTCGGCAATCGGCGCCTGGTACGCGGCGCACGGCTACGCCTTCGTCGGGATCAGCGACATGAACACCTATACGTGGGTGTCGGAATATGGCGATCCTGGCCACCCTGCGGTTCCCACTGTCGACGCGACCTATCCCTTTGGCGAGGTGCTGGCGGTCGGCATGGACCACTGGCAGCCGGCCAACGACCTCCAGGGCGCCATCGATTGGATCGCGCGTGACGGTGGCTTGCCCGTCCTGGCGGCGCCTGGCTCCACGACCCGACCCCAGAGTCGCGCGACGGTGCTGGCGGTTCACGGCCTGTTCGGCCTCGAGGTCTATGACGCGAGAGTGGCGGACAGCAATCCGCAACAGGCAGACGCGACCGCGATGTGGGACCGGCTGCTGTCAGCCGGGAATCGCGTCTACGCCTTCGCTGGTGACGACGCCACCAGCTTGCAAGATCCCGCGCTCGGTCGCGCCTGGATCGACGTGCTCGCACCGGCGCAAAACCTTGACTCCTTGCTGAGCTCGCTTCGGCAGGGCGCGTTCGTCGCATCGACCGGCGCCGAGTTCACGCGATTGAACCTCTCGGGGACGACGATCACGGCCGAAGGATCGGTCGGCACGAGCTTGCGCTTCATCGGCCGCGGCGGTCAGCTCCTGAAAGCCGTGAGCACCAGCGCCGGATCGTATCGGGTCAGCGGTAACGAAGGCTACGTCCGCGTCGAGGCGATCGGGGAGAACGGCGCGAAGGGCTGGAGTCAGCCCTTCTTCATCAGCTGGCAGTGAGCCTGGCGCGTCAGGGCGTGAGTTGCGAAGCCGTCTGCGATTGTGCGGTTGGTGCCGCCCCCGCCGTCGTCGAGAAGTGCCAGAGCTTTCGGCCGGCAATCCCGTTGATGGTGTACGTCAACTCAGCGCTATAGGTGGTGCCGGGCTGCAGCGGCGTGTTGGCGAGGAACGCAAACGAATTCTCGGTTTCACTGCTCGGTTGCAGGGAGATGCCTGGGAGCTCGGCCCCTGAGGGATCGCGCAGGTGAAAAGCCGTGATCGTCACCCTGGCATTGCGGTCGAAGGTTGCACTCACCGGGTACCCGATTGGATAGCTGGCGTTGGGCGCGGGATCCGGGATTTCGTTGCCGTTGAAGGCGGTCGGCACGTCAACCTGGTTGTCGGCCGGATAGAGGATGACGCGCCCGGTGGTTGTCTCGCGGTAGGACATGTCCATCACCTGGACCGTCATCGGTCCGAGGTAGGCATCGCCGTAGCCGAGCTCGAGCAGGTCAGCGCGAAGGATCGGAAACCGGTGATACACGGAATCGATCCAGTCACTGACCGCGGCCGCCGGGTCGGCCCGGTGCGTGATGACTTCCGCCATCGACCGCTGCGGGTAGCCGAAGTGCTGCGCCCGCGTCAGCACGTTGTCGCCGACGTAACCCTGGCCGGTTGCGTCTTCTTTGTGAATACCGAGGTCGCGGATGCTGGCGAGCGCGCCATTGAAGAATGTATAGAAGCTGTGCGCGAGTGCTGATTGGTGGATGATTGGCGAACTGGTGACCGGACCTAACCCGGCCAGCCGCCGGTAGCGGTTGACGGTCGCCAACGCCTGCGCCTGCCGGTCGAGCGCCGCCTGGTCGAGATCGACGAAGGTCGTGGCAGGTGCTGCGCCGACTCCGCCCGGGGCCACCGTCCCCTTGGCCGCCGTTGCGGCGGCGGTCTCATCCTTGTTCAGGTAGCGGAGCACCGAGACCAGGAAGGCGCCCGCCTCCTGGTCGGTCGGTTGCGCCGCGATCGCCGCCCGCTCGTCTCGAATGGCCGTTGCCGGATCCTTGTCCCTGGCGACCGC
>Ga0307478_10000202_pt1 | contig 69308 bp, 71 predicted proteins | sample atmos_gasesECM4C_2_FD_203713 | JGI IMG/M metagenome (GOLD analysis project Ga0307478, IMG submission 203713) | Hardwood forest soil microbial communities from Morgan-Monroe State Forest, Indiana, United States - atmos_gasesECM4C_05 | ecosystem: Environmental > Terrestrial > Soil > Temperate...
CCCACAGCGTGACACCACCGCCCACGGCATCGATGCGGCCGGCGATCTCATGACCTGGAACGCGAGGATATTGAATTCCGGGCAAGAGACCTTCCTTGACCAGGACATCGCTGTGGCAAATCCCACACGCCTGGACCTTGATCCGCACGTGTCCGGCGCCCGGTTTCGGAATCTCTCGCTCGACAATCTCAAAATCGCCGCCCGCCTTGGAAACCTGCGCCACCTTCATTGTTGTCGTCATAAGAATCCTCTCAATTTTCAGTTATCGTGTGAATCACACTAACCGCTACTCTACTCGAACCATTTCATCAAAGAGAGGTTTCCGCCTCCAGTGGCGACGATAACTAGACTCATTACGATAAGCATCGTGTCGTAGCTCAATCCCTTCGTTCCTGACCGTCCCAGAAACCTGTTCGCCAAACGAAAATCTTTTTCGGAATCGCACCGAGCATGCTCAACATCAGGCCGATGGCAGCGAGTTGAGCCAGGACGCAAGCGGAGCGATTTTTGCGCAAGGAAGTGACTATTGGCGATAAAAATAGCCGTAGTCTTGGAGCGCCTGAGACGAAACGCAATCTGACAAGGTCCGCCTCAGTTTCGCTCCGGCGTGGCAGACTAATCGGCGTCCCAATGCTCGGCGATCATACCATCCTGAACGCGGAACATATCGAACCCAAGCGCCTGGTGGTGCTGGCCATCCTTTCCGGTCCAGGTTTGGCGCGCGTAAACAACAACCATGTCGTTGTCGCCGAGCACATTTAATAGCTCACGTTTGTAATCGGGCGGAAATTTTTGCGCAAAGCGCTCACGGAATGTGTCCATGAAACCCTTCATTCCCGTCGGTACCTGCGGATTGTGCTGAATATAATCCGGCCGCATAAACCGCGGCGTCGCATCCACATCGTGGCCGATTAGCACCGTCGTGTAAAAATCTCGGACAAGGGCCTTGTTGCGCGCCGTCAACGCCTCGTCTGCCCGCGCTGGCTTTGTCGAAATCAGAAGCGCAAGTCCCAAAACCAATATTCCTAAACGTTTCGCAAATCCGTCGAAGCCGTTCAATCCCCGAGGAGTTTCGCGGCTTCTCTCGTCCGAACGGACTAACGAAGCGTAACTGGATTCGATTTGGTTATTCATAGGAGTTGTTTGGATTTGGTTATTCATGCGAGTTGCTTGGTTGACGGAATCTCTTCTGCAATCGACAAGACATCTGCTACCTAGTCGCGCTTCAGTTCAAGGCGCCGATTCTTCGGATCGAGGGTAGCCACAAAATCCTTCAGGACTGCGGAACCGACATTGTTAAACCCGTCGTGATAATCCAGGCGCGGGTTTTCGAACGAGAATTTGCCGATGCGAATGGTCCCTTTCATCCGGCCCGTAAACGTTTTCGATTCCATCTCCACCGTTTGCAGTCTTGAACCCTCCGTTGGCCCTTCGATCCAGGCCAGTTTGTTCGCGATCGCCGAGTCGACCACGAATCCAGCGAGGGCGCCCGTGTCGAAATCCATCCGCACGCTCTGACCCGCGATGTCGGCCGTGACACTGGGCAATTTCCCGGCGGGCCAGCCGAAAATCGTCTGGCCATTCTCGTCCGATAGTTCGCCGCGCCGGAATTCGATCGTCTTCGCCGGAAAATTGTAAGTAACCAGCAGTCCTTGAAACATCGACACGCTCAGCACCCCCTGCACGTCAGGAGCTTTTTTCATCACCGCCGATAGATCGGCGAAGACCGCCATTACCCCTTCGATCTTCAGATCGCCGATTTCTATTTTTGTTATCCGCGTCACCGTTGCCGGGATCGGTTTGCTGCTTCCCGGGTGTGCCATCGCAGCCGGCATGATCGGTGGCAGGCCGAGCTCGTGCGCCAGTTTCTCGCTCACAACCGATCCCATCGCGCCGGTATCGAGGATAAACTGGTATGGCCCGCGGCCATTGATGCGCGCCATCACCACTGGCAGTCCGGTGGCGGACTCAATCGCCACTGAGATCGGCGCGCTCAGCTCGATTTTGTCTGGCGCCGGAAGAGGCCGGGGCCCACAGGCGGTCATCGAAGTTGCGGAGGTGATGGCGGCGAAGACCGCGCCGAGCCGGATAGGTAAAGTGTGCATAGTGCGATTCGTATTATTGACAACTGTGGCACTCTGCGGCAATACGTGTCAATGCGAAAAATAAGCGAGCTGGAAGGCGCCGTCCTCGGAGTGGTCTCCTTGCACGACCGGCTCACTCCCTATCAGATCCGCAAGGTCTTCGAGCGCTCGCCCAATCCGCACTGGAGCGGCAGCGCCGGCTCGATTTACCCACTCGTCCAGCGGCTCGCCCGCAATCGTCTGCTTTCCGCGCGTGCACACGCCACCGGCGAACGACGCGGGCTCAAATACAATCTGACTGCGTCGGGCCGGAAAATTCTCCGCTCCTGGATCATCGAGGCCGAGCACGAGAAGCTCGTCGGCATCTCCGATCTGCTTCGGCTCCGTTTTCGCTTTCTTCCCGCGCTGACGCCCAAGGAACAACGCTGGTTCGTTGACACGATGATCGGCAAGATGAGCGTGGAAGTTAAGAAAATCGAAGCGGACAATCGCAAACAACTTTCCTCCGGCGATGTCTACTCCTATCTGACCGCCCGAGGCGCGCTCCTCATGGCCCGCGCCCGCCTCGCCTGGCTGCGCGAAGTGAAGGCACGAATCTTTCGTTAGTGCGCTGAGAAGCGGCGGAGCGACTCCGCGGAGCGGACTGAATAGCGAACCACGTGATCGCGCAGGTTTTTCCGGAGTTCGACATTCCGGGAAACCGAAAACCGAGCAGTCTCAACTACTCGTTAGGCCGACTCCAGGCGAGCGAAAGCAAATCAAACACTTCGAGCGGGAGACAGCGACCATGACGGGTAGCGTCGAGGATTCGGGCCTTAGATTGACATGGCTTGCCGCTTGCTCGATGCCCCACCAGTCGAGGATCGCACACCGCGCGCTCGCCGCTAGCCACGTCGGCCTCCGCGGATCATACTGTCAGTGTTGCTTTTGCCACGATCCAACGTCATGACGGACACCTTCTCCACTCCCTCGTCGCTCGGAGGCTGGCATCACGATCGCTCGTCTCCCCTTCTGGCGGCGGCTTGTCGTGGGCAGGTTAATCCGACACCAGCGCAGCGGCCGGCAAGGATCGCTGGTCTCGTGACTCTGCTTCTCGTCATCGTCGGCGCCGTCTGCGCTCAGGATGCCGAACGTCCCAACGACCGGGACGAGGCCTTCTCCGTGACGCTCGGGGCCGAGGAGCACGTTCCCTTCGAAGCCATCCGCTTTTGTCCCGACGAGCACGTCTCGTATCGGAAGGGACCGCGCGGCTTCTCCGTCTGGGTAGTGGGCGAAGGGGGAAACTGGCTTTTCCACGGCCCCTCGCTCGCCAGGCTCTCTCGCCTCGGACAGGGGCCGGTGCTGCCTTCCGTCGGCAATCAGCATTTCGACCGCGACTACGTGGGATTGAGCGCCGTGATCCCGGCCTCGGACGGGCGGGAGCTCCTCGGCTTCTACCACGCGGAGTTCCACCCCGAGGCGCCCAAGGCCTTCCCGTTCCTCGCCTCGCTCGGACTCGCCACCTCCGTCGATGGCGTCAGGTGGAAGAGAGTAGGACAGGTCATCGCCGGCCTCGAAAACCAGCTGAAACCGGGGGACGGGCACAATATCGGCGCATGCGAGCCCTCGGCGGTGTTGCACACGGACGGCACCGAGGAGTTTATTTACCTCTACTGGGGCGAATACTACTACGATCGGCAGGGCGCGATCTACGTGGCCCGTTCGCCGCGCGCGAGTGGCGGCCGGCCCGGCACGTGGCAGAAGTGGACCGGCAAGGGCTGGGGCTCGCCCGGCGTGCAGAACATCGCCGAGCCCGTCCTGAGCGCTGCCCCATCTCCCCCATACCTCACCCTGCAAATGCCGCATGTAAGCTGGAACACCGCGCTTCACCGCTGGCTCATGGTCTACGCCAGCGACGTCGCCTTCCATGCCGCGGCCTCCGCGGACGGCGTCCACTTTGGCGCGCCGATCGAGATCATGCGTCTTACCCCCTTCCATGGAAAGCCGGGAGACATCTTCACGGCCTACCCGACCCTCGTCAGCCCGGAGAAAGCGACGCAGATGGTGACGGGCGAGGAAGGCTTCCTCTACTTCGCGCGCGGCCCGTGGGGCACGAACCACACGGCTTGGCGGCGCAGCTTCCAGATCACCGTCGGCCCCCCTCGCTCCACGGCACAATCCGACGCCCGGCCCGATTCCCGCGCCGTGCGGTGAAAAGCGATTTCCGGATTAATACCAATAGTTTTGCTAGCGTCTCGGTGGACATGAGCGGAAGCGCGTTCTTGAACCCAATTGATAACAGCGGCGGCAACACGATATGTCGTGGCGCCACCCGAATCGAAACGGGTCTGAAGTCTTAAGTGAGGCTAGTTAGCTTCCCTGTTTGATCAGAGTTATCTCGATCTTAGTTTCGCCGTTACCCGGCGCTCGGGCATCAATCAAGAACGGAAAGCCCGAAGCTCTGTGCCCTTGAAAGGAGGTTGTGCTTTTCGTGATTTCTGAATATGGGTCTGCCGGGTTTTCTTGTTTGCACAATTCTATTCGGACAAGGAGATAAATCTTGTCCTCCTGCTCCCGCGCATAAATGAAGAATCGAGCTCCCAAGTAGGCGATCCTTCGGACCGTCGGCTTTCCTTTCGCATTGAACTCTTTGTTATAGCGGAACTCCTTGGAGTATTTGTCCAGCACCGTCTCCGATCCTGAAGCCACCGTCCCGCGGATTTCGTTGCCCGAAGACGCCCCGCCTGCTTGGGTAAGATCGTAGTCTGGCAGACGGACGATAATATCGATTTTGGTGGCACCGTGAGCAGCAAGCAGCGAGGCAAGCAAGATTCCCGCTATCAGTATCTCTCGCATGTTCTGTGGTTAAGAGGCAGATATGCCCTGGCCTTATGCCACGCGGGTCGGACCAGGTTTATCTCTAGCCACAGTCCGGTTTCTGCAAAAGACAGGCAAATTGAAGCGAGCAAACGCTGTTCCCGGCACGCCTCGTTAGGCGTGAATTCATCGAGGCCCGCCATCGCATATCCAGCGGACGGTTAATGCGAGTTGAGTACGCGTAACCGGTTTGGCCAGAAAAGCGTGTTTTTCTCCGAGGTTCTCCCGATCAATCCGGGGATCTTCGACATAACCGGAGACGTAAAGCACTTTGATGTCGGGGTATCGCTGCTCAGCCCATTTCGCCAGGGCGCCTCCGTCCATGTAAGGCATCCCAACGTCGGTCAACAACAAGTCCACGCTCCCACCTTGGTCGGTTGAAAGAATCTCCTGCGCGTGTTTGCCATCGGGCGCTTCGATCACCTCGTAGCCAAGTTCGCCCAAAATCTGGACAGTCACATGACGCAGCGCGTCGTCATCTTCCACCACGAGCACGGTCTCGGTGCCGCGCGGGAGCTCAACCGGCGCAGCCCGCGCGGGACTAGGTTGGGCTACGTCATCAATTCGCGGGAAGAGCACGGAAAACGTACTACCATGACCTATTTCGCTCTCGACTCGGATGAACCCTCCGCTCTGTTTCGCAATTCCATAGCAGGTCGCCAGGCCCAGCCCAGTACCGCGGCCGGTTGCCTTCGTGGTAAAGAACGGCTCGAAAATCCGGGCTTTGGTTTCTGGGCTCATCCCCGATCCTGTATCGGTGATTTGCACAACCACGTACTCGCCTGCAGCGACATGGTGGCGCTGGGCTTCGCTGTCATCTACCTGAGCGTTGGTTGTCTCGATCGTGAGCTGACCGCCTTGGGGCATCGCATCCCGTGCATTCACCACCAGGTTCATCACCACTTGTTCCACCTGTCCCGGTTCCGCCTTTACACAACCGATGTCCGAACCGAGCAGAAGAGACATCTGAATGTCTTCATTGATTAATCGGTGCAGAATCTTGTCCGTTTCAATCAAAACAGAATTGACGTCGATGATTCGCGGCCAAATCACCTGCTTGCGACTAAAGGAGAGAAGTTGGTGGATGAGACCCGCGCCGCGGTCGGCTGCCTTCATAATAGCCTGGAGATCCTGGTAGGCCTTACCAGTGGATTCCACGCGTGCCAGCGCTGTTTCGCCGTAGCCCATGATTACAGCAAGGATGTTGTTGAAATCATGGGCGATGCCTCCGGCGAGCTGGCCCACTGCTTCCAATTTCTGCGCTTGCCGGTGCTGTGACTCGAGACGGTTGCGTTCGGTTACGTCAACTCCCACGCCGCCGATGAGTTTCCGCCCCGTTCTATCCGGGAGAATAAACTTTAGCACCAGCCATTCGCAGTCGGCACCTTCAGGAACCTGCATATTCTCGATAAACTCCTGCGGCAATCCCGATTCGCGAACAACTGCGTCATTGTGCTGAATCGCCGCCGCCATCTTCAGACCCCATGCATCAATATCGGTCCGTCCAGACCATTCGCTTAACCTGATCTTGAAGCGCTCCTCGAACGGTTTGTTCAAATAAACGTAACGACCGGCATCGTCTTTGATGAAAGCGATGATGGGGCTGTTATCCATGAAAGCGCGGAAACGTTCTTCGCTCTCACGCAACACCTCCTCTGTCCGGCGGTGTTCCACAATTTCCGTGCGCAATTCTGCATTGATGCGATCCAGTTCGCGCGTTCGCTCTTCCACCACCCGATTCAATTCCGTCAATTGCGCCTTTGCTTCCTGCGTAACCAACCACTTATTGCAAAGGGCATGGGCAAGTTGAAGAACCTCGATGTTGTCAAAGGGCTTCTTCAAAACGACCATGTTGTGGCTGGCATTCAGCTTCGCCGCGATAGCCTGCCAGGAGTAATCCGAGTAGGCAGTGCAGATGACGATTTGCAAGTCGGGTGCCTCTTGCCAAAGCTGCGCGATGGTTTCGATTCCATCCCATCCCGGGGGCATCCGAACATCGACGAAGGCCATCGCATACGGGCGTTCCCGAACGATGGCGTCGCGCACCTTCGCCAAGCCCTCTTCTCCTTGATAAGCCGATTCGACTTCGAAGTGCTTTCGAACCGCGGTTGTTTCCTCTTGGCCAAAGAGCGCCGTCTCCGCAGCGCTCAGATCCGTCAGGCGCGAACCGATCGGCGCGAGGATCTTTCGAAAATCTTCATGGATCGCCGCGTTGTCGTCGATAATGAGAATGCGATTGTTTTCCGCTGGCCTCATAAGATCATTAGGTCGGCGCCAGCGGGAGCTCGAGTGTGAAGATTGCGCCAGTCCCCAGTCCGTCGCTGTAGGCCGAAAGCGACCCCTGCATTTCGCTGGCCGCGAGTGCGCTGGTGTGCAAACCAAAACCATGACCGTCTTGTTTTGTCGTGAATCCGTGCGAAAAAATGCGCACCAGGTTCTCCGGCAAAATGCCCTGTCCGTTATCCTTCACCGCGACCCGGACGCATCCTCCAGGCGTCGTTTCAATGCCTACCACAAGCTGTTTGTGGTCCTGGCCGCATTCTTCCATCGCATACTTGGCGTTGCGAATGAGGTTGACCAGAATTTGTAAGACCTTGTGTTTGTCCACAATGATTACCGGGACGTCAGCGTACTTGCGGATAACCTCGACCCCGTGTCGATTCAGCGCCGCGGCGTTGATCTGCAGCGCGTCTTCGGCCAGGCTCGTAATGGAAACCGGCTCCACCACACCGGAAACTCTGGCGTAGCTTTGCTGCATGGCGACGATCTCCTTGATATGGTCCAGGTTCTTCGTCAGCAATTCGATCTCCTGGAGCATGTCGGACCGTTCTTCGTGGAGGTGGGCCCCCAGGTTTGGCAAATAATCGAGAAGAAGTTTTCCGCGCGGGTCGCTGGCAAAAAAGTCTTCAAGGTGATCGGCGTGTTCTCGCAAAAGGGCTGCCACTTTCAGAAGATTTTCCGCTTTTGAGCCGCGGACGCGATCGCTGACTAAATTGGCCGAAACATTCACACTATTGAGGACGTTTCCAACGTTATGCAGCACCCCGGTCGCGACCTCGGCCATGCCTGCGTGCCGAGATGTCTCCACTAATTGGGTATGGGCTTCCTCCAGCTGACTTTCGGCGCGTTCGCGTTCAGAGATCTCCCGTTGCAGTTCCTTGATTTGGTTTTCGAGTTTCAGGCGCGCTGAGACGACCACAGCGAGAAGAACGCAAACAATGAGAACGAGGGCAAGAATGCCACTATACAGTCTGAGGCGCGACTGATAAACGCTTCGGTAGTTCGACCTCAGGTGAAGCGTGCCAATGCGTTCTTCATCCAGAACAATTGGTTCTGAGTGAAGAAGATAATCCTGAAAAAAAACAAACCCGTTTTCGGGTGGATATTTCTGCTGGATAGCCGCATCGTCTACGACTCCGTAATGGGCAAAAGGAGTCCCGTCTTTTGCCAAAATGCTAGCGCTGACTACGTCTGGCTTGGCTTTCAGTGAGTCCAGGACTTCGTCCGCGCGACCGTTATCGTTCAACGCGACCGACTCGGCGCTGATCGTTGCTACCACTACACCAATGGCGGAGAGGTCGTTTTTAAAAGTTTGCTGGAAGCTCCGGATTTGAATGAGAAAAAGACCCACGCAAGCCGCAATCAAACACGCGGTGGATGTGACAAGAACTGCAAGTGTGATCTTGCGCTTCATCGCCAGGTTTCGCGGTAATGCCGTCATTCAGGATTCTCCCCTATCTGCTAGATTCGGATTTTTCGCGAAGTCCAATTCGATTTTCTTCATAGGGAGACGGAATTACACGAAATTACGAGACGTCGGCTCCAGCAACAACCAAGTAATCGCCGAGGATGGTCATCGAGCGCAATGTATGTCTTATCCGCCACAGTTTCCAGTTTGCCGGTCTACGTGTCCTGAACTGCACCGGGGCATCGGGACGTGAGATCTTGACGGTCTGCCGATTCGCCCGCAGTCGAATACCATAACCCCGGCCTCGCCGAGATCGTACCGGAGAACCTCACCACGGCATAAGCGACGGCGACCTTGTGGACGTTGCGCCGTTTCAGTTCGGTGAAGAAAATTCCCGGAGTTCATTCGAACGACCGGTTCCGGCCGTCAGACTGCTTTTATCGGAGTGGGTCCCGCTTAAAAGGTTAAATCACGGAAGCTGGAGCGGCCTCGCCCAGGCGATTATCATCGCTGCGCGATGCTCGGGAGATTGATCCCGCGGCGGCGGGATTTTAACCCTCGCGCGTGGCGCGCCTCACGAGTCGAACGGCGTTCTCATCCCCAAGTCGCGATTGGTTTCGCCCGAAATGACCTGAAGTGGCACCTAACCGGTCGCGAGGTCAAATCCGTCATCTTTCCAGCCCTCGATTCCGCCGATCATCTTTTTCACTTTTCTACCAAGGCGGGCCAGATTAGCGGCCGCCCGGTCGGCGCCGTTGCAGTGCGGCCCGCCGCAATAGACGACAAAGAGCTTGTCAATCGGATGGCTACCCAGATTCCGCTCGTTTATCTTTTCATACGGCAAGTTTGTTGCGCCCGGCAGATGGCCAGTTTTGAAAGATTGCGGTCCACGAACATCCAACAAAATAAAATCGGGGCTCCCGCCTTTCATCGCCTCATGGACATCCCAGCAATCTGTTTCCAAACTCAGAAGTCGCTCGAAATGCTCAAGAGCATCGGCCGGATCCGCCGCGGCTACCTTACTTACTAACGAGACTGCATTCAGTGATTGGGTCATAGGTATTTTCCTATTCTGTTTAACTTGCACTCATTCATACCTGAGAGCGGCAATAGGTTGGATGCGGGTGGCTTTAACAGCAGGAATAAGGCTGGCAATGAAAGCGGCTACCAGCATCGTGGCAGAGAGCACGACGTAGGTTGCCGGATCTCGCGGATTAACACTTACCAGCAAACCAGATAGATATGGGGACAAGGCGAGCGCACCAAAAATTCCGCCAACCAAACCGAACGCGACAAGCGAAATGCTGCTGACCAAAATCATCCGAAGAACGCTGCCCCTCTGCGCGCCCAGGGCCATTCTGATTCCAATTTCCTGCGTCCGGCTCTGAACGGTGTAAGAGATGACACCATAAAGTCCAATTAGCGCCAAAATGAGAGCAATAATTGCGAAGAGCCCGCTCAAAACGGCGGTGACTCGCGGCAAGTAAAGCGCCCGCTCCGTTACCACCGTTGACAATGGCAGGCTATAGATCGGAGCAATTTCCGGGTCTAACTGATGTATCTGCTGGGTCATTGAAATATTGAAACCACGGATGTTACTTTCGGTCCTCGCCTGGATGGCGGCATAGGAATCCGTGTACTGCAGAAACGGAACGTAGAAGACCGGACTCGCAGGCGAGCCCAAGGGCGTGGTGACGCCGTAGACGGAATCCTTCACAATCCCGACAATTTGAATCGGAATATCATCGCGGCGGCGGAAGACATGGCCTAACGCTTCATTTAAGTTACCTTTTCCGGTAATAAACCTCCTCGCGAAGGTCTCATTCACAATCGCAACTTTGGGAGAGTCGGGTTTATCAGTCTCATTAAAGTTGCGTCCGCCAACCAAGGACATCTGCAAAGTTTCGAAATATCCCGGGCTGATCCGATTGGTTAACGTATCAATCACTTTGTCTCCGCCTGGGGTCGTATAGCCATCGATGGAGATATCCTGCGAGTATAGACCGAGAAAAGGAGGAATGGCCGCAAGGGAGGCCGATTTCACCCCTGCCATCGAACTGACGCGGGTAAGAAGCTCCTTGTAAAACTGAACCGTCTGAGTCGGAGAATAGTTATACAAGGACGGGTTGACCGTCACGACAAAGACATTCGTGGGATTGAAGCCCAAATCATAATTGTGCAATCGGTTAAATGATTTCACAAACGACGCACTTGCTACCAGCAGGATCAGGGAAAGCGCCACCTGACATCCAATGAGCAGACGGCGGGCAAAAACCCCGAAGGCCCTGGTGGTTGATGACCGGACTTTGAGGGCAGCCTGGGTTGCTTCTCGCGTTACCATAAATGCCGGGGCCAGTCCGCACAGGAATGTAGTTAGGGCGGAAGCTACTAGCGCGTAAAACAGGACCCTTTGATCCATCTCGAACAATGGTCCCTGAGGCGCCGGTTGATAGGGCACCAAATGGGTGGCGAGCCCGATGCCGAATGCGGCAAGAATAACCCCGCACCCGCCCCCCAAAAACGCGAGGATCGCGCTTTCAGTCATGAGCTGGCGGATGAGCCTGATTCGTGAGGCTCCAAGGGCAAACTGCGTGGCCAATCCGGTCATCCGTGCCGTGGCTCGCGCCATCAGGAGGCTGGCGACGTTGGCACAGGCAATCAGCAACACAAAAAGGACCAATCCCATCAGGACGGCTGGTAAAGCGATGCCATTACTGGCGGTGCGATAGTTTACATCCTTTCGGACCACGTAGTTCGTGTCTTTGTTCGTATCAGGATACTGACGCGCGAGATTGGCGCAGATGACGTCCGCTTCCGCCTGAGCTTCAGAAATCTTTACCCCGGAGCGAATGCGGCTTCGGATCACGAAACTGCGACTATGCCTGGACTGGAGCAGTTGCTGTCCGCCCGGAACGATGTCGCCAATCATCGACAAGGGCACAAAAATATCCGGACGATACGACAGATCAAAACCGGTAAACCCCCTGGGGGCGACCCCAATGATTGTGTAAGAGCGGTTATTTAACTTTATCGAGCTACCTACCGCGTTCGCGTCGCCGTTAAAACTCCGTTTCCACAACTCATAACTGATGACGGCCACTGGTGCTTTTCCCACCGCCTGGTCCTCCTCCGGAAGAAAGGTCCGCCCCAGCGCGGGTTTCACCTCAAACAAAGAAAAATAATTTCCGGAAACCATCAATCCCCAGATGACCGACGACCTCGTGTCGGCACGCGACGGCTCGGGATTCAACCCGACGGTCACCCGTCGGTAAATCATCATTCCCAGAAAATCCTTCGTTTGTTGCGAGTAATCCAGGTAATCCAAATAAGAGCTGTCGCCGAACTTCGTGACATGTGACGCCGCGGTATCGATCGTTACGAGTTCACTGGCATGCGGCACAGCCACGGGCCGCAGAACAAGCCCGTCGATCATGCCAAAAATCGCCGTGCTCGCACCTATTCCGAGTCCGAGCGATACGACAACCATGAAAGTAAATCCAGGCGTCTGCCGAAGACTGCGCAGGCCGACCCGCAAGTCGCGTCCGACACTTTCCAGAAATAAAAACAGACTGAAGCGGCGATTGTTGTCAGGGGCCCGGTTTTGGTGAGACATCCTTTGCATCCAAGCACTTTGTCGAAATTCGATTGAGATCGCTATAGGCAGAAATGACAATATGCGATAGAATCCTGCCATGTCCCGCACGAACAAACGCGACGTCGCTGTTTTCGCCTACGACGGTCTCGGCATTTTTGAGTTTGGTATTGCGGTAGAAATCTTCGGACTGCCGCGGCCCGAGCTTGGGCGTGATTGGTATCGTTTTAGTGTGTGTTCGTTGGAGCGGGGGCCGCTGCGGACAACCGCGGGCGTATCGGTCAAGGCAACTCACGGCCTATCGCGGCTTGCTCGCGCCGGGACGATCATCATTCCGGGATGGAGAGGACCGAATGTGATGCCTCCGGCTCGTCTGGTCTCGACTCTGCGTAAGGCCCATGAAAGTGGGGCCCGGTTGGTTTCGATCTGTTCGGGAGTTTTTGTCTTGGCAGCTACTGGATTGCTCAACGGTCGGCGCGCAACAACGCACTGGCGCGACGCCGAGGCATTGCAATCCAAATACCCTGGCATCCAGGTCGAGCCCAACGTTCTTTATGTCGACGAAGGCGGGATCCTGACGTCCGCCGGAAGCGCGGCGGGAATTGATCTCTGCCTTCACATCGTGCGTCAGGACTTTGGCGCCGAGATCGCGAACCAAGTCGCGCGTCGACTGGTCGTGCCGCCGCACCGGGAAGGGAACCAGGCTCAATTTATCCGTGACCCAATTCGTCCGACAACAACCGGCGGGCTGGCACCGGTGCTTCGCTGGCTCGAATCAAATCTTCATCAAGAATTGTCCGTTGCCGAGTTGGCGCGCCGGGCGGCGATGTCACCGCGAAATTTTGCGCGACAGTTTCTACTTCAAACCGGCACGACTCCCCATCAATGGCTGATTCATTTGCGACTCCTGGCTGCGCAAAGGCGGCTGGAAAAGACAAACGAAAGCATCGACGAAGTCGCCGGGGTGGTGGGCTGGCAAACCGCCGCTACCCTGCGGCAGCATTTCATGCGGCACTTACGAACCTCTCCCACGGCCTATCGCAAAAGATTTTCTACGTTGGAGACGAAACGCGCACGCGATAAGAGGCGATTGTAAATAGCTTCGAGGTAGGTCACGAATATTTGCGCCCGGCAAGAGATCCGCCAGACAGAAATCTGTATCTGGATTGTGCCTAACGAGTGGAGATAGGCGATGAACGCTTTCGCTTCGCGACTGGGGTCAGAGAGCGCTACGTATGTCTTGAGGCGCCACGGTTTCCATTTCGACGTGTGTCGCACTTGCCCTGAATTGTGCCGGGATATTCGAGCTCGAAGATCCTGGGTTCGTCCGACATAAAAATGATTGGGTCGGCTTCGCTTTGCAGAATGTAGACGTAAACGAATCGATTCATTTATTCTGGGTGTTGTCTTCGCCTTGTACCGCACGGCGAGTGAATGCAAATCGATTCGGTTCTTTCAGGCCTGCCGAGTCGTAGGTTGCCGCCGGACGCATGGTGCAATCACAGCGGTCCGCCTTCGCCAAGGCTACGGCGCGACAATCTTCACTTCGCCTCTGGCCGCGAGTGAAGACTGGAGCCTAGGGGATTCGAACCCCTGACCCCCGCAATGCCATTGCGGTGCTCTACCAACTGAGCTAAGACCCCGGAAAGAATTTTGATTCTCGACTTCAGCCGGGCGATTTGCAACGGATAATTCCAGTCGTCTCGAGCGAATCGAGTGAGTTCGAACTCGGCGCCGAAATGCGTTACGCGAACGCGACCCGGCGCGCGGAACCACCAAGCTCAGTCAATGAGCTTGTCATCGGTTACCTGACTTTGTATCGCCGAATTTCGGCTGGTTGGTTGCCGCGATGGGGGAGGGCAGCAAAAAATGCATCCTGGTCCGAATTGAAAAAGCCGGTCCTCGCCCCGGGTGCCGTGGGAATTTTCGCGGTCCGTTTGTAATGATCGGTGTCGGCCTGTTCGATGACCTCGATGTAGCCTTCGCCGCAGATGGCGTAGAGACGATGTCGTTTTGCGTCGTAGAAAACTTCGTCTGTGTCGCTGGAGATATCGAGCGTGGTAACCGTCGCCCCGGAATTGGTGTCGAGAACGACGAGCTTGGCCGGATGACGGCAGCCGACAAAGAGCCGGTGGTTGGCTTCGTCTAGAGCGATCGGGAAATTTGCGGAGGCTTCGTCCAGCTTCCAGGTTCCAATGACTTCGCGCTTATCGCGGTCGATCACAGCGACCTGGCCGGCGTTCGGCACGTTGACGAAAATTCGCCGCCCTTGTTTCTCCAGGACGAAAGCTTCCGGGTGCGCCGCGAGTTTGATCGAGCCCACGCGCGTTCCGTCGGTTGCGTTGACCACACCGATCCCGCCGTCGCCGAAGCCGACATAAATCTGCTTGGCAGCGGCATCGTAACGCACGTTGTCGGCGTCGTCCTGGAAGTTGACAGTGCTGAGGAGCTGCCAGGATTTGGCATCGTAAAACTGGCAGAGCCCGCCTTTATCGTTCGCGATGAAGAGCCGGTTCAATTGCGCGACGTAGGCCAGGCCTTGCGGCGCGCCGAGACCGCCGATGGAATGGATGCGCTCGCCTTTCTTCAAGTCGAGCACTTCGACGCTGTTGTTGCCCAGCGCGCAAACGAACAATCGTTCACCGGCAAAATCGAGATCGAGATGATCGATTCGGCCTTCCACGCCGGGGAGCGGGATCGTCTGCTGCAATTCAAGCGCCGCCTCAGTGGACTGAGCGGCGGCGACACGAACTCCCGTGATCGTCGCCATGACAATCGCGAGAACCAAATACCGGGAGCGATGCACCGACGTCCCGCTTCAATTTGCTGCCGAGGTCGTGACGCCAGACAAGCCGGCAGCCAGCAACGCGCCTTTTACTGCGTTGGCCAAATCCTTCGCCTTGCCGCGCCCCCAATAATGGAAGAAGAGGATACGGGGATTCTCGTGAGTCATGTGCGAGTGGATGGCCACGATGTTAATTCCAGCCGTGCGCAATGCCTTGAGCGCTGGCTGTAATTCATCCTCGGTCACGGCAAAATCGCCATCCACCACGGCATTGTCGTCCGTGCCGGCGAAAGCGGCCCAGGTGTTCACGCCCATGTCCTTGTCGATCTTGACGCCGTGCATCGTCGCCGGCCGGCCGATCGTGAACTTCACCATCCCGTTGTTCGCTTCACCGCTCATACCGAAAATCGCGTTGAGAGGCTCCGCTGAAATCGCGTTCTTCTCCGGAAGCGAACCGGCGGCGAAAGAATCTTTCGGCTGCGGATTAGCCGCTCGGACTTCTTTGATCTTGTCGTAAACTTTTCGCACCGCCGTGGCGAGTTGCTCGGTCGTGCCCTGGCCTTCGATGTGCATGAAGTAAACCTTCGGGTGATCGAAGAAGAAATGGTTGTGAAGCGCGGTGACGCTCAGTCCATTCTCAAACGCGCTCGACATTACGGCGCTTACTTCATCTTCGAACAGCACAGTGTCGCCCATCACCATCGCTTCGGTGTGCGCGGCTGCCGTAAAGGCCGCCCACGTTCCCAGCCCCATAAACGGCGGCATCGTCCAGCCGTCGACCGCCACCTTCACATCGGCGCGCGGGAACGTCACGCGATAGACGCCTTCTTTCTCGTTGAACTTGCCTTTCAGCCCGGTGAGCTGGTCGATCTTTGCGGTGTCGAGCGCGCCAAACGAGATGCCGATCGATGCGGCCACGAGCGCTAATGCGAGAGAACCTTTTTTCATTATCTCCCGTTTGTGGTCGATTTGCTGAAAGCCCATGAGGAAATCATAATTTCAGTTTGCAACACCTACCGCCGATGTAAAGGAAAGCCCACCGATGACTCAGCCCTGGCCATGGAATCTCCAACTCTGATGCCTATCCCGGAGTCAGCGCGCCGCCCGAGCTTCGGCGAAGCCTTCCGTTTCTGGCTCAAGCTCGGGCTCATCTCGTTTGGCGGACCGACGGGACAAATCGCGATCATGCAGACCGAGCTGGTCGATCGGAAACGCTGGATCAGCCAGTCGCGATTTCTCCACGCGCTCAATTACTGCATGCTCTTGCCTGGTCCCGAAGCGCAACAACTCGCGACCTACATCGGCTGGCTCCTCCACAAGACCGCCGGCGGCATCGTGGCCGGCGCTCTGTTTGTCATCCCGTCGATCTTTGTTCTTTGGACGCTGAGTTACATCTACGCCGCCTACGGGAGCGTCCCCTGGATCGCCGCCATCTTTTACGGCTTGAAACCCGTCGTGGTTGCGATCGTTACCGCCGCCGTGATTCGGATTGGCCGCAAGACCTTGAAGAACGAAGTCATGTGGGCCATCGCGGCGCTGGCCTTCGTCTCCATCTTCTTTTTCGGCGCGCCGTTTCCCTCGATTATTATCGGCGCGGGCCTGCTCGGCCTGGCTGGGGGCAAATTCTGGCCGGCCAAGTTCGACGTCATCTCGACCGATCACGGCAGCAGTAAGCGCGAGAGCGAGAATTCCGTGATCGATGACGAACACGCGCCGCCCGAACATACGCGCCCGTCTTTGAGCCGGGCCGTCCGGGTCTCGATCGTCTGGCTCGCCGTTTGGTGGACGCCGGTCTTGCTGGCGGCAGTTTTCTTCGGAACCGGTCACACGATTTTTCGCGAAGGAATTTTTTTCAGTAAAGCGGCCGTCGTTACTTTCGGCGGCGCTTACGCTGTCCTGCCGTATGTAGCGCAACATGCGGTAACTCAGTTCGGCTGGCTCAAGCCCGGCCAGATGATGGACGGCCTCGGCCTGGCCGAAACTACGCCCGGCCCGCTCATCATGGTGCTGCAATTCGTCGGCTTCATGGGCGGCTGGAACCAGCCTGGCCAGCTATCGCCACTTATGGCCGCTACCTTCGGCGCTCTGATCACCACCTGGGTCACGTTCACTCCCTGCTTCCTTTGGGTCTTCCTCGGCGGCCCCCACATCGAGCAACTCCGCGGCAACAAACGGATCGCCATGACCCTCTCCGCCGTGACCGCCGCCGTCGTCGGCGTTGTCCTCAACCTCGCCGTCTGGTTCGCCCTCCACGTCATTCATCCGCAAACCGGCTTCGACTGGTTCGCGATCGCACTCGGCCTCGCCGCGTTGATCGCGATGCTTCGATGGAACCTCGGCGTCATCCCCGTGATCCTCGCCGGCGGCGCCCTCGGCCTGATCTATTCGCTCCTGCGTAGCGCTAGTTAAAACAAAAACCTAACGAGACCCAGGGTCAGCGACCGCTACCGGAGGCGAGCGCTATCATGTGTTTTCTACTTTAGCCTTTAGCCGTTCTTCAACGCGGTTGGCCTGCCACTTCGGATGAATAAAACCAGCGATATGGCAAAGATCAGCAGTCCGACAGGACTAACGATCAGGGCCAGCAGCTCAACGAAAAACGAGATATCCGGCCCTCGCATCGACTGTGGCCGCTCGGCGAAGAAGTCGTCCAAATAATGCAGGGTCTTCTCGAGCGGACCGAAAACGGGAGCAACTGTCAGCAATCCGCCGACGATCATCGGTACCAGGCTTATCCGACTGCGTCGCCGAGAGATCATTTGTCAGGGTGGCCCCAGTAGTCCGCTTTTTCTCCGTGCCAATGCACAAGCCGTCCTTTCTCATCGAATGAGAAACCGTCGAGCGGCATACTGGCGTGCGTAATGTAACCGGCACCATTGAACCCGAAGATGTAGATCATCGAAGCTGGATTCTTGTTCTGATGCTTTTGGACTCCCATCACGGGACCCAATTTATCGGCGTACTCGACCGATGTCCAACTCTCCGGCTTTTCCACGAACGACTCCCAGCGACCCGGACCGAGGTTTTTCTTCACTGCGATTTTTCCATGCTCGACGTCCTGCATCAACGCATCAAAGTCCGCCAATTGCGTTTCGAGTTGCGCCACGGCGTTGATAAACTTTGGACGCGAACCAGGATCGCATGTCGGAATAGCCACGTCGTGGAGATACGCAATATCTATCGGATGCTCTTGAAGCATCCGCTTCACCGCGGGCGCCTTCTCTTCGCCGCAGCAGAGTTCCCAACCCAGCCAGCCGCAAGCAGCGATGAAAAGCAAAGCGTACGAGCAAAGGTTTGCGAACCAAACAGAACGATCAACCGCGCCGGAATCGAGCTCCGCGTATGAACGACGGTAGAACGGCCGCTCTAGCCGCACCGACACGAAAAAGGTGGGACCAAGGAGCAGCGTTGCCGCAAAAGCAATCTCCCAATAAGACGTCACCGGAGGACCGGTCCAGGCGATTTGCAGGACGTTGAGGAGATAGAACAGAGGTGAGTTGGGCCGCCAATGCCACTTCTCCGCCGCCATCGCTAGGGGATAGAACGTTGCGAACTCCAGAATCAGCATTAGTCCCCAAGCCAATGGCACGCCCGCGAGCGTCGAAACCATATTAGCCTTCGCCGCGCCGCCGAACGCTCTGCCATATGACGACGAGAGTCGCTTGCGAACAACCAGCGCTTCAATTGCTATTACAGGCAGAAGAGCGCAAATCATCAGCGGCCACTGAACGAAGATCATTGGAACGCCTGCGTCAGCGAGAAGCATGTGATCCATCTAACGAGACCCAGGATCAGCGACTCCGAATGCTTTCGGAGTTCGCTCGATCGCCTGGTTAGGCCTTTTTTTCATTCGAAAGGTAATAGGAGGGCGCTCGTTGCATTTCGGCTCGCACGCGTTCTTTCATGTCGGTGTATGCAGTATCGATTAACTTCGTTAGACCCGCAGCGTTGACGTCACGATTGGGCCGAAGCTTCACGTGACGCATAAACTTGCCAGTGCCTTCCAACAGACCCTCCGGATCGGCAATCTCGGCGCCGCGAAAGAAACCGACATTCACGTGCGCTTTGAAAACGTTGACGTACCCGAATGCCGCGTCAGCTATACACGCCGTCGGATGGCCATCGTGCAACAGTTCTCGCACATCATCTCCACACTTCCGCATAACCTCAAACCAATGCCGCGCGATTACACCCAATTCCTCCGTCTGCGCCTTCATCCAGGCCTCGATGGCTGGATCACGCTTAACCGAACCAGAGAACCGCAGGAACTGAGTCATGACCGTTACACAGGAAACAGAGTGTGGGAGTAATTCGGATTCATCGGCCTAACGAGAATCGAGCCTGCGGGAGCGCAGCGAGATGGACCCTAGCATGAAATGCGAACGAACGGGAGTGAGTGAGTCAATGGAATGGACTGGCAAGCCGCGACATAGACGGGAAGCCCGAAGGGTGAGCGAGTAGCATGAGCGAATCAAAGAGATGAGCGACGGCCACCGCCGGCGAGCTTGGTTCCTGAGAACATATAACTCATAACAATTAACTGGGCTTCGATCACTGAAAGAAAATCCTGGAAAAGTGAATCAGAGCCCAAAGCCCGGCGAGGAGCGGGGGAAGTCCGAGCCAGCGGTAACGCTCGTGCCGTAAGATGGCGATGACACCACATGCGAACGCGCACAGTGCAATAACGAGAATGCTGGCGATTACCTCGCGGAGGCCGGGGAGCCAGTCTCCACGCGCCCGATCTGCGGCAGCGGCAGCTCTCACTATGAAATATGCGACAAGCGATGCCACGCACGGAAGGAGCCAAGACGCAACGCCAAAAATAGGCTTCTTCCGGCTCCGTGGTCGATTTGCGACGTCGGTCGTGGAATCCTGTGACTTCATCATCTAACGAGAACAAAATGAGCGACGGCGGACGAGACCGCGCGTCGCTCGGATTTGAAGTGTGGAAGTCATATTAAGAGTGGAGCGCACAGCGGTCCGCCGTTCGCTCCATCGCATGGTTAGATGCTTCACGGCACCCGCGCGAACGCCATGGTCAACATGATCAAGAATAGCATGGCGATCCAGATCAGTGCGATGCGCACACGCCGAGGTTCCTTGTGAACATAGACTGCGCACCAGATGCATAAGAGGATTGTGCCGAGTGTGCCCCCAAGAAGCGAGCTGATTACGATCCACGATGGGCCTCCCCCTTTTATGGCGAGGACGATCAACACGGCCGGGCCGGCGACAGCGAGAAAAAGCAATACGGCGTAGACGGAACGCCGAGTATTTGATTCCGGATACGCGATCAGCATCTAACGAGAATTAGGCCCAATTATTGGGCCTTTAAAGGCGAACATTTCTTCGTCTATCGCGGCGGGCGGGAAAAGGATTGAGCTACAGACCTTGAAGTCGGGCGATGGCAGAGGCTGGGGAGCATTTCCCTCGACTCTATCGCCCGGGTGAACGCCCGGCAATCAGAATGAATAGCCGCTGTCGCCGCGGCGGCCGCAGCGACAGCGCAGAAAAGAGGGAAGGGACGGCAAGATGATTTCTTTCGTCCCAAAGGGACTATTTGTGAAGGGGCGATCGTTGTCCCAGCGCTGAAGCGCTGGGCTATTGTCGAGGGATGACGGGGCGAGCGCCAAGGTAATCGCCAGCGGGAGGGACTTTACTTTTTGCTCTTCTTTTTGCGAGATCCGTATTTGACGGAACGACGCTCGGCCTTGGTCACCGAATCATTGTCCTTCTTTTCGTTCATGCGGAGCTTGGCCTGCATTCCGGCTTCTTTGTAAAGCACCTCCCGGATCGCGGCAGATTTATTCCCGCAGTGTTTCTGATCGGCGAGCGCCTGGAGGGCCCGGTCGAGGGCAAGAGGAAGGGTGATGGTAATGGCGGTGGATTCCTTGTCTCGCACGCCGCCGACCGTGTCACAGCGCATCTGACAGGGCAAGAAAATTCAATCTTGACAGAGTGTATGATACAATCATACACATTGTTTCATGCCCAGAACGAAGCTGCCCAAAGGCAGCGTGTCGATGACGATCCGCCTGCCGCGAGAGGTCCAACAACTCCTGCTCGATAAAGCGCGACGCGAAAGCCTGACCTTCTCCGAATTGATCCGTCGCGCCTTGCGCCACGAGATCAGGACCGCACGGCCCTCGAGGCCTCCGCGAAGGAACACCGCCAGTCATCGCGGCCGACGGGAGTAGATGTGGACACGCATTCCTACACCGTGGGAGCGGATTATCGAATCTATGCGGCAACCATGACTGGTTTCAGGGGCCACTGCGCTGACACGTTGGAAAACGTTATCGCTTCGCATGGCACGACGGTGCTGGAGGCGTGCGACGGCGGCGGGGCAGTCGGGAGCCCGTCGAACATTGCCGGCACGGTGCCGCCGACGGTCGGAACTTACTATGTCAGGGTGCGCCAGCTCAACGCCGCTTCTCTCCCTGGCCAAATCTGTCCGTATGAGTTTTATGTGCGCGTGCTCTCGGGGTCGCCGATACCGGAGACGGAACCCGACGAAGGGTGCTCCGGAAGCGCCGCGCTCCAACGGCTGGGGGGCCGTGTGATCGGGCCGGCGACAGCGAAGCATGAGGGCTTCGCCATCACGGTCAATGAGAAAGACACGATTGGGGTAATCGTGGGCGTTGATCTGGAGCGCGGCGCACCGGTATGGAGTGTGATTGCCGGGAGCGGAGAGTTCACCGGCTCCTTCATCATAACATTGCAACCAGACGCGGCCGGCGGAGGAGCTGCAAATCGACTAACAGGTCCGGAGAAACATTATGGCCGATAAAGTAAAACTGTGGTTTGACTCTGAAGTTGATTACCTCGAAGTGATCTTCTCTGACGCGCCCGGTTACCTGCGGCCGACTAGAACCGATGCGGTGATGAAACGGGTGGATGAGCAAGGCCGCATCATTGGTTTCAGCGTATTCGGTGTAAGCAGATTTCGGAAAGATCATCCGCTCGAAGCCGAATTCACTGGCGGAGAATAGGCAACCAAATCTGCCAAATGTGGGAGGGGCCTCAGTGCCCCGACGCGGGCAGCACCGAATGGGAAGCGGCGTTCACTGAGGGATGGACAGGATTTACAGGATTAACGGGATGGAAGAATTCTGGGTTCCAAAGCAATCCGCAAAATCCAGTTAATCCTGTCTAAATTATTGCGGGCGATCAGAAAGGAAGTTTCATCCCGAGGCTCTTGACCAGGAAGGCCCATTGGTCGGTGGTTTCTTCGATGATCTTACTTGTCGGTTTGCCGGCGCCGTGGCCGGCTCTCGTTTCGATCCGGATCAGGACTGGCGCTGCGCCGGCTTGGGCGGCTTGCAAGGTGGCGGCGAACTTGAAGCTGTGGCCGGGGAAGACGCGGTCGTCGTGATCGGCGGTGGTAACGAAGGTGGGAGGATACTTCGTTCCCGGTTTGATGTTGTGGAGCGGGGAATACTTATAGATCGCGGCGAACTCGTCCTTGTTCTCGGACGAGCCGTAATCGGAGGTCCAGGCCCAGCCGATGGTGAACTTCTGGAACCGGAGCATGTCCATGACGCCGACGCCCGGCAAGGTGGCGCCCCATAAGTCGGGACGCTGGGTCAAAGCGGCGCCGACGAGCAGGCCGCCGTTGCTGCGCCCGCTGATCGCGAGTTTCGGCGTGGAAGTGTACTTGTTCGCGATCAGCCATTCGCCGGCGGCGATGAAATCGTCGAACACGTTCTGTTTCCGCAGCTTGGTCCCGGCCAGGTGCCATTCCTCGCCGTACTCGCCGCCGCCGCGCAAATTCGCCACGGCATAGATGCCGCCCATTTGGAGCCACGTGGCGACGGACGGGGAAAAGGAGGGCGTGATCGAGATGTCGAACCCGCCGTAAGCATAAAGCATCGTGGGGTTGTTCCCGTTTTTCTCGAGACCTTTGCGATAGGTGATGAACATCGGCACTTTCGTTCCGTCCTTGCTCGAATAGAAAACTTGCTCGGTCCTGAACTCGTCGGATTTGAAAGCAACCTTCGGCTGGAAGAGCACGCTGCTTTGGCCGCTCTTGAGGTCGTAGCGGTAGATAGTCTGCGGCTCGGTGAAGCTGACGTAGGAGTAGAAGGTCTCGGTGTCTTTGCGTTTGCCTCTGAAGCCGCTGGCCGTGCCCAGGCCGGGCAGCTTGATTTCGCCCGCGGGTTTTCCGGACAGGTCGAACTGCTGAACCGCGGAGTGCGCGTCCTTGAGGTAACTCGCAATGAACCTATCGCCGACCAGCTCCGCCGCCTCGAGTTTGTCCGCCGCTTCCGGCACCAAGGTCTTAATCTCTTCCGGCTTCGTGATGTCGATCGCCACGATCCGGCCCTTCGGCGCGGCGAGATCGGTCTTGAACCAGAAAATATTCCCGTCGCACCCGAGGAAATCATAAGCGGCATCCTGTTTATTCAGCAGCTCGACCACGTTCGCGTCGGCTTTCTGGAGGTCCTTGTAGAAGATCCGGTTTTTCGGATCGGTGCCTTGCGAGACATTGAGGATGAGGAACCGTCCATCCTCCGTAACGCGCCCGCTGAAATTCCAATCCTTGTGGTCCTTGCGCTCGTAAACCAGCGCGTCTTTGTCCTGGGTGGTGCCGAGCTTGTGGAAGTAGAGCTTGTGAAAATAGTTCGCCTGCTTGAGCTGATCGGCGGAGGCCGGAGCGTCGTAGCGGCTGTAAAAGAATCCGCTCCCGTCCTTCGTCCAGGACGCATTCGAAAACTTCACCCATTGGACGTCGTCGGATAAATCCTTGCCCGTCTCGATGTCGCGGACCTTCCATTCCTGCCAATCGGACCCGGCAACGGCGAGGCCATAGGCCATGAGTTTACCGTCATCGGTAATATCGATCCCGCTGAGCGCGACGGTGCCATCCTTCGAAAGCGTGTTGGGATCGATCAGCATCTTCGCGTCGCCCGGCAGCTTCGCGCCGGTGTAGACGACGCCCTGGTTTTGCAGGCCCGTGTTTTTCGTAAAGAAATAGCGGCCGCCTTCGTGGAAGGGCACGGTGTACTTCTCGTAGTTCCAGAGCGCCGTCAGCTTCTCGTTAATCTTCTTCCGTTCCGGAATGGCGGCGAGATAGTCGAACGTGAGTTTGTTCTCCGCCTCGATCCATTTCCGGGTCGGCTCGGAATCGGCGTTTTCCAGGTCACGGTAAGGATCGGCCACCTTGGTGCCGAAATAATCATCGGCCTGGTCGCTCTTCGGCGGTTGCGGATAAGCGAAAGGTTTGTCAGCGGCAAGGAGCAGGGTCGCGGCGAGCGAGGCAACGGCAAAGGTCAACAAAGTGCGTCTCATAGGAAGAGACCGATAAGGTGCTTCCGTCCGCACTGCAAACCGCAAGAAATCCAACCGCGGATTACGCGGATATCACGGATGGGGAAAAGCGTTCCTCTGATTCTTCATATCCGTGACATCCGCGTCATCCGCGGTTCATCCAAATCTGGTCGCTCGGCTGCGGTCGCGGCTACATCATTCCGCTCCGCCACACGGCAGATGCGCGGTTTTCCAATCCATTGCCGCGCGGATCCGGGCGCGGCCGCTGGGATGATCGAAGAAGATGAATTCCTCCAGCGGTGACGGATCCAGCTTGCGATAGGTGCCGAGCTTAAGAGCCACCTTCGCCGCGGCATCCGGTTCTCTCGCGGTATTGAGGCCGAAGATGTCGGCCTCGGCTTCGGTGACGCGGGTAGCCGTGTTGTGAATGGGGGTGGCCAGAAAATTAAAGGTGGCGAAAATGAGAAGGACCATGGGAAGCCCGGCGGGGTCTCCGATGCCGCGAACTCGCCAGGCTTCACCGCGTTTTCCAAGCAAAACGTTAAAGCCGAGATTGGTGAGACCAAATCCGAACAAAAAAATGATCGCCGAGTAGGTCGCAAGTTTGACGCCGTGATTTAGGACGTAATGCCCCATCTCGTGCCCCATTACGTGCCGGATTTCGGGAAGGGTGCATTGCTTGAGTAAGTTATCGTTGAGCGCGATCCGGGTGGTGCCGAGAAAACCGGCGACATTCGCACTGACCCTTGTGGTCTGGCGCGAGGCATCGAAGAAGAATACTTTATCGACCGGAATTTGGTTTGCGCGAGCCAGAGTCAGGATCGGCTCCCGAATTGCCGGATCTTCCAAAGGCGTATATTTATTGAAGGCTGGCAGGATGAAAACGGGAAGGATGAAACTGACCAGGAGGCCGAACAGGGTCACGACTGCTGCTGTCCAGATCCACCAGGTGCGCGGTGCTTTTCGAAACACGGAGTAGACGACGATAAGCAAGAGCGGCAACCCGATGAGGGCGAAGCCCAGGCCTTTCAACTGGTCGCCGAACCATCCGCCGAATGTCTGCGTAGCCAATCCATATTGGTGTTCGCGGTAAAACCCTTCGTAGACAGAGAGGGGAAAGGTCAGGACCGCATTTAAGACAAGGAACGCAATTGCGTAATGTACCACCTGCATCGCTTTGAACCGAGTGTGGCGCTCGGCCCAATCCCGCAGCCGCGCCGAGATGCCTGAGCTGAGCAGGAAGATCGCGATCGCAGCGTTCAGAAGATAATTCCAAAGGATTAACCAATAGCCGCCTTCGAAGTAGGCGTCGGACTTGGCGCGCTTGTCGGGCGGCACGGTATCGAGCCAGGCGCGCGTGGCCGTGGCCGGATCGGTGCCGGGCGCGATCGAGGGGGCGGGAGCCGCCGTTGGAGAAGGGGACGCCTGCTCTTGAGCGCCGAGCGGTAGTGAGCTTCCAAGCAGGAGCGAAAAAGCGAGGAGTAAAGCCAGGACAGATTTCATGGATGCGAGGGTGAAAGAAACGCGAGCGGTGGTCAACAAGAGTTGTTACACTCCCATCCAATTAGCGATGACCATCGAATATCTCGCGGATCGGCTCGAGTTCCTTCCCACGCTCGCTCAATGGCAGCATGCGGAGTGGGGCCATCTCAGGCCCGGAGATACGGTCGAGGCGCGGGCGGCCCGGCTTCAGGGCTGGACGAATCGCGATCGCATCCCGCTTACCGTCGTTGCGGTTGACGATGGCGAAATTCTTGGCTCGGCGAGCCTGATCGTTCATGACATGGAGACGCGGATGGAATTGAGCCCGTGGCTGGCGGGTGTCTTTGTAGGACCGGAGTATCGTCGCCGGGGAGTCGGCGCGGAGCTTGTCCGCCGAATTATGAGAGAGGCCACGAAGTTAAAGGTTCCGTTGCTCTACCTTTACACGGTGCATAGCGAAGCCTTCTATGCAAAGCTCGGTTGGACGTTGCAGGAACATACGACCTATCGGGAGCAGGACGTCGCGATCATGACCTATAAGCCCATCAAGCCTCAGCCATGACCGTCTCCGATTTTCGCCGGATGGTGCTGAGGATGCCGGAGGCTGAGGAAAGCGCGCATATGAGCCATCCGGATTTCCGGGTAGGCGGAAAGATTTTCGCGACGCTTGGCTATCCGGACAAGGATCATGGGATGGTGATTTTGCCGCCGGAGGAACAGGAGCGCTTCATCCGATCGCATCCGAAGGTCTTTGCCCCGGCGAAAGGTGCCTGGGGAAAAAGAGGCAGCACGTCGGTCCGGCTCGATGTGGTGGATAAGGCGACGCTGGAGCGTGCGATCGAAGTGGCGTAGCGGAACAAAGCGCCGAATGATTTGCTGTAGCCGCCCCGCTGCGTCGGGGTGAAGATGCCGGAGAACACGGCGACACAGCGCCGTGGCTACAGGAGCGCGCCGCCGCAGCTCGAGCCGGCGCCAGCGGTGCAACCGAAGCAATGGTCGCCGGTCAGGATCTGGCGATTCTCAACTTGCGCCGGATCGACTTCCCACAAGTGCAGTCCTTCGCCGTCTTCGCGCCACTGCATTTTCAACATCTGGTTAAAGTCGCAATCGAAGACTTCGCCCTGCCAGCTCACGTTGATGGTGTTGCGGCACATCAGGCCGTTCACCGTCGCTGGATTAAAGGCGTCGTTCAGCAGCGCCATGTAATCGCCGAGCAGGTTATTGTTCTTTAAGTAGGAGGCGAAGCGCGCGATGGGCAGGTTCGTGATCGTGTAGAGCTTGTTAAAGACAATGCCGAAATGGCCTTTGAGCTCGCGCTTGTAATCGGCTTCAAGTTCTTCTTGTGGTCCGGGCAGGAACGCGCCGTTTGGGTTGTAGACGAGATGAAGTGGGAGGTGCGGTTCAATCCCGTAGCCTAACGAGTTCAAGAGCTGGAGCGCCTTGATGCTCCCATCAAAGACGCCGTTGCCGCGCTGGGCATTCACGTTCTCCGGGGAATAGCACGGCATCGAGGCGATGATTTCGATCTCGTGCCGGGCGAGGAACTGTGCGTAATCTTCATAGCCCGGCTCGAGCAGGATCGTGAGGTTGCAGCGATCGATGATATGCCGGGCCGGCGTTAGGGCCTTCAGGCGTTCGACGAGATACTTGAAGTCCGGAATCATCTCCGGTGCGCCGCCGGTAAGATCGACGATTGGAATATCTGTCTTCGCCAGCCAATCAATGAGCCGGTCAATGGTCACGCGGGTCATGACCTCCTTGCGCTTCGGCCCAGCATTCACGTGGCAATGGATGCAAGTGAGATTGCATAGCTTCCCGACGTTAAGCTGGAGCACTTCGGTCTTCGTGTGGCGAAGAGGCAAAGCGTGCTCGGCCAGCTTGCGCGCAAAACCATTATCGGCAGTTAGCTTCATAGGTGTCGCAGAAGCGCGTAGGCCACGCCAGCGATCACCGCGGCGCAGGGCAGCGTGATCAGCCACGACAGGACGATGTTCAGCATCACGCGCGGATTAGCCTGACCGGTGGTAAGACCCATGCCAAAGAGCGCGCCGACGGAAACATGAGTCGTCGAAACCGGCAGACCAAAGATGCTGGCGAGGATCACGAGAATACCGGTGGTCAGGTTGGCGGAGAAACCCTGGCCGTGATTCATCGAGGTAATTTTCTGGCTCATGGTTTCGGCTACTCTACGCGCATTCAGTATTCCACCTAGCGCCATCGTTATCGCCACGGCAAAGAACCCCCAGCGAATATCCATCCATTTTAGAAGAAGAAGCATCGCGACAATCTTCGGCGTGTCGTTCAGTCCCCGGGCGAAGCTGACGATGCCGGCGCTGAGGAAGTGAGCGCCATCCATGATTTGCTGCGCGCTGAGGCCGAGCATCGAACCGGCATAGCGTTCCCGACAATTCTCCTGTTCATCAACGGTAAGTGTGAGTGCGGGCGGAGCGCTTCGGATCGAGAGAATGGAACCGGGCTGGGGAAGAGCAACGACCCGTTCCTCGGAGCCGACGCAGATACACCATTCTTTACGAACGCCGCAGATGAGCCGCAAACTTCGAAAGACGAAATAGAGCAACCCGCCGAGCACGATCGCGAGAACAGGACTAAGCAGGAGCGGAAGGACGAATCCTTTGCCGAGCGCGCTGAAGTCTACTCCCGCGCCGACCGCGACCAGCCCGCAGCCCACAATCGCGCCGGTAATTCCGTGAGTTGTTGAGATGGGAAAACCGAGAATGGTGGCAAGGATCACGGTAATAGACGCGCCGAGAGCTACGGCGAGAAGAAATTGCTCGGAGCCGACGAGCGTGTCGGGAACCAGCCCCTTGCCGGAGAACTTCTTGAGCAACGCCTGGGCGAGAAAGATCGAGGCGATCGAGCCGGCGAAAGTGGTGATGGTAGCCCAGGTGATTGCGGTGCGGTAGCTCGCGGCGCGGCAGCCATACAAGGATGCAACACCTTTGAAGTTGTCGTTCGCGCCATTGGAGTAGGCGAGGAAACACGTAGCGAGGAAAAGAGCGATCAAGAGCATGTTACAAATCAGGTAGGGACGTTTTTCCGAAACGTCCGACTTCTATGTCTTCGTGGCGAAAGGCGATAAGTCGGACGCCTCGGAAAGGCGTCCCTACCCGCGGGTGGAATTGGCGTTGCATCAGCAGCAACTCCCTCCATCGCAACATTGCGACGCATTTGTTGTGACATTGTAGTCCTGGCCCTTGGTTTCCTTGGGATGACGCAAAGAGGTGTGTGAGCAATCGAAAGGTTTCGCTTCTTCAAGCGGGATTGGCGTTAGCGGTTCGATGAATTCGAAGGAGGCGGAGTAGGGGGCTTTGCGGTAGATGTTGTAGGTCTTGTCGCAGACCGCGTAACGCCGGCCGCGCTCCATCCGGTGGTTGTCGTCATCGAGCACTTCCTTGAACGGTCCTTTGTAGATGACGGCCTGGTTGCGTTCGACGCATGGTCCCTGTTTTCCCTTGAACGCTTCGATCGTCACGGAACGGAACTCTATTCCTTCCACCGTTTGCCACGGTTGCTCGTCGCGTTTCAAAATCTGCACGCCATAGAATCCTGCCGCGGTGAACGCGGCCATGAAACCTTCCTCGGTGAGCGCACCCGAGATACACCCGCTCCAAAGCTCGGGATCGTTTTGGAGGTGTTCCGGCACTTCTTCATCGCTGACAATGTCGGAGATGACGGCGCGGCCGCCGATCTTGAGAACCCGAAAGATTTCGTCGAACAATTGCCGCTTGGCATTCGCCTCGACCAGATTCAGGACGCAGTTCGAGACGACAACATCGACGGAATCGTTCCCGATGAGTGGATGCTTGACGCGAAGTTCCTGGGCGAGCTCGTCTGCGGCCAGGAACGACGAAGCATCGCTGATCGGACGCCGTTTCAGCTCCGCGTCGAGGACGTCAATGCTAAGCGCCAAATCCTGGATCCGGCCTTTGCGGAACTCGACGTTCGCATAACCGATGCGCTCCGCTACGATCGGTGCGTTCCTTCGCGCGACCTCGAGCATCTCGTCGGTCATATCGACGCCGATGACCTTTCCCGTAGGACCCACCACCTGCGCCGCGATGAAACAAATCTTTCCGGTGCCGCTCCCGAGGTCGAGAACGGTCTCGCCTTCCCGGAGATACCTGCTGGGATCGCCGCAACCGTAATCGCGCTCGATGACTTCCTTTGGAATGACCTTGAGATAGTCGGTGTTGTAATCGACCGGGCAGCAAAGTTTCGCTTCAGTAGCGTGGGCGCCGGCCGCGTAGCGCTTCCGGACTTCGGATTCAGCGTTGATGGTGCTCATAGTGTAGAGTTAGAACATGACTTGCAGACGGAGGATGACTTCATCGAACTGGTCGTCGCCGAATTGGGGATGGGCCTCCCGAAAGTCGGACCAGGTATGAACATAATCGGCCATGAGTTTTATCCCATCGCCGTGAATGTAGTAGTTCAAACCGCCGGTGATGGAGTGGATACCATCGTCAGCCAATTGGCCGGGATCGAGCGATTCCCATTTCACGACTGCCTGTAGTTTCTTCGGAATCAGGAAATAGCTTCCCTGAACGTAATAACCGCTGGCATCAAACTCGGTGAAAGTTCTGCCACGGGGACGGACGTTTTCATGGAAATACTCCCCGATCAGATCGAACGGCCCGAGCTTGAGCCAGGCATCGAAGCTAAAGGCGTGTCGTTCGTCCGGGCTCGTAAGGACAAAAGAGGTAAGCGAACCATCCGGATTCACTTTCAAGTTCAAGGACGGCGCGATGTTGGTGCCGGTTTCGTCGCGACTAAAAAAATAGTCGCCGGCGATTTTCAAGCTCGCTTCCTGGCCCAGGAGCGTGCCTTTGAATGGCAGGAGTTCGAGCCGGCCCACATACATGAATTCGTTATTGTCATTGTTGTTAAAGTTGCGGCCGTTGCCATTGAAGATGCCGGCGTAGTAGGTAACCAAATCCTTCTGCTCCGGCGAAACGTTGGCCAGCGGTTTGCCCCAAAGCATCACGCCGATTTGCCGCTCCGGCGTGAGCGCGCCCGTCGGCAGACTGCGCTCGATGGTGTAGATCGTGGCGTCTGGCGTGATCTGCTCAAGACCAAACGGTGCTTTCCATTGGCCCACTTTGAGATTCGCTTCCGGAATACCGTGCCAGTTGATAAAAATATCCGTGGCGGAAAAACCGGTGCGTGTCGCGGGCGAAAGGCCGTCGCTCTGCTCGAAATCGCCTTCGACCTTGAAGTCGAACTGCTCGGCGAAATCGCCGGTGATGTTTACCCGGACGCGGCGGAGGCGGACACGGTCCTTCAACGCGGTGAGGCCGAAGCGTCCTTCAAAGGCGGAAACATCGCCCGACTCAAAGTTCGCCTGAATGTAACCCCCCAGGGTCAGTTTATATTCCGAGCCTCCTGGAACGACGTAGATCGGTTTCTTCTCGTCCGTCGTCTCCGTTTTCTCAACGACGGAGGATTTTGGGTCGGGAACGAAGTGCGAGCGCTTTTCGGCGCTGAGGGTGGCGGGCGGCGCGGATTTCTCTTTCTTGAGGCTTTTTATTTCCGCTTCCAGCTCGGCGTTCCGTTTTTGTAATAAGTCGACGGCGCGTTCGAGGCGTTCGAGCCGCTCGGAGTCAGTTGGCGTTTCGGCGACCAAGGAGTGACAAGAGAGGAGGGCAAAGCAAAGCATCCAGCCCGTAAGGCGTGCGGTCAGGCGGCGGTCGTTAGGTTGGATGGTTGGTAACAAGCAAATTGGGTTGATTACTAGCGCCTCGTGGACGCGTGGGTTCGGAGCTGGGGAGGCCGGGATGACTACAACCGCGTTCGTGGGGGACGCGGTCGTTAGGCCGCAAATGCCGGCGGTGGCATTTGCTGGCGGATCCGCATTTTCTGCGAAACGATACTTACAAATTGGACGACGCGCGTTCGCGCCGGGCCGATGAGGCTTAGCACGAACCTGGCGAGATGAGCCAGCGGGTCGCCGGTGCGCGCAAACATCTGCAGGTCGGTCCAGGAATCGAGATCGTGTTTAACCGGCAACAGGGAAACGTGCGCGGCCCCGCCGCGCTCGAGCAATTGGGCGCAATCGGTGTTTCGTTTCCAGCGGACGTCGCGGAGCAGTTCGCGATCGGCGGAGCGAAAAGCGATGAGGTAACAACCGCCACGATGGTCCGGACCGAGAACGAGCTTCTTCGATTTTAGCGCCGCGAACGCGCGTTCTATGTCGCCCGCGCACAGACCCGGGCAATCGCGTCCGATTGCGACCACTTCGTCGTAGCCGAGTTGCGCGACGGTTTCGATCGCGTTTTCAAATCGCGCCGCAAAGTCGCGGCCCACCTGGCGATGAATACGCGGACCACGAACGTCCGCATCCCCGGTCGAGGTGAAAAGATGAACATCGATCTCCGGTGAAAATTGAGGGCCGAATGCGGGAAGATTCAGGAGCGGCCGCGCCGCTATCGGGAACGCGCGTCGCGCCAGATCGACATGCACTTTCTCGGCAAAGATGAGAACGGCTCGTCGCGGCACGCCTTTGAATACGAACGACTCGGCACGCAGACAAGCCTTTTTCCTGGCGCGGCGTCTCTATGGTAGGGACGGCGCGCTGCGCCGTCCGCGCTCACATGAAAAGCGTTTCGGCTATTCGCGGACGCCGCAGCGCGGCGTCCCCACCTGTGGAAAAACTTGCTCCGTTTCAACGGCTGCTTCCTATTGCATCCGTGAATCAGCTTCGGCTCGGCGTAAACATCGATCACGTGGCCACGCTCCGGCAGGCGCGTTATGCGACGATGCCGGATTCGAAGAACGTGGAGCCGGACCCGATTGCGATCGCGGGGATCTGCGAACGCGCCGGGGCGCATGGAATCACCGCGCATTTGCGCGCGGACCGGCGCCACATTGTGGATCGAGATATCCAGCGGTTGCGCGAGAGCATCATGACGAAACTGAACCTCGAGCTCGGCAACACGCCGGAGATTGTCGACATCGCGTTGCGGATTGTGCCGGACGAAGTTTGCCTCGTTCCCGAAAAACGGCAGGAAGTGACGACAGAAGGCGGCCTCGATCTGGTCGCGAACAAAAAGGAGCTGGCGGGGACGGTGAAGCGCTTTCACGCCGCCGGGGTGCGGGTGAGCATGTTCATCGATCCGATTCTCGAGCAGATCGATACCGCCGCCGAGCTCGGCGCTGATATTGTGGAATTGCACACCGGCAAATTGGCGAACGCTTTCACGGACGAGATTGCGAAGCAGGAACTGGAACGATTGCGCGCGGCTGCCACGGGCGCATCGGAACTGAAGCTGCAAGTGAACGCCGGCCATGGCATCAACTACCGCAACATCGCGCTCATCCACAAAATTCCGCACCTGGTGGATTTGAATATCGGCCACTCGATCGTGGCGCGCTCGGTCTTTGTGGGATTCGAAGCGGCTGTCCGCGAGATGCTGGCGCTGATGGAGAATTACAAGGGATGAGATTCAGAGCACCAAGCACCAAGCTCCAGGCACCAGAGAAGCACCAAGCTCCAAGCGCCAAACGGGACGGCGGACATTGGAGCTTGGAATTTGGAACTTCTTTGGAGCTTGGAGTTTGGGATTTGGAGCTTCTCGCGAAGGCTCCCGAGCGATGAGCGTGGTCGGGATCGGGGTCGACCTGGTGGAGAATGCGCGGATCGAGCATTCGCTCGAACGGTTTGGCGAGCGCTTCCTCCACCGCATTTTCACTGCGGGCGAGATCGAGTATTCGCAATCGATGAAATATCCGGCGCGCCATTTGGCGGCGCGCTTCGCGGCAAAGGAAGCGGTCTCGAAAGCTTTCGGGACTGGGATCGGAAAGGCGATGGGCTGGAAGGACATCGACGTGCACCGCAAACCGAGCGGTGAACCGTTTGTCGTTCTAGAAGGCGGCGCGAAGAAAGTGGCGGAGGAACGAAATGTCTCGAAGGTTTCAATCACCTTGAGCCACACGGAACATCACGCGATGGCGGTGATCGTGGTGGAAGGCGAGCTGTAAACGAGCACCCCTACTGCGCGCAATCTTCGAGCGCGTCTGGATTTCCGGACAACGTAGCAAGCGCTTCGCCGGCGAAATGCAAGGAACCGGTGATGAGAATGCGCTCGGGCGCGGCGCGGGCCGATTCAAGGGCGGTGGGCAAAGAAGGGGCAATGGAGGTCCGAGCCGGACTGGCAGTTGGGAGTGATGGAGTGATGGCAGAGAGGTGAGCGATTAACTCGTTAGGCGCGAGCGCGCGTTCGGAGCGGATAAGGGGAAGAATGAAGCGGGCGGCGATTGGGGAGAGGGCGCGATAAATGCCGGTGACGTCTTTCTCGCGCAGGACGGCGAGAATGATCGTCGCGCGCTCGGCATGGAATTGCTCGCGCCAGGTTTGGGCCAGGACCTCCGCGCCGGCGGGATTGTGCGCGCCATCGATGACGGTGCGTTCATCCCAGCGTTGGAATCGCGCGGGCCATTCGATCTTCGCGAGACCGCGTTTAATTGCATCTTGCGAAACCGTGATGTTGCCGGCCCGTAATGCGGCGACCGCAAGGGCCGCGTTTTGTTGCTGGTGCATTCCGGCGAGGCCGATCGCCGTCGTTTCCAGTGGTTCCGAAATGAATTGCAGCGGCGCGTCGCATTCCGACGCCCGGGCGCGGATGATTTTCTCGGCCGCGGTTTGCTGCTTCGCGGACACGACGGGAACATGCGGCTTGATGATCCCGGCTTTTTCGCCAGCGATCGCTTCGAGCGTATGCCCGAGCCACTTCTCGTGGTCGTAGCCGATGGGCGTGAGCACGGACACGACCGGCAGGAGCGCATTCGTCGCATCGAGCCTCCCGCCAAGGCCAGTCTCGAGCACGATCACTTCGCAGCCGCTCCTTTTGAAATGATCGAGCGCCAGCGCGGTGGTGATTTCAAAAAATGTTGGATGCGGGTGCCAGCTTCTGACCAACTCGCGCAAAGCGCTCAAGCCGCGCGCGACTTCGTTTGGCGCGATCATTTCCCCGTTTACGCGAATGCGTTCGCGGTAGGTAATGAGGTGAGGGGACGTGAACAAACCGGTTCGATAACCTTCTGCGCGGGAAATGGAATCGATCATCGCGCAAACGGAGCCTTTGCCGTTGGTCCCGGCGACGTGAACGATCCGCTGATCTTTTCCCGGGACCGCTAGCTCGCGCAACAGACGCTCGACGTTCTCGAGCCCGAGCTTGATCCCGAAACGCTGGGTTCCGTAAAGCCAGGCCAGCGCTTCGGCATAGCTCACTGCGTGGTGGAAAAGTAAGTGAGGAATTCCGAGATCTGGGGCCGCATCTTTTTGCGATGGACGATCAGATCGATCAGGCCGTGTTCCTCGAGAAACTCCGCGGTTTGGAATCGTTCCGGCAAATCCTGGTGGGTCGTTTCCTTGATGACGCGCGGACCGGCGAACCCAATCATGCTCTTGGGCTCGGCAATGATCACGTCGCCTAACGAAGCGAAGCTGGCCATCACCCCCGCGGTGGTGGGATTCGTGAGGACGGAAATGTAGGGCAGTCGCTCAGAGGCATGCCGCGCCAGGGCGCCGCTCGTCTTGGCCATCTGCATCAGGCTCAGCATCCCTTCGTACATGCGCGCGCCGCCGGACGCGGAAACGATGATCACCGGGCAGCGGTTCGCGGTGCCGTACTCGATCGTGCGCGTGATTCGCTCGCCGACGACCGAACCCATCGTGGCGGCCAGGAAACTGAAATCCATCACGGCAATCGCGACCTTGTAACCTTCGATCATCCCGTAGCCGCTCAACACCGCATCCGTCAGGCCGGTCGCATCCTGATATTTTTTCAGGCGGTCTTTGTAACTGGCCATGCCCTGGAACTGGAGCGTGTCCACCGACCGCAGCCCGGCGTCGCGCTCCACGAAACTCTCCGGATCGAGAAGATGCTCGATCCGTTCCTTGGCCGATTGAGAGAAGTGATAATCGCAATGCGGGCAGACCCGCTGATTCTGGGCCAGCTCGATTTCGTGCACGACCTCCTTGCAGCCCGGACATTTTTGAAAAAGTCCCTCCGGGATATCGCCGCGGCGTTTCTTTCCACCGCCACCGCCAGTGGGAGGTCTCTTGAAAATAGCCATGTCGTCAGGCTCGGGCCGCGGTTGCCGCATGAACGGAGATCGCGCCAGCCTCTTTCAGGACGCGGGCACATTCGCTGAGCGTCGAGCCGGTTGTTAATACATCGTCGATCAAAAGCACGCGCAAGTCTCGCACGTCCCGGTTTTTTCGTAAACGAAACGCATCCCGCAAATTTTCCATGCGTTCGGCGCGATCGTGGGCGGTCTGGGTGGTGGTGTATCGAACGCGCTCAAGGACTGGCCGGACAGGTGCGGCGACGGACTCCGCCAGCAGCTCGGCCAAAAGAGCGGCCTGATTGAATCCGCGCTCGCGTTCGCGCGCCGGATGGAGCGGCACGGGGACAATCAAATCGAAGTGCCGGCCACGCAGACGCGAATCGCCCACGGTTTCACGGAGCCAGCCGGCGACGGGGTAACGCAGGTGGCGCTGCTTCGCGTATTTGAATTCGTGCACGAGTTTGCGAACTAACCCGCGGCTCCGATACGCCGCCACCGCGCAATCAAAATGCAGGAGCCGATGCTCGCAATTCGCGCAACTAAAAGTTTGGGTGATGGCGCCAGGGAATGGCTCGGAACATTTTGCGCAAAAAGGCGGCACGATCCGGGGCGCGCGTCCGCGGCAACTCGCGCACAGATATTCCGAACGCTCGACAGTTCCCGAACAGACGACACACGTCGCCGGATAAAAGAGCGAAATAACCGCCTGGAACGCCTTAGCTGTCGGGAGAGTCCTCACATTTAAACCACGCTCTCAACCAGGCCCAGCTTATCAGGCAGACGGCTAGGGGCACCAATCCCACCAGAAGACTCTTCCCGAGCCACGGCAAAGCCTCAACTTCCTGGTGGGTGAGCTTGCCGAACGCCATGCTCGCCAGAATCCAGCCCGCATGTAATCCGATCGGGAGCCAGAGCGAGCTCGTTTGCAAACGGGTGTAAGCCAGCACCAGCCCGATGACTAACAAGGTCGTGAACCCGGCGAAGACCAGCATCGGCTCCCCGAATTGATCGAAGGAATGGGCCACCGAAATAAAACCAGAATTCCATTGGACCGCTGTCGTGGTTTTCTCCGGCGCTTTGAGGAAATGAACAATCGAGAAAATTCCGGCACTTGCCAGGTTGGCGGGCCATGGCCGTAGACTGCGAAGAAAGATGCCGAGAATCAAACCGCGGAAGAGCGGTTCCTCTATGAACGGAACGAAAACGGTCGCGGGAACGACCCGCGCCCATGCATGCCACGACAGGCTCGGGCGCATCGAATAGATGCCGAACCGAACGAGCACCAGCTCGCACGCCAGAACCGGCAGGACTGCGACGAAGGACCCGACCCCGAGGTCGCGCAGCCAGTGTCGATTGGCGGAGAGGCTGAGATCGCCTGGCTTTTTGATTCCAAGCCAGCGCAAGAAAGGCCAGAGAAACATCAGCGCGCCGAGAATCAGCGCGCGATGGAAATAGGATTCGAAACTGAATGTGGCCAGGGCGGGAAAAATTCCATGCGATGCGAGCGACTGGCCCGTCCAGAAAAGAACAGGCGCCGCCAGCGCGCCGAAAAGAATCGTCGCAGTGAAATAGGCGAGCAATCTGGCTGCGTCCTTCAAGCGGCTAATGTAAGATTCGAGACGGATGCGCAGTCAACACATATGGACCGAGAAAGACGCCGAGGGTCGCAAGCGCGAGGTGCGGGTGACGAAGTTCGGCGGCATCTGGCGTTTTCAGGCCAAGCGGGCCGATGAACCCGACTGGACCTACTACGATCGGCCTTTGCTGGAGGATTTGCTGCAGCTCAAAGACATCGTTTTCAGGAAGTATCAACGCCGTCGGGCGTCGGCCGAAGATTTGGAGTCGATTGAAAAGTTGCTGCGCCAATATGCGAGTCAATAACATCGCTCAAACTGCTTTAATAGAGCATAATCAGATTGTTATTACTGTGATAACGAAGAACGCGGCAGCGCTTCGCCCGGGATGACTGAAAAAGCGAAAAAGGCGCGGCTCGACACGTTTCTCGTCGAGCGGGGACTCTTCGCCAGCCGTGAACAAGCCCAACGCGCGATCATGGCGGGCGAGGTGAGGGTGGGGGATGCGGTCATCGACAAGTCTTCCGCAAAAGTGAGCCGCAATGCGGAAGTTTCCGTTCGCGCCTCTTCGCCGTACGTGGGCCGGGGCGGCTTGAAATTGGAAGGCGCGCTCCGGCAGTTCGCGATTTCCGTTACTGGATTAACGGCGGTCGATATTGGCGCCTCAACGGGCGGATTCACCGATTGTCTTTTGCAACAGGGAGCAAAGAAGGTTTATGCCATCGATGTCGGCCACGGCCAGCTTGCCTGGAAAATCCGGAGCGACCCGCGCGTGGTCGTGCGCGAAAAACTGAATGCGCGCTTCCTTAGCCGCGCCGACATTCCCGAACCGATCGACCTTTGCGTCATCGACGTTTCTTTCATTTCCCTGACTTTGATCTTGCCGAACGCCTTCGAGTTGGTAACTCCCAACGGTGTGATCCTCGCCCTGATCAAGCCGCAGTTCGAGCTGCAAGCCTCCGACGTGGGTCGCGGCGGCATCGTGCGCGAGCCCGCGTTGCATGACAAAGCGCGGGCGAAGATTCGGGACTTCATGGTCAACGCGGGTCACAAGGTGGTGGGCATTGTTCCTTCCGAAATCACCGGTATGGACGGGAACCAGGAATTTTTCGCATGCGTCCGAAAACAATCGGCCTGATCGCCCACACCGGTAAGCCGGGCGTGGCGGAATTAACCAGAACGGTTGCGAAAGAACTCGAGCGCGCCGGATTGACGGTAGCCCTCGAGGCGGAGACGGCCACTCTGGCCGGCCTTCCGTCCGGTCGCGCGATCCCGGACCTTGGCCGCGAAGCAGACCTCCTGGTCGTCCTCGGCGGCGACGGCACAATTCTTCATCTCGTAGGACAACTCGGCGACAACATCAAACCGGTCTTCGGCATTAACGTTGGCGCGCTCGGTTTCCTGACGTGCTCAAGCTCCGGCGCGTACGTCGAGGCCGTGGAATGCATCGCGGCCGGGAAAATGGTTTTCAGCGAGCGCACCTTGCTGGACGTGAGTGTGAAACTTCCGGGCGACAAAAGCTCCGGCATGACCGGATTAAACGACGTCGTCTTTAGCCGCGGCGAAGTCTCGCGCTTGATTCGTCTGCGGGCGAGCGTCAATGGCGAAGTGCTGACGGAATTCAGTGCCGACGGCTTGATCGTGGCCACGCCGACGGGATCGACGGCCTACTCGCTTTCCGCGGGCGGCCCGATTCTGGCGCCCGAGTCGGGCGCGTTCGTGATCACGCCGATTTGTCCGCATGTGCTGACGAACCGCTCGATCATCGTGGACGAAAGTGCGGTAATCGAAGTTGAAGTTACCGAGCGCGAATATCCGGTCTTTCTTACGGTCGACGGGCGGGAGCCGCTCCGCATCGAACCTGGGACGAACGTGAAGATCAGGAAATCGGGCCGCGTCTTGCCGCTGGCGTCGCTCCCGGGCGTTTCATTTTTCGGCGTGGTGCGACAGAAATTAAAATGGAGCGGCAGCAACATCTAGGTCGCGGAGGGCGGCCATGCTCCCGCTCGTCGACGATCTATCTTTCTTAGGTGAGCGCGAGTGTGATTGCGGTCATCCACCAGCATCGGGAATCTGTGCTCGCGTTGCGCATCGTCTTCAGCCTTTTGCTTGCGATCGTTTTCTTCAGCGGCCTCTACATCTTTCGCATCCGCAAACGGCTCTTCGATCGCGACCCACAGGTGACCGGCGATCATTACGGCGCGCGCAACCTTCGGCTTTGGCAGGTGATTCTCGTCTGGATCCTCGCCCTGGATCTATTGATCATGGCCCTGATCAAGCTCTGAGCCTGCGGCCTAACGACTTCGCGAACGAGTTATTGCAGGTTGTAAACTTCCACAACCGCCGTGCCCGGAGCGCCAGTCGCGCTGCCCACGATGGCGGTGAATGTCCCCCCATGGAGCGAAATCACGATGGCCGATTCGTGATCGTCGGTCGGACTAAGTTTTGTCGCCGTGATAGCGTCTTGCTGCGTGTCCTTCCAATCGTTATTGGAGGCAATCAGGGTTCCCGATGCGTCGCGCAACTCGAGCACCGGGTCAGGCAGCGGATTGGTGATCCCGAAGGCGGTCAGCGAGGGTCCGAGTGCACGTATCACGATCTGCGTGCCGACCGGTCCAGTGCCGCCCACGACAAATCCCGCGATCAGCACGTTCTGGCCGCTTTGGACAAGGCCGCGGGTGCTCAAGTTAAGCAGCTGATGCTGAGCTGGCTCGACCGCGACGAATTGCGGCGTGTTGAAATTGCTCTGGAAAATAGAGCTCTTAGTTCCATCCGGAGTAAATCGGAGAGTCGAGCCATTACCGTGGTCAGCGACAATCAGACTGCCATTGGCCTCAAAGGCCAAGCCGTAGGGCTGGACCAGCCCGGACGAGACGAACGTGCTCTTGGTCCCATCGGGCGCGAATTCCAAAATCGTCCCGGAGCCTGAATCGGCTTCAAAAACATTCCCGGAACTATCGATGGCGAGGCCCGCCGGGAACTTGAGTCCCGTCGCAAACGTGCTTTGGGTGCCGGCGCTCGTTATCTTGTAAATCTTGCCGCCGGCGAAGTCGGCCACGAAAAGATTCCCGCTGCTATCAAAGGCGAGACCAGCCGGCGAGCCCACTGCGGCCGCAAAAGTCGTTTTCGTTCCATCCTGCGCGAATTTAAGAATGCTCCCGCTGCCTGAATCCGCGGCGTATAAAAATCCGCTCGTGTCAAAAGCCAGGCCGATCGGCGAACTGAGTCCAGAGGCAAAGGTGGAGCCGTTGCCTCCATCCGGGACCGTGAGAATCAGGATCGCGTTCTTGCCGGCATCAGCCACGTAGAGATGTCCGCGGCCATCGAAGACGAGGCCTTTCGGATTGGTCAAACCCGACGCAAACGTGCCGGGCGATCCTGGCAAAGGCGTAAACCGCAGAACATTGCCTTCATTGGTCTCATAGATGTCGCCGGTCGCGCCGCGAGCGGTGGCGGCAAGGAAGGGAAGCGTGGCCGCGAAGGCGGATACAGCGAGAACGGAACGAAGGAAAGTGATTTTTCTCATGGTGTGCTTTTTCGAAGTGCCCGGCAATGTCCCAAGCGCCGGGCGCTCGTCAACATTCGAATACCGGAAACGTAAAAAACCCCGCGATCTTCCATTCGTTGCGCGCCGACCTCCGATCCTCCGAGCCATTGACCTGCGGGCGATCGCAAAAAGATGGCAGCGCGGGAGTTTTTTGGTGATAAATCAGCATCATGAAATTGAAATATGGTTTCGTTTTCGTCGCACTCTGCGCGCTATCTCCGATTTATGGCTCGGGGCGGACTGCGCCCGGAGTCAATCGAATGCCAGATCTGTTTGCCGCCGAAGAGAACAAATCGAGCGAGGGTCCTTCTGAAGAGGTCATCCGCAAACTCGCCGCGATGATGCCCGACCAAACTTTCAAGCGCGGCGAAAAAACAATTTCCAAGGGCGGCGCCGCGCCGGAAGGGACGACCGTTTATCCAGTCCAGATTCTCAATGCCGATGGCAAACTCGCCTTCGATGCGAACTTCTTCCAGGAAGCCGGCGGCAAGTGGGCTCTCTTCGATAATTTCGGCAACATCGCGCGGATGCCGGACTAAATGTCGCAGGAAGTGCCTCTGCGCATCCCCAAGAAGTTGCCGCGATTGCGCCCTCGTTGAAGCGCGGCGCCGAATGTGGGTAGCACACGCGTCTCGCGTGTTGGTTGCGGCGTCTCCCGCAACAATCTTTAAACCGCGAGCGTAACGTGGAACGCGTCGAGGAAAAGTTTGCGAAAGCGGGATGCGTGCGCCACCCAGAGTAACAGAATTACCATACCGAATCGGAGGCAACACCTTACGACTGGTGTTGGGCCAGCTTCGGTATGGAGATTCTAAATGAAGTCTCCTAGGGCGGAGCTATGTACCCGAGACGTTGATTCCAGAATCAACGTCGCAATCGACGCCATTTGTGAGGCCGGGCCTATTGTGCCCTCCAAGGATGTCAAGGCCGAGCTGCGACAGATCATCGAGTCACTTCTTGAGGAAGTCCGACAGATTAGCGACCGACTCCCGAAAGGCCCTTAGTAAATGTCGCCTAAAGTAAATGCGCTGTACTCCGAAAATGAAAGCGATGTCATCGTCGTAATCGGCTGGCGGGATATCAGCGCCGCTCGGATGAGAGCGGTTCGGTTTCGCCTTCCCGAAGGCTGCTATCAGTGTCAGTTCCGTGGTGGGAGAAAGTAAATGGTTATCTGACTCTATGTGGCAAAGAGCATCACGCATGAAGGTAATAAGCGACGCCGCGTCTCTGACCCTGCCTCTGACAATAACATCGTCGGTGAAATCGACGCGTTTCCCGGCTAAAGCGTCCGATTTTTCCACTAGGTCACGTACGAGGACCGAAAGTCTCGATACAACCGCCCAACTAACAGCGTTATACGGGGGTGTTTCAACGATTCGTGTCGCAAGCAAATCCTCGATTGATTTGATGCTCTTTTTGATATCTTCCTTCGCGCGGAACCGTTTGAAATCGAATCCCATCGGGCCTCGAATCATCGGTAATCCGACGGGCTTGCGTCAATGCAATCGAGTGGCATGTTCTCTGTCATGCCAGAGCGCGACGAAAGCCAGGAAGCACTCCGCAACGTTGAACGGATTACCGAATCCGAGCCGGTCAGCGGCGAGGACCTTGTTTCGTCGCCCGACCTCAAGCGTCAATTTCGCGAGGCTAAAGAGCGGTTACGCAAGCCAATCGGCGAGCAGCCGGTCGAGTAGCCCCGAAAAGTTCGACTCCCGTTTCTTCGCCTTCGCGACGTTCTTCGCGGTGAGCGTGACGGTGAACATCGCTTTGCCCTCTGATTTCCGGCCAGCGCCCGCGCGTTTTCCGCCCCATTTCGTCAGTTTCTTCATGAAAAAATACTTATATTTTCTTCTTTACTTTCTTGATACTACACGTATAGTTTCAAGAAGCAAAGAAAATAATATGGCCTACCAAAGACTCTCCAAAGAAAAACAGACTTTAGTGCTCATGGCGCTCTGCGAAGGGATGCCAATTCGCGCAGCGGCGCGGATGTTCAAAGTCGGCAAAGACACGATTCACCGTCTCATCTGCGAGACTGGCGAAGCGTTCGCGGATTACATGGACGCGGAGTTTCGCGATTTGTCCTGTGCGCGAATCGAGATGGATGAACAGTGGCAATATGTCGGCTGTCACGCGGGCCGGATGGTCGATAAGAAAGACAAGGAGCGCGGCGACTTCTGGCTGTGGGCGTGCATTGACGCGGACAGCAAGCTTGTGCTTTCGCATCGGGTCGGGAAGCGCGACTGGATTACTGGAAACCTTTTCGTGGCAGATGTGCGCGAGCGCGTGAGCGGCCCCGTCCAGATCGCGACAGACAATCTCCCGTCTTATCCATTTCACATCCGGCAACACTTCGGTTACGAGGGATATTCCTTCGGGACCGAAACCAAGATATTCGGCGAGCCTCAACTACTCGACGGCACGCTGGCCCGCTTCGGACGCAATGAAGGCGTCCGCAAGATGGTCACAGCGGAACGCAAGGCGGTAGTCGGCTCGCCGGACTTAGAAACGCTCACTACGAGCCACGTCGAGCGTGTGTTTTTGAGCGTTCGTCAGGAATTGAAGCGTTTCCAACGCAAGGGTCTTGGCTACAGCAAAGACTTGGAAACGCACAAGCAAGCGACCGCGCTATTCCTTGGCGTTTACAATTTTGTCCGGAAGCACAAGACGCTCGGAACGACGCCAGCGGTCGCGGCGGGTGTTGAGCTTGAGGCGTGGGATTTAGAGCGGGTCGTGGCAATGACAGAGGCGTTCATGCGCCGAAAAGAGGATGCGAAGTTTGAAGCAGCCTTCGCAGAGCTGGAATGTTAAAGCCACTCAATCAACTGGCGAATCGGTATCGCTATTTCGTCGCGGCAGTCGTCTTCAAATCGATTGAAATGTTCGGGCAACCTCTGGCGCAAGGGAGTACACAATTCGGCGAACTTTCGCTTTCTCCAAAACCGTTTTCGGAGCACCTCGAAATGTCCGGCAAACTCGGCTTCGTGCCTGAGATACACGGTGTATGTGGTTCGGTCATCACGGGCCGTAACGCGCTCGATCTCTTGAAGCCACTGAGCGAGAAAGCGTTTAAAATCGTCTCGATGCGCTCGGAAATGAGTGCGGGCGTCCCAATAGCGTCCAACGGCCCCGCTGACACCAGCGACAATCAAAGTCCAAATGGAGCCGTAGAAGAACAGGTCCGTTGCACTGAGGTCAATCTTGGCCATCTGATTCTGTTCGTGGTCGTCCAGACCCTTATCAGCTTTTGTGTCGGCTTTGGAAGCTATTGGTGGGGTCGTAGAGCGCGTCTAAAAAAACCATACCGAAGCAGGCCCAACACCTTACGACTGGTGTTGCCTCCGATTCGGTATGGTTTTTAGGATCGGTCTGAAATAATGCTCCCCACTTCCATTTTTACGGTTAGATGTATGGCCGACGCACAGCCAATCGGTCCGCGATGGATTTCGAATTTTCTCCCTTCACGAAGATCGTGCCGGACGCCTATCACGGCACAGATATCGCTAATATCCTATCAATTCAGGCCAACGGCTTTCGAATTGGAACAGGCGGCACTCTCCATCTCGGCGACGGGGTTTATTTTTACGAAGGATCAAAAGCCCACGCCAAAGGATACTTACGGATTAGAGATAAAACCGGCCACCCTCCAAAGGTGGCCGTCTTTCGGTGCGAAATTGACTTAGGAAACTGTATTGATCTTCACAACAAGGAACACACCGACGCGCTTGCGAAGTTCGCGGCCCAGGTTCAGACAATGGCTTATGACAACCCGGCGTTCCGCAAGAAACACAACATCAATTCAAAGGACGATGTCACAGAGGGATTCATTATCAATTTGGCAGCCTCGCTTACAAACGCGGACACGGTTCGAGGAACGTATTGGAGCGACTTCCCGCTTTATACCGGTTCGAAAATTGCCGGGAATGCGCGACTTGTGATTGCGGTTCGCAATTTGAACAAAATACTAGCAACTCATCTCGATTACGTGGAGAATTAACACCAGCAACCCTAGGCTAATTATATGAGTGACAAATTTACAACCGATCTCCGAGCGAGATTGTCCGATTTCATTGCTAATGCCTCAACGGACGCGCTTTCTGAAGCATTCGAGAAAGCCAACTTCCAAGGGTATAGGCACATGAAAGAGTCGTTTTTTGGAATCGTGGGGGGCGATTTCGACCATATTTTGCTTTCTGCTTCGGGCCAGCTCACGCTTAATCTTGGTTTGCCGATGAGCTTTCATCATTCTCACATATCGGTATTCTCTCCCGTTATTCCGCCAGTCGCAGCCGATCACCAAGACCTCGCTTTGGCCGCGTAAAGTCATGCCTACCCCTAACCAAGAAATCGGCTTTCAGAACCACGCGATTCAACTGAATTACGTAGCTCTGAAAGAACTTCATTTCGAAAGCAACCGACCGCCGTCCACCATCCCGGAGTCGGAGTATGCGGACCCCAACCTGTCCATGGGCCGATCGGATTACGACGAAAACTCCAAAGCGATTCAAGTCGCGGTGAAATTTGAAATGAACAGTCCCGGTCGTTTTGTGCTGCGCGTGGAACTAGTCGCTGAATTTCGCGTGGACGAAGGATTGTTCCCGAAAGACAAAATTCATGACTGGGCCAATAGGGCGTCGTTTTACGTGATTTTGCCCTTTCTGCGCGAGCAGGTGTATGCCACTGCAATCCGCGTCGGGTTGAAACCAATGATGATTCCTTTGATGCAGGTCCCTACCTTCAAGGTCGAGGCTCCCGTTGCCTCAGAACCGCCAGCGTTCGAATTAGCCCCTCACTGAAATGTGCCAGGACGAAAGCCAAGAAGCACTCCGCAACGTCGAACAGATTACGGAATCCGATCCGGTCAACGGCGAGGATTTGCTTTCCTCACCCGATCTCAAGCGCCAGTTACGCGAGGCAAAGGAACGGCTCGCCAAAGAGTCAACCAAGCCACCGCGTAAGTAGGCCGTCCACCAGACCGGAGAAGTTCTTCTCCCGTTTTTTAGCGCGGTTGACGTTCTTTTCTGTGAGCGTGACGAGATACGGCTTTTTGCCCTCTGGTGGCCGCCCCGCGCCCTCTCGTTTTCCGCCCCGTTTAGGTTTCTTCATGGCTGAAAATATATATATAAATTTGTGTTGACGCAAATAGATTCGATATATATGTTTTCAGATATGAATAAGCGAATCTCCAAAGCGAAGCAGGCTTTAGTTTTGTCGGCCCTCTGTGAAGGGATGCCGATTGAAGCGTGCGCCCGCATGTTCAAGGTCGGCACGAACACCATCACGCGGGTAATCCGCGAGACTGGCGAAGCGTTCGCCGATTACATGGACAAAGAGCTTCGCGACCTGCCATGCGTCCGAATCGAGCTTGATGAGCAATGGCAGTATGTCGGCTGTCACGCGGGTCGGATGATGCAGAAGGAAAAAGGCCGTGGCGACTTTTGGCTTTGGGCTGCAATCGACGCTGATACGAAACTTGTGCTCTCGCATCGCGTTGGCAAACGCAGTTGGATTGACGGCAACCTGTTTGTCGGCGACGTGCGCGAACGGGTCAAAGGCCCGGTCCAGATCGCGACCGATCAACTCCCGGCATACGCTTTTCACATCCGGCAGCACTTCGGATATGAGGGATACAGCTACGGGACCGAAACAAAGATATTCGGCGAGCCGATGCTGCCAGACGGCACGCTGGCGCGCTTGGGACGCAATGAGGGCGTCCGCAAGCTAACGACAGCCGAGCGCAAGGCGGTGGTAGGCTCGCCGGACTTAGCCAGCCTCACGACAAGCCACGTCGAACGCGTCTTTTTGACCGTTCGGCAAGAATTGAAGCGGTTCCAACGCAAGGGACTCGGCTACAGCAAAGACCTCGCGACGCACAAGGCGGCAGTCGCGCTGTTCCTTGGCGTTTACAATTTTGTGCGGAAACACAAGACGCTCGGAACAACGCCAGCGGTTGCGGCGGGCGTTGAGCTTGAGGCGTGGGATTTAGAACGCGTCGTTGAAATGACGGCGGACTACATGCGCCGAAAAGAGGATGCGGTTTTTGAAAAGGCCTTCGCGGCGCTCTAGCCCCAAGGCAGGATTTTTCGCATGAGCACTTTGAGTCGTGCCTCGGAGGGCACGGCCTTATGAAAGCGTTTTGCCCACTCAAGAGCAGCGTCTAAATACGCAATTTCATCCGCTCGGCTGTGCTCAGACGAGTAACGAAAAAAACGCACAAATGCCAATCGTTCATCAAGAGAAACCAAACTTGGGTCAATGTCAGTAAAGGGGTCGCCGTGCCCGTACGCCTGCATCATTACGCATACACCGGAAACTTCGTCTGATGTCTCAAGCTCATGGGCATTAGCGCGCACAAGAGCGTTGAATGGCTGCGTGTTTTCTCTTCCGGTGATCGCGATGCAACGCTCAAAACAGGCAACCACGGCCCTATGTCGGGCATCTGTGCGTTCTTTGGCGTTCCTGTGTTCCTCGCGCCAAGCGTAGAACGCCGCGACTAGAACATAACCAACGAGGGCCGCCGTAATGACCGATCTGGGGATCGGATAATACGTCGCCGCAAAGAGGCTCCCGACCGCAATAGCGCCACCAGTCACGCCAGCTCTCCAATGGCGAAAGACGGCCTTTGTGAATGTCCACAAATCCGTCCAGAAGGGAGCCATCGGACGAGGGTAGCAACCCGACTCCGAATTACCATATCGAATCGGAGGCAACACCTTACGACTTCATATGACATATATTGTCCGATGTTATTGGAGTATACGAGGGAAACGCTTGAGTATCGAATAATCCCCTTGCTTCGGAGCGAGGTTACTCAGTGCCGCCCGACGACGTCGGCGACGATGGGACGAATTTCGAGAGGCCGAACTCCTGATGTGTGAGTTGGGCGGCGCGGTCGGCGTCCTGGCCGTCGATGACGACCGCGATTTTGATTTCGGAGGTCGAGATCAATTGGATGTTGATTCCACCTTTGCCGAGGCAATCGAACAAGCGCGCGGCGACGCCGGAATGCGATCGCATCCCGATGCCGACGACACTCAGTTTGGCGACGCCAGCTTTCGTGATCAGGCCGGCGGCCTGAACTTCCTTCACAATCGGGGTCAGCAGCTCGGTCGCGGCGGCCAGGTCGTCTTCGTGGATCGTGAATGAGACATCGGTCGTCCCATGTTCGGAAACGCTCTGCACAATCATGTCCACATTGACGTTCCCGTTCGCGATCGTGGAAAAAATCCGGCCCGCTATTCCCGGCTCGTCGCGGACGTCGTCGATGGTGATCTTTGCCTGGTGGCGCTCGACGCTGATTCCGCGGATCACCACGTCTTCCATGTTCGCGGTCTCTTCTTTCGCGATTGTGCCCGGATCGCTCTTGAGGCTTGAGCGGACTTCGAATTCCACGCCGAATTTCTTGGCGAACTCGACGGCGCGCGATTGCATCACCTTCGAGCCGGCGCCGGCCATTTCTAGCAGCTCGTCGTAGGAAACTTCGTCGATCTTCCGGGCGTCGGACACAACGCGCGGATCGCAAGTAAAGACGCCGTCAACATCGGTGAAAATCTGGCAGGCATCGGCGTTCAACGCGCCGGCGAGCGCGATCGCGGTCAAATCGGACCCGCCTCGGCCGAGTGTGGTCGTTTCGCCATCGGCGTTCTGTCCCTGGAAACCGGCGACGACTACGATGTAATCCTCCGCGAGCAACGCGTGGATCTGGCGCGGCGTGATGTTGGCGATCTTCGCGCGGGCATGCGCGCGATCGGTCAGGATGCCCGCTTCGGCGCCAGTGAGCGAAATCGCCCGGCCGCCGAGTGCATTGATCGCCATCGCGATGAGTGCGATCGCGGCCTGTTCACCCGTCGCGAGCAAAACATCCAGCTCCCGCTCGTCCGGTTGCGGCGCCGTTTCCCGCGCCAGCTTGAGCAGATCGTCGGTCACTCCCGCCATCGCGGAAACGACGGCAACCACCCGGCAACCCTGCTGTTGGGTCTCGAGAATTTTGCGCGCGACATTCCGGATGCGCTCGGGCGAACCGACCGACGTGCCGCCGTACTTCTGGACGATCAGGCGCATGCTGCGGCCGGCGCGGAATGAGAGCGAAGAATCACGGCGGATGGTTTCGCTTATGTGGGGCGACTGTCAACTCAGCTAAGAACCAATCGAGCGCAGGACCGCGTCCGCGTTCGCCGGGATCGTTTTCAAATTGGCGGAATGCCCGGCCGCGATCTCGGGATCTTTCAAACCGTGGCCGGTGACCGTGCAAACAATTCGGCTGCCCTCGGGAATCTGTGCGAACGAGTACGCCGGAGCGCGGGCCGCGTCGCAGCATTTCATCAGGCCCGCGATCGGCGCGGCGCTGGCGGGTTCCACGAAAATTCCTTCGTTCGTCGCGAGCCAACGCTGCGCGGCAAGGATCTCGTCGTCAGTCACGATATCGACTGCACCTTTCGAATCCGCGACTGCCTGGCGGGCCGCTTTCCAACTGGCCGGATTCCCGATCCGAATCGCGGACGCGACGGTCTCCGGATTCTCAACGACGCGTCCGTGGAAAATCGGCGCGGCGCCCGCCGCTTGAAATCCAATCATCGCGGGAAGTGTCGCTGTTTTTCCGGCACGACGATATTCGCGGTACCCGGCCCAGTACGCGGTGAGGTTTCCAGCATTTCCCAGCGGCAGCAAATGCAGATCGGGCGCGTCGCCGAGATCGTCGACGATTTCGAACGCGGCCGTCATTTGTCCGGCAATGCGGTCCGGGTTGATCGAGTTCACGATCGCGAAGTCCGCGCGCTCGCCCAACTTTCGGACGATCACGAGCGCGTCGTCGAAGTTGCCTTCGATGGCGATTACTTTTGCGCCGTAGGCGAACGCCTGAACCAGTTTGCCACTCGCGATTTTGCCGGCGGGCAAGACGACGATGCATCGAAGACCGGCCCGCGCGGCATAAGCCGCCGCGGACGCGGAAGTGTTGCCAGTGGAGGCGCAGATCACAGCGGCCGCTCCGCCCTCCAACGCCTTTGACGCGGCCACCGTCATGCCGCGGTCCTTGAACGAGCAGGTGGGATTCAGCCCTTCGTATTTCAAATGAACCTCGCAATCGCGGCCGACAATCCCGCTGAGCCGGGGAGAAAAAATCAACGGCGTTCCGCCTTCGCCTAACGACACGATCGGTGTGGAATCCGAGACCGGAAGAAATTGGCGGTAGCGCGCAATCACTCCCCTTCCCCGATGTGCAGTGATATCAACTTCAGTTGGTCCGTTCACACAACGAACAAGTCTCGCAAACGATTCACTTTTACAAGGCGGAGGCGTGTCATCCCGAGGCTGGCGAAGCACGCCGAAGGACCCCGCAGTCGCAGTCTCGATCACGCAAGAGTCGCTACCGCGATGCTCGGAGCGAAGCGTATCGAAGGTACGCTCTCGCAATTCGTTTGCGTTCCCGAGCTACTGGGAGATCCCTCGCCGTCTGCGCGGCTCGGGATGACATCGCTGGAAACCCAAGTTGCTGCTCCGTGCTTGAGAGTTGAGTGTTGGCCCGTTTCGTTCGACCATCGGTTCCGACATGCCCGCACTCAGCAAAGAAGATAAACTGCGTCTCCTTACGATCCTGCTCGAGAGCCGGCACGGCGACCTGCGCGAGCAGAATTTGAATCGTCAAGGCAAGGGACATTTTCACGTTTCCGGAATGGGCCACGAAGGGCTCGCGGCCCTCGGCGTCGCGATGGTCGAGGGCGATTATGTCGTGCCGTATTACCGCGATCGCGCGCTCGTGCTCGGCCGCGGGGTCGCTTCGCGCGAGCTGGCGCTCGATTATTTTGCGAAGCGCAAAGGCCAGAGCCACGGCCGCCAGATGCCGTCGCATTACAGTTATGCGTCGCGTGGAATTTGGAGCGTGCCCACGCCAACCGGCTCGCAGCTTCTTCCGGCGTGCGGAATCGCTTGGGGAATTCAGCTCGACAAAAAACCGAACGTCGTGGTCACCACAGTCGGCGACGCGGCCACGCGCCAGGGCGATTTTTTCGAGGCGATCTGTTTCGCGAAGGAACGGACGCTGCCGGTGCTCTTCGTCGTCGAGGACAACAAGTACGGGATCAGCAGTCCGACGCGGAAGATCAACCCCCGCGCGCTCGATGTTCTTCAGCCTAACGACTGGCAGGAAATCGACGGCCGCGATGTCCAGCAAATCTACGACGCGGGCGCGAAGGCGTTCGAATCGATGCGCGCCGGTGGCGGACCTGTTTTTTTCTGGGTGAACATGGAGCGGCTCTCCAGTCACACGAGTTCGGACGACCACAAACTTTACCGCACCGCCGAAGAACTCGCCGAGGGCGAGAAATGCGATCCGTTAAAGTGCTGGAGCGAGAGCCTGATCGCCGACGGTATTTTGTCGGCCGACGGTTACGCGAAGCTCGACCAGGAAATCAAAGAACGGATTCGCAAGGAATTCGCGGAAGCGGAACGCGCGGAAGATCCAACCGCCGACGAGTTGCAGCTCCAGGTGACGGCAGAGTTGCCGCAACTTACCGGCGAAGTTCTGCCGCCCGGGAAATATCGCATCGGCGACGTTTTCAATCAGACGCTGCGTCTGGGACTGAAGGAGAGCCGCGATCGCATCATCTTCGGCGAGGACATCGAAGATCCGAAGGGCGGCGTATTTCGCCTGACCCAAAAACTTTCGACTGAATTTCCCGCACAGGTTTACAACTCGCCGCTCGCGGAATCGACGATTCTCGGCGTCGCTTGCGGTCTCGCTTCGTACGGCAAGCGGCCGGTGTTCGAGCTGCAATTCATCGACTTCATCGGGCCCGCGTGGAACCAGCTGGTGACGAATCTTTCCACGTTGCGCTGGCGGTCGTTCGGCACCTGGACTTGTCCGGTGGTGATCTACGCTCCGTATGGCGCGTATCTGCCGGGCGGAAGTTTGTGGCACAGCCAGGCGAACGAGGCCGCGCTCGCGCATTATCCCGGGATCAACGTCGCCATCCCGAGCACGCCGGAGGACGCCGCCGGTTTGTTATGGACTGCGATGCACTGTGAAGATCCGACGTTCGTGCTCGTCCCGAAACATTTGCTCTGGGCCGAGCACGAATCGAAGGAGCCGGTGAAGGCGGTGCCGCTCGGGGTGGCGCGTAAACGCAATGCCGGCTCTGACGTGACGCTGATCGCGTGGGGCAACACCGTCGAGAAATCACTGGAAGCACTCGCGGAGATCGGCGGCGAGATCGGCGTCGATTTGATCGATCTGCGCTCGATCGTTCCGTGGGACCGCGCGGCGATTGAGGAATCCGTCGCGCGCACGGGACGGCTGGTGGTTGTGCAGGAGGACAGCGAGAATTGCAGTGTCGGCCAGATGATTGTCGCGCATCTGGCAGGGCAGCCGGAAATTTGGAGCGAGCTCGTTGCGCCCCCAATTCTTGTCAGCAAGACGAACGTGATGATCGGCTACAACCCGATCTACGAATATGCCGCGCTGCCGGATGTGAAACGCATCGTCGCCGCCTTGCGCCGCTCGATGTCCACGACCGAATCACCGCGCCCACCCGTTGTAGCCGGGATCGCTGATCCCGGCCGCGCGGTCGAAGTGCTTCCGCCCGCCAAACAACATGCCGGGATCAGCGATCCCGGCTACAGTCGGGACAAGATGCGCACCCAGAGTATCACGGTTCCGATCATGGGCGAAGGGATTCGCAACGCGAAAGTCGTGACGTTGTTGAAGAAACCCGGCGACAAGATCGCGCTCGACGATCCGCTTTGCGAAGTCGAAACCGACAAGGCGGTTTATCCCATCGAATCATCGTTTGCCGGGACCATGGGCGAATGGAAAACCGAAGTCGGCGCGACGGTCGATATCGGACAGGAACTCGGGACGATCCAGGTCGAAGGCGGTGAATTGGAATCGAGGTCCGAAACTTCGGGCGAAAGAAACGGTGATTCCGAGCCTGTCGCGGCAGGCGTGTCGCCGGCACCTTCCACCGAGCAGCCGACACGGCTGCCACTACAGAAGGAGAAAAGTGTCGCGATCGAGCCGGCGCTCTCGCCGACGATCGTGCGACGCCTCGGCCGCGTCGTGCCGGCGAACCTGCAGATCGACGCACACTGGGATGCGATCCGTTCGGCACGCGAGAAAGCGAAGAAGAAAGAGGGCAAGCGTGCCGCGTCGCCGTCGGTGATGGTGGCATGGGCCGTCGTTCGGGCGATGGAAAACCACGCGCCGTTTCGCCGCATCATCCTGGACGACGACCGGATTGTTGAGAACAATCCATTCGATCTCGGTATCGCGGTCGCCCTCGACGACGATCGGCTCGCGACGGCGGTAGTGACAAACGCGAACACGCGCGACTGGCCCGATTTCGTGAGCCGTTACAACGAGACTGTTGCCGAGACGCGTACCGGACGGGTCGATGCGATGAATGCGCCGCTCGTCATCAGCAGCCTCGGTGCGTTCGGGGTGCGCGCGGCCGCGCCGATCGTCGTGCCGCCTTCAGTCGGAACGCTTTTTGTCGGCTCGGCGCATTACGAAACGATCGGCGACGGGAAGAAGAGCCAGCCGGTGGAAGTCATCACGCTTTCGCTGACGTTCGATCATCGCGTTGTGAACGGCGCCGGGGCCGCGAACTTTGTGCACGACGTGAAGAAGCGAATCGAGAGCTTCGCGATTCCGAAATTCGTCGCCAGGTAGGGACGCTTTTCCGACGCGTCCGACTATTTCGATGGTTCGGCGCATGAGCTGAAAAAGGTCGGACGCTTCGGAAAAGCGTCCCTACCTGAGTCTACTTCGCTTTCTGAATGTAGGCGTTCACCTGTTCTTCCAAAATCTCCAGCGGCACCGCGCCATTCCTCAGTATCACGTCGTGAAATTCGCGCTGGTCGAATTTCGTCCCCAGCTCCGCCTGTGCGCGTTTGCGTAATTCCTGGATCTTGAGCATGCCGACTTTGTAAGCGCATGCCTGGCCCGGATTGACGATGTAACGCTCGATCTCGGCCGTGACTTCCTTTTCACCCATGCCGGTTTTCTCGCGCATGTAACTGATCGCCTGCTCGCGCGGCCAGTGTTTCGAGTGAATGCCGGTATCGACCACCAGCCTAACCCCGCGGAAAAGTTCCGCCTGTAACCGGCCGAGATCGCCGAACGGATCGCCCTCGTACCAGCCCGCTTCTTTTGCCAGCCATTCGGTGTAGAGCGCCCAGCCTTCCTGATACGCCGTGAACGGAATCAGCTTCCGGAATTGCGGCAGCCCCTTCAGCTCCTGCGCCGTTGCGATCTGCCAATGATGGCCGGGCACGCCTTCGTGATACGCGAGCGTGCGCATGCTCCATTTCGGAATCTCATTCATGTCGCGCAGGTTCGCGTAGAAAATGCCGGGGCGGGTCCGGTCCATCGACGCGCCATTATAATATGCGCCGGCCGACGTAGCCTCCTTGAAGACCGGGACGCGCTGCACTTCGATCTTCGCTTGCGGCACCGTCGCGAAGAGGAGCCGCGAACGCTCGATCGCGTCGTCGATCAGGCGCTTGTATTCGGCCAGCGCATCGGCCCTGCCTTTGTCGTCGTTTGAAAAGTGGAACCGGGGCTCTTTCCCCAGCGCATCCATCGCTTCGCCGATCGGGCGGCCCGCGTAACCGTTGGCGTCGAGCAATGCGCGCATCTCGCCTTCGATCCGCGCCACTTCGCGCAGGCCGAGATCGTGGACTTCGTCGGGTTTGAGCGTGGTGGTCGTGCTCTCGCGCAAGGCGTAGGCGTAGAACGCGTCGCCATCCGGCAATTTCCAGACGCCGTCATCGGTCGTGGTCTTCGGAAGAAGCGCGGTGAAATAATCGATGAGTTTGTGGTAGGCGGGATAAACGCGATCGGTGATCGCGGTCTCGATTTTCTTCTGGAACGCCGCCCGCTGTTCGTCCGTCATCCCGTCGATCTTTGCCACGCGCGTTTTGAAAGAGGTGGCCAGAATATTCTCCGGCGCCGGTTGGGCGACGAAGTTGTTCATCTCGACGAGCACTTTTTCCACGACGAAACGCGGCGGCAGGATCCCTTTCTGCTCGCGGAGCTTCAGGCTTTCGAGCAGTTGATCGAACTTCGTGCCGACGGCGTTCAAGCGTTGCCGGTAATATTCGCAGTCGCGCGGCGCGAGCAGCCGATGCGTGTTCGCCATGAACGATGGAAACTCGTTCTGGACGCCGAAGAGCTGGTTCACCGGGTAGTTGTGCCACTGGTATTTTTCGCCTTCGATCTCGCGGGTCAGGAACCATTCGAGGATGTGAGTCGAAAGCTGCTGGGACGCGTTCTGTTTCTCGAGCGGATAGGCGTGGAGATCTTCCAGGTTTTTCTTCGCCCGGTCGAAGAAGAGTTGCTGATGGGCCGGCGACGCGTCGCCGAGTTTCCCGTTGTGTCCGGTGATCCCAAATCGTTCGACCAGTCCGAGCGAGGAGAGCAGCTCCGGCTCGTCGAAAAGCACCTGTGCGAAAACCTTTTCGTAAAACAGGTTCAGGCTCCAGGGCCGGAACCAGATGAGGTTGATGAGGAAAATGGCGAGGACCACCACCAGCAGCGCCACGATTCGCAGGGTCCATTTCAAAATGCGTCTGAACATGGCCAGAGTGTTGCCCGCCACCCCCTCTCCTGGTCAATCCTTTATCCAGCGCCATCGTAATCGTGCTCGGGATCGGTGAAACTCGTTAGGCGTGGAACGCCCGATGCTTTAGCAACGGTATGCAGCTGATTTCCCAGAAGACGCCGGCGCCGCGCCTGCTCAGCACGGTGGTGCCCGAGTTACCCGAACGCCCGCCGGAACGCGTCAGCATGCGATCGCGGCTCAAGAGCGCTTCGCTATTTTCCGGCAACGGCCGCGCCATCTTCTTTGGAATCGTTCTCGGCGCCGTTCTGCTTTCCGCCATCAGTTTCTTGTATGTCCGGCGCCAGGCGGCGCGGCAGCATGCTGAAGAGGAGCCCAAGCTCGTGGCGGTTTCCACCCAGAGTATTTCGCCGCCCGAACCGATCGTGGTGAGAATCAGCGCCGATCTTATTCACGTCAGCGCCATTTCGCTCGGCCATCCCCGGCTGGCGATCATCAACGGACAGCTTCTGGGCGAAGGCGAACGCATTAAGATTCACGCGCCGTCCGCTTCCATCGCGGTTTCGTTGCGCGTCCAGAAAATCGCCGATGGGACCATTGAGTTAAGCGATGGAACCCAGGTGATCACGGCACGCCTCGAACTGTCGCCGCCCAAGCCGAAGCCGTAGTTCGCTAAAAGTTCCGGCTCTTGGATCGGGACAATTTCTCGCGACCGGACCGCAACTTCCGCGGCTCCGGCGGGTTTCCACTTTCACAAGGCGCTGCCGAGAGCGGCGCGAATAAGAAAGAAAAGAGAAAAAATGAAATTACGATTGATTACCTTAACCACAGCCTGCGTTTTTGCCGCCGCTTCAATTGGCCTGGCGCAGGATCCCGCGCCAAACAAGAACTGGCAGACCCGCGGTTTTCACAAACGCGGTAACCCCATGGAGCATTTGAGCAAGGCGCTTGATCTGACCGCGGACCAAAAGGCGAAGATTCAACCGATCTTAGACCAGGCGAAGCCCCAGGTCATGGCAGCCCGCAAGGAAGCGAAGCAAAAGATCATGGCGATCCGCGAGAACACGATGACGCAGATCCGCCCGATCCTGACGCCGACGCAGCAGCAGAAGCTCGATGCGCTGAAAAAGGCGCGCCAGGACATGCAGAACGCGCGTCAGGAAATGCGCGACGCGATGAAGAACCAGTAACAACAGATTGGGTTGACGGAACGAGCGGCGGTGATCGCAAGGTCGCCGCCGCTTCTCTTTTGCTCGACGGTTAACGCGGCGTTTCAGGCGCGAGCGGAATTATTTCGCGGCCGGTCCGGCCAGGCGGCTGAGTTTTGAATGCCCGCAAGAACGAAAGGCCCGAATCCGTTACCCGGTTGATGACCGCGTACGTTTCCAATCCGTGTACCGTCCGGCCCGCTTCCACCAATCCCGCGGCGGCCATCATTTCCACTTCGCGCGCGAATTGCGCGCCGCGGACTTTGAGAAAGCCGTACGGCTGATCGTTCGCCGCCTTCAGAAGTTTATGAACCAAATTCAGATTCATGGCACCCGCGATTCACGTCGCTTCACTCATGAATCGAATGCGGGTCTTCTGGCGCGTGCCGCTTCTGGTCAAATATCGATGGTGTCGCCGATTGTCAGCAGCAGCAATTCCTTGCCCGCGGCGCGCGCGGTCTTTATCGCCGCGCTGTGATCGAGCTTGATCGGCGGGAAAGTATCGTAGTGCACGCCGATGAACTTGTTTACTCCGGCGAACTCCGCGGCGCGCAACGCGTCGTCGATCCCCATCGTGAAGAAATCGCCAATCGGAAAAACGGCGAAGCGCAGTTTGGTCGCCTCGCCCACGAGCTTCATGTCGAGCGTCAGCGCCGTGTCACCTGAGTAATAAAAATTTCCGTCCGCGCTTTCGACGACGAATCCGCATGGATTGCCACCGTAAGAACCGTCGGGCATCGAGCTGCTATGGATGGCGCTGGTGAGTTTCACCCGGCCGAAATCCGTCCTGGCGGCGCCGCCATGGTTCATCGACTGCACCTTCTTCACGCCCTTGCCCTCGAACCAGCTCCCCACTTCGAACGGCGCGATTACCGTCGCCCCGGTCCGGTTCGCGATGTCGACCACGTCCGCCACGTGATCACCGTGGCCGTGCGAAACGAGAATGAAATCGGCCGCGACGTTCTTAATGTCGATATTCTTCGCGAGCGGATTCGGCGAGATGAACGGATCGAAGAGAAGCGTCTTGCCACCCGCTTGGACGGCGAAGCAGGCGTGGCCGTAGTAGGTAAATTTCATGAAGAATAGATCAGGTTGGCGCCCATTCTTTTCAAGGAGCGGCGATTTTAAATCGCCGAACTAAAAAAGCACGGCGGTTTGGAAACCGCCGCTCCTTGATGAAGAATCTCCTCGTGGCATCGGAGAAGAAACAGCGCGCCATCATCCATCTCGACATGGATTGCTTCTACGCGGCGATCGAGGTCCGGGATCAGCCGTCGTTGAAAGGCAAGCCGGTCGGCGTCGGCGGCGCGCGCGACCGGCGCGGCGTGCTCACCACCTGCAACTACGAGGCGCGCAAATTCGGCGTCCGCTCGGCCATGCCGACTTTCATGGCGCTGCAACGCTGCCCGAACCTCATCATCCTGCCGACCCGCTTCGATGTTTACCGGAAAGAAGCCGCCGTCATTCGCGAGATCCTGTTTCGCTTCACCCCGCTCGTCGAACCGCTGTCCCTCGATGAAGCTTACCTCGACGTGACCGACCATCCGGGCGCGCCCGGCCCCCTCGCGCAGGTCATCCGCGGCCTGATCTTTCGCAAAACGAAACTGACCGCGTCTGCCGGGATCGGGCCTAACAAGTTGATCGCGAAGATCGCGAGCGATTTGAAGAAACCCAACGGCCAGTTCGAAGTGAAACCGGAAGACGTGCCGGCGTTCATGAAAGAATTGCCGGTCCGCAAACTGTGGGGCATCGGCGAAGTGACCGAACAGAAGCTGGAGAAGCTCGGCATCACGACCTGCAGCGATATGCAGCAGCTCTCACGGATCGCGCTTCAGGAGCACTTTGGAAAATTCGGGAGCGAGCTCTACGATCTCTGCCGCGGCATCGATGACCGCCCCGTCGAGCCCGATCGCGAACGCAAGTCGCTCAGCAACGAAGAAACATTTCCCAGCGATCTCGAGACCCTGGCCGAATGCGAAGAGAAGCTCCCGGAACTATTTGAAGAATTGATGGCAGACCGGGCGCAGAAAGAATCGACGCGCGCGATCACAAAGATTTTCGTGAAACTGAAATTCTCCGATTTTACCCGAACGACCGTCGAGCGCGCTGGCCTCTCACCGTCGCTCGAACAATTCCGCTCGCTTCTCCACGAAGCCTTCGCCCGCACTGGAAAACCCGTGCGCCTGATCGGCCTCGGCGTTCGCTTTGCCGGCACCGAACAGGACGAAACGCAGCTACCGCTGCTTTAACGAGACTCAGCGACTCCGAAAGTTTTCGGAGTTCGAAGCATCGCTTGGGAAGATGGTTTGTCGAGGTATAGCACAGGCCCCCAGTGCGTCTGCCCCACCAAAATGCCGCGCTCCAAAAGAACATGTGCGACCGCTTCCATGTGCGCATCGGAGTGCCAGAATCTGCGACGTCCGGGATAGATACGTCTATAGATTCGACTGACGAAACTATTTTCGCGATCCACCTCCGCACGCAATTGACCATCTGACCGCTGCGCGAGCTGTCGCCGAACTTCCGCCAGCTGAGATCGCGTGTAACGAACGGAAACGTTGTTCCTTGCCCTAACTTTCTTGAAACAAAAGACCCTGTCGCGCTGCGCAATCGCAATCTGGTAGGCTTTCTTCTCGCCCGCCGCGTCGTAGCCTAGCGCGTGCTCGATGTGAATGGCTCCGCTCAAGAAGTTGGCTGCAACGCATCCAACGCGCTCTGGCCGGCCTGCAGCATCGCACAGCGTAACCAGCACATAGAGCGGCGACATGGTGAACGATCCCGATACCGCAAAATTGTCCTCTGCCATCGCGCGCCGAAACATCTGGTCGGTATATCCAGCCGCGTCCGACGTGCGTGCGAAGGCGATTAGGAATAGCACGATAGCCGAGCGTTTTACCATCGAGCGAGAACAAGATGAGCGACTCCGAATGCCTTCGGAGTTCGACCGCATTGCCTGGTTAGATGAAAAGGTTCACGAACCATGCAGTTTAATAGGATTCGGGAGCAGCTCATGCGACACGTCGTGAATTGAAAACTTCACCGCTAGGGAGATTTCTCTCCACTTGCCAGGCTTCCAACGCCATTGTCCGCAATGCCGCTACTGCACAGTCATCTAGTTTGCGAAAGCCCGTCGACTTCACGATGTCTACACTCGTGACCGCGCCGGTCCTTGCAGTTAGGCTCATTCCACCTGAAAATTAAACTCTTTAGGTAGTCTTCCATTTCGCCAGACACGTATCTTGTATGTGCCTTGGGGGTAGCGAGCGTGAAGTGTGAAAGCCGCCCGGTACCAACCACCCGCTCCGTAGCCCGCCAGCTCAAATTCTCGGATTCGCAGACTTCCGTCGCGCGATTGCTTTATAACGGTATGCTGAGTAAGGGTTTTATCCGACGAGGATTGAGGATCCCAGCGGACCGGGCCGGGCAGGAAGAATTCCTCCCGAATTTTAATCACTCCGACGTCGCGATCAAAATTTTGTTGATAGCCGAACCGAGTGTTGAGCCGGTATTGGATGTGCCTAGTCGGAATGACATCACTTCCATGAATAGTACCGAATCTTACAACCGGCAATCCGCTACACCCTGAAAACAGCCCTATAGAAGTGCAGATGAAAAGCCGAAACAACGCCATACGTAGGCCTAACGAGAAAGGCAGCGACAAAGGGGGCAGTCTGTGAATCTCGTCAGCGAATTCCAAGCGCGCTTTCCGGGGCATGAACGCGGTCAGGTTACTCAGCCCGGCGTCACTAAGTCGAGCCGATTTTGACGAGATTCACAGACTGACCCCTTTTGTTCTTCCACTTTTGAGATGACTTCCCTACTTTCACTCCGATCGACGCGCGGTCTCGTTCGCCGTCGCTCATCTTATTCTCGTTAGATGATTTCCCGTGTTTTCCTCGCAGTTCGATGTGCAACCGCACTCCTTTTGGTGGCGAGCGAAACGGAGGCCGCGGGGTCTGAGCCCACGAGACTTCATCGATGGACAAGCCTCAATTGGGACCATACGGATTTTCCCTTGTTTTCGCTCTACGGCCCCATTGATCACAAACCAGACGCCGCAACGATTGAGAAGATGCTGCAGGAAACTCGCAACGTGCTTAATATCCACAGCTTTCGCGAAGTCGTCTTGGCCGACGACGAGAAGGGCATCAGTATGACGCTCGACGACCAGGATGGACGGGCGCTAAAAAAACTCGTGACCAAAACCGAACACGGATGGTTTGTCGCAGTGGCGCCACCGAAGGAATTCGCAGCCGGTCCATCATCAATGGCCCTGATAGCTGTGGCGCCGAGCATGCAAGAAGGGCGCGTTGTCTTCTCACAACGAGAAGCAGGATCGATTGCGCAGAACCTTCGATACCGGTTCCGTATCGCTGAATTTCGGCTGGTGCGTTAAAATCCCACCTCATCGCCCGAGGTCGGATATTGGCGGACCAGTCTGCGAATAGCCTAGCGCTGAAGCGTGGGTTATTTTCACTAGAGGAGTGCGACCGCGCCCGGTTGGGGTTAACCAGGCAAGGTCCAGCTCGGCGGGCGTTTTTCGTTGAAGGCGGTGATGCCTTCATGGGCTTCGGCGGATTCGCGAGCATCCATATGGTGGCGGAGCGCGATCTCGATGTCGGCTCGGACTGATCTTGTCCAAAGCTCTTCCAGGAGGCGCTTGGAATTTGTGATCGCGCCGGGCGCGCCCTGGAGAACGGAGGCAGCGATCTTTTGCGCTGTGCTTTCGAGTTCCGCCGCCGCGACCACGCGATTGACGAGGCCTATCTCGCGGGCGCGCTCGGCGTCGAAGAGTTCGGAAGCCAGCAGGACCTCGCGAAGATCGCGTTCGCGAAGCTGACGGCGCAGGAAGGTCATGACAAGACTGGCGACGAGGCCGCGACGGACCTCGGGATAACCGATCCTTGTTCGTTCGGCGGCGATCACGAAATCGCAAACCGACATGAGGCCCGCGCCACCGGCGACGGCGGCGCCGTGGACGGTCGCGATCGTGACGAGCCTGGTCTCCGCCAGCGCGAGCAGAGTGCGCGCGACCATTTCCGCGGTCTCGTGTGGATCCCTTTTCAGGGCTTCGTCCAAATCCAACCCGGTGCAAAATGCTTTCCCGGCACCGCGAAGAATCAGGATGCGCTGCTTTGGATCGGCGCCGGCGTTTTCGATCGCGGCGGTGAGTTCGGTCATCAGTTCAATGGTGATCGCATTCCGGCGCTCGGGGCGATTGAGCGTGAGGTGGGTGATCTTTGGCGTTTGCTTTTCGACGAGAACGACTGGCATGACTTACCTTATTCTGTCAGTAACATCCGTCACGATGGAATCCGTCAAGCTCATCGAATGTCCGCGCGACGCCTGGCAAGGCTTGCCGCGACAGATTCCGACGGAGCGGAAGGTGGAATATTTGCGCGGCCTGGTCGCGGCCGGGTTCCAGCACATCGACGCAGTCAGCTTCGTTTCGCCGAAGGCTGTGCCGCAAATGGCGGACAGCGAAGAGGTGCTCGCGCGACTTGGTCCACTCGACGGCGTGGAGATTATCGGAATCGTCGTCAACGAAAAAGGGGCAGAGCGCGCGATCGCGACGGGAAAAGTGACGACGCTCGGTTATCCCTGCTCCGTCTCCGAAACATTTTTGCGCCGGAACCAGAACCAATCCTTGGATGAAAACGAAGCGGTGCTCAGGCGAATCAAGGAAATGGCGGATGAGGCCGGGCTGGAAATGGTCGCGTACGTTTCCATGGCATTCGGCAATCCATACGGCGACGCCTGGAATGAAGAAAAGGTCGTGGAGGCGGCGACGGCGATCGCGAACCTCGGCATCGGCGCGGTTTCGTTAGCCGATACGGTGGGCGCGGCCGAGCCGGAATTGATTCATCGAGTGACGACCGCCGTCTTGCATGAACGCGCGGGATTTGAGGTGGGCATTCATATGCACAGCACTCGCGCCGGAGCGGCTGCGAAAGTCCTGGCCGCATTCGATGCCGGCTGCCGCCGCTTCGATGCCGCGATCGGCGGACTCGGCGGATGCCCGTTCGCGCAAGATGAGCTCGTGGGAAACATCCCGACCGAAGAAGTCATCCGGGGGTTGGAACAGCGCGGGGTGATGTTACCGATTCGCGATTCGCTGGTGGGCGTGATGGAGCTCAATAGCGAGATGGCGGACGAGTTTTCAGCTCAGCATTAATACTTCCAGTCGGAATGTGTGCGCTCCTTGATGCTCGGCGATGCTCGGAGCTTTCTATGTCTGCATCACGCCCGTGTGGAACCGAGCTTTCGGTGTGGGACGAGAGACGTATTGGAGAAGGAGCGAAAGAACCTCGCGGGTTTCGTGCGGCTGAATGATTGCGTCGACCCAGCCGCGCGCGGCGCCGTAGCGGATATCGGTCTGCTCTTCGTAATTCGCTTTTACCGTCGCGCGTAATTGTTCCAGTTCTTCCGGCGACGACTTCTTGGCGCCACGCTCGCTGGCACGGGCGAGCACGCTGAAAATCGTGTCGGACGCCTGGGCGGCCCCCATAACGGCGTAGCGCGCGTTCGGCCACGCGAGGATAAAACGCGGATCGTAGGCTTTGCCACAAAGCGCGTAGTTCCCCGCGCCGAATGAGCCGCCGACTACGACCGTGATTTTCGGGACAGTGGAATTGCTGACCGCATTCACCAGCTTCGCGCCGCTCCGGATGATGCCGCTTTGTTCCGCGTCCCGGCCGACCATGAAACCGGTGACGTCCTGGAAAAAAACGATCGGCAGGCCGGTCTGGTTGCAATCCAGGATGAAACGCGCGGCCTTGTCGGCGCTGTCGGCGTAAATGACGCCGCCCATCTGGATGCCTTCCGCTTTGGTGCGGGATTGAATACGCTGGCTCGCGACGATCCCCACGGGCCGGCCCGCGATCCGCGCGTAGGCGGTGACGAGCGTCTTGCCGTAGTCGGCTTTGTATTCATCCAGCGAATCGGCGTCGATTACCGATGCGAGAAGGTCGCGCGCATCATACGGCTTGTTGCCATCGAGGCTCATAAGATCGTAAACGGCCTGCGGTTTCGTCGCGGGCGCAGTCGTCTTTTGCTTCGGAGCATCTTTCGCTACTTCAGCTTCGGGCAACAACGCGACGAGCGAGCGCAGCCGTTTCAAGCACGACGGGTCGTCCTTCTCGTAGAAGTCAACCGTGCCGCTGATCTCGGCGTGCATTTTCGCGCCGCCTAATTCCTCCGCGTCGACGATTTGCCCGATGGCGGCTTTGACCAACGACGGGCCGGCGAGATAAAGGCCGCTGCCTTCCGTCATCAAGATTTTGTCGCAGAGCACCGGCAGATACGCGCCGCCCGCCACGCAGTTGCCCATGATCGCGGCAAACTGCGGCAGGCCCGCGGCGGAGAGGACGGAGTTGTTCCGAAAGATCCGGCCGAAATCATCTTCGTCGGGAAAAATTTCGTCCTGCATCGGAAGGAAGACGCCGGCGGAATCGACGAGGTAGATAATGGGCAGCGCGCATTCGAAAGCGATGCGCTGGGCGCGGATCAGCTTCTTGGCGGTGGCGGGAAAAAACGCGCCGGCTTTTACGGTCGCGTCGTTGGCGATGATCATGCAAGGGACGCCGGAGACGTTGCCGATGCCGGCAACCGCGCCGGCTGCCGGGATGTTTCCCCATTGCTGATACATTTTGTAGGCGGCCCAAAGGCCGACTTCAAAAAGCGACGAGTCTTTATCGAGAAGCTGGCTGATGCGTTCGCGGGCGAGGAGGCGACCCATCTTGTGCTGGCGATCCTGACCGGCTTTGCCGCCGCCCTCGCGCAGCGTGCTCTCTTCGCGGGCGACGGAGGCGCAGCGCTCGCGCAAACCTTCCGGTGGCGGAGGAATCGGTGTTCGAGACGACATGGGCGCGAAAGGCTTACGCTGCTGAACGGAATGAATCAAGTCGGGCGGCGACTGAGCGCCGCAGCTACAGCGCTAAAGCGCGTCGGTCTCGGAGCGAAAACCGGAATCATCGCGGATCGAGCGCAAACGATTTCGGCTGCCGCGCTCGGATTCGGGCCGGTTAATTCTTTCCATCGCCACTTTCACCAGTAACGGAACCGCGGCCAACGCACCGACGGAAACCAGCGCGATCGCCGTCGCCTGCCGAAAGGGGTGGCGGATTTTATCGGCGACCAGCATTCCAATCCCGAGGCCGAAGGCGGTGCGGGCGAGCGTCATCAAACCATCGAGCGGGACTTGCTCGCCGGTTTTTGGAATGGATATCGAGAGAGACATCGAATACCCTTATACGTCTCGTTTTGGAAAAGGAAACGGGAAAATCTCGCTGCCCGCGCGCTCGCGTGCCGGCTGCCTTTTTTGCACCTAACGAATCATGCCCAACTCGCTCTACGCTCTCATCCTCGCCGGCGGAAGCGGCGAGCGCTTTTGGCCGTTGAGCCGGCGGGCGCGTCCCAAACAACTGTTGCGTCTCGTCGCCAGACAGACGCTTCTGGAACAGGCGGTCGTGCGACTGAAGGGATTAATCGCGCCGGAGCGCCTGCTCATTCTGACCAACGTCGAGCAGGAAACTGCCGTTCGGGAATTGCTGCCACAGGTGCCGAAAGAAAACATCGTGGCCGAGCCGGCGAAACGCGATACGGCGGCGGCGGTCGCACTCGGGGTCGGATGGGTCGCGGCACGGGATCATTCCGCGACCATGATCGTGTTACCGGCGGACCATGTGATTAACGACACCGCGGCGTTTCAGAAAACGTTGACCACAGCGGCCGCCGCAGCGGAGGAAACAGGGGCGCTGGTCACGATCGGGATCAAGCCCACCTGGGCGTGCCCGGGCTATGGCTACATCGAGCAAGGCGAAGCCGTGAAACTGCGCGGCGAAAATGTGGAGACCGCCGTTCATCGCGTGATCCGTTTCCGGGAAAAGCCGAACGCGGATCTGGCGGAATCGTTTTTGCGCAAAGGAAATTTTCGGTGGAACGCCGGGATGTTCGTTTGGTCCGTGCCGTCTGTGCTAAGCGAATTCAACCGGCACACTCCGGAGCTGGCGAGCTTCATCTCCCAACTGCGCGCGCGCGACAATTTCAAAAAAACGCTGTCGGATCGCTTCGGCGATCTGCCGCGGATTTCATTCGATTACGCGATCATGGAAAAAGCGGATCGCGTCCTGGTGGTGGAAGCCGGGTTCGACTGGGACGACGTCGGGAGCTGGCGCGCCGTCGCGAAGTATTTCAAAAACGACGCGGAAGGAAACGCCGCTAATTGCGAGATCACGGCGCTCGAATCGTCGAACAACATCGTGTTCAACCCGGACGGAGCGCGGATCGCGTTGCTCGGCGTGCACAATTTGATCGTGGTCCGCACACCCGACGCGATCCTGATTTGCCATCGCCATCAGGCGGAGAAAATCAAGAACCTGCTCGGACAGGTGCCGGAGGAATTGCAATGAGCGATCTGCAACTCCGCCGGCGAATTCTCGGGATCGATTTGGGCCTGGCGCGCATCGGCGTGGCCGTCTCCGATGAGCTGGGAATGCTCGCGCATCCGGTCGAAACAATTCCAGCGAACGCCGACGCGGCGCGGCGCATCGCCGAGATTGTTCGCGACAAGGACGCCGAACGAGTCGTCGTCGGATTACCGCGCCATATGAATGGCAGTGTCGGCATCGGAGCGACCGAAGCGCTGGCGTTCGCCAAAAAATTGAAGGCCTTGGTGCGGTGCGAAGTGGTGACATGGGATGAGCGTCTTACCACGACAGCAGCGAACCGTGCCTTGCGTGACAGCGGCCGGAAGGTGCGCAATTCGCGCAATGTTCTCGACCAGGTCGCCGCGCAAATGATCCTGCAAGGTTACCTCGACAGCCTGCAATCGACCGGACTGCCCGACCCTTCTCCACGCTAGATGCGGTCACGGTTAAAGTTGATCGTGGCCTATGAGGGCGGTCCGTTCTCGGGCTGGCAAAGTCAGTCGGACCGAAACGGCGTTCAGGATCATCTCGAACGCGCGTTCGAACAAATCTGCTCCGAGAGCGTCCGTGTTCACGGCGCAGGCCGGACCGATGCCGGCGTACACGCCATCGCGCAATGCGCTCACGCCGATCTTCCGGCCCGGCGTTATGGCGCGGAGCGATGGCGGTCCGCATTGAATGGCCTTCTGCCCCCGGAGATCCGGATCATGCGATGCGCATTCGTCGCCGAATCATTTCACGCCCGCTTTTCAGCGACGGGAAAAATTTATCGTTACCGGATCTGGAACGGCGAAGTATTGCCGCCGCTGGAGAACGGCCGCGCCTGGCATATTCGCGACCCGCTTGATGATGTTGTTATGGCGGCGGTGGCGCGCTCTTTCGTCGGCAAACATGACTTCGCTTCCTTCGCCGCCAACCGCGGCGCTCCGGTCGCCGATACCATTCGCACGATCCATAGAGTTCGCGTCCGGCGTTCCGCCAGTCTTCTTTCCGTCGAGTTCGGGGGCGATGGCTTTCTCTACAAGATGGTGCGCATGATGGTGGGCACGCTTGTTCAGGTCGCCCTGGACAAAGCATCGCCTGACGAAATCCAGTCCCGGCTTCGGCATCCCAGGCATCGGCTTTCCCACGCACGCAACGTCGCGCCAGCCGGCGGTTTGTTTCTTATTCGCGTCCGGTACTAAGCCTGCTTTTGACCTCGGAGTCCGCGGCCTCCGTAGGAAGGTCACAGGGCATGGCAGGTTACTTGCTTTTGTGGAATCTATAATGACCCAGATCGACGCACCCCAGCAAATCAAGGTTCGTCGAGGCCTTTTCGGCCGCAGCGCCGCCTGGCTTTTCAGTCCGAAGCATTTTCACTTCAAATTGCTCTCCGGAACGGCCGTAGGAATCGTCGTCATCACCTTTCTCGCAGGGTTATTCTTGTTCGTCACCCTGCGGAACCACCACCAGGAAACGCTCCGTGCCCATACCCTTGAGGTCATGCGGCTCAGCAGCGTGCTCGAGAACGATATCGCGGCGTTGGAGACCGGGCACCGCGGCTACCTGCTTACCGGCAGCCCGGAGGATCTGGAGCCCTTCGACCGCAGGCGGGAGCTGATCAAGCAGCGGGTCGAAGAACTTACGGTCCTGATTCTGGACAGCCCGCGGCAGCGGAAGCGGGTAATGAAGATACAGGAAATCGTTCAGAAATGGCTGGATGAGGTCGCCTTACCGCAAATCAACGAACGCCAAACCAAGGGAACGGCACGGCTCACGGAATCCACCAGCGAATCGTACGGGCCGCTCGGCAATGGTCTCCTCAACCAGGCGCGCGACATCCTGCAATCTCTCCAGAACGAAGAGCAGATCGTCCTGAACCAGCGGATGCGCGAACAGGAATGGGCCGCTCAATCGACCCAAATCCTCGACTTCCTCACGAAGCTCGACCGATCCGTGATCGAGATGCAGAAGGAAAAGCGCGGGTATCTGCTCACGGGCGACACGGTTTTTGCCGAGGCGTATCGGAGCGCCACCGCCGACTTCTATACCTATCACGGCTACCTCTCCATCCTCGTGGCGAATGTCCCGGAACAATCAGACGCGCTGAATGAAATCAAGAAAGGGGTCGAACGCTGGGCCCAGGCCGCAGCTCTCCCGGAAATGGAAGCGAGGCGGACCGGCAAGGACGTCATGACTCTCGTGGCCAAGAATAATGGCGAAGGGTTGATGACCGACATCCGCGAGATGGTGAAGAAATTTCAGACGGACGAAGTGAGTCTTTATGAAGCACGATCCAGCGCGGCGAGCCGGGATCGGATCGTTAAGACGACGGGGCTGGCATTGCTCTGTGTCTTTGCGGTCGGGCTGCTGATCATTTCGAACAGCTACAGCTTCGTTCTAGTGCGGCGGCAATTGGCCAAGCTGGAGGGCATCGAGACGCGCATCCGTTCGATCATCGAGAACATTCTCGACGGCATGATCACGGTCGATGAACAAGGCATCATTTGCTCGATGAACTCGTCCGCGGAAAAAATGTTCGGCTGCATCAATAACGAAATGGTGGGTCACAAGTTCACCAAGCTCGTGCCCAAGACTTACGGGAACGAGCCCGAGCCGGTAGTCTGCGCGTGGGACGACCTGGCGAAACGCACCGGCAGCACCACGATGGCGGTGGGTCGCACCCGGCGGCACGCGACCTTCCCGATCGAAATCTCACTGAGCCAAATGATCGTCGATAAACAGATGCTCTTTGTCGCCATGGTGCGCGACGTGACCGAGCGCCGGCGTTTCGAGCAGGAAATCGCGGCGGACAAGGAAAGCCTGGCCGTCACCCTGCGTTCCATCGAAGACGGCGTCATCACGACGGACGTCCAGGGGAAGATCATCATGATTAACAACGCCGGGGAAAATCTGACCGGCTGGACATCGAAGGAGGCCATCGGCCGCCCACTGAAATCCGTTTATAACATCACGATCGATCTGCAGGCGCAGGCGCGAGCCCAGAAGACTGGCTCGCGAAGCGAAGCGCAATCAATCCTGTTGAGCATGCCGGAGAATGCGACTCTGCGTTCGCGCCAGGGCCGCGAGCACGTCATCGAGCAAGTCGCCTCCCCCATTCGCGACAGCAAGAACGAAGTCGCCGGCGTGGTCCTTGTTTTCCGCGACATC